>Ga0075018_10000822_pt1 | contig 9897 bp, 5 predicted proteins | sample ColStrG_CSR_2014_FD_71471 | JGI IMG/M metagenome (GOLD analysis project Ga0075018, IMG submission 71471) | Freshwater sediment microbial communities in response to fracking from Pennsylvania, USA - Cold Stream Run_MetaG_CSR_2014 | ecosystem: Environmental > Aquatic > Freshwater > Creek > Sediment... | reverse complement strand
GAAGATCAGTCTCCTGCGGCGGAACAGTATACTAGCGAGTTGCGCGAAATGCGGCTCGCTATCCATTGTCCGTTCGCTGAAGCTGCGCGCACGAACGCCATCGGGCGCGCGCCGATCAATACGGGCCAGGTCAACACTCGAAAACTCGCCATTACGGGCCGCTCGCATGATTTATCTCCGATAAAAGTCAGCTCGCTCCAGGTGCTTCAACAACCGGTCGCGCAAGGGCTCGCCTGCGCGGCGCACGCGCGCCGTTCACAACCGTTTCGACTGTCGCGGACGACGGCACCGCCGGGGCAATCGGGTCTCGTGTGGCGTCGAGCCAGGCCTGGACCATTAAAATGGCCCAAAGCTCGCGGGCCCGATCTGTATGTCCGCTCAAATGCTCCTGCCAGCAGCTCTCGACCCGCCGCGCGTCGAGCAAGCCGTCACGTCGGATACGCGACTCGTCAAGCAGCTCTCGTGCCCAATCACGAAGCGGTCCTCTCAGCCATGCCCCGATCGGGACATTGAATCCCTGCTTCGGTCGTTCGAATAGCGCCTTGGGCAAATAGCGGTTAAGTACTCGCCGCAAGAGCCACTTGCCCTGACCGCCCCTGACTTTGACGGCTGTGGGCAAGCGCCAGGCGAATTCCACCAAACGATGATCTAGAAACGGGCAGCGCGCCTCGAGGCTCGCCGCCATGCTGGCGCGGTCGAGCTTAACTAGAATATCACCCGGCAGATAACCCACCATGTCCCGATAGAGCAGGCGCCCGGTCGCATCCCGAAGCGGAGGAACGCGGTCCGCGGTCGCGGTCGACGGCTCGGGGATCACTGGGCTCGGATCGCATGATATCAACTGATCGTAGAATTGATCCTCATCCGCGGCGCCGAGCAAATGTGCGAACTTGTGTACGTTCGCCCCGCTCAACGTTGGACGCAGTGCGCCCGGGAGCGGAAACGCGCGCAGGAGCAACTGCCACCTTGCCGGACTGAGCATGTGCAATGCGGAGGCAACAAGCCGGCGTGAGGCCAGCGGAAGGCCGAATACGGGTGCCAAGCGAGCCGGGATGAAATGGCGCGCGTAGCCGCCAAAGCATTCGTCGCCTCCGTCGCCCGATAGAGCAACCGTGACGTTCTTGCGCGCCAGGCGGGAGAGAAGCAAGGTTGGGATCTGGGACTCGTCGGCAAACGGTTCGTCCCAGACTTCAGGCAATTCCGGGATCACGGCGAGCGTTTCGGCTGGCGTGAGACGAAATTCGGTATGCTCGGTGCCGAAATGGCTCGCAATACGGGAAGCGTGGGAGGCCTCATCGTAGGAAGCCTCGCCAAAGCCGATGGTGAAGGTGCGCACCGACCGCGGCGATTGTGCCTGCATGAGCGCAACGATCGTCGAGCTGTCGATTCCTCCCGACAGGAATGCGCCAAGCGGCACGTCGGCAACCATCCGCTGTCGCACGACGGTGCGCAGCAGCTGATCGAGCTCGCCCTCGAGTTCCGGCACCTCCAGTTCGAGGGGTCGCTGCTGCCCGGCCTCGGCAACTTCGGCGAGCGACCACCAAGGACGAATCCGCTCCCGCAGCTCGTCCGATCCGCCCCTACGCAGGTCGTCTGCGCGTATCGAAAGCATCGTTCCCGGCGGAAGCTTGAAGACACCTTCCCAGATGCAATGCTGGTCAGGAACCCAGCCGCGGCGCAGCACCATTGCGAGCGCGGCCGAATCCACGGTCGGTTGGAAGCCAGGGAATGCTCTGAGCGCCTTGAGCTCTGATGCGAACAGAAGTGCGCCCCGATCCAACGCGACGTATAGCGGCTTCTTGCCGAGGCGATCGCGAACGAGGTGCAGGACGCGCTGTCTGCGATCCCACAGCCCGAGGGCGAACATTCCGGCAAACCGTTTCAAGGCCGATTCGATGCCCAAGCTCTCGAACGCGGCGAGCATCACCTCGCTGTCGCTGTGGCCACGGAAGCGATGGCCTATCGCCTCGAGCTCGGGCCGCAGATCGGCGAAGTTGTAGATTTCGCCGTTGAAAGTCATTACCAGACCTTCGCCGTGAGACAGCATCGGCTGGTAGCCGGCTTCCGACAGATCGACGATTGCAAGCCGACGATGACCCAGGGCGAGCCCGGCTTCGCGGTCCATCCAAGTCCCGCCGCCGTCGGGTCCACGATGGCGGAGGGTTGCCGCCATCGCTTCGATCGCGGCGAGCCGGCGCGGGTCGGCCGCATGCGGAGCGAGGAATATGCCAACGATGCCGCACACGGCGTCAGCTCCAGTTTCGGACCGGCGACGCCGTCCGAGTTCCGACCCCCGAGACCAGGCACAGGGTGATCACGAACCAGAAGATCGGATGCCGGACGATCAAATTGCCTAGGCCAAATATGCTGACGCCGCAGAGTAGTGTCGTCAGCCCCGCCAACCGGGCCTTGTAGGATCTGAAGAACGCCGTCGCCGAGATCCAGACAAAACCGAGGACGGCGATCAAGCCACCCTGGGTGAAGAGATCGAGTGGCGTATTGTGGGCCTCAAAATTGGGCGTGCCGTTTGCTGGAGGAGTCTCGACAAATTTTGGCAGGATTTCGTTCCTCCTCGCTGACACGAGAGAATCCGGTATTTCAAGATGTGGGCCTGGCCCCAGTCCCAGCATGCCCGACTCCAGTCCTCGGCTTATGGCCTCACGCCAGGAGTGGATTCGAAGTTCTGCCTCCTGCCGTGAGGTCTGGCCGTTGTCTTTGGCCAGTCCCCTGGCCAAATCCTCGGCCTGGACGGCAATTAATGAACCGAATGGAATCGCTGAGATCAGCAACAGCGGCAGCGCGAGGACGACGATCCAAGCGAACGCGGACCGCAAGGTCAGTTTCGGCTCAAACGAGAATAACCACTCCCGAAGCTTGAGAGTAACGAAAATCGGTCCAGCGACCACGAGGACCAGGCTGAACGAATCGCTCTTAGTGAGCCCGCCCACGTAGATGGGGAGGATCGCGCATGCGATGGCAGCGATTCTCTCCCCGATCCGGGATGCCGCGTCGGCGAGATGGAGTGCAAGGAGTGCTAGGACGGCGCAGAGCAGAGCAAGCTGCTGCGGGTTTGCCGACCAGCCCCGGAACCGATCCCAGTACCACGGCTCGATCGGCGCGATGTCGAACCATCCCCAAGCGCCGGCGAGCAGAAGAGCAAACGAAGCGGTTCCGAACGCGGCCAACAGCCAGGCGACCCGATGCAAGCGAGACCCGGCCTCCCGTCCAACCACGCTGAAACAGCCGACGGCGGCCAAAAGAGGGTACGCCATAACATCATGAAAGAACAGGTTCGGATCGTGAACGTCTCCAATCGCGTACCCTGTCAGAGTGCCAACGCTCAGGGCAAAGGCAAAAAGCAGCCAAAAGATCAGCAATTGGGAAAATGCCGGCGTCAGCGGCGGACCAAGCCGACCCGCCTCCCGGATGAGCATCAGAACAAGCCACACAACCAAGCAAATCTCGCCTGGTCCGATTGCAGCGCCCGCCGGCCGCAGTTGAGATGCCGTCGACAGCAGCACGCCGAGCGCGAGCAGCACATCTTGCATCATCGCCACGCCTCCCAGCCCCGAGGCTCATCCTCCGGATTCTTGTTGATCGATTTGAGCCGGCACCGAACGGAGCGATTCAAACACGCTACGTGCATCGCTGCGTGGCGGGCGACGTGGCGGGCGACAGTGATCCCGTGCTCGAACCACGTCCCTTGGCGCCGCCGCGCAAGCGCCCATCGGCAGGGCGCCCCAATCCCTCTCCTCGTCACGCCCGCAACAGGGTCGGACTTACCCCATTGCGCCGCCAGACATGGGCATTCTTGACGCATGCTGCGGAAGCTATCAGCAGCGCGCTCGAGAGAGTTCTCGCATTACGGGGTACTCACAACAGGCTATCTGGGGTGGCCATGGGCGCCCGCATCCCGTGAGGCTTGGGCCGCGAGTCAGGAAATTGGTCAACAGGCCCTCATTTGAGGCACTCACGGCCCGGATGCATTGTTGTGGTGCGAAAACACCGCTTGCAAATCCGATGAGCCTTCAAGCGCCTGATCCGCATTCTGCGATCCCCAACTATAGGCGAAGTCAAACACGGGCGTTGGAGCGAGTGTTCCCCAGCGATCCAGAATCTGCCGCATCTGGCTCACGTTGGGCAGAATATATCTGCCTCCGCCGTCGTCCCTCCAATTGCCACCACCAAAGGTCTGATAGACTGGCACCATAATGCTGCGCGGAATCCCCCATGCCTCGGCCGCCGCCACATAGCGATCGATCATGTCATAGTCGCAGTCTTTCAGCTCCGTGCGACACGGATAGGGGTCGATTCCAAACAGGTCAACGTGCGAGTTGGCGGGGTTGTAGGTGTTGATAAACGACGGGGCTTTGGACGACGACAACTTCATGAGGACGATAAACGTCTTGGCGCCGGGCACATTGGCATGAATCCAGTCCGACTCCGCCCTCAGGTTGTCCGCCGTGCAAAGGGGGTAATACCTACCGGTTGGATCGGGATCATCCATCAGAAAAAAGCCCAACAGTTTGGAGCTCCCGATAAATGGCTGCACGGTTTTCAGGAAGAGTTCATCGACCCCCCCGCACTGACCGACCCACACAAGTGCCTTAACGCCATTGGGCAAGGAATTGAGTTGCTTTGCGGTGCTGACGTCGGCCACGTTGAAGCCGACCTTGCCGGGCAGATAGTTGCCCCTCGCATCGAAGTTGCGGTTGGGGGCATGGTGCAGCTCGGTATTGGATCCACCATGCGCAGGGGCGCCAAGCATGGCACCAACAAGCATGGCACCAACGATCAACAACGACGATACGACAACCGCGCCACGGCGTACGGCTGGCCCTGCGCCGACACGAGTCTCGGTGACCCGTGCGATATCCTTCTCCGTCGCGTGATGTTGCCCGACGACAGGAGAACGTCGGCCTACCGCGCACCAAAACGGCGAGGTCTCGGAGAAACGGATGTCGTCGAGACCGGCCTGGCGCATCATCGCCTCGATCTGCACACGGGAAAAGCGTTGCTCAAGCCGGGTTCCGAAGCGGTCGAGCGCATCGGTGCGCATCGTGTAGAAGCTGTCATGGCGATGATCGCTGAGCGGTAGCCCCGTTGGATCGCCGCCCAAATATTCGATCAATGCGCAGAGCCGCGCGAGAGGCCAATAGACCAGGAACGCGATCACCTCGGTCACGGTCCGCTTCGGCCAGAACGGGAGACGCGCGATGCCGCGCCGAAGCAAGTCCGTGCTCCTCCAGATCGCGCGGAACCACCAGGGCCGGTTCTCGAGCGCGTAGTAGAGATACACGAGAAGAGGTGCGCCGGGCTTCAGCAGAGCGACGCACGCCTTGATGCCGGCCAGCGTGTCTGGCACGTGGTGGAGGACGCCAATCGAATAGCAGAAATCCATGCTGCCGGGCGGCAGCGAAATGGCATCGACGCTCGCTTGGTGAAATCGGCAATTCACCTGGTCGACGAGATTCCGTCGGGCAACTGCGAGCGCTTGCTCGCTGGCGTCGATGCAATGCAAGGCAGCGACCCTCGGTGCGACGCGCAACGCCCAGCGCCCGCTGCCGCAGCCCACATCGGCGCCCACCGCTCCGTCCGGGAGATCATCCCAGGGAAAGATAGAGAAATACTCGTCGAAGCGACGCACCAATTCCTCGTCGGAGAGCCGGCTTTGGTCGTATGCGGACCACTCCTCGCCGAATGATCGGACCGTCTTCTCGTCAACGTTTCCTTCCGCCATGGCACCGTCTCACAGGTACGGCGGCAAGCAACACTGCCGCGCACTAAACTCTCTTTGCCGCTGACCCTTGTTTGCCCGGCACGGGCATTTCGCCTTGCGCTCGCTGGTCGGTGCCTCGAAAGCCGCGATCCACGAGCTCTTCGTACAAGGCGGCATAGCGAGCGACCGTGATTTCAAGATTGAACTCCTCCTTCACCAGCTCGCGCGCGCGAGCTCCCATCACGCGGGCCGAATCGCGATCAAGAAGCAGATCGAGGATTCTCGCCGCCAGGAGCTGGGGCGCGCGCGGCGGCACCAGGAGGCCGCTCCAGCCATCATGCACGACATCGCAGCAGCCCGGCATCCGGGTCGTCACGATCGGCAGGCCCGCGAGTGCCGCCTCCAGCAGGCAGCGAGGTACCCCTTCGCGATATTCGGTCGGGAACGCGAATACGTCGGCGATCCCGAGCAGCGCCGGGATGTCCGACCGTCGCCCGGGAGCGATCACATAGGGCGCATGACGGTCGATCTCGGCCTGCGGCACCGCCATCGGCCCTTCGCCTTGACGCGGTCCGACGAGCAAGAATCGCACGCCGGGTCGAGCCTGGTGGACCAATGCGGCCGCTTCAAGCAACGTCCGGATGCCCTTTTGCCGCGTTATGCGCGTGACCGTAACCACAACCTCGGACGTGCCGAGGCCGAGCGATTCGCGCAACGCTGACGGCGCCGGCCCGCCGGTGGCTGCCTGCTCGAACCGCTCGACGTCGATTCCCGATCCCGGGATCAGCCGACCGGCTCCCCCGCCGAGCATCCCGTGCTGCTCGAAGAATATCTTGTCGTCGCGGTTCTGGAACACGGTCAATGCCGTGGATCGCGCCGCCAAGCGGTGAAGCGCCCGATAAACCGGCGCCAACGTCAACGCCATCGGCGACCGTGACGAATAGATCCAGCCTAAGCCGTTGATCGTGCGAACCACCGACATATTGCGGAAGCCCCTCGCCGCCAAGGGAACCAGCAAGTTCGGCTTCGTATCGAAGCTCTGGACAAGCTCGGCCCGCACATCCGCAAGAACTCTGGAAAGTGCCTTGATCGCAGTCCAGTCGGCCATCGGATTGACGAACCGGTCGAAGTTGATCGCACGATAGTCCAGGCCGGCGCGCTTGAACGGAGCGGGATCGCCGGTCCCGGCCGCAGTCACGCGAAATCCACGCTCGGCCAGAGCCAGCAGAAAGGGAATCCGAAGTTCGTGATCGTCTCCGCCGATGCAGAGTAGATGCGCGTTCAAGCACCTTCTCCCCGCGACGAATGCCCGGACCGTTTCGTCAAGACACTCAATGTGACCGCCTGCGGAATCTGAGCGTCGCTGAAAGCCGGAATCGAACATTCCATGGCGGAAAGAAACGAGGTGTGGTCACGGCAACCTCACTGGTTCTCCGACTTCTCCGGATCAGTTTCGGCGCGAGCTCCGTCGGCGATGTCAAATTCGCATCCCGCGCGCATCAAGGATCGAGCTCCATTAGTCGTTTGGTCAAATGCAAATCAGCAATCGCTGTTCACCAGGAAAGAGTACTCCTTTGAGGACGACGAACAGCACCCGCCTTGGATTACCTACAAATGGGTAGGCGGCGCAACGGCCGCGGATCGCGTCGGCTCTTCGCAATCGCGTCGCGCTGCCTCGCCGATTACCCCGTACCGCCTCAGAACCGGATGATCGATGCCGGCCACCGAGCGTGGCTGCGGTCGTCCAGGCCATTAGACACAAAGTACCCATTTGTAGTTATGCAAAGGTCGATCTGATGATTTCGGCATGAAGGTGGTAACGCGCATTGGCCGTGCCGCGCGAGTGAGGGCTGCGGTATAGGACTCGCTCGTTCTTTTCTCTACCCGAACCAGGCGACTCTACCGACGACCTAATCAACAACGTTCATCGGCGCGTCACCTCGCGACCGAGGCTCGTTAGAAAGTCGTGAGCGCTGGGCAGGAAACACCGACGGCAGGAGTAATCGTGATGACGATGTATCAGGAAGTCGCGCCTTCCCATCAGAATGATAATCTGTTCTCACTCGAAAACGCCTTTGCTTTGTCGCCGAGTTTCGGATTATGCCTTCGTGTGCTCGCCGACATCGGCTCGGTCTGGCTTTCGCTCCTGTTTGCTGTGACGCTCGTTGACCACACCAACATCGTAACGCTGTTGGCGCAAACGACCGACACGTTTGTTCCGTCGGCCGGCCTTTTCTCAATGTTGGCCTTCATTTCTTATGCGGGAGCGGGACTGTACACGCATGCGCGTCGCTACAAGCTGCCGAAAAAACTTGGTCGGATCATATGCGTCAATCTTGGCCTGTTGCTTGTTGCGGTCGCCACTCTCGCCGTAGTCGGATTGCCGACGCCGATCTCGACCAACGTATTGTTGACGGCCTTTGCGGGGGCGACCTTGCTGCAAGGCCTGACGCGCGTGATCTCCGAGGCGCTACGCTCGGATTACTCGCCTGAGGCAGGCTGCACGTCCGGCACCCAGGTCGACGACCGAAAGATTCTGGTCATCGGTGGCGCCGGCTACGTCGGATCTGCTCTGGTGGAGCGGCTGTTGAACCAGGGCCTTCGAGTTTCGATTCTCGATGCCATGCATTTCGGCGAGGAGGCCCTCTCCAAGGTCGGCGGACATCCAAATCTCACCCTGATCCGCGAGGATTTCCGTCACATCGAAGTCCTTACACGCGCAATGAGCGGGGTCGGATCGGTCGTCCATCTTGGGGGACTTGTGGGCGACCCCGCCTGCGCGGTCGATCCCGAGTTGACCGTCGATATCAATGTGACGGCGACCAGGCTCGTCGGGGAGATCGCCAAGGCCCAGGGCGTGCGACGCTTCGTCTTCGCCAGTTCCTGTTCGGTTTATGGCGCTTGCGACGAGATCGTCGACGAAGACTCGCGATTCAATCCGCAATCTCTGTATGCACGCAGCAAGGTCGCCTCCGAGGTCGTGCTCGGTGCGCTCAATTCTCGCGATTTTGCCGTGACGTGCCTGCGCTTTGCGACCATCTATGGTTTTTCCGGGCGCACGCGGTTTGATCTCGTCGTCAACCTGCTTTGCGCCAAGGCGGTTCGCGAAGGGGTTATCACGGTTTTTGGTGCGGACCAGTGGCGGCCTTTCGTCCATGTAGACGATGTCGCCCGCGCTATCGTGATGACGCTGCAGGCTCCGATTGAGGCTGTGACCGGGCAGGCTTTCAACGTCGGCAGCGATCCGCAAAACTATACGCTCGGCGACATGGCCAAGCTCATCAATCGCCAAGTCCCAGATGCCAAGATCGTCTCCGACGAAACATGCGTCGACAGGCGGAATTATCGCGTTCGTTTTGACAAGATTAGAACATGCCTCGGCTTCGAGCCTGACTGGACGCTGGACCGCGGCATAGCTCAAGTGATTGCGCTCGTTCGCTCCAACCGAGTTGGCCACTACTCTCTTCCGACATACAGCAACGTTCTCTTGCTGACGACCCGCGGACCGGAGACTTTCGGCGACTTCAAGATCACCGGCTGGGAGAACGAGCTGATGAATATTGATCAGATCCTACCCGCCAAGCGCATCAGCCAAGCGGCCGCCGCCTAGGGGTCATGACATGAAACACCTTCCGCCGCCTCACTCGCCCGCTTCGGATCCGACGCCGGTCCGTCTCAAACGCCCGTCGGCGGCCTCCATACCCAAAGCACGCGCCGATCGCGCCGGCATACCGTGCTTTCAGCCCATGATCGGCGAGGCCGAGGTCCGCGCTGTCAACACCGTGTTGCGATCCGGATGGCTTACTACCGGTTCCAAAGCCCGCGAATTCGAGCAAAGGTTCTCCGAGTTTCTCGGCGGCGGCGTCGAGGCGGTGGCGGTCAATTCAGCGACCGCCGGATTGCATCTCGCCGCCGAAGCGTGTGGGATTGGACCCGACGACGAGGTGATCGTTCCGACCCTGACCTTCACTGCCACCGGGTCCGTGATACGCTATCTTGGCGCCGAAGTCGTTCTGGTTGACGTCGAAGAGAGCACGCGCACGATCGACCTCGAGCATGCCGCGCGACGCCTGACGCCGAAAACCAAAGCGATCATGCCGGTGCATTTCGGGGGCTTTCCCTGCGACATGCCGAGGGTGCTGGATTTTGCTCACCACCACGGCATCAAAGTCATAGAA
>Ga0075018_10000820_pt1 | contig 9905 bp, 7 predicted proteins | sample ColStrG_CSR_2014_FD_71471 | JGI IMG/M metagenome (GOLD analysis project Ga0075018, IMG submission 71471) | Freshwater sediment microbial communities in response to fracking from Pennsylvania, USA - Cold Stream Run_MetaG_CSR_2014 | ecosystem: Environmental > Aquatic > Freshwater > Creek > Sediment... | reverse complement strand
CAACTCTTCACGCAGCCGCATGATCAGAAACTCGCGTTTCAGTTCAGGAGGAGGCTCGCCATCCGCAAAGCTTTCGCGCGAAATTCCCAGTGCAACCATCTTGTCGGCGAAAGACGCCTGTAAGATGGGCCGGCCGGCGTGATCCAGACCCGGTTTTGCCTTCTCCTGAAACTGCTGCCAGGTCGCTCTCTCATCCGCCGGTTCTCCTATGGGGATGGCCCGTGACAAATCGTCCAGACTGTTTTGGTACGTGCGGCGTTCCACCTCTGTGAGCGGCGATTCGAGGCCGCCATTCGGGCTGAAAACCAATGCGTTTTTCGCCGGATTGAAGCGTCCGCCCGCCATGTAAGCGGAAGCGACGCCCCCAGCGAGGAACGGATGGAAGAGAGCAAGAGGGAGGACATATTTCTTCGCCTTGAAGACCGATTCGGCCATGCCGCGAACCGGTCTGCTTCGCTTGATACTCCCGGGCACCTGGGGAATGACGAAGCTCGAGAATTCCAAATCTCGGTGCCGCCCGCTGTATTTCACAAGGGATTTCGCCGTGTGTTTGGGTGTCGCCACATCAAAATCGGAAAAGAGGCCTCGAGAAACGGCCTTGGGATAGTAGAAGTTCACTACATCACGCACAAAGTCCGCGCAATTGCGCGACATGACCTTATAAGACGTAATGTTTGGACGTGAGTTGAGCCACCGGATGAATTCGTCATCCTGTTCTGCGGTCGTCTCGATTTGAAAGCCGTAGCTAGTGCGGTCATAACTCGAGCCGACGAGCTGCACCCAATCTCCCCCCGGCGTTTCTCCCGAGGGTTTGTCGGGCGCTAGGTCTCCCAGATATCCGCGTCGATATTGATCCCTGAGGAAGACAGCAATCTTGGCGTCCGCGTACAGGGGTATGTCCTGAGGCTTGGCGACGGCGTAGAGGTAGGGGATCAGAGGTATTGCAATCCAGTCATATCCTGCAATCCGGTTGTAACGGCTGATGACGACACCGGGTTCTCCCGGCGCGCACCTACGCAAAACCGTGGGAGAAGCGGCGCAGACACGCTTGAGATAGACCGCCACATGCCCCGTCCCCGCGAATGCGCCGTCATAGCTGTAGGGTTCTTCGAGCAGGACAGCAATGTCCGCCCGCGCTTGTGGCGCTAGGACCGTAAAAACGAGGAGCAATCCACCCAGTTTCGCTATTCGCATATCTGCCGCCAGTTTGGGTCCCGTTCTCCTAAGGTATGAACCCAAACTAGCTCTATTTGGTTGCGCGTTGATTCTTGTTGTTTCGTGAAGGTACTGGGGAGGCTCAGCCAGGGATTTCGTCGCCGGAATTTCGGACTCGGCCATGGGTAAGCCGGCCAATACGGAGGATTTTGGGCAGTCGAGGCAGATCAGCGGTGATTCATCTTTCCCCGGCTCTCTCCAGGAAAACTTCTTTCGCTGCTTGAATTCCATTGATCGTTGCGGGGAACCCGGCATACAGAGCCATCTGCAGGATAACCTCAACGACTTCTTCCTGAGAACATCCCACATTAAGCGCCGCGCGAATGTGCGCGCGAAGCTGTGGCCCCGCATTGCCCAACGCGGTCAATGCGGCGACTGTTGCAATCTCTCTAGATTTGAGGTCCAGTCCTGGCCTGCAGTGGATATCCCCGAACACGAATTCAACTACATAGCGTCCCAAATCAGGCGTCACTTCTCCCAGGGAAGCCACGAGCGTTGACGCTCGATCCCCATAGATTTCCTTGAGTTTGGCCAAACCGCGCTCATATCGGTCAGCGTTGTCCATGTGGTGTTGTTCTCCTCGGGCTGAATTCGTGGTGAGTTTGGTCCTGCCGGCCTATCCACGGTACTCCGGATCGCAAAAAGTCATGACGCAATGGCATGTTATACGGATTCAGTGGCGTGCCAATGGAGAAATAATAAGTAAGGCGGGACGCAGTGCGACTCCCTCGATCGTTGTATCACTTGTGACATGCAGACTTGCGAGGGAGAACTCTGTATAGTCGATATCACGGCTGGACGATTCAGGCCAACCTCTTCAATTTCCCCTTGGAGGAACCATGTCTTCTCGATTGACGGCGTAGAGGGCAAGCTCCACTCGGCTGGAAACCCCGAGTTTTTCGTAAGTATTGCTCAGATAGTTCCGGATCGTGTGTTCAGTAACCCCAAGTTTGAGACTGATCTCATGGGTGCTCATCCCGTCCGTCAGCAGGTGCACGACCTCCGCTTCACGCGGCGTAAGATGCTGCATGCCCCCGCCGGGCTTGACGATCCGCAGAGGCCTGAGTTGTGTAAGGAACTCAAGGAGAAAAGCGAGGTCCTGATTGCCAGCCCAGATTTGCCCTCCGTGTACCGTTCGGATGCACTTGGACAGCAACTTGGGCGCCTCGCCGCGGCAGAAGAGACCCCTTGCACCGCCACGAAATGCGTCAATGATCAGGTCCCGGTCGCTAACGGGAATCATCATGATGGCTGCCGTCTTGGGACAACCCGATGACAACCCCTGCAAGACACGGTAGCCAGTCATCGGGCCGTCCCCTAAGCGAGTGTTAATGAGAGCTATATCCGGCTGGAGTTTTTCTGCCACTTGAATCGCTTCGACGGAGCAATTCGAAACGCCGACGACATGGATGTCTTGTTTGCCTCGCCCTAACTCTGCGGCCAGCAGATTCGCGCTCAGCAGGTCTGCGTCCGCGATGAGAACACTGACTCTCTCACTGAAGGGTCCGGACGGATGATTCATTGTGTACCTACCTCTGGGGGGACCAGCAGCGACAGCATATACGAATCAGTACTTAAAGTGCAAGACATAAAGGCTAGATATGACCTTCACGCCTGGACCGGTCTCCGGGGCACCGGGGGTCGCCCCCTTTGCGTCCTCAGTCATATGACCGCCCATGTTGGGAGTGTTTCCTCCCTCCTTAACGGGACGACTGTCCTATGATGGGGTGAGCTCACCCGGAAAATTTCAGCAAACAATATGTACCCCCGTTGCCAGCGTGCCCAGATGCGTTGATGGGGGCATATTGCATCTTGTGGCGATATTACGAAGCGATTAGAGTGCGCGAAATTTGAAATGACGTTCGTTTTCGCGCAATCGAAATCAAGAGACTTCGCTCTCGCATTGGGTGCGCCGATGGAAATGAGAAGGGAAATTCGATTTCGACTCGATGCTCCCGCTCTATTCTCGTGGGAGAACGTACAGCAAGAGCAGGTTCAAGGAGAGGGTGTCACTCGCGATATCAGCATCCTGGGCGCTTTTATTGTGACTCCTATCTGTCCTCCCGTCGATGTTCCCGTTCACGTCGAGGTCGCTCTCCCTTCTCTGACCGGAATAAAACCGATCATTCGGGTCAGCGGACCGGCGCGTGTCTTGCGGGTGGACCGCACCTCGGAAGGTAGAGGAGAAAACGGTTTCGCCATCCTCAGCGAAGACTTCTCGCGATGGAGCATGGCGATGGTATTTGCAAATTCGATATCCGCGGACGGATACCGGGGCATTGAAGGTACGTCAGGTGGCCGGAGCCGGGGCCCAGCGGTCTTGAAGACGAATCCAGAGTATTGGTAGTCGCACCTCATTTTGCCCGTCCCTCGATGCGCGAATGGGTTTGCGAAGAGTTGATGAAACTTTGTGCGGTCAAACTGCGCATTTGATCGCAGCAAGACAATTTGCAGAAACCCTACGTGTAAGTCACAGGGCGGAGCTTCATGCATTCGATGGAAAACGAACGGGCAATTCAAGACTCTATCTCAGCGCCTCACTGGCATGCTCTGTACACGAGGCACCAACACGAGAAACGAATCGCACGGATCCTTTCGAACAAGGGCCATGATATTTTCCTTCCGCTCTACGCTTCCACCCGCCGATGGCGGGACCGGGATAAGCGGCTCTCTTTGCCTCTATTTCCATGCTACGTCTTCATACGGGGCGGGCTCGACCGCCAGGTCCAAATCTTGAGTACCCCCGGAGTGTTCACGATCGTCGGGTGGACGGGTCGCCCCGCAATCATTCCTCATGGACAGATTGAAGGCGTCCGACGACTCGTTGAGAGCGCAATTCGCATCGAACCCCATCCCTGCGAGATGGAGGCATTGGAAGAAATTGCGCGTGAGCACCGCCTTGCCATTATCGAAGACGCTGCTCACGCCTTGCCGGCGAACTACAGAGGCCGACCGGTTGGCTCGCACGCGCTATCTTCTCCCGTCCCCGTTCTGACGTGTTTTTCTTTCTATGCCACGAAGAACTTGACGACAGCCGAAGGGGGAATGCTGACCGGACCGCCCGAAATCCTCGAGGAGGCCCGCATCTGGAGCCTGCACGGAATGAACCGCGATGCCTGGAAAAGGTACGGTGTCGCCGGTTCTTGGTACTACGAAGTGACCCGCCCAGGATTCAAGTACAACATGACGGATCTCCAGGCGGCCATCGGGTTGCACCAGTTGGCCAAGTTATTCCAATTTCGTTCCCGGCGCGCGGAAATCGCCCGGAGATATAACGAGTCCTTCTCAAAGCTCGAACAGTTCCAAATCCCCGCCCGCCGCTCGGACGTGGCACATGCCTGGCATTTGTATGTATTGCGATTGAACTTCAGCCGCCTGAATATTTCCCGGAACCAATTCATCAGCGAACTCGTCGCGCGCAAGATAGCCAGCTCCGTGCACTTCATTCCGATTCATTTACATCCGTACTACCGCGACAAGTATGCGTACAAACCCGAGGATTTCCCTGTTGCATATCATGCTTACCAAAGGATTGTTTCGCTCCCTTTGCACCCGGCGATGAGCGATCAGGATGTAAGCGACGTCATAGAGGCCGTGACTGAAATCGCCCAGAAGCACAATGGCGGCTCCTCCCGGCGGCCTGACGTCGCGCATGAACACGTTAGTCCCGCCGCTGCGAGATTTGCCGGCGCCAACGCGCTGGTGCGAAAAGGCCGTCCGGCACTGTCAAGGGCTGCTCCCGTGGTTCAATCCTTCTTTCATCGTGCATTTGACATGATTTGCGCGGCGATAGGTCTTGCTGTCCTCGCCCCGGTTTTTGCGATCGTCGCCGCAGCCATCAAATGTGAGGATGGTGGTCCGGTCTTTTTTTCCCAACCGCGCGTGGGGAAGGGCCTTGGAAAGTTTTACGTTCTCAAATTCCGAAGCATGGTGCCCGGCTCCGGCGGCGCCAGCCCGCTGACCGCGCCGGAAGATCCGCGGATTACCCGTGTCGGCCGCTTCCTGCGGCAACACAAGCTGGACGAGCTGCCCCAATTATTGAATGTCGTGAAGGGTGAAATGCAATTGGTAGGGGTTCGGCCGCAATTGCAACGGTTCGTGGAAATCTTTCCCGGCGAATATGAAATACTGCTTCAAGATCGGCCTGGAATCACGGATCTCGCCACCCTGGCTTTTCGCCATGAAGAGCAAATCTTTCGAGCCGGCTCATTGGAAAAGCAGTACGTTTCGCAGATCTTGCCCCAAAAATTGCAGTTGTCCTTGAAGTATTTCCAGACCCGCACTTTTCTCTCAGACCTCGGAATCCTCTTTCGAACAGTCTTGGGTTCCAAGTCTCCAACCATGAACTATCTCTCCCCGCGAGGACTTGAGGATAAATCGGGATGAGTATTGGGGAAGTTTTTCAACTCACTGCCCAACTAAGGGCTGAGCCGGTTTCGGCGGTCCTATCCATGGTAACCAAGAGACGCAGCCCTCAATGGGCGAGGCTCGTCCTAAAATACCGTTGCTGGTTCATTGCCGCGTTCCAGGCATTGCTTGTTCTCTGCGCGCTTGTCCTGGCGTGGTTGCTACGATTCAACTTCTATCTTCCGTATCGATTGCTGTTGTTTTCGGCGGCCCCGGTCCTAGTGGCGATCCGGCTCGGCGCGATTGCGCGCTTTGGCCTGTTGCGCGGCTGGTGGCGATACACGGACATCGACGACGCGGTTTCCATCTGCAAGGCCATCGCCGCCGGATCTGCAGTGTTCGTGTTTTGCATGCGCGCTGTGCTTCGCGTTGCTGCTTTCCCCCGCGCGGTTTATGTTCTAGAACCCCTACTCAGTTTGCTGCTGCTGGCCGGTGTTCGAGTGATCTCCCGGATCGTGGCCGAATCTGTTCGAAGGGGCGCGACGCCATGCAAGGACATTGTATTGATTGGCGCAGGCTCCGCCGCGCAAATGGCCATTCGGGAAATGCAACGTCCCGATAGCGGCTACCGGGTAGTGGCTTGTGTCGATGACGATCGCTCCAAGACCGGAATCAAAATTCATGGAGTACCGGTGATAGGAACCGTCGATGACCTTCCTGCATTCATGGCGAATCACTCGATTCACGAAGTTTTGATCGCCGTTCGTTCCGCCACGGGGAAGCAGATGCAGAGATTCGTGGAGATCTGCGGGCAGGCGGACGTGCGCTTCAAGACTTTGCCGCCCCTCCAGGACATGATCAACGGAAGAATCAACGCGAGCCAGTTCCGCGACGTGTGTTTAGAAGACCTTCTCGGCCGGGAAACTGTCGAGATTGATTTGGAATCCGTCAGAAGGCAGATTGAGGGCCAAGTTGTTCTCGTGACCGGCGCGGCAGGCTCCATCGGATCGGAACTATGCCGCCAAATCTCGCAATACCATCCCGGCAAGTTGATTTGCCTGGACCACAATGAAACAGGAATCTTTTACCTGCAGATGGAAATATCCTCCCCTGCGAATGGCAGTCAGAATATTTTCTGCGTCACCGATGTGGGCGACCGGGGACGGATGCGCAGTCTCTTTGCCGAACACAAGCCCCACATTATTTTTCATGCGGCCGCCTATAAACATGTGCCCATGATGGAGACGAACGTCTATGAGGCAGTGAAGAATAATGTTTTTGCGCTTCTCAACCTGCTTGAAATCGCCGAAGAGAATGGCTGTCCGAGTTTCGTCTTGATTTCATCGGACAAGGCGGTGAAGCCGACAAACGTCATGGGCGCCACGAAGCGACTCGGGGAGCTGATTATTTCTTGCCGTCCGACGAGCCATATGCGTTGCGTTTCCGTGCGTTTTGGGAATGTGCTGGGCTCCAATGGGAGCGTTGTTCCCGTATTTCAGAAGCAGATTCGAGACAACCAGCCGCTCACGATCACGCACCCGGACATCACACGATTCTTCATGACCACGCGTGAGGCGGTGTCCCTCGTCCTCCAAGCCTTTGCCATTGGAAACCACGGCGACACGCTGTTGCTCGACATGGGTCAACCGGTACGCATTGTCGATCTTGCGAGGACCTTGCTTCGGCTTTCGGGGAAGTCCGAACAGGAAGTAGGCATCCGGTTTACCGGGTTGCGCGACGGTGAAAAACTTTTCGAAGAATTGTCGTACGCAACGGAAGAGATTCGTCCCACGTCGTTTCCGAAGATCAAGCAGGTCCGCGGCACGCCGAATCGCTGGTACGATCTCAACCAACACTTGGTTCAGCTCCGCACGGCGATGTCTGTCATCGGCGCCGCCGCGATTCGCGCAAAGATGAAGGAAATTGTCCCTGAATATTCGCATGGTGGAGATGATCTGCTCGAAGATGCCGTCGTTGCGGACGCGCCGGAAGTAACTGCCGGCCCCGACTTCTCCAGCCCACGGTGGGTCTCTGGCCATTCTACCCGTTACACATCGCCGCGCTTCTAGTGCCGCACCGCTTCCTGGAGCAAGTGCGGAACCTGATGGAATCAATCAAAACGATGAATTGGACAGGATTCCCGCTCCAGCTTATCCTTCCCCCGTTAGCACTCCTGACCACCCCGGGGCCGAGTGAACACCCACATTCGGCCCTCCTCCCTCCCAAGACCTAGTTAGCAAAGATCACCTCTGCCGTATCTGAACCCGCCGCCGTTGACAACACTCGCAGTCGTCTGGTACAGACCTTCGTGGCATTTTTGTGCGGGAAGCACAAGCAATCAACCTGGATCTCGACCCCTACGGGTGGTGCATGACATGACTTTGCCTTCTGAGCGTGCGAAATATTCTGCGATCGTCGATCGGCCGAAGCTGCGTTTGCCCAACGGGGAGCGCATCATTGTCTGGACAATTGTAAACGTCGAGGTATGGGACATCTCGCGTCCGATGCCGCGCCAGGTGCTCGTGCCGCCCACGGGGATCACCCAATTACCCGATGTGCCGAATTGGAGCTGGCACGAATACGGCATGCGCGTCGGGTTCTGGCGATTCCACGCGCTCTATGAGCGGCTCGGGATCCGGCCGAGCCTATCGATCAACGCCCGTGTGTGCGTCGATTATCCGCGCGTGGCGCAAGCCTGCAAAGATGCAGGTTGGGAGTTTATGGGCCACAGTTATGAACAGATGCCGATTCATAGCGAAAAAGATCAACCGGCAATGATCGGGCGGGCGGTGGAGACGATCAAGAAATTTACCGGCAAGCCTCCCATCGGTTGGATGGGGCCGGGTCTTACGGAAACGTACGATACGCCCGAATATCTGAAGGCGGCGGGAATCAAATACACCTGTGATTGGGTGTATGACGACGAGCCCACGGAGATTGCCACCAAGCACGGTCCGCTTTACACGCTGCCCTACACGCTGGAATGCAACGACATCGCCATGATGGCCGTGCAGCACCACGAGGCAAAATACTGGACGCAGAAATGTACCGACACGTTCGATCGCCTGTACGAAGAAGGCGCGGAACGCCCAAAAATCATGGCCATCGCCATCCACCCCTACATAAGCGGCGTGCCCTCCCGGATCAAGTACCTCGAAGCGGTGTACGATTACATCGGGAAATTCAGCGGGGTGTTGCACTGGAACGGCGAGCAGATCCTAAATTGGTATCAGAAGGCCAGGAAAAAATAGAGTTCAAGCGGCGCTTTCGACTTCGGGCCGGCTGAATTCGCCGGTCACGTGTCGCCCGGTTATCGTCGGAAGCTGCATTTCAACTGGCCAATGGTACAGGTCTCTGCATGTGGGTTTGTCGCGATGATTGTGTAATCACATTCATGGAATATTCATGAAAACGAAAACCTCGGACATGCGACACTTGAGTGAAAGCCTTGGGCTCGCGGCCCCCCACGATACATCTACCGCTCCCAGGAAGGTTGAAATGCTCAGGCGTAAAGGTTCGAGTCCTGCTTCCTCCAAGTGCCCCAGCTGCGGCACGGTTCACTCCCGGGCCGTCCTGGACGAGCATCTCTATGTTTGCCCGGAATGTAGTCATCACCTCACAATGCCGTCGGGAGCGCGTATCGCCACGCTGGTGGACGAAGGGACATTTCGTGAGTTGGACCGCGACCTCGTTTCCGTAGATCCTCTTGAGTTCGCGGATTTACGGTCGTATCGAGCGCGCTTACAAGAGGCGCGTCGCGAAACGGGTGTGCGCGAAGCAGTGACTACCGGCGTGTGCCGGATCGGCGGACAGCGGGCCGTGCTGGTCGTTTTCGATTTCGCGTTCCTGGGCGGCACGATGGGCTCCGTCGTCGGAGAAAAGATTGCTCATGCTTTCGAAGAAGCGATTCACCGCCGCATTCCCCTGGTGAGCGTGGCGGCCAGCGGAGGCGCGCGCGTCCAGGAGGGAATGTTTTCTCTGATGCAGATGGCGAAAGTGGCCGCAGCGGCTTCCGCGCATGATCGGCAAGGTCTCGCTTTCATTTCCGTCCTCACCGATCCCACCTTTGGCGGCGTGACCGCCAGTTTTGCTTCGCTGGGGGATGTCCTGATCGCCGAGCCGGGCGCTCAAATCGGATTTGTCGGGCCGCGAGTAATCGAGCAAACGACCGGCATCGCCCCGCCGAAGGATTCGCACCGCGCGGAAACCTTGCTCAATGCCGGTTTGATCGATCTGGTGGTCAGCCGCAAGGAACTATTTTCGGTCGTCGCCTATCTGATCAACCATCTGAGGCAAAAGAAACAAAATTCCGCGGAGACGGCAGCGCACGATTTGCCGCGGGC
>Ga0075018_10000819_pt1 | contig 9907 bp, 10 predicted proteins | sample ColStrG_CSR_2014_FD_71471 | JGI IMG/M metagenome (GOLD analysis project Ga0075018, IMG submission 71471) | Freshwater sediment microbial communities in response to fracking from Pennsylvania, USA - Cold Stream Run_MetaG_CSR_2014 | ecosystem: Environmental > Aquatic > Freshwater > Creek >... | reverse complement strand
CAGGTCTATGTCACCGAGCTTGCGCCTTCGGCGCGCGGCTCGGCGATGGCCGGGCACTCGTTTTTCTTCTTCCTCGGCCAGGCAGTTGGGCCGGTTGTATATGGTGTCGGATTGAACAGCGTAGGTGTTACCCCGGTGCTGCTGGTGGGTGCGGCGGCATTGACCGCCACGGGCTGGATTTGTGCCCTGCGCTTGATACGCCCGCAGAGCATTTGAGAACGGCGCGGTTGAAATCGCCGCAAACTCACTTCGCAAGAGCAACGACTCCGCTATGATCCCCACGGCACGAAATGACGGGGGCGAGTCATGGTGGTGCAATCACTTGAGGGATTGCCGGCGTTTATTGCCTATTTTTGCCTGGCAACGGTGCTGGTGATCGCATTCTTGCTGATCTATACGCGCATCACGCCGATAAACGAATTTGAACTGGTCCGGAAGAACGTGCCTGGCGCTGCCATTGCGCTGGGCTTGAGCCTTTTCGGCTTCGCAATGCCGTTGGCCAGCGCGATTGCCCATGCTTCCGACCTCATCGATTGCGCAATCTGGGGTGTGGTCGCGCTCATCGTCCAGATCATTACTTTCTATGCCGTGCGTATTCCGGTGCCAGATCTTTCAAACCGGATCGCAGCCGGTGAGCTCGCACCGGCGATCTGGCTCGGCCTGGCTTCGCTTACCGCGGGTCTGCTGAGCGCCGCCTCAATGACACTGTGATCGGGCGATGAAGCGATCGTCGCACGTTGCCCTGCTCCTGATGGGTGTGACGACGGCCGGCGCCTCGGCCTATGCACTATTGCCGCCACGCGATTGTGTCGGGCCGGACCCGACCTCGCCCGGCGCAATTAGTCCGCAAACGATTGCTCCAGGTTCTGCCGCTGCCGCGAGGCCGGTTATACCCTGCGAGTCAGGTCGACGATCATGGAGCAGCCGGACGTATTGGTCGCGTTCGTACAGCTACAGCTATGGCTCTTCTTCAGAACACCCATCCGGTCACTACAGCGGGTTTTTGCCGTCGAGGAGCCATACGTCTGTGCCGTCAGTAGGGCACGCGGGAGTATACGGTGGCTTCGGCGGTGTCGGCCATTCGATGGGCAGTCATTCGTCCGGTGGTCATTCATCCGGTGGCTGATGCAGCGGATCGCCAGCGAAGAGCGCCCGGACTGGCGCGCACGCGCGGAAGAGATTGGCTTCGATTTTCACACCATTGATGGGCAGCGTTATTGGGACGAGCGGGCCTACTATGCCTTCACGCTCAAGGAAATCGAACAGGATCTCGAAGCGCCCACCGCAGAACTGGATGAGATGTGCCGCGCGCTGGTCGCGCGCATTATCGCTGACGAAGACATGTTGCGACGGCTGGCAATTCCGGTGCCGTTCTGGAACTGGATTGCGCGCAGCTGGAAAAAAACCGAACCCAGCCTCTACGGCCGCTTCGATCTTCGCTATGACGGCAGCGGACCGGCAAAGCTGCTGGAGTACAACGCTGACACGCCGACGTCAGTGCTCGAAACCGGCGTGTTTCAATGGATGTGGCTTGAGCAGGCTATCGAACGCAAAGTCCTGCAGAAAGATGCCGACCAGTTCAATTCGTTGCACGAGCGGCTGATCCACGGCTGGAAAGAGATCGGCCGCAGCAGGCCGCTGCATCTCGCCGCTATGATGGACAGTCCGGAGGACGCCGGGACCGCCGCTTATCTTGAAGACTGTGCACATCAGGCGGGCCTGACAACGACGGTCCTGCCGATCGAGGACATCGGCAAGAATTCCGCCGGGCAATTTATCGACGACGACGATCGCTCAATCGAATTGTTGTTCAAGCTTTATCCATGGGAGTGGATGTTGCGCGAAGCGTTCGGGGCTTCGCTGCCCGGCTCCGCGACGCAATTTGTTGAGCCTCCCTGGAAGATGATTCTTTCCAACAAAGGCATCCTGCCGTTGCTCTGGGAGATGTATCCGAACCATCCGAATCTATTGCCGGCTTATTTTGACGACGATCCGAAGGCCGGGGCGCTCGGCACTTCGTATGCCCGCAAGCCGCTCTATTCGCGCGAGGGCGCCAATATCGAGCTCTTCCGCGATGGCCGTCCGATCGACAAGGACGATGGGCCCTATGGCGCGGAAGGCTACGTGCGGCAGGCGATTGCGCCGTTGCCGCAGTTCGACGGCAATTACGCGGTGCTCGGTTCGTGGTTTGCTGCCGGCGCGCCTTGCGGGTTATCGGTGCGCGAGGACACGAGCCCGATCACCAAAAATACGTCGCGCTTCCTGCCGCACGCCATCGTTGGATGACGGCTAACCGCGTCCGCGATAGGGCGCGACACCCTGATCGGGCACCCAGATGTCCTTCGGCAGCTTTCCAGTCTGCCAAAATACGTCGATCGGCATGCCGCCGCGCGGGTACCAATAGCCGCCGATGCGCAACCATTTCGGCTTGAGAAGTGCACTGAGTTTCTTGCCTATAGCAACGGTGCAATCCTCATGAAACGCGCCGTGGTTGCGAAAGCTATTGAGATAGAGTTTGAGCGACTTCGATTCGACCAGAAAGCGCGCGGGCAAATAATCGATCACCAGATGCGCAAAGTCTGGCTGGCCAGTGATCGGGCAGAGGGTGGTGAATTCCGGCGCGGTGAAACGCGCAATGTAATTTGTTCCGACGTGCGGATTCGACACGCGGTCGAGGACCGCCTTGTCGGGTGAGGCGGGAATTGGGCTCGGGCGGCCCAGCTGCAATCGTTTCTTGGCCATTGGCTTTTATTGCATGGTTTGTCCCCCATTTGGATGCCCGGTTCGCGCGGGACATGACAAGGGGGTTCTCGATCCTGTAGAAGCCCCGGATTGGCACCGCCGGGCCCACCTATGACAGCCATCACCGACATCATCGGCCGTGAGATCCTCGATAGCCGCGGCAATCCGACCGTGGAAGTCGATGTTCTTTTGGAGGATGGCTCGAAAGGCCGCGCGGCTGTTCCTTCAGGGGCATCCACGGGCGCGCACGAGGCGGTTGAATTACGTGACGGCGACAAGACACGATATGGCGGCAAGGGCGTGCGCAAAGCGGTCGATGCGGTCAATGGCGAGATATTCGACGCCCTCGGCGGTATGGATGCCGAGGCGCAGGCCAAGATCGACGAGACGCTGATTACACTCGACGGCACGCCCAACAAAGGCCGGCTCGGTGCGAATGCAATTCTCGGCGTATCACTTGCGGTGGCCAAAGCTGCGGCCATGGCAAAGAAGGCGCCGCTTTATCGGTATGTCGGTGGTACAGCCGCGCGTGTCCTCCCGGTGCCGATGATGAATATCATCAATGGCGGTGTGCATGCCGATAACCCGATCGACTTTCAAGAATTCATGATCATGCCGATCGGTGCGCCGACCTTTGCCGAGGCGTTGCGCGCTGGCGCCGAGATATTTCACACGCTGAAGGGGCAACTCCATTCGGCGAATCTCAACACCAATGTCGGCGACGAGGGCGGCTTTGCTCCCAACTTGAAGTCGGCGGAGGCCGCGCTTGATTTTGTAATGCAGGCCATTGCCAAAGCCGGCTATAAGCCTGGCGGTGACGTGATGTTGGCGCTCGATTGTGCCGCGACAGAATTCTACAAGGACGGAACTTACGTTTACGAAGGTGAGGGCAAGAAACGCTCAAGACAGGAACAGGCTAAATATCTTGCAGACCTGATCGGACGCTACCCCATTGTTTCAATTGAAGACGGCATGGCGGAAGACGACTGGGAGGGTTGGAAAATTCTGACCGATCTGGTTGGAGCGAAATGCCAGCTCGTCGGCGATGACCTATTCGTGACCAACGTAACGAGACTCGCGAGGGGCATCAAAGACGGCATCGCGAATTCAATTCTCGTGAAAGTCAACCAGATCGGCACACTGACGGAGACGCTGGCCGCGGTTGAAATGGCGCACAAGGCGGGCTACGCCGCCGTAATGTCGCACCGCTCCGGAGAAACCGAAGATTCCACAATTGCCGATTTGGCGGTCGCGACCAATTGCGGCCAGCTCAAAACCGGTTCACTTGCGCGTTCCGATCGCACCGCGAAATACAATCAGTTGCTTCGCATTGAGGAGGAACTTGGCCCGCAAGCGAAATATGCCGGGCGCCAGGCCTTGAAATCCCGCAAATAATGTTGCGGCATTCGGCAGCTTGCATTTACCGGCCATTTCGCCGCAAATTGCATCCAACAACCGGACCCGAGTAGTTGCGATGGACCAGACAACGACTCTCTCAACTTACGATCGACGCAGAGCGGCCGAGGGTTTGGCGGCTTTTATTGCACAGTCGGTCGATAACGCTCGCGCTTCAGAGAAGCCATTTTTCCATCTTGAATTTGATCGGGTGTTCCCGGACGACATTTACGCGCAGATCCTGGCGTTGATGCCGGAGTCTGCCGACTATCGGCCGATGCATGGACGGAGCAAAGGACGCGATCTCAAAGATGGCACCCATACGCGCGTAAAAATCGATTTGTTTCCTGAATACATCCGCAACCTGCCGGCTGAGAAACGTGCTCTTTGGGATTTGGTCGGCCGCGCCCTCTGCTCCGAGCCGGTCAAGCAGGCCTTCATTCGGCGGCTGGCGCCCGGTCTTTCGAAGCGCTTCGGGGAGGACTTCGCCCGGGTCGGCATGTATCCGATCCCAATCCTTACCCGCGATATTCCCGGCTATATGATTACGCCGCACACCGATACGCGGTGGAAAGGGATTACCGTACAGCTTTACCTGCCGAAGGATGACGCCAATACCGATATCGGCACCATCTTCCACGAGAAATTATCCGACGGCTCCATGCCGAAAAAAGCGCAGATGCGTTTTGCGCCTAATAGCGGCTATGCATTTGCGGTTGGCAATGACACCTGGCATTCGGCCGACCCGGTGCACAATCGGGTTAAGACCCGCGATTCAATCTTGCTCACCTATTTCGTTGACCAAGGTGTGCTGAAGATTTTGCGCAACCGCGGCAAGCGGCTGGGCAATTTTGTTCTCAACGAAATTCGTCACCGAATCTAACGCGCGAAAGCAAATCCGCGGCGGAATTTTTTCTCGCTATTGAGCGCGCGCACGGTGCTTTCGCGATTGCTTGCTTCCCGCGGGCTGAAACGAAGCGGCCATGTAGGGGTTCGGATTGCACCAGCCCCGATTGCCAGCCAGCACGTTCGGCCGACATTCTTCCACCGACCGATACTCACAGTGCCACTGCATGTCACCGTCGCCCGCCGCGACCACCGCGCACCAAGGGGCGCCGTAGTAATCGGCTGACGCCGGCTCTTGGCCGAAGGCTAGAAAAGCAACAGCAGCTGCCGCGACGAAAATCCTAGGGGTCATCGTCAACCTCCGTATCTGTGCTGGTAATAACACCGAACAACCCGTCTGCATTCGGCAGCCCTGCCGGGGGCCGGAGGATTGCCCGATTCCATCCACTTTTCGGTCACCAACCCATCGATTTAGCGCCGCTAAAATTTTAGAAATTTAAAGACACTTTAACGGGCTTCGCCCATCTTGGCGGCCATGGTTACCCATCGCCGTCGCCGCACCATCCTGACCGTCCTCGGGCTCTATTTTCTTGCCGCCCTGTTCATTGGCTATTTCGGTATCAATGCGTTCACTGGCAATCACGGGCTGCGTGCGCAGCAGGATCTCGAACAGCAACTCGAGGCAATGAAGGGCGAGCTAGGGCAACTCAAAGCCGAGCGGGCAGTCTGGGAACGACGGGTTTCGCTTTTACGTGCGGACCGTATCGACCCCGACATGCTCGATGAACGCGCCCGTGCGCTTCTGGGCTATGTCGATCCGCGCGATCTGACCCTCCAGCTGCATCCTTACTAGGGGCGTACCGAGCGGCGGTGCCAACCACCGCGAGTTGCCCCTGTCTCGGGCGTATCCCCAGCGTTTCGGGCACAAGGCTGCCGGGCTCGCGCTTTCACCGTTGAGTAATTTAAGCTATGGGGGGGTCTGGAAGCCCACCGACGCCCCGTCACAATTGCCGGACGCTTTCGCAGGGAGTGCTAATGGCGGTCGCCCAAAAAAATCCGAGCGCCGATGTCCAATCCGTCGCTGAATTCAGCAAAGGACAGGAACTTTCCGCCTATCGGACCATGCTGGTCATTCGCCGCTTCGAGGAGAAAGCCGGCCAAATGTACGGCATGGGACTAATCGGCGGGTTTTGCCATCTGTATATCGGCCAGGAAGCGGTGGTTGTCGGTATGCAAATGGTGCTCAAAGAGGGTGATCAGGTCATTACCGGCTACCGCGACCATGGACATATAATTGCAACCGGCATGGACCCGAAGGGCGTGATGGCTGAGCTCACCGGCCGAGCGCACGGATATTCCAAAGGCAAAGGCGGCTCCATGCATATGTTCAGCGTGGAAAAAGGCTTTTACGGCGGCCACGGCATTGTCGGCGCGCAAGTTCCGTTGGGCACTGGGCTGGCCTTTGCCAATCATTACCGCGGCAACAAAAATATCAGCGTTACCTATTTCGGCGACGGTGCGGCCAATCAGGGTCAGGTCTATGAGAGCTTCAATATGGCGGAGCTCTGGAAGCTGCCCGTGATCTATGTGATCGAGAACAATCGCTACGCCATGGGGACCTCGATCACGCGCTCTTCAGCCGAAGTAAACCTGTCTCGTCGTGGGTTATCCTTCAACATTCCCGGCGATCAAGTGGATGGAATGGACGTGCGCGCGGTGAATGCGGCAGGCGAGAAGGCGGCCGAATGGTGCCGGTCGGGTAAAGGCCCTTACATCCTCGAAATGCTGACGTATCGCTATCGCGGGCATTCGATGTCCGATCCCGCAAAGTATCGTACCCGCGAGGAGGTCGACGAGGTTCGCACGCACCACGATCCAATCGACATGGCGCGCCATCGCATCTTGGAAAAGAAATTTGCGAGTGAGGACGCGCTGAAGAAGATTGATGGCGAAGTACGAGACCTGATCAACCAGGCCGCGGAGTTTGCGACCCACGATCCGGAACCGGACGTGTCAGAACTTTATACCGACGTCTATCGCTGATCCTGTTGTTCCGGAAAATATTGCGCCCATGCCAACCGAAGTGCTCATGCCCGCGCTCTCGCCCACGATGGAAAAGGGCAATCTGGCCAAGTGGCTCAAGAAAGAGGGCGATAAAATCAAATCCGGCGACGTTATTGCAGAAATCGAAACCGACAAGGCAACGATGGAGGTCGAGGCAGCGGACGAAGGCACGCTCGGTAAGATTCTTGTACCGGAAGGCACTGCCGACGTCGCAGTTAATACCCCGATTGCAGTGATCCTGGGTGAGGGCGAGGACAAAGCCGCGATCAAACCCGCCCAGCAACAAAAAGCCGCCGAGTCGATACCGCCGGCGAAGACACAAAAAGCGCAGGCGAAAACGCAGGACACGCCGACGCCAAAACCCGCGAAAGCTCCCGAGGCTCCCGCTCCGCACGCCGTGAACGATCCCGATATTCCTGAAGGCACCGAGATGGTCACCATAACCATGCGCGAAGCGTTGCGCGACGCCATGGCCGAGGAAATGCGGCGCGACAAGAACGTGTTTGTGATGGGCGAGGAGGTCGCCGAATATCAGGGTGCGTACAAGGTTACGCAGGGGTTGTTGCAGGAATTTGGCGCAAAGCGGGTTATCGACACGCCGATCACCGAGCACGGTTTTGCCGGGCTTGGCATTGGCGCCGCGCTCGCTGGCCTCAAGCCTGTCGTCGAGTTCATGACCTTCAATTTCGCAATGCAGGCGATGGATCAACTGATCAATTCTGCGGCAAAAACGCTATACATGTCAGGCGGGCAGATGGGGTGCCAGATCGTATTTCGCGGGCCGAACGGTGCGGCCGCACGCGTTGCCGCACAGCACAGTCAGGACTACTCGGCGTGGTACTCCCACATCCCGGGTCTGAAGGTTATTGCGCCGTCCACCGCCGCCGACGCAAAAGGATTGCTGAAGGCCGCGATCCGCGATCCGAACCCGGTGATCTTTCTCGAAAACGAAATTCTTTACGGCCATTCCTCGCCTGTGCCGAAACTCGATGATTTTGTGTTGCCGATCGGCAAAGCCAAGATAGTGCGTGCGGGCAACGATGTGACGATCATTGCCTGGTCGATGGGCATGACCTATGCGCTCAAGGCGGCCGAAGAATTGGCTAACGACGGGATCGATGCCGAGGTGATTGACCTTCGCACGCTCAAGCCGATGGACACTGATACGATCTTATCGTCGGTGCAAAAAACCGGCCGAGCCGTAACAGTTGAAGAAGGTTGGCAGCAGTCCGGGGTCGGGGCAGAGATCGCCGCGCGCATCGCCGAACACGCATTCGACTACCTTGATGCGCCGGTCGCGCGCGTTTCGGGAAAGGAAGTCCCGATGCCTTACGCCGCCAACCTCGAAAAACTGGCGTTGCCCTCGGTCGCCGAAGTGGTCGAGGCGGCCAAAGCTGTTTGCTATCGGTAGGCTTGCATGCCCACCAACATCCTCATGCCGGCGCTGTCGCCCACCATGGAAAAGGGCAACCTCGCGCGTTGGCTGAAAAAGGAGGGCGACAAGATCAAATCGGGCGATGTCATTGCCGAGATTGAGACCGACAAAGCGACCATGGAATACGAGGCGGTCGACGACGGTACGCTTGCCAAGATTGTGGTGCCCGAAGGGACTCAGGACGTAGCGGTGAATGCGGTCATCGCAGTGCTCGCAAACGAAGGCGAGGATGTAAAGACGGCGGCCAGTGCGGCTAAGGCAACCGCACCGCAGGCCGCGCCGAAACCGGCACCTGCGCCCGCACCCAAATCGGCCGGCGAAAAGCCCGCCCCAGCTGTTGCAACAAGCGGGCCCAGGGCATCGCCACCGCCAGCACCTGCTCAGTCGTTGGGTGGCGCAAACCGCATCTTCTCCTCACCGCTCGCGCGGCGCCTCGCAAAAGAGTCCAGCATCGACCTCAACCGCGTGCAGGGCTCCGGTCCGCACGGCCGCGTCATCGCGCGCGATATCGAGTCTGCAAAATCGGGCAAGGGTTTGCGCGTGCCCGCTGGCGCAACACTGGGTACCGCAACAATCGCTCCGACGATGTCCGATGCACAGATCCTTTCTCTTTACGAAGTGGGCTCCTACGACCTGGTGCCGCATGACGGAATGCGGCGCACCATCGCGCAGCGACTCACCGCCTCAGTGCAAACCATCCCGCATTTCTATGAGACGATGGACTGCGACATCGGCCGGCTGATGGCCGCGCGCGAGGAGATCAATGCCGCCGCGCCCAAAGACAAAGAGGGCAAGCCGGCCTACAAGCTTTCGGTCAATGATTTTGTCATCAAGGCGCTGGCGCTCGCACTCCAGCGCGTTCCTGATGCAAATGTGAGTTGGACCGAGGCCGGCATGCTCAAGCACAAGCATTCTGACGTCGGTGTTGCCGTAGCCTTGCCAGGCGGGCTTATCACGCCGATCGTTCGCAGCGCAGAAAGCAAATCGTTGTCGGCAATCTCCAACGAAATGCGCGATCTCGCGGTGCGCGCGCGTGCGCGAAAGCTCAAACCGCAGGAATACCAGGGCGGCACTTCGTCGGTATCGAACCTCGGCATGTACGGCATCAAGGACTTCACCGCGGTGATCAATCCGCCGCAATCGACCATTTTGGCTGTTGGCGTGGGTGAAGAACGGGCGGTGGTGCGCAACGGCAAAATCGAAGCCGCTACCATCATGAGCGTGACGCTGTCCTGCGATCATCGTGCGGTCGATGGCGCGCTTGGTGCAGAACTTATTCGTGCATTCAAAACGTTAATCGAAAACCCTGTGATGATGGTGGTGTAGCGTGCCGTTGGTACGTATCGACCTGCGAAAGGGAAAACCGGCCGCGTATAAAAAGGCGATTGGCGACGGCATATACCGCGCTCTGCGTGAGACGTTTAC
>Ga0075018_10000817_pt1 | contig 9917 bp, 5 predicted proteins | sample ColStrG_CSR_2014_FD_71471 | JGI IMG/M metagenome (GOLD analysis project Ga0075018, IMG submission 71471) | Freshwater sediment microbial communities in response to fracking from Pennsylvania, USA - Cold Stream Run_MetaG_CSR_2014 | ecosystem: Environmental > Aquatic > Freshwater > Creek > Sediment... | reverse complement strand
CGCTTCCGCATCTCAGTGATTAGCTCCCTGTACGGTTCGAGGCGGGAGCGCGGTTCCTTGCTGGGCAGGCTCTTGAGTATGGCTTCAAATTTGTCGTCCACGATCTTCCTCCGATTGACTTGGCGAGATGGAGTCCGGCTAGCACTGATACAGACGCTGAACGAGGGCGGAAAGGATGGCCGGACAATCGCCGGATATAGACCGGACAGGTGCTGGACAAAGGCCGGACACGCACCGGACAGCCTTCCGGTCGCGAAACGCGACACCGGACCTAACGCGCAGCGTTAGGGATGGTGTCGATTCGAATTCAGGAAGTTGCTCATGCTGACAATTCGTGCTATGTCCAACGGAACGGGCTACTCCGCGCGCCATTTGGAGCACAGCGACTACTACGCCGAAGGGGAGCGTGTCACGGGCCAATGGCAAGGTCGGGGAGCGGAACTGCTCGGCCTCTCCGGGGAAGTTCAGTCGGAGCAATTCGAGGCATTGCGGCAGAGCCTCGACCCGCAAAGCGGCGAATTTCTCCGGCAACGCCATAGCGCCGACCGCACCGCCGCCGATGGCAGCACCCAGAGTCGAGGCCGGAATCTGTACGACTTCACCATCTCGGCTCCCAAATCGGTTTCGATCATGGCCGAAGTGGGCGGAGATGCACGGCTTGTGGAAGCCCACAAAAAGGCGGTGCAAGAGACGCTGAGAGAACTGGAATGTCAGGCCGCGAGTCGGGTCCGACGAGACGGGGCGAACCATGACCGCACAACGGGTAATCTTGTATTGGCGGTCTATCACCACGACACGAGCCGCGAACTTGACCCCCAGCTGCACACCCATACCGTTGCCGCGAATCTGACCTACGACGGCACTGAGGGCCGATGGAAGGCGCTGCAAGCCTCCAATATCTACGAGCAGCGGGCTTACTTGACCGAGGTTTACCGGAATGCGCTTGCCCGCGAGGTGCGCTCTCTGGGGTACGAGATCGACGATCGGCGTGGCTCCAAGGGCAAGAACCTGGGCTTTGAGATCAAGGGAGTGTCCGATGAGCTGCTCGAAAAGTACAGTCAGCGGAGCGAGCAGCGTGACCGGGCGATTGCCGACTTTGTCGAGAGTAAGGGACGCCAGCCGAGCGACAACGAAGTCGCCGTGCTGGTTCGTGAGTCACGGGCGGATAAACTCGTTGAAATCTCAACGGCGGAGGTGCATTCTCGCCAACGTGCTCGATTGACCCCAGAGGAAAGTCTAACCCTTCAACAAATCCGCGAAACGGGATTGGAGGGGTCCCAGACCCAGCGGCCGGAACTTGAGCGCGCACGTCTTTCGCTCGACTACGCCAAACAGCACGTCTTTGAGCGTGTCTCCGTGGCGCTGGAACACGAGCTTCTGACTGAAGCACTGCGTCATGGCCGTGGCCGGATTGAGTTGGGGGAGTTGAAGGGCCGGTTTTCGCTAGAAGAGAGCGCCGGCACAATCCTGCGGGCTGGGAATGAAGTCGCTTCTTGCGAAAGTCTTGACCGTGAGCGCGACATGATCGAGCGGATCAATCGTGGGATCCGTCAACATGGGCGATTGGGTGGCGACCATGAATTCACTGCTTGCGGTACCCTCCGTGCCGAGCAGAAACAGGCCATTGAATTTGTCCTTAATTCCCGTGACCTGGCCGTGAACATCCGTGGGGCGGCAGGCACGGGGAAAACCGCTACTCTAAAGGAACTGCGTCGCGGCCTCGAAGAAAGCGGTCGCGAGGTGTTGGCAGTGGCTCCGACGATGAGCGCGGTCCAAGAACTACAAAAAGTAGGCTTCTCGGATGCCATCACGGTACAGCGGCTTTTGGAGGATAAGAATGCCCAAACAGAGGTGTTCGGAAAAACCCTGATCGTCGACGAGGCCGGCATGGTTTCGGGTCGTCAAATGTCCGAACTACTAAAGCTGGCCAACGAGGAGTCAGCGCGAATTGTTTTCAGCGGGGACACCAAACAAATTCGGAGTGTTGAGGCCAGCGATGCTCTTCGGGTGCTCGAAAGAGAATCGCAATTGAAGAGTGTTTCCCTGAATGAAGTGCAACGGCAGACGGCCCAAGGTTATCGCGAAGCGATTCAGGAATTGCGTCGTGATCCTGAGCGCGGCTTCGGCGAGCTGGAAGAAATGGAGGCTGTGCGTGAGGTTCCCTGGCAGGATCGTCCCCAAGCCGTGCAGCAAGCGTACGCCGAAGCTCAGGCTCAAGCCAATGCCAAGGGCCAGCCACGAAGCGTGTTGGTTGTCGCCGCGACGCACGAAGAGATCGGACATATCACCGAGGCGATCCGCGCCGAGCGCACTCGCGCCGGGGAACTGGGAAACGGGACACCGCTGGAACGCCACATGCCTCTCAACTGGACCAGCGCAGAAAAAGGCGATTTGCGGAACTATCAACCGGGCCAAGTGCTGGAATTTCACCGGGCGATTAAAGGCGCTGCTCGGCACGAATCACTGGAATTCGTCGGAGTGGAAAACGGCAAAGTGGTTGCACGGAATGCCCGCGGAGAAGAGCGCGAGTTCACAGTAAGGCAAACAAGAAACTTCGAGGTCTACGAGCGCCGTTCGATCGAAGTTGCTCCCAACGACAAGTTACTGCTGACGGCAAATCGACGCGAGCCAGGCTTTCGCGCTACCAATGGTGAGCTGGTTACGGTTTCTCGAATCGACGAGCAGGGGCGCATTCATCTACAAGACGGCCGCGCCCTGCCGGAGAATTACAAGCAATTCACACACGGCTATGCTGTCACTGTCCATCGCAGTCAGGGGAAATCTGTCGACGCCGTTGTGATCTCTGCCGACGGAATGCGGAAAGAACTGTTCTATGTCGCTGCGTCGCGCGGCCACGAGAGCATCACGGTTGTAACCAGTGACAAAGAGCAATTACGGGAAACAGTGGCACGCTCGGATACTCGGCAATCTGCTTCCGAGTTGGCTCGCAAAGCGCAAAAGCCTTCCCTCAACGAGAGAGGACTGAGGCCGACTCTGCGCGTACATAGCCTCCGTGACCTACCAGCGGCGTACGAGCGGGAGCATGATGCAACCCAGAAAGTGGCAGGGCAATCGAAGAACGCGCCTGGTCCCGGAGCAGAGCAAACGATCAGACAAGGAGACCCAAACGACGCTCAGAAGCAGGAGCGCGTCATGGACCCGGGCCATTACCACGGCATCAGCCTATGAGTATACTGACCGCAACTGCTTCCAGGCTGGCGTGGAACCCGCTGTTTCGGGGGCTTTGGAATGAGCGAATGAGCTAACCACCCATGAGACATATCTATCTGAATGAAAAAAAGACCTTTGCCGGTTATTTGAAAAGTCGGCTGATCGGGATTCGGAACGTGTTTGCCAATTTTACAAGTGTGGTGATGCGGAGATCCTTTTCACCGTGATCGATTGCCCAGGCGAATGATCGGGCAAGGCCGCTCCGGTGAGCCAGTTCTTCTTGGGACCGAGCGCGTTTTTCCCGAAGCCCTCGTACCCCGACGACTAAGGTCTTTTCGGACTGACGTAGAATTTCGCATCCACCATACGATTAGACCGTTCTAAATCAATCGTCTACGCTCTGTCATAGGACGCTCTATCGTAGCCCGCACACGCACCGCGCATTGTCCGACCTGGACCTATTCTCCTTGCCCTTTCTATCTTGACGTTTCGCTACTTTTTTCATTTGTCTTCTACTTTGTCACTTTTTTCTTGACTCCGAAATGCGAGGCGTTTACTCTTTGCCTTCAATTTCCAACGAAAGAATTTGCTCTCTGTTTTATCTGGGAGTTTCCGCTGGCATTCCTCCCCGCAACAAGCCGTTGGCTGTGCAGGCCAAGCATTCGGTTAATTCAGCTTGCAGCAACCAGCCGGTTGCCCCGCGAGGCCGGACAGTTATTCATTATCACCAATCAACGACAGGGGAGAGTCATGCGCACACGTCTTGCGAAGTACTGGTTTCTGATATTTATCTCGCTGTTCTCGCTCGAAGCAATCGGGCAACAGTCTAACCTTCCCCCCGCCCCTGGAAATCTGCCGGGTGAAGCGCAGTATCAAGAAGTCAGCATTGATACTCTGAACATCCATTTGGATATCCCCATTGTCTTTAAGGCTGGTATCGGGCTGCCGTTTTCATTCGGGCTCCACTATAACAACAATATTTGGTCCCCTTTCAACCCTAACTTGGTGCAGTGGTCTCCGAGCAATGGTTGGATGGGTGGCGAGTCGCAGGTCGCTGGCCAATTTCTGACAACCGATTCTGTCTGCGGCGCTAAGGGGCAGTTTCCGGTTACGATTTACTCTGGGTATCTGGATACCAATGGCAATGTGCACCCACTCAACGCGACCATTGGCGCCACTTCGGGCAAGTACGGCGGTTGCACGATATACTCCTTCATCAGTATCACCGCGACGGATGCATCGGGATTCACCTACAACTTAAGCAATTCGTCACCTAGCACGGTGGTTAAGGCTGACGGTACCGTGCTTACTCCATTCGCAACCACAGGGACGTCCACTGCCGTGGATGCGAATAAAAACACCCTGTCCAGCAACTACTCCAACCCAACCACTACGTACAAAGACACGTTGGGTGTTCAGGAAATACAGGCCAACCTCTCGCTATCCTATGGCCTGTGTGCCGGAAGTGCCAGTTCCACATTTATCTACCCAACTTCCACAGGGATAGCCACGGCAACTGTGACATGCAAGGCGCACACCCTCCAGACGAATTTCGGGTGCTCCAATGCCGGAGACTATCCAGCGACCCCTAATTGGTATCTGCCCGACACACTTACCTTGGGTGACAACTCTTTGCAATACTCATTCACCTATGAAAGCACCCCCAGTTACCCTGACTCCGTGACCGGGCGTCTCGCGTCCGTCACGTTTCCGACGGGCGGAACCATAAACTACAAATATACGGGGCCGAACAATGGCATCAACTGCATCGACGGAAGCTCCGCAGGACTCAAACGAATCACGGCGGACGGAACGTGGGTTTTCAGTCGAAATTCGAGCACATGGCTTTCCACAACCGTAACCGACCCAAGTGGAAACACAACAGTCGTTAACTTCTCCCAGCAGATCGGTCCGGGTGCTATGTTCATGACCCAGCGCACCGTAACCCAGAACGGCAGCACCAGTCCTTCGGAAACGCAGGTTTTTTGCTACAACACGAATCAAAGCAACTGCGCCACGGCGCCAGCGCCATCGTATCCGATCACTCAGAGAGACACCTACACCACGCCGGGCGGAATGAGCAAAGCCACACGAACCAGCACGCAGTACGACGCTTATAGCAACGTGACGAGTGTAGCGGTCTACGATTTCGGCGCAACCACACCGACAACGCAAACGTTCACGAGCTACGGCCAGGCTTGGAATGGGACCACTTGCACCCCGTATGCTTCCGGCACAATCAACAATACACCTTGCTATAGCCACACGGTATCGGCGGGTGTGGATGTCGCCAAGACGCAGATTGGCTACAGCCCCACGGGGCGTCCAACTTCAGTTTCGAAATGGGTAAGCGGTTCCGCGTGGTTGTCCAGCTCGGCGACGTTCAATTCGAATGGCACGGTAAACACCGCTACGGACGTGAATGGGACGCTTTCCTCGTATACTTACGCCGGTTCGTATAGTTGTGGCGGCTTGCTTCCCACTTCCGTTACTGTTATGGGGACAGGTCTGCCCTCGGCAGGCCTGACCACTTCAACAAAGTGGGACTGCAATGGGGCGGCAGTGACGCAGACGGGCGACGCCAATCAACCCACGAACTACACGAACTATACGTACAACGATCCTTTATGGCGGCCATCTTCGGTTACTGATTCGCTGCAGAACACGCGAAACATCAAATATTTCCCTACGGGTCCGATCGGCCCCTATGTGCAATCGAGCATGAGTTTCGGATCATCCGTTGATGAGGGGTGGCAAACGGTGGACGGCCAAGGTAGGCCGATTTTGTTTCAAAAAGCGCAAAGCTCCAGCAGTTCAACTTACGATACCGTGAGCACAAAGTACAGTTGGGGTGCGACGGGCTTTACTGTATCAAAGTCTATTCCGTGCTCGGAGCCATCAGCAACACCGTGCACCGCAGGCTTTACGACCTCGGCATCTGATGCCCTGGGTCGCCCGGTTACGGTCCAAGATGGCGGGGGCGGGACGATTTCTTACACCTACAAATTGCAGGATGCCATCCAGGTATCAGGCCCGACACAGAACTTTACGAAGCAGCTCGAATACGACGGGCTGGGAAGATTGATCTCGGTTTGCGAAGTCACTGGGGCTTCCGGAAGCGGCTCATGCGGACAAGCCAATTCAGCAACCGGCTTCCTGACCACGTATGCATACTCCTATAACTCCGCTGGCAACGCTGTCTTCACGGCCACGCAAAATACTCAGCCCGGAGCGATCGGGGGAACGCAAACGCGCACCTACGTTTACGATGGCCGAGGCAGATTGATTACGGAATCCAATCCGGAAAGCGGCACGAAAAACTATTACTACGATTCCGACTCCACCATGTGTGGAAGTGGGGCTTACACTTCCAATGGCGATTTGGTCAAGACCACAGACGCCGCGGGAAATTGTGTAATGTACTATTCGGATGCGCTCCATCGCGTGACGGATGTTGGTAACAACAACCAGAGCGTGAGCCACTGCAAACGATTTCGGTATGACAATTCCGCCGGCTATCCGGGTTCTACAAAGCCGACCGGAATAACCAATACACTTGGCAGGCTCATGGAGGCAGCCACCGATCACTGCGACGGCACTGGTGACGCGATCATCACCGACGAGTGGTTCAGCTACGATGCCGACGGTCGCCTGACGGACGTTTACGAATCCACTCCCAACTCCGGCGGCTACTACCACACGACGGCCAGCTATTTCGCGAACGGCGCGTTGAATGTGCTGAGCGGAGTCCCAAAGTATAGCGCTTGGACATTCGGAGCGGATGGCGAGGGCAGGCCGAACTCGGCGGTTGAAGGCACTACGACTCTGGTATCGGCCACCGGCACCAGCTATAATGCCGCCAGTCAGCCGACTTCCGTCAGCTTGGGTTCGGGTGACAGCGACACCTATACCTACAACCAGAGCACGGGCCGTATGAAGACCTATTCATTCAACATCGGAGGGACGCCGAAGTATGTCACGGGTACCCTCGGCTGGAATCAGAACGGAAGCCTCGGCTCGCTCGTCATCGCCGACGCCTTTGACACGCTCGACAAGCAGAACTGCGGCTATTCTTACGACGACCTTGCCAGGCTGCGGAGCGTGAGCTGCGGACCCACAAATCCGGACGGGACAACCTGGGGCCAGATGTTCTCCTATGATGCTTTTGGCAACGTCTCGAAGTCAGTTCCCACCGGGGAAACCGGCACATCATGGTTGCCGAACTATAGCAATCCTTCGAACAATCAGTATCAGGCTGGATGGAGCGGGGTGAGCTACGACGGCAACGGCAACCTGACGAACGATACGTTCGACACCTACACATGGAATGCGTACGGCAAGGTAGCCAGCATCAACGGCATTGCGCTGACTTACGATGCGCTTGGCAGGATGGTGGAAGAGAATAACGCTGGGACTTACAAGCAAATCCTGTACAGCCCGATCGGCAAGCTGGCGACGATGTCGAAACAGATCGCGACCAACGTCTTTTTGCCGCTGCCCGGAGGCGAGCAGGCGACTTATACGGGGACTACAATTCGGTTCCGCCATTACGATTGGCAAGGAAGCGCGCGGTTTGAGTCGAACATGAGCGAGCAGGAATACGGCGATACCGCCTATTCGCCGTTTGGGGAGACGTACTCGTTGAACAAGACTCCGTATCTATCGTTCACGGGCCAGAATCAGGACACGGTGGCGGGGACGTACGATTTTCTGAACCGGGAATACAATCCCGCGCAGGGGCGGTGGATCTCGCCGGACCCGGCGGGGCTGGGGGCGGTGAATCTGACGAGTCCGCAAACCTGGAACCGCTATGCCTACGTCGGCAACAGTCCGCTGACAAACGTCGACCCGCTGGGACTTGCTGGCGCATGCGCGCCGGGCAAGGGTGGCGACTATGACTGCCATCCAACCTCCGGCGCCGATCCGGTGGACATCTTGAACGCCTACTACTCCTTCGGCACGGGGACAAATGCGGGATTCAACAACAACATGATGGCCTTGGCGGAGCGCATTCATGAGAACTGCGTAGCCTTCGACTACCAGTGCGACGCCAACGGCAACCCCAGTGGGGGTTCCGGGATTACGATTTGGATCTACTGCGGCGGGAGTCTCGGGGATGTTAGCTGTCAGCCTCCCCCGCAGGCGGTCCCAGGAAGCTCAGCCTTCGCTATCAACCTTTTGTATCCAGGGCTTAGACCGGGTGACGTTCCGGCAGGCTCGATGGCCAATGGAGTGATTCAAGGAAACGCTGCAACCTGGCGGAATGCTAGCGGAACAGCAGATAGATTGTTGATCGCAACCCCATTCGTGCCTCTGATCCCTCTGCTGGTAGAGGGAGGGTTTGCGACTGGAGATGCTCTTTTCAACGCGTCAGCCTGGGCGTATTCCGGGTTGGATGGCGTAGTGCCATTGACGAACTGGCTATCATCTGCTGCGATGAGGATGGGCGTGCCAGGTCTTTTGGGTGTGTCCTTGCGCTTTGGGGGTTATCTGTACAAGTGTGAACAGAATGCGGGGCCTTGTTAGTGAGACGGTTCATCGATATTTGATATGCGAGCAAATAAATGAAGTTCCGTTCGGTGAAAGGAATGCAATGTCCGGAGTGCTGCGGACCGGTTGAAGTCCGTCATGTTAGACTCCCTCATTTTGCATGCCCGCATTGCGGCCTAGCCCTGTGCGTCCCCAATAGGTTTCTGACAGCTGCACGCATTCTTGGCGCTGGTTTGGGCTTGGTGCTTTGTTACGCTTTCGATATGGGTGGTATCGCATTCATAGTTGGTCCGTTGGTCGGATTCTTCTTAATAGGCAGCGTGCTCGCTGTGCCCTTGCTGGTGATAGCACCTCCTGAACTTGAGAAGAATTTTCACATCAGAAGGACGCTCGGCCTCTAGTACTGTGACCGTGTAATGTTGTTTCTTCGATAGCCGAATTTTCAAGCGAGCCTTTCTGCGGGGTCAATAAAGGTGACGGTGCCGAGTTGTGCGACGACGGGTAACGTAATCGTCACCGTGGGCGGGGTGGCGAGCAACGGAGTCAGCTTCACGGTACTGCCGACGCCGAAAATTACGAGTCTGTCAAAGACTTCTGGGCCGGTGGGTACGGCGGTAACGATCACGGGGACGAATTTCGGGGCCACGCACGGCAGTGGTACGGTGACGTTCAATGGGACGGTGGCGACGATCACGAGCTGGACGGCTACGTCGATTGCGACGGCGGTGCCGACGGGGGCGACCACGGGCAATGTGGTGGTGAACACCAGTGGGGTAGCCAGCAACGGAGTTAAGTTCACGGTGAACTGATCCGTCGCGTGCATAGCGTTCACTGTCTGATGTTTTTCCGCGTTTGTCGCGCTCCCGCGATATTAGGCAACTGGCAATGGCTGCAGGTTCTTTGCAGGGATTGTTTAGACGCTTCACTCCCAGTGCGGGGCAATTTTGAACCGCAAAGAGGAAAATTGTCCGGATAACACAGAATGCGGCGTGCTGTGTAAGCGGAGGTGGAATCCTTGCGGCAATCGACCAGTCCGCAATTCCAGTCCGCACTCAACGTGTCTTGCTGTGACTTACAAGTGCTTGGCAGTCCCACGTGTCCTTCGTAAGTTCTTAAAAACACTCGTTATACACACTCTGAAAAGGCTGGCGTCGGCGGTTCAACTCCGTCCCTGGCCACCACATTTCAAAGCAGTTAACTCCACTTTTCATTTTCTGTATTACCCGTAGTTTACCCGCAGTTGCCCGCACTACTGC
>Ga0075018_10000815_pt1 | contig 9933 bp, 12 predicted proteins | sample ColStrG_CSR_2014_FD_71471 | JGI IMG/M metagenome (GOLD analysis project Ga0075018, IMG submission 71471) | Freshwater sediment microbial communities in response to fracking from Pennsylvania, USA - Cold Stream Run_MetaG_CSR_2014 | ecosystem: Environmental > Aquatic > Freshwater > Creek >... | reverse complement strand
CGGGGCAGAACGGTCACGACCAGGGCGATCGTGGTCAGGATCGTTTCGGAATGCATCGTCGGCGGCGGCGCCACCGCGGTGGTGGCGGGTTCCGTCCCGACCGCCCTGATTTTGGCGGCGGCCAACAGCAAGGCGCGACGCCCCAACCGGCACAAGATGAAGGCGGCAGCAGCGACGAGCCGCGCCAGCCGGACTAGACCGAGACTACTGTTCTCATCGGATTATGCGCCCGGTGATGGCGCCAATGCTGGCTCCAGCGCGGGCACCAATCGCCGCTTTTCGCGCCGTGCCGGTATCGCGCGATAGACCTGCTTGGTTGCTTCGACCAAATGGACGCCAGCGAACGGTGCCGACAGCGTCGCTCCGGTGCGCTCCCACGCCACCGCGGACCGCAAGAACCAGCCGCGCGCGATCGGCGGCACGTAGAGCGCCTCGCTCCATCCGGTCGGCGTGAACCAGGTCTCGCGCAGGAGTTGGTTGATCTGGCTGCGCGAGTAGGGCCGACCGTGTCCAAATGGCGTGGTGTCCATGCGCGCCCACAGGCCACGGCGGTTTGGGACCACGGCCAACAATCGTCCGCCGGACGCCAGCACCCGCCATACTTCCCGCAGCAAGGCACCCGGATCGTTCGTCATTTCCAGCGCGTGCACCAGCATCACGCGGTCAACGGCAGAGTCGCCGAGCGGCAACTCGTTTTCGTCAACCAGCACGGACAGTGCCGGACGTGTGGTCGGCCATTTCACGACGCCCTGCCCGGCAGGCATGAGCGCGAGGCATCGTTCGGCCTCCTCCCGAAACAGACCGAGATAAGGTGTGGCATACCCGATGCCAAGCACACGCTGGCCGGACGTATCGCCCCACAACGTGCGGATGCCGCGGCCGATGAACCGGCGGGCGACGACACCCAGCCTTTGGCCGTAGAAATTGCGCAGGTCCACGACGTCAATTGACATGCGGCGAAACTACCACGAAACAGCGTAGCAAACCGCTAACGCGACGGAATGCGCGGACGTGCAACAACATTCGCCCGCATGATACGGTTAACGTGTTCCAGAATGCCAAGAGGACCAAGGCCATGCCCGTGGAAACCCGTCTGTTTCTCTGCCGATCCGATAATTACGGCGTGCTGTTGCATGACGCTGAAAGCGGTGCCACAGCCGCAATTGACGCGCCCGAGGCCGCACCGATCGAGGCAGCGCTCAAAGCGGCTGGCTGGAAACTGACGGACATCCTGGTCACCCATCACCATGCTGACCATACCGACGGCATTACAGCGTTAAAGGAAAAATATAAATGCCGCGTAGTCGCGCCGGCCGCCGAAGCTAAAACAATTCCAGCGGTAGACGAAACGGTGCGGGAGGGCGACAAGGTCAAGATCGGTACGCTTTCGGCCAGTGTCATCGAGACGCCAGGCCACACGCTTGGCCACATCGCCTATTGGTTTCACGGCGACAAGCTGGCTTTCGTCGGCGATACACTGTTCTCGATTGGCTGTGGCCGCGTAATCGAAGGTACGTCCGAACAAATGTGGCGCTCGCTCATCAAGCTGCGCGATCTGCCGAACGACACTGAGATATATTGCGGCCACGAGTACACCGCCGCGAATATCAAATTTGCCCGCACCATCGAGCCGAACAACAAGGCACTTGCAGCGCGCGAGGCACAGGCAAAGCAGCAGATTTCACGTAACGAACCGACGATTCCAGTCATGATCGGCGAGGAAAAACAGGCAAACCCGTTCCTGCGCGCCGACGTGCCCGAAGTGGCAGCCGGCATCGGTATGGCGGGCAGGCCCGCAGCCGAAGTCTTTGCCGAAATCCGCGCGCGCAAGAACAAGTTTTAAGAGAACCCGTCAGTTCGTGCTGTCCGCGAGCTTTTTCCACTCGTCGGCCTGCACCCGCACGACGAACTTGTATCCGCCGCTGCCATCCGGCTTGAACACCGACGCTTCGCCTTCGCGGATGTCGAACCAATCCTTGCCGAACGCGTCAAGGATGTTGGGCTTATGGCTCACCACCACGACATTGGTGCCGGCGGGCGGCGCCGTCCCGGCAAGCTTGCGCATCGCGGCGGTGCGCCGGTTGTTCTCGATCGGCGTGACGACTAGCCCACCTTCGGCCACATCGACGGTCGGCGCCACGTCGCCGAAGGCGAGTTTTCCGGTCTCGATCGCGCGGAAGAACATGCTGGTGACAACCGGCCCCACCGGGATCTTCAATTTGCGAAAGGACTCGCCCATTTCTTTGGCCTGAGCGCGGCCGGCGTCGTTCAACTGTCGCTGTTTGGCGACATTGCTCAGGTTGAGCGGGTCGGTGTCGGCCTGATCCATGTGGGTTGCGCCATGTCGAATGATGATCACATGACCGCCGGCGCGCAAAGAGTTGAGCCATTCAGGCGGCGCTTGCGTTTGAGCGTGCGTGGAAGCAGTCAGCGAGCACAGCGCTAACAGGACCCAAAAAAATGACGCGCGCGCGAGCGACATGGGTAATCTCCAAAGACCAATGTTTGATGGCCGCTATTCTAGTCGCGTGATTCAACCACGACAATAATTTTCATTATGAATTGAAATTGTTGTGATGACATAGCAATAAATTTTGTCGCATCTACAAAAGACATCGCGATGTACATGGACATAAATTTGGACTAGAGCGACAGACACACTGTCATATTGGACTATAGCGACAGATATACTGTCAAAAGCGACAAGAATTCATTTTGTGAACGTGAGATCAAATATCTTATGTCGTTACCTCCGCCGCTTACCGCCGCCGAGATGATCCGCGCGCTCGAACTCAAGCCGCATCCGGAGGGCGGCCATTACCGCGAAACCTTTCGCGATCCGCGGCAAGTCGAAGGCCGGCCTGCCTCCACTGCCATTCTGTTCTTGCTGGCGCGCGGCGAGCGCTCGCACTGGCACCGCATCGACGCGGTGGAGATCTGGCATTACTACGCGGGCGCACCACTCAAGCTTGAATTGGTAGACGGAGCGAAGGAAGAAATCTTCCGGCTCGGCGCTGATATTCATGCCGGCGAAGTACCGCAAGTGACAGTGCCGGCGCGCGCCTGGCAGGCCGCGGAAAGTCTCGGGCCTTGGACCCTCACCGGCTGCACTGTGGCACCCGGCTTCTCCTTTGATGGCTTCGAACTGGCGCACAAGGACTGGTCGCCACGCGATTAGCCGTCATGGCCGGGTTTGTCTCCGCAAGCCGCGGTCTACCCGAGTTGCGCGTGCCATCCACGTCTTGTTTCATGGTTTAAAGACATGGGTGCCCGTACAACCGGGCATGACGAAAAGTAAAAGGGGAAGTGCCGTGGCGATAAAACTCGATGAAGCACGCAAACTACTCGCGCGCGCGAACCGCATGGTTGCCAATGAAGGTGTTCTCGACGCTTTCGGCCACGTCACCATGCGTCATCCGGCTGACCCAGGGCGTTATCTGATGTCGCGGTCCCGCGCGCCGGAACTGGTGCAGCCGGAAGACATTCTCGAATTTGCGCTCGATTCGCAGCCGGTGAAACCGACCGACGTGCGGCTCTATGGCGAGCGCGTCATACACGGCGCCATCTATCAGGCGCGCCCGGAGGTAAACGCGGTGTGCCACCACCATGCGCCTTCGATCCTGCCATTCTGTATTTCCGGCACCGAACTCAAGCCGGTCTATCATCTCGGCGCAACGCTGGGCGAGAAAGTGCCGTTTTGGGATTCCCGCGACGAGTTCGGTGACACCACTCTGATCGTGGCGAAGCCGGAAGAAGGCGCTTCACTCGCACGCGCGCTCGGGCCGAACTGGATCGTGCTGATGCGCCGCCATGGCGCGACCGTTGCAGGCGCAACATTGGAAGAGCTCACCTTTCGCACCATTTACACGGCGCGCAACGCAGCACTGCAGATTCAGGCGCATACGCTAGGCCATGTCTCGCCTCTGAATCGGATCGAGACGCAGCTCGCAGGTGAATACAATTTGCGGCCGGGTCCGGTTGCGCGCGCCTGGGAGTATTGGAATGTGCGGCTCGACAAAGTCGAAAGCGTCTGGCGTCCACAAAAGGCAAAACCTCGCGCACCTAAGAAACCTCAGGCTAAGCGCAAAACGAAACGCCGCCGCTGAACAAGACCAGCGAAACTGCGCTACACTCTACTTGCGGCCATTGCTGCGCATGCATGCCAGATAGCCCTCAAGAGCGCGGCTTTTGTGAACCTTCAAGCCGTCTCTCCTGAAGTACTTCGGAAATGCGACTTGTCCGCCGTCGAGGGTCTGAGTCGATCCTTCGCGCGGACGCAACTTCAGACCTTCACGCTTGACGCCGACCGGGGGAGGAATGACCCGTCCGCCATTCTGCAACGCGCATTCGCAGGCAACCTTGTCGAAAACGTCCTTGCATCGCGCGTCGATGTCCTGTGCTGACACGGACCGGACGATCGACGGCACCAAAAGACCGACGATTGCTATTCCGACCAGAAATGCCTTCATGGGTTTCGATGACACCTAAACAAAAAATTGGCCGCCATTGGCGCTGAGCGTGGCGCCAGTGATCAGGCCGGCATCATCGGAGGCAAGAAATACGACGCAGCGCGCGATTTCCTCCGGCTCACCCAGTCGACCGATTGGGATCAGCGGCAGGATGGATTTCTCCAGCACATCCTTCGGTACGGCCTGCACCATCTCGGTATTGATATAGCCCGGGCAAATCGCATTCACCGTAATGCCCGAACGTGCACCTTCTTGCGCGAGCGCCTTCGTGAACCCGAGCTCACCGGCCTTGGCGGCGGAATAATTGGTCTGCCCCGCCTGGCCTTTCTGTCCATTGATCGAGGAAATATTGACAATGCGGCCGAACTTGCGCTCCCGCATGCCTTCGATCACAGGGCGGCACATATTGAACAGCGAACCAAGATTTGTGTTGATCACGGCCGTCCATTGTTCCGGCTTCATGCGATGGAACATGGCATCGCGCGTAATGCCGGCATTGTTGACCAGCACTTCGATCGGTCCGACCTCGGCTTCGACTTTTTTGATGCCGTCGGCGCAGGCCTCGTAGGATGATACGTCCCACTTGAATACCGGAATGCCGGATTCGGCCTTGAACTTCTGCGCGGCCTCATCATTGCCGCCATAATTGGCCGCAACCTTGTAACCGCCAGCTTTCAGGGCCCTGGCGATTGCCGCCCCGATCCCGCGGGTTCCACCCGTTACCAATGCAACGCGCGCCATGACTTCGACCCCTCCAGGCTATCTTCTTAAAACATCATGGCCGGGACAAGCCCGGCCATGACGTAAATTCGATTGCCAAAAAAGGCTACCGTTCGACACACATCGCTATGCCCATTCCCCCGCCGATACACAGTGTTGCAAGGCCTTTCTTGGCGTTGCGTTTCTGCATCTCGTAAAGCAAGGTCGTCAGGACGCGGGCGCCCGAGGCACCAATCGGATGCCCAATGGCAATGGCACCGCCATTGACGTTGACCTTTCCAGTGTCCCAACCCAGATCCTTGTTGACCGCGCAGGCCTGCGCCGCGAAGGCCTCGTTGGCCTCCACCAGGTCGAGATCCTCTTTCTTCCAGCCGGCTTTTTTGAGCGCGGCACGCGAGGCGGGGATCGGCCCCGTCCCCATGATCGCCGGGTCGACGCCGGCCTGCGCCCACGACACGATGCGCGCAAGCGGAGTCTTGCCAAGCTTGGCTGCCTCGCTCGCCTTCATCAGGACCAGCGCAGCGGCGCCGTCGTTGATGCCGGAGGCGTTGGCCGCCGTCACGGTGCCTTCCTTGTCAAAGGCCGGACGCAGCTTGGCAATCGAATCCATCGTGACGCCGGGCTTTGGATATTCGTCGGTATCCACCACCACGTCGCCCTTGCGCGACTTGATGGTCACCGGCGTAATCTCGTCCTTGAACTTACCGGCTTTCTGTGCGGCTTCTGCCTTGTTCTGCGAGGCGACAGCAAATTCGTCCTGCTGTTGTCGCGTGATCTGCCATTGCTTGGCGACATTCTCGGCAGTGTTGCCCATGTGATAGCCGTTGAAGGCATCCCACAAGCCATCCTTGATCATGGTGTCGATCATCTCGAACGAACCCATCTTCACGCCCGAGCGCAGATGTTGGCAGTGCGGCGCCATGCTCATCGACTCCTGACCACCCGCCACAACGATCTCGCTATCGCCGTTGAGGATCGCCTGATAGCCGAGCGCGACCGCGCGCAAGCCTGAACCGCATAGCTGGTTCACACCCCATGCAGGGGTCTCCACCGGGATAGCCGCCGCGATCGAAGCCTGACGCGCCGGATTCTGACCCTGTCCGGCGGTTAGAATCTGCCCCATGATCACTTCGCTGACACGACCGCCTTCGACACCCGCGCGTTCCAGCGCGGCTTTGATTGCAACCTTGCCAAGTTCATGAGCCGGCAGGTTCGCGAATGCCCCGTTGAAAGCCCCGACTGGCGTGCGGGTCGCGCTCACAATGACGATATCGTCTTTCATCAGAAGCTCCTGTTACGGGTCGTAGGGGGCGGGGTGGCCTTTTCGGCACTGCCACATCCTCGGCAGGCCATGTGGGCCTGTCAACAAGACTTGCCGCCTGGATATGCCCGACAATTGGCGCTTTTTCGACCTTTCCGCAAGAGAGGCCATGATCTCCCATCGTCTGCCGCGCCGCCACAAAACGGTGGCCCATAGAAGCGGAAATTGGGTATGCTCAAAGCCTTGGCAGGGGAAATGTAGTCAACATGTCAGAGGATAAAGAGCCGGTCACAATCAAAAAATACGCCAACCGGCGGCTCTACAACACCGGCACCAGCACGTACGTAACCCTCGAAGACCTCGCCACGATGGTCAAGAATGGTGAGGACTTCATCGTCTACGATGCCAAAACCGGCGAAGACATCACGCGCTCGGTGCTCGCACAGATAATTTTTGAACAAGAGAACAAGGAAGGACAAAGCCTTCTCCCGATCACTTTCCTGCGGCAGTTGATCCGTTTTTATGGCGACAGCATGCAGATGCTGGTGCCGCGTTTCCTGGAAGCCTCGATTGAATCGCTGTCGAAGGAGCAGGGCAAATTTCGCGAACAAATAGCCCAGGCTTTCGGCGTTGGAGCTTTCGGCCCTCTCGAGGATCAGGTGCGGCGAAATATGGAAATGTTTGAGAAGACCTTCGCCATGTTTGCCCCATTTGCGCGCGGTCAGACGAACCCGTCAGACAAGCCGCAGGGCGCAGGCAGCGAAATGGACCAGCTCAAGCGGCAGCTCGACGAGATGCAGAAGCGCCTGGATAAGCTCGGCAAGGAATAGCCGACTACCATTGACGCCGCCCCGTTACAAGGCGGCTCACAACCGCCCCTTTTTGGAACGCCAAGGCGAGACTCAACGTTGCCGCGTGTGACGCACCACGCGTGCCGGCTTGGGTTGTTCCGCCAAACAATTTGAAAAGGTTGGATTTTTATTGGCGTAGGCGCGGTTAACGGCGCGCGGCACACGGCTTGCCCATTGAATGACGAACGAGGACTGGCTGTCCTGAATTGAGACGGTATCGCGATGCGGACTGACGGATTCGATACACCTGTAAGCCAATCCGACGCTGAGTCGGACGGCGGCGAGCAGTGCGTTGAAAACCGCGCTCTGGTTGCGCTCTCGCCCACGTCTGATTCAGCAGAGCGAACGCTCAACTATCGTTACGCTCCATTCCTGGCCCAGCTTGTCGCCACAAAGGACCAGCACCCGCAGACCCGGGAGCGTCGCCGCGCCGAGCCGAATGTGGTGCTGGCCGCCTATCGAGCCACCGCCGCACTCGCCGTCTAGTAGCCGAGCGCACAACCGTCTTTTCGCGGCTCCGAACCGCCGATGAGCACGCCACGGTCCCAATCGATCTTGATCGTTTGCGCGCCGCCCCATGGCGAATTCGCCATCACGACATCGTGGCCGCGCGCCTTCAATCCTTCGATGGTCGCTGCCGGCGTGCCGTGCTCGACGTCGGTCGTTTCGCCTTCAAAAAAGAAGCGCGGGGCGTCGATCGCCTGCTGCACGTCCATGCCATAGTCGAGCATGTTGAGGATAATCTGCACGTGACCCATCGGTTGATAGTGAGCGCCCATGACGCCAAAACTCATGTCGCAGCGGCCGTTACGCATGGCAAGCGCGGGAATGATGGTATGCATTGGCCGCTTGTTGGGACCAAACGTATTGGGATGATCTGGCTCCAGCGTGAAGCAGGCGCCGCGATTGGTCAGCATGATGCCGCTCTTCTCAGTGCAGATGCCAAGACCGAAGTTGGAATAGAGCGAGTTTATGAATGACACCGCCATGCGGTCGCGGTCGACCACCGTGAGATAGACCGTATCGTTGCCGGGCGTCGGTGCGCTTGGCTGCTTCGCTCGCTTTTTCATGTCGATAAGCGACGAGAGTTTCTTGGCAAACGTCTTGTCGAGCAGATCAGCAACCGTCCTACGCATATGTGCCTGGTCTGCGATGTGGGTATCGCGAATCGCAAAGCCTAGGCGCGCAGCCTCCAGTACCAGGTGGAAGCGGTCGACGCCGAGCGGATCGAGCGAAGCGACGTCGAAGTTCTCCAAGATATTGAGCATGACCAGTGCCGTGAGCCCCTGCGCATTCGGCGGGATCTCAAGCACGTCAAGCCCGCGATAGTTGGTCGAAATCGGCTTTACCGCCTCGCCACGATGACGGAAGAAATCCTCTGCAGTAAGAAAAGACTCACGCGCACGAAGCATCTTCGCCATATCATCGGCAAGCTCGCCTTCGTAGAAGGCGCGCGCTCCTTTGGCGGCAATGGTCTTCAAGCTGGCGGCAAGTGCCGGAAAGCGGATGACATCGCCCTCCTTGGGAGCGCCGCCGTTGAATAAATAATGCTTCGATGCGCCGGGATCGGCTTTGAGCTTGCCGATGTAACGCTGCCAATCCCAGGCCACGCGCGCGGCAACGGGAAATCCGCCCTCGGCATACTTGATTGCCGGCGCAAGCGCACGGTCGAGACCAAAACGGCCGTGCGCTTTCAGGATCGCTTCCCAGGCCTCGATCGCGCCCGGCACGGTGACCGCATGGATCGAATCGCCGATCTCGCTCAGCCCCTTGGCGCGCAGCGCCTGATCGGACGCCTTGGCGCCGGCGCGGCCAGAACCGTTATAGCCCCAGACCGGCTTGCCCGGCTCAGACACCAGACAAAAGCAATCGCCCCCGATACCGGTCATATGTGGTTCGATCACGCACAGCGTTGCGACCGCAGTCACCGCGGCATCGGCGGCACTACCACCGGCGCGCAATGTATCGATCGCCGCGAGCGTCGCGAGTGGATGCGAAGTTGCCGCCATGCCTTCACAGGCAATCACGGGCGAGCGGCCGGGCAGCTGAAAATCGCGGCTCATTGCAAAACCAGAGATGGTGGAAGATCAAGATGAAGTGCGCTCGACACCCTCAACCGTAAGGTCTCGCTGGGCCGAGCGCAAAGTCACCGCAAAGCCGCCGAGCACATCGATGAAGCTCACTACGAGCAGGAGGAAGAAAGTCGCTGTGGCAGCTTGCGGGACCAGGATGAACTCGACCAGCATGCCAAGAAACAGGAGCAGGGATAGCGCATGGTCGACAACGGTACGAATTCCGATTCGCGTCGATTTCAGCACCTCACCACACAGCAGCAGGATTGCGAGCGCAACTAGCATGTCACCCGCTGACATAGTCCAGTTAGCACCCGAAGCCATGTGCACGGTGGTGATCACGCCGGTCCATGTCACGCCGGGCATCAGAAACGCGATAATGTTGTAAATCGCGAACGGAATCAGCAGCAACGGAAAGCCGAGCATCGACATGACGCAGCTTTGCCTCCGGCGCCCGCTACCGCCTTAGACCTCGGTCTTCGCCTTGAGAACCTGACGGCCTTTATACATGCCGGTCTTCAGGTCGATGTGGTGCGGACGGCGCAATTCGCCGGAATCCT
>Ga0075018_10000814_pt1 | contig 9938 bp, 6 predicted proteins | sample ColStrG_CSR_2014_FD_71471 | JGI IMG/M metagenome (GOLD analysis project Ga0075018, IMG submission 71471) | Freshwater sediment microbial communities in response to fracking from Pennsylvania, USA - Cold Stream Run_MetaG_CSR_2014 | ecosystem: Environmental > Aquatic > Freshwater > Creek > Sediment... | reverse complement strand
CCTGCTCGAGCGCGCTGGCGGCGCTATCGCCCTGGTGGCGCTCGATGTCGACGCGGCGCGCCTGCAGCGCGTGGCAGAGAATCTCGAGCGGTTGCGGCGCCAGGCGCAGCTGGTGCAGGCGGACCTGCGCGCCGAGCCACAGTGGTGGGACGGGCGGCTCTTCGACGCCATCCTGCTCGACGCGCCCTGTTCAGCCACCGGCGTGATCCGCCGGCACCCGGATATCAAGCATCTGCGGCGTGCCGTCGACCTGCCGCAGCTGGCGGCCACCCAGTTCGAGCTGCTGCGGGCCTGCTGGCGCCTGCTGCGTCCGGGCGGCCGGCTGCTGTACTGCACCTGCAGTGTGCTGCCGGCGGAAAATACCGCGGTGGTGGCGCGCTTCCTGGCCGCCGAAAGCAGTGCCCGGCCAGAGCGGCCGCCGCAGGCGGCGAACTGCAGCCCGCCGCTGCGGTCCATGGAGCTGGGTTGGCAGATCCTGCCCCAGGAAAAGGCGGGCGGCGACGGCTTCTATTATGCTTGTCTTACGCGCGCCACCACGGCGGGCACCGCATGAAAAACTATTACAAGACGCAGTCGGGGTTCCTGGTCCTGTGCCTGGCCTTCGGCATCGCCAGCTGCCTGGCCGATGACGCGCTGGACGGCGAGCTCGAGATCCGCTCGGCCTACGCGGTGCCCAGCCGCGGCACTGTGCTGCTCTCGGCGCACGTGGTCTATCCGCAGAGCGAGCGCATCAGCGCCGCGCTGAAAGACGGGGTCACGCTCAGCTTCGACCTGGAAGTCATGGTGAGCCGCCATCGCCGGCTGTGGTTCGATGCCGACGCCGTCGACCTGACACGCCGGCGCGAACTGTCCTATCACGTGATCAGCGATCGCTTCCTGCTGCGCGATCTCGAGGCCAACTCGCAGGAGTCGTTTCCGACGCTGGATGCGGCGCTGGCGCGCTTGGGTCAGGTGGAGGAATGGCCGATCGCCGTCGATGCGCAGCTGCGCAACGATGAACAGTGGCAGATTCACCTGCGCGCCGGCGTGCGCCGCGGCCACATGCCCGATGCGCTGCGGGCGCTGATGTTCTGGACCGACGGCTGGCATCGCACCAGCGACTGGTATTCGTGGACACTCGTGCGCTGAAACGCTGGGGCCTGCGCACGCTGGTGCTGCTCGGCATCGGCGCGGGCATCTGGGCGCTGCTGCTGCTGGCCCGCAGCGTCGAGAACTCCGCCGACTTCAACCGCCGCCAGCCGTGGATACTGCTGCTCAACATCTGCGGCGTGCTGATACTCGGCGTGCTGCTGGCGCGCAAGCTGTGGCGGCTGTTCCGCGATTTTCGTGACCATGTGCCGGGCTCGCGGCTCACGGCGCGCACCGTCGGCATGTTCGGCACGCTGGTGGTGGTGCCGCTGCTGATCGTCTACCTGTTCTCGCTCGAGTTCCTGAACTACGGCATCGACAGCTGGTTTCGCGTCGAGATCAAGCAGGGCCTGAACGACGCGCTGGTGCTGTCGCGCTCGGCGCTGGATTTGCGGCTGCGCGAGCAGGCGCGGCGCACCGAGTACATCGCGCGCGCCATTGCCGCGCAGAGCGGCGCCGAACTGCTGGTGCGCCTGGACACCGAACGGCGCGATGCGCAGGCCACGGCGATCACGGTTTACGCCGGCAACGGCCGGCCGCTGATGACCAGCAGTGCGGCCGGCGCCGCGGTGCTGCCGGGAATGCCGCCGGCCGAGGTGCTGATGCAGATTGCGGCCGGTCGCAGCTACGTGCGGCTCGAGCCGCTGGCCGGCGGGCGCTACAGCATCGTCACCGCCGCGCCGCTGCCGCGCGCCATGGGCGCGCCGCTCGGCCGCTACGTGCTGATCGACTATGCGGTGCCGGAGGAACTGGCCGGACTCGCCGAGGCCGTACAGCAGGCCTATACCAACTACGGCGACATGTCGGTCACGCGCCAGCCGCTGAAGGCGAATTTCCAGCTGACCCTGACGCTGGTGCTGCTGCTGACGATGCTGGCGGCGGTGTACGGCGCGATCTGGTCGGCGCAGCGGCTCACGCGCCCGGTGCAGGACCTGATCGCCGGCACGCGCGCGGTCGGCAAGGGCGATTTCGCGATGCGCCTGCCGCTTCCCTCGCGCGACGAGATGGGCTTCCTGGTGCACTCCTTCAATGACATGACCAAGCGGCTGCGGCGCACCAGCGAGGAGGCCTCCTTGAGCCGCCAGGCGGTCGAGCGTGAGCGCGAGCGGCTTGCGGTCATACTCTCGCGCCTCTCCAGCGGCGTGCTGGTCGTCGATCACCAGCTGACCCTGCGCAGCGCCAACGATTCGGCCGGCGCGATCCTCAATGCCGATCTGACCGCCGCGACCGGCCGGCCGCTCGGTTTCGGCGCCGAGCGCGCCGTGCTGCTGAGCAACTTCGTGGCCGCGCTGCGTGCGCGCCTCGCCAACGGTGAGCGCGAGTGGCGCGAGCAGCTTACCCTCAGCGGCGAGACCGGCGGACGCGTGCTGCTGTGGGCGGCGACGCCGCTGCCCGACGAGGACGAACAGGGGGGCCTGGTGATCGTGTTCGAGGACATCACCGCGCTGCTCACCGCGCAGCGCAATGCCGCCTGGGGCGAGGTCGCGCGCCGCCTGGCGCACGAGATTAAGAATCCGCTGACGCCGATCCAGCTGTCGGCCGAGCAGCTGCGGCGCAAACTCCTGCCCGGCCTGGACACCGAACACGCGCGGCTGCTGGAGCGCGCCACCCGCACCATCGTCCAGCAGGTCGACGCCATGAAGCAGATGGTCAACGCCTTCAGCGACTACGCGCGCGCCCCGGAAATGCAGCTCGCGCCGCTCAGCCTCAACCAGCTGGCCGCCGAGGTGGCCGAGCTGTACCGCGTGCAGGACCCGGCGGTGAGCATCCACCTGGAGCTGGACTCGCAACTGCCGGAGATCGAGGCCGACCGCAGCCGCCTGCGCCAGGTGCTGGCCAACCTGCTGAGCAACGGCATCGAGGCGCTGGCCGGCGTGGTCGGCGCCGCGATCGTGGTGCGCACCCGCTGGCTGGGAACCGCCAAGCCGGCCCAGGCGGAACTCACCGTCAGTGACAACGGCCCCGGGTTCCGCGAGGATATCCTCGGCAAGGCCTTTGAGCCTTATGTCACGAGCAAGGCGCGCGGCACCGGGCTAGGTCTGGCGATCGTGCAGCGTATAGTCGACGAACACGGCGGGCGGATCACCGCCGACAACCTGGGGACTGGCGGCGCACGCGTGCGGGTGCTGCTGCCGGCGGTAGCCGAACGGCGCACCGAACTGCGTAGGGAGCGAGCATGAGCGTGAACCGGATTCTGGTGGTCGATGATGAAGTCGACATCCGCAGGTTGCTGCAGGAGATCCTCACTGAAGAGGGCCACGAGGTTGAGGTCGCGGCCGACGCCGCGCAGGCGCGTGCCTCGCGGGCCCGCAGCGCACCCGACCTGGTGCTGCTCGACATCTGGATGCCCGACACGGATGGCATCACGCTGTTGCGCGAGTGGTCGACCGATGCGCGCAATGACTGCCCGGTGGTGATGATGTCCGGGCACGGCACCGTGGAAACCGCGGTCGAGGCCACGCGCCTCGGTGCCTTCGACTTCATCGAAAAGCCACTGTCGCTGGCCAAATTGCTGCCCACCGTCAATCGAGCGCTCGATGCGCGCCGCTCGCGCCAGGCTGGGGCCTTCGCCGCCGCGCGTGGCAGCGCTCCGCTCCTGGGCCGCAGCCGCGTCGCCCAGCAGCTACGCGCCGAGCTGATGCGGCTCGCGCCGTATCCGGCACCGCTGCTGCTGATCGCCGAGCCGGGCAGCGAGCCCGAGGCACTGGCACGCTTCGTCCATCAGTCGGGCGCGCGCGCCACCGGACCGTTCGTGGTCTGCGATCCGCGCTCGCTCCAGGACGAGCAGTCGGCCAGTGCGCTGCTCGGCAGCGGCACGCATCCGGGCCTGCTGGAACAGGCGCGTGGCGGCACGCTGTATCTGGGCGATGTCGAGGAGCTGCCGGACGCGGCGCGCCGCGTGCTGGGCGCGGCACTCGCCAGCGGCAGCTATCAGCGCGGCGGCCTCGGCGAGGCACTGGCGCTCGAGGCGCGCATCATCGCCACGGCCACGCCCGGCATCGAAGTGCGCGCCGGCACCCTAAGCATCAGCCGCGACCTGCATGCGCAATTGTCAGTGCTGCCGCTGCGGGTTCCACCGCTCCGTGACTATGCCGAAGACGTGCCGGATCTGCTGCGCCAGTGCATCGATCAGCTCACCGAGGGCGAGTCCCTCAACTTCCGCCGCTGCAGCGTCGCCGCACAGAACCGGCTGCGCAACTACCCCTGGCCCGACAACCTGCGTGAGCTGCGGGGCCTGCTGCGCCGGCTGCTGATGCGCGGCGGCGCCGAGGAGATCTCCCTGGAAGAGGTTGAACGGGAACTGGCGGCCCAGACGCCGATCGACGCGCCACTGGTCAAGCAGGACCTGCTGGCGCTGCCGATGCGCGAAGCGCGCGAGCACTTCGAACGCGCCTATCTGCAACAGCAGCTGCAGCTATGCGGCGGCAAGGTTGGGCAGCTCGCCAAGCGCGTCGGCATGGAGCGTACGCACCTGTACCGGAAACTGCGCTCACTGGGCATCGACATCAGTCACGCCGCGGACGACTGAGCCGCCCGCTGTCAGATCACGCGTCCGGGATTGAGGATGCGCTGCGGATCCAGCGCTGCCTTGAGCTGGCGCATCAGCGCCACTTCCGCGCCGCTGCGCGAGTTGCCGAGGTAGTCGCGCTTGGCCACGCCGATGCCGTGCTCGGCCGCCACCGAGCCGAAGCCCCGCAGTGCGCCGTAGACGATGGCGTTGAGCTTAGGGACCACACTGAGATCGCGCGGGCCGATCAGCAGGTGAATGTTGCCGTCGCCCAGGTGGCCGAACAGGAGCGGTGGCAGCGGACCCATGAACGGCGCGACCGCGGCCTGCACCTGCGCCAGGTAGGCCGCCATCGCCGGCATCGGCAGCGAGATGTCGTAGGAGAGCGCGTGCGGCACGTGCACCATCAGTTCGCCGGCCGCATCGCGCACCCGCCACAGGCGATTGCTCTCATCGAGCGAGCGCGCCACCACGCCATCCTGGATCACACCGCGCTCCAGCAGCATGGCCAGCCCGCGCTCGAGCCGGTCGCCATGCGCGCCTGCGCCGAATGATTCGAGCTCGATCAATGCGTACAGCGCATGGCGGTCGGTGAACGGCCGCGCGCCGCTGTGCACGTGCCCGGCCGCGAACTCGTAGTAGTCCGACCACATCACTTCGAAGGAACTGAGCTCACCGCCGTAGCTGCGGCGGCACTCGGCCAGCAGCGCCACCAGGTTATCGAAGTCCGCAACCGCCACCAACGCTGTGTGGCGCTCGCGCGGCGCCGGCTGCAGCCGCAGCACCGCGCGCGTGATTACGCCCAGCGTGCCCTCGGTGCCGATGAACAGCTGTTTGAGATCGTAGCCGGCATTGTTCTTCAGCATGGTGTTCATCGAGCTCAGTACCGTGCCGTCGGCCAGCACCGCCTCCAGGCCCAGCACCTGTTCGCGCGCCATGCCGTAGCGGATCACGCGGATGCCGCCGGCATTGGTGGCGATATTGCCGCCGATGGTGCAGGAGCCGCGCGCCGCCAGGTCCAGCGCGAACTGCAGCCCCTGCGCCGCGGCCGCCTCGTGGATCGTCGCCAGCGGCGTGCCGGCCCCGGCGATCAGTGTGGCGCCGTTGGTATCCAGCGACTCGATGCCGCGCAGCCGCTCGAGCGAGAGCGCCAGCTCGCCCGGCCGCGGCGTGGCGCCGCCGGCCAGGCCGGTGAGGCCGCCCTGCACCACAATCGGCTGCGCGAAGTCATGGCACAGCTTCAGGCAGCAGGCGACCTCCGCGGTGCTGCGCGGCCGCAGCAGCGCCAGCGGCGCGCACGGATCGTGCCCTGACCAATCGGCGTGATGGCGCGCGCCGATCGCGGCACCGGTCTCGACGGCACCGGCGCCGAGCTGCGCGCGCAGCGCGAGGAGCAGTTGCGGGTTCACGGTCTCCATGGCGGTTCAGTCCTCGACGCGGATGACCAGCGAATCGAGATCGGCGGCCTGCAGTTGCTGGCGCAGTCGGTTGAGCTGGTTCAGGTCCTTGAGCGGCCCGACGCGGATGCGAAACCAGACGTCGGCGTCGAGCGCCACGCGCTGCACGTTGGCGCTGATGTCCTGGCGCGCGAGTTGTGCGCGCACGCGCTCGGCCTCGGTCTCGCTGCGGTAGGAGCCGACCTGCAGGAAATAGGTGCCGGGCCGCTCGACGCGCGCCGCGGCATCGACGTGCGTGCCGTGTTCCTTCTCCGGCACCACGACCTCGAACTTCGGCAGCATGTCGTAGAAGGCGTACTGCGTGTCGCCGTCCACGCCGCCGCCGCCGCCGCTGCTGCTGCCGCCGCTGCCGGCGTGCGCACCACCCCCGGGACTGTTGGCGAGCGCGTTGCTGGCCGCCGCACGTGCGGCGTCGATGCGCGGCGCATGGCGCGCACCCGGCGCGCCCTCGAGGCTGGTCTCGGCCGCGCGGTGGTCGCTGACGTAGACGACCAGCGCCACCAGCAGGCCCACACCCAGACCGATGGCCAGCTCGCGCCAGCGCTGCCAGTCGAAGCCGCCGCGGCGCACGCTCTTGTAATCGCGCGCCGTCAGCCGCCGCTGGCTCACATGCTCTCCGGTGCGCTGACGCCGAGCAGCGTCAGCCCGTTGCGCAGCACCTGCTGCGCGCCGAGCGCGAGACCGAGGCGCGCATCGCGCAAGCAGGCATCATCGACGATGAAAGTCGCGGCGTTGTACCAGGTGTGAAAATTCTGGGCCAGGTCGCGCAGGAAATGCACCAGCGTGTGCGGCGTGCGATTGCGGGCGGCCTGGACGATAATTTCCGGATAACGGGCGATCGCAGTGAGCACCGCAGTTTCATAGGCGCCGGCCAGCAGTGCGAGCGAGTCCAGCGCACGGGTGCGATCGAAGCTCAGGTCCCGCGACGCCAGCTGCTTCATCACGCTGGCGACCCGCGCATGCGCGTACTGGATGTAGTACACCGGGTTGTCATTGCTGCGTGACTTGGCCAGCTCGAGATCGAAATCCAGCGGCTGGTCGTGGCTGCGCATCAGGTAGAACAGCCGGCAGGCATCATTGCCCACTTCCCCGCGCAGCTGGCGCAAGGTGACAAACTGCCCGTCGCGCTTGCCCATCGCCACTTTCTCGCCGCCGCGGAACAGGCTGACGAACTGGATCAGGCATACCTCCAGGCAATCGCCGGGCTCACCCAGGGCCTGCAGCACGCCGCGCATGCGTGGGATGTAGCCGTGGTGGTCCGCGCCCCAGACATCGATCAGCTGCTGGAAGCCGCGTGCGCGCTTGTCGAGGTGATAGGCGAGATCGGGCGCGAAGTAGGTCTGCTGGCCGTTGGCGCGCACCAGCACGCGATCCTCGCTGTCGCCATGCGCGCTCGAGCGCAGCCACAGCGCGCCATCCTGCTGATAGGTGTTGCCCTGCGCGGCGAGCCGCGCCAGGGCGCGCTCCACCGCACCCGAGCGTGTCAATTCGCGCTCCGAGGTCCAGTGCTCGAACTCGACACCGAACTCGGCCAGGTCGGCGCGGATGTCGGTGAGCATCGCGCTGAGTGCCAGCTCCAGCACCGCATCATAGGCGGCGGCGCCCAGCAGCTCGCGCATGCGCGCGATCAGCGCGTCGACATAGCGTTCCTTGTCGCCGGCGGGCGCGTCGGCGGGCAGGCCCTGCAACACCGCGGCGGCCGGACGCTCCAACGCCGCGCCCTGCGCCGCGCGCAGCTGCGTGGCAATCGGCGGTACGTAGTCGGCGCGATAGCCGTTGTCCGGAAACGGCACCGCGAGTCCGGCGGCCTGCAGGTAGCGTACCCAGACGCTCACGGTGAGAATGTCGACCTGGCGGCCGGCATCGTTGATGTAGTACTCGCGATCGACGCGATGGCCAGTGGCGCGCAGCAGGCTGGCCAGCGTCGCGCCGTAGGCGGCCTGGCGGCCGTGGCCCACGTGCAGCGGCCCGGTGGGATTGGCAGACACGAACTCGACCAGCACCGCGATGCCGGCGCCGGACGTGCTGCAGCCGTAGCGCTCGCCCTCAGCGAACACGCGGCGCAGCGCGCTGCTGTGCGCATCGCGGGCCAGGTAAAAATTGATGAAGCCGGCGCCGGCGACCTCGGCGCGCGCCAGCAGCGGGCTGGCGGGGAGTGCCGCGACGATCGCGCTCGCCAGCTCGCGCGGTTTGCGGCCCGCGGCCTTGGCGAGGCGCAGCGCGATATTGCAGGCGTAGTCGCCGTGCTGCGCATCGCGCGTGCGCTCGACGCTGATCCACGTACGCTCGACCGGCGCCGCCAGCAGGCCATCCGGGAGCGCGTGCAGGGCCTGCGCCAGCAACTCTTCGAGCTCGGTTTTCAACGCAATCCTTCGAGCGGGGAACGGCCGCGCAGTCTACCGAAAAAGCCGCGCCTACTGGATATCCAGCGGGTCGACGTCCAGCGCCCAGCGCACGCGCCGCGCGGCCGGCAGGCGCTCGACCGCCGGCAGCCATTGGTCCAGGAAATGGTGCAGTCCGCCACGCCCGGCGTGTTCGATCAGCAGCTGTGCGTGGTGGCGGCCGGCGCGGCGCGCCATCGCGGCGCTCACGGGCCCGAGCAGGCGCGCCCCGGGCGCAAGCCCCGCGCAATCGCGCGCCGCCGTCAGGAACTCCAGCGCCGTCGCCGCGGCCGGCGCCGAGGCGCGCAGCAGCGCCAGGCGGCTGAACGGCGGCCAGCGCGCCGTAGCGCGTTCCAGCAGCGCATCGGCCGCGAAACTCTCGTAGCCGCCCTTGAGCAGCGCCTGCAGCAGCGGATGATCGGGATAGGCGGTCTGGATCAGCACTTCGCCGGCGCGCTGGGCCCGGCCGGCACGCCCGGCCACCTGCACGATAGTCTGCGCCAGCCGCTCGGCGGCACGAAAATCGGTGCTGAACAGGCCCTGGTCGGCATTGAGCACCGTCACCAGCGACACACCGGGGAAATGATGCCCCTTGGTAACCATCTGCGTGCCCACCAGGATGCGCGCCCGGCCCTCGAGGAGCGCTCGCATCACAGCATCGACGTCGGCAGCGCCGCGCACCGTGTCGCGATCGAGCCGCACCTGCGGCGCAGCGGGGAACAGTGCCGCCAGCGTCTCGGCGACGCGCTCCGTGCCCTGGCCCACCGGCTTCACCGCGAAGCCGCAGCGCGCGCAAGCCTGTGGCAGCGGCTGGGCCGCGCCGCAGTAGTGGCAGCGCAGCTGCGCGGCACCCTGGTGTACGGTCAGGCGCGCATCGCACTCGGTGCAGGGCGCGATCCAGCCGCAGCTGGTGCACAACAGCGTGGGCGCGTAGCCGCGGCGGTTCAGGTACACCAGTACCTGACCGTCGCTGTCCAGATGACGCCCGATCGCCTGGATCACGGGACCGGCGAGCCCCGCGTGCACGGCATGGGCGCGCAGATCGATCAGCGCGACGGCCGGTGCCGCCGCCTGGTCGGCACGACGCGGCAGCGGCAGGCGTCGATAGCGTTCCTGTTGTATGTTGTGCAGCGTCTCGAGCGCGGGCGTCGCGGAGCCCAGCACGACCGGCACGCCCGCCTGCTGCGCGCGCCGCACCGCGACGTCGCGCGCGGAGTAGCGGCAGCCGCCCTCGTGCTGCTTGTAGGAGCTGTCGTGCTCCTCGTCGATCACGATCAGGCCGAGATTGCGCAGCGGCGCGAATACCGCCGAGCGCGTGCCGATCACCACGCGCGCAGCGCCGGCACGCGCCGCGCGCCATGCGGCCAGGCGTTCGCCGTCCTTCAGCGCTGAGTGCAGCACCGCCATCGGTACCGGCAGGCGCGCGCGAAACCGCTCCAGCAGCTGCGGCGTGAGTCCGATCTC
>Ga0075018_10000813_pt1 | contig 9939 bp, 11 predicted proteins | sample ColStrG_CSR_2014_FD_71471 | JGI IMG/M metagenome (GOLD analysis project Ga0075018, IMG submission 71471) | Freshwater sediment microbial communities in response to fracking from Pennsylvania, USA - Cold Stream Run_MetaG_CSR_2014 | ecosystem: Environmental > Aquatic > Freshwater > Creek >... | reverse complement strand
ATCTCGCCCCTCGTCGTCGTGGAGGGAGCCAATGATCCGCTTCGTCATGCGCTCGCTCTACCCCGGTTGTGGGCGTCGGCTCGGCCGTCCAGTCGCCCATCCGGTCGCCCATCCGCTCGTGTGGTGCAGCAATCCGCAGAACAGCAGGTGGTCGCCTGTGGCCGCCCCGATAGTGGCGCGGACATATATGTCTCTCCTAAACCATCTCCTCACCTCCTCGACCGACGGTTCACCAGCCCGTCCTCGACCCCTGCGGGATGGAGTCCGACAGGCTGGCCAAGGCCGGATCCTCCAGGTCGGGGCCATCGATCGAGTAGATGTGCCTGGACTCGAAGTGGGGGTGACGGGGGTAGACCGTCCGATCCTGTGGCTGAACTGCCTCGTTCCAACACCTTCCTGCTCCTCAATACTGGTGTGGAAGGAATGCAGAAATGGGGTCGTCCGATGACCGGTCATCGGCTGTCCCGGAGGGGGATCGAGGATCTCCGTCATCGGATGTCCGATCGGGATATGGGCATCCTGGATCAGGTGGCCGATCTGCGCCTGATGAGTGCCCTACAGATCGAGGCGCTCCACTTCACCGACGCCAATCACCTGAGCCAGCTGGCCGCGGCTCGGGCCTGTCGCCGGGTCCTAGAGCGACTGGTGCGTGACCGACTTCTTGTGCGCCTCGACAGGCGGATCGGGGGCGTGCGAGCCGGGTCTGCCTCCTTTATCTACGGCCTCGGGCACATCGGACAGCGAGTCCTGGCCATGGAGGGTCCGAGACGCCGATTCCAAGAACCTTCGGTGCTGTTTACCGATCACACGTTGGCCATCTCGCAGTTGGTGGTGGACATATCGAAGGCTGATCGGGCCGGGCAGTTCGAGGTAATTGATCTCCAAAGCGAGCCTCGATGCTGGCGCGAGATGGGCAGCAGTAACGGAAGGTCCACGCTTCGCCCCGATCTCTACGCCGTGCTGGGCACGCCCGAATACGAGTATCGCTGGTTCATCGAGGTCGATCGGGGGAGCGAGCACCTCCCGACCCTGCTGGCCAAGTGCCAGGCCTATGAGGACTACTACCGGACGGGTGCCGAGCAACGAACTCAGGGAGTATTCCCTCGGGTCTGCTGGATCGTCCCGACGGATGCCCGTGCGGAACAGCTCGTCGGGAAGATCGAGAAGTCCAACGGGCTGACCGCGGCCATGTTCGAAGTGACCACGCCGGAGCGTGCAGTCGCCTCCTTGTCTGGAGGGATCGAATGATCCCGCGCAATCAGGTGATCGTTGGCGATGTCCGGGAGGTGCTGGCCACGCTTCCTCCGGCGTCTGTGGACTGCATCGTCACCAGCCCGCCATACTTCGCGCTACGTAACTACGGGATGGCCAATCAGATGGGCCAGGAGGCCTCGGTTGATCATTGGGTGGACGAGCTTCGCCTAGTCGCCCGGGGACTTGCTCGAGTCCTTCGGCCGACTGGATCGATGTGGTTGAACCTCGGGGATTCCTACTCCCGGCACGTCCGCTACGGTGCGGCACCCAAGAACCTTCTGCTGGGTCCGGAGCGACTGGTCCTGGAGCTTCAAGCAGAGGGCTGGGTGGTGCGCAACAAGGTCGTCTGGGCGAAGACCAATCCACAGCCGTCGTCGGTCGCAGATCGGCTGACCGCAACCTGGGAAGTCGTCTACTTCCTGGTGCGCCAACGGCACTACCACTTCGATCTTGACGCCATTCGAATCCCGCATCGGTCGCGGCGAGCACTGCAGTCGGATCGGGCACGGGCATCGGGGAATCAGCAAAGACCTGTGGCGATTCCCAACGGACCTCCGTCGTGGGCGGGACCACTGGCTGGCTCCAACAATGGACTGGCTCGGCTGAAGGCCCGAGGGCTGGCGGGACATTCACTCGGCAAGAACCCGGGGGATGTCTGGACGCTGGCCACCGCCGGGTTCCGGGATGCCCACTTTGCTGTCTTCCCAGAGCACTTGGTCGAACCACCGATATTGGCTACCTGCCCGGAGCGGTTCTGTGTTTCCTGCGGTGCACCGTGGCGGAAGACCTCGTCGACCGGCCAGCACCCAATCCTTCTGCCGTCCTGCACATGCCGGGCGGACTGGCGGCCCGGCTTGGTACTCGATCCGTTTGTCGGCTCCGGAACGGTCGGCGTGGTGGCTGAACGCCACCGACGGGACTGGCTTGGGATCGAGCTCAACCCTGCCTTCGCCCGCCTGGCGACCAAGCGGATCGAAGCGGCCAGAGGCCGGAAGGAAGAAAGCCGAGGTTTCAGTGGGCCAGATCCCGAAGCGGAGAGTCAGCCCCGTGCTGCTTGACCCGCGGGCGACCCACGTTCGGGATCGCAGGCCCCACATCAACACATCAGTAACGAAAGGAGGTGAACCATGGAAGAACAACAACCCGATCAACAAGGAGGTGCGCTGCCACCGGCGGAAGTGCCGGGAAACCCGGAGACGAGTTCGACAGATTCGCCTCGCATCTACGTGGCGAGCCTCGCTGACTACAACAACGGGTACCTCTACGGTGCTTGGATCGAGGCCGATGGTGATCCGTCCGACATCCATGAGGGCATCCAGGCCATGCTCAGCAGCTCGCCGTCCGAGTTGGCGGAGGAGTTCGCCATCTTCGATCACGACGGGTTCGCTCCATGGCGGCCAGGTGAGTACGAATCGATCGACATGGTGGCCGCTGTCGCCCAAGGTATCGCCGAACATGGGCCAGCCTTCGCCCACTGGGCCGAGTTCATCGGGTCGAGCGACCCCGATGATCTGGATGGCTTCGACGATGCCTACCTCGGCCACTGGAGCAGCGTCGAGGAGTATGCCGAGGACCTCATTGACGGCACCGGCATCTTCAAGGTGGACGAGGTCCCCGACAGCCTCCGTCCCTACGTCCAGTTCGACTACGAGGGATTCGCCCGGGACATGGAGTTGTCGGGCGACATCACGACCAGCGACGGGGATGGCGGCGTCTACATCTTCGAGGGCACACGATGACCGATTCTCACGTTGTGGAATGGTCAACGAGAGGGTGCGTTTACGCATCATTCCTGGTAGAATGGAAATTCAAGTCAGGAAAACCAATCATGGACGAATCCCAAGCCAAAGCGCTTGGTGCCATGCTGCGTCGCCGCCGTCATGCCCTCGGGCTGACCGTGCGACAAATCGAAGCTGCCACCGGCGTTCCCAATACAACTGTCTCTCGGATCGAGACGGGTTCGTTCAAGGCGCCTCGACCCGACAAGTTGGCCAAGATCGCCCAAGCCCTCGATCTCAGCGCCGGCGAACTCTTTGCCCAGGCTGGTTACTTGGAAGCGGGAGACCTGCCTGACTACGGCACGTACCTCGCCACCAAGCACCCCGAGATTCCCGACGACGAACGAGCACGCTTGAGCGACCATTTTTGTGAGTTGCTCGGAAGACTCAATCTCGCCCCTATCCAAATACCTGCCCTCGAGGAGCAGATCGATGACTCACCAGGAGAATCCCAATGACCATTGAGGGACCTTCGAAATGACGGCGTCGCGCTCACCTCAGACACCACGACAACTGAGGAACGCGCGCGGCCGTCAATTGCACGACGAAGGATCCCAAGACCTAGACAGAGAGAAGCGCTCGGTGCTTTACCTGCGAGTGAGCACACCGTCTCAAGTCCACACCGACTACAACCCCGAGGGCATTTCCATCCCGGCCCAGCGAGAGGCCTGTGTACGAAAGGCTGCCTCCCTAGGGGCCGAGGCCTGTCGTGAGTTCATCGAACCGGGTCGGACGGCAACCACGATTGATAAGCGCCCGGTATTTCAGGAGATGTTGGCCTGGATCAAGGCTGAGCAGACCGTGGACTTCATCATCGTCTACCACTTCAATCGGATTTTCCGGAACAGCATCGACGCAGCGATCACGAAACAAGCATTGGGCAAGATGGGAGTTCGACTGGTATCGAGCGTTCTTGACATGGGTGAAAGCCCCGAGAGCGCCATGGTCGAGAGCATCATCCACGCCGTCGACCAGTACCAGTCCCAGGCCAGCGGCGCAGACATCAGTTACAAGATGCTGCAGAAGGCTCGCAGCGGCGGAACCTTGGGGCGAGCTCCATTGGGCTACCTCAACGCTCGGGACCAGTCGGAGGGTCGAGACATCGGAATCGTTGTGATCGACTCGGAGAGAGGTACCTTCATCCGGCTCGCCTTCGAGCTCTATGCGACCGGCGAGTTCACACTCGATGAACTCGTGACCGAGCTGACGACCCGTGGGCTTCGTTCGCGTCCAGGGCGTCATCCCGCAGGACCGATCGCAACTTCCACTCTTCACAAGTTCCTTCAGGATCCCTACTACATGGGAATCGTCACCTATCGGGGTGAGGAGTTTGACGGACGGCACGAACCGCTAGTGAGCCAGGAACTCTTTGATCGGGTACAAGCCGTGATGGCATCGAGAAGTGGCAGCGGAGTCCGTCAGCGCAAGCACCACCACTATCTAAAAGGGATGTTGTGGTGCGGAGCCTGTCATGAGCAGGGACGAGAGTCCCGCATGATCCAGACGTGGGTGAAGGGCAACGGCGGCGACTACGAATACTTCTTCTGCCGCAGCAAGCAGGACCACCTATGCCGATCTCGTTATCTCGGTGGAGACGTCATCGAACGTGCGATCGAGGACTACTACGGGACAATCGCCTTTCCAGCCGATCTGGCCGAGCAGTTGCGAACTCTGATGCACGAGGAACTGGCTGACGAGGAGGAATCAGCAAAGCTCCTCCACCAGCAGTTGACATCGGAGCTCCTCCGGCTGGACACCAAGGAGGAGAACCTGCTCGATCTATTGGCTGATGGCCAAATTGCCTCGTCGAAGGTCAAGGATCGCCTGAGCGAGATCGCCCGACAGCGATTGAGAGTTCAAAGGCAGTTCGATGAGGCCAAGGGGCGTCTCGGCGAGGGTGCCGACCTTATTGAGAGTGGATTGGCACTTCTGGATGGACCTCAGGAGGTGTATCGGAAGATGGGGCCGGATCAGCGGCGACAGATGAACTTGGCCGTGTTCGAGCGGCTGTACGTGATTGAGGAAGATGTCAGTGAGGCGACATTCAAGCCACCGTTCGACGAGTTGCTCCTAGTCAGGGATGAAGTTCGTGGCGCGAAAACTGCCGAACACCGTCTCCGGCATTCGGCAGTCTCCGTTGATTCTGGACTACACCCCCTGACCACCGTCCTGTTGGGCGATGGTTCAAATAAGGGTCTTATGGTCGGGCTGCCCGGATTTGAACCGAGGACCTCTGCGTCCCGAACGCAGCGCGCTACCAAACTGCGCCACAGCCCGTACTACCCCGTCCGGCGGGACGCCGACCCGGGAAACATCGATGCTACCCGACGGTGGAACCGCCGTTCCCCCGGTCAGCACCGTCAGCCTCCTCTTGGGCGGTCGGTGTGCGACCGGCCACCACTTTGGCAATCCGGCGCTTGTCCATTTCGGCTACGCGCAGCTGCCAGTCACCTACATCGTGGATCTCGCCCTCTTCCGGAATATGTCCGAACGCATCGAACAGATACCCCCCGAGCGTCACGTACTCGCCTTCGGGCAGGTCGATACCGAGCTGATCTGCCAGATCGTCGACACTCGTCCTGCCGTCCACCAGCCACCGCCGACCGTCCACCCGGATCACCTCGGGTTCCTCGTCGGGGTCGAACTCGTCGGGCAGGTCACCGACCAGGGCGCCGAGCAGATCCTTGACGGTGATCACGCCTTCGACGCCGCCATGTTCGTCGACCACCACGGCGAACGCACGGCGCTGCCTGCGCATCTCGGCCAGCACATCGAGTACCAGCCGCGACTCTGGCACCAGGAACGGTTGGCGGAGCCGACGGGAGATGTCGATGGGGTCCGGGGAGCGCCCACCCTCGTCGGGAGTTCCGACCGTCCAACCGGCCCGGAACAGATCATTGACGAACAGCACCCCGATCAGGTCATCGAGGTTGTCTCCGCACACCGGAAAACAGCTGTGTCCAGACTCCCGCACGGCCTTGGACACTGCCTCGACGGTCAGTGGAATGGTGAGGGCGACCAGATCCACACGTGGGGTCATCACTTCGCGCACCACCGTGTCCCGAAGGTCGTGCAGGGCGTCGATGATGAACTGCTCCTGGGCGTCGGCCCCCCCGTCGACCGGTAGGCCCGAACCGTCGCCGGCCGCCGCCAGCGAAGCACCGTTGGAAGACGCCTTGCGTCGGCTGGACCGGCGTCCCGGTGAAGCTTGTGACTGGTCTTCGTGGCGACGGAACACGGACAACGCGGTGACCCGGTCTCTCGAGGGTGGGGCCGTCAGGCGTCGGCGGGGGCGGCGACGACGGAAAGCGGAGCGTAGGACTCGTCGTAGTAGGTACCACCGGCGAGGAGTGCGGCGACCGACCGACGCAGTCGGATCGGGTCGAGCGGCTTCACCAGCCAGCCCTCCGCGCCCGAGCGACGGGCCAAGAATACGTCGGGCCGGCGGTCCAGCAGCATGAGGACCGGTACATGGGCGAGCTTGCCGTAGGAGGCCTCGAGGCGGAGCTCCAACGTGGTGGCCATGCCCCCCATATTGCCCATCTGCATGTCGACGATGACAAGGTCGGGCATCGACTCGGATACCTGGGCCATGACGTCCGGGCCTGACCTCGCCTCGACGATGATGATGTCGGGCGACCCGGCGACGGCTGCAATTTCGGCACGGACGGTCGGAGCGTCACTGGCTACGAGGATGGTCGACACGTCGACAGGCTAGCCCCCTTGGGCGTTACGTCTCCACGTGGGCACCGCCCCATGGGCCCGCCCGGACCGGTCAAGCGCTGTGGTCGCCGAACAGCAGGTCGGCTACGTCGCCGAGGCTCCCGAGGTCGTGCACGTCGGTGTTGAGTAGGGGAATCCGGTAGACCGGGGCCGGCGCCACCTCGGCTACCAACGAGGCGTAGGCCATCTCCTCGCGCTCCGAGGCCAGGGTGTAGCCGGCCAGGTTCTCCACCAGGTCGGCCAACGCGCCGGCTGGACCGTCATCGGACCGGTGTCGTTCGTCGAACGGCACCAACTGGGCCAGCTGCTCGTCGGTGGCGAAGCGGGGCTGGACCCGGTTGACGATCAGGGCTGTCGCCGACATGCCCGATTCGGCCAACTTGCCGGCGAAGTGGACCGCCTCGTCCACACTGTCGGGCCGGGGCGAGGCGACCAGCACGAAAGCGGTGGTCGGTTGCACGAGGAGCTCGCGCACCCGGGCGGCCCGCAGCCGGAATCCCTCCTCCATCCCTTCGAAGGCCTGGAAGAAGGAAACGGCGTCATGCACAATGTCGGCACCGGCAACCTTGGAGATGGTGCGCAGCAGTGCCTGGGCCGCTACGCCCATGAACCGGAGCCCGACCCGGGTAGGGGCCATGAGGGCCTGGAAGACACGGTTCTCGAGGAAGTGGGTCAGCCGACGAGGTGCGTCGAGGAAGTCGAGCGCGTTGCGCGATGGCGGTGTGTCGACCACGACGACGTCGAATCCACCCTCCTCGACGAGCTCGTGGAGCTTCTCCATGGCCATGTACTCCTGAGTGCCCGACAAGGTGCCCGTCAAGTTGCGGTAGATGCGATTGAGCCGGATGTCCTCCGCCTGGGCTTCCGTGTCGGAATAGCGGTTGATGAGGTCATCGAAGGTGCTCTTCGGGTCGAGCATCAGGGCCCATAGTTCGCCGGTCCAGTCGCCGTCGATGCGGGTCGGGCTATTGGACAGCTCTTCCAGACCGAGCGAGTTGGCCAGGCGGCGCGCCGGATCGATGGTCACCACGCAGGCCACACGTCCGAGTCGTGCCGCCTGCAGGGCGATGGCAGCGGACGTCGTCGTCTTGCCGACGCCGCCCGATCCGCAGCAGATGATGATCGACCGCTGGCGAACCACTTCGTCGATGGTTGCAGGCGTCGTCACGGTGTCACCGGGTCGGACTCGTGGAGCGCCGCGATGCCCCGGGCCAGGGCCTGGCTCAAAGTGTCGAGCTCGAGGGGTCCGATGACGTCGGTAAACAGGTACGGCACGTGCAATTGCGGCAATGGCAGTTCCTCGGCAAGCCGTGCGACCTGCCCCTCTTGGAGCTCGTAGCGCCGCTGACGGAATTGCCGGGCCCGCTCCAGCGAGTCGATCAGAGACGGGTCCAGATCGGCCCCTTCGGCAGTTGCGGTTTCGGATGCCGGAGTGACCAGCGACGTAACCGCTGGATAGCAGGCGTTGACGATGACCGGTCCAAGGGCGATACCGACCCTGTCCTCGAGCTGGTACGCCGCCTCAACCACCTCGTTGACCGGCATCTCCTCGGGCAGAGTGACGAGGGCCACCTGGCACCGCTCCGGATCGGCCAGCAGGGCGACGACATCGGCCGCCTGGGCCCGGATGGGACCGCCTCGGGCAGCATCGAGCAAACCGCTCGCAGACGAGAGGAACGTCATGGTGTGCCCGGTGGCCGGGGCATCGACCAGTACCAGATCGGCGATGCCCGCCTGTTCGATCTGTTTGACCTTGCCGAGGACCAGGATGTCGCGGATCCCGGGGATGGCTCCGGCCACGATGTCGATGATCCCGGAGGACAGGAGCCGCTTGGAGAACCGCTTCATTCCATGGTCGTTGAGGTATTCGAGCAACGCGTCATCAGGGGTGATGGTGCGGGCGTGGACGACACCTGGTGGAATTTTCGACTGACCGTCCGCCGCGTCCATGGCCTGGGCGTCGCCAGCGGCACCATGGACCACTTCGGCGGCGTATCCGAGACCGCCCGAACCGCCGAAGGCAGCCGGGACCCCACTTCTCCCCTCGAGCTCGATCACCAGGACGGACAGTCCGGCACCGGCGGCCAGGTGGGCCAGGGCGGCAACCATTGTGGTTTTGCCGACCCCGCCCTTGCCGGCCACGATCAAGACCCGGCTCTGGCTGCAGAAGGAGCGGATGTCCATGACGCCCCGAGCGTAGTGTCCACCACAACCAGGTCGGCTCTGGCCCAGCCGTGACCGACAACCGGTCGCTGCGACCCCGGATTGCCACGCACGGCGCGAATGCGGCACAAATTGTCGATGAACCTTCCTCAACCTCTTGTTTCGCCAGAAGGGGAGGAGTACGTTCCAAACCGACAGGTTGCGCCGAAGGGGGAGTCGGGTAGTGGAGCAGGTGATGGATTCATGGCAGCTGAAAGCGGCATGCCGCGGGCCCCAGGCGGAAATTTTCTTCCCTCCGGCCCACGCAGAACGCAAAGAGGAGAAGCTGCAGCGCGAAGAGCGGGCCAAGTCGATCTGCAAGACGTGCTCGGTTCGGGTCGACTGCCTCGAGTACGCGGTGCGTATCCGTGAGCCCCACGGTATCTGGGGTGGCCTGAACGAGATGGAGCGACGACAGGTAGCTGAGCGGCGGGTCGGCTGACTCTCGGCCTCCAGGACCGTCGCTGGGGCCCTGTTCAGTAGGGCACTACCGCGAGTCTCCGCCCGTTGCGGTGGTCCGGTCCGGTGGAGGAACCGGTAGTCCGAGGACCGCGTCCGCGGTCCGGACACCTTTGGAGGAGCAGACCGTGGTCGGTTGCTGCCCGGTGGCAGCGCAGATCCCGGCCGAAAGCTGGTTGGCCACGGCGATGATCGCCTGACCGATCGAGGTGGAAGAGGTCCCGACGGTTCCTGATCCGTTGACCGGGGGCGTCGGATTGGCGATCTGGTCGGCGATCTGGGCCTGCGAGAGACCGGCCAGAAGGGCTGGGCTGAATCCCGATGTGACGGCCACCAACCGACCGGCCACGTCCACAAAAGGCGCCGTCCCGGCATCCGTGCCTCCGGCCTGGGGCGAAAGGCGTGCCACCAGTCCTACCTGTGCCGGGGAGAGACGGGCCAGCCGCGTGAACGTCCCGTCGGCCCCGGCGGTGCCCGAATAGAGCTCCACGCCGGTCAGCGCCACGTAGCGACTGGAGTAGCC
>Ga0075018_10000804_pt1 | contig 9982 bp, 13 predicted proteins | sample ColStrG_CSR_2014_FD_71471 | JGI IMG/M metagenome (GOLD analysis project Ga0075018, IMG submission 71471) | Freshwater sediment microbial communities in response to fracking from Pennsylvania, USA - Cold Stream Run_MetaG_CSR_2014 | ecosystem: Environmental > Aquatic > Freshwater > Creek >... | reverse complement strand
TAACGGAACAGCGCTTGTCGCTGCTAGCAGGATGCTGAAAAAGTCCGCCAGCTTCGTTCTCGCTTCGCTCAGAGGCTCCATCTTGGGAAGGGGAGGCCTGAGGATCGGAATGGTGAAGGGGTTTTTCCGTTCTCCAAGATCCATTCTAAGGCGAACGGCCCACACGAAGTGCGGTATGTACCTCCTCGCCTCTTCGTTCGCTGCGGCCTTGCTGGACGGCCTTTTTGAGCATCCTGCTGACTATTCAGGCACTATCACCCTATGTATTATCACAGCACCGTGTCGCACAAAAACCGAGTTTTTTAGCAAACTGCAAGGTGTGCAATGAGCTCTTTCGAGAGCAATGTCAGCCGACTGGCACAGAGTGATCCTGCTCTAGCATCGGCACTCCGTCAGAGTGGGGGAGGCACACTGGAGATCGTGCCGGCACGCACCGGTATGACGTCGGCGCGAGCGAATGGGCGCTGGATTCACAGCGCCTATGATCCCATAAAAGAAGCGCAGGCCTGGGCCGAGGGCCAGAGCCATCAGGATGGAGAAACGATTGTGGTGCTCGGCCTCGGGCTGCTCTATCACGTCGAGGCGTTGTGTGCACGCCTGCCTCAGACTACATCGATCGTTCTGGTCGTTCCCGATCTGAGCGTCTTAGCCGATGCGGCGGCGGCTCGCACTTGGGGCGACTGGATCGACCGCGTGTCCTGGGCTTGGGGCACCACAGAGGCGATCAGTGAACAGGTCGCCGATGCCGGCCATCCACTGCGACTCGTCACCTATGCCCCGGCTGCGGCGTTACATGCGGCCGGCCATCGTGCCATTGAAACGGCCTTGCAGCGGAGGGTCGCGGCCCAGGCCGGCGGACAGTTGCGCATCGCCGTCGTGGGGCCGATCTACGGAGGCTCACTGCCCATTACCCGCTACGCGGTCAGCGCGCTTGAATCGCTGGGACATGACGTACGCTGGCTCGATCATAGCGTCCATGCCACGAGCTATCACCAGCTGGAGTTGCTCAAGAACTCTCAACATCGGCTGGCCTTGCAGAGTAAGTATGCGGAGATGCTGAGCCGGGTCACGATGGCTCAGCTGGCAGAAGATCCACCCGATCTTGTTCTGTCGCTGGCCCAGGCGCCATTAATTTTACCGATGTTGGAGCATCTCAGGCGCAAAAGGTTTCTGACGGCGATGTGGTTTGTCGAGAATTACCGGCATCTGACCTATTGGCAACAGTTGGCGGCGGGCTACGATTTTTGGTTCGTGATCCAGCAAGAGCCTTGCATCGCAGCGCTCAAACAGGCAGGCGCGAAGGCAGTGCGCTATCTTCCGATGGCGGCCGATCCATCCGTACACCGCCCCTTGGAATTGACCCAGGCGGAGCGAGAGGAATACGGATCGGATGTCTCGTTTGTTGGCGCGGGCTATGCAAACCGCCGCGCGATCTTTCCTCAACTTGTCGGGCACGATTGGAGATTCAAGCTCTGGGGCAACGAATGGGACGGCGCGGCCGATCTGACCTCCGTGCTTCAACGCAATGGCGCTCGGATCGATACCGACACCTGTCAGAAAGTATTTAACGCGAGCGCCGTGAACCTCAACCTGCATTCTTGGGCCGGGACCGGGTTCGATCCTGGCGGGGATTTCGTCAACCCTCGAACGTTCGAACTGGCCGCTTGCGGAGCCTTTCAGCTTGCTGACCGTCGATCGCTGATGCCGGATCTCTTCACCGCGAGTGAAGTCGCCACCGTGTCGTCTCCCGACGAACTCCCTGGTGAAACTACCCGCTGGCTTCGCGAGCCCGAGCAGCGCGTTGCCATGGCGGCACAAGCCCGCCAACGCGTGCTTGCCGAACATACCTATGCACACCGCATGCGCGATCTGCTGTCCCAGATCGGCGTCGCCAGCCCGGATCGCATCGGGTCGATTCTGCGAGGAGCCCGTCAGGCAGAAACTCTAGCGTCAACAGCTGCTGGCTCATTTCCAGCTGTAGCATCGACCCTGCGAATGTTTCCTTCCACCCAACGGGTGGAGCTGAAGCAGCTTGCGGCACAGATCCGTTCACGCGGTCCCATGGGCACCCTGTCCCGGGAAGATCTGATGGTGCTCATGTTGGATGAGTATCGATCCGAGACGAAAGATTTGGTGTGATGAAACAGGTGCTCATCATCAACGTGACTCGCATGGGGGATCTGATTCAGACCGGTCCTTTGTTGTCCCGATTGCGCGAGGAATGGCCCGATGTCGCGATCGACCTGGTCGTCGATCGAAGTTTCGCGCCAACGGCCGCACTCCTTACCGGACTCCGACAGGTCATCAGTTGCGACTTCGCTCGATTGCTCGATGACTGCCGCACGCAATCCAAGAGCCTTGTGACGCTCATGCAAGAGATGACAGCCTGGGCCGCGCCGCTACGAGATGCGCGGTACGATCGCATCGTCAATCTCACCTTCAATCGCCAGACTGGGTTACTGGCGTCGTACATCGGTGCGCCGGACTTGCGGGGGATTACGGCAGGTCCTGACGGCAGTCCCATCGTGCAGAATCCCTGGTTGTCCTACTTCACGGATCTGCATCGGCATCGACGTTTCAACCGATTCAACCTGGTGGATCTTTATGCCATGGGCGGGAGTGGTCCCGGCACCTTCTTGCCGCTGTCGGTCACCGTTCCAGCCGATGGTAGAGCCTGGGCTGACGTGTTTCTTCGGTCTAAGGACCGGACCGTCCGCCAGTGGATCGCCGTACAGGTCGGAGCCAGCGATATCATGAAAGCCTGGCGGCCAGAGTATTTTGGCCGGACGCTGGCACATCTGAGCCGACACCTTGGCGTGGGATTTGTTTTGATCGGCACGACCGCCGAGGCGGAAGCCATCGAGCTGGCCAAAACGACCTATCGAGCCAGCGGAGGAGCCGCACCGATTCTCGATGCAAGCGGTCGGACGACACTCCATCAACTAGTCGGCTTGCTCTCGCGCTGTCAACTGCTCCTCACCAACGACACAGGACCGATGCATCTCGCGGTCGGCGTCGGAACCGCGGTCATTGACCTGTCAGTCGGCCATGTCGATCACCATGAAACGGGACCCTATGGGCCGGGCCATTGGGTGATTCAGCCGGATCTTGCTTGCTCGCCCTGTGGATTCGACCAGATCTGTGCCCACCATGCCTGCAAAGACCGATTAATTCCCGAGGAGGTTGCGAAGCTTTGTCTTCATGCCATAGGGCTTGCTCCGTTTCCCTCATGGAGCGCGGGTGTGCGCGTGTATCAATCCGGCGCTGATGCCGATGGACTTGGTTCCTTCAGCTTGCGCGCGGGACATGTGGATGCAGGCACCGCGTGGTATGCCGCATTTTGGAGGAGATTCTGGTACGAAGATTTCACAGGCCAGCCTAGTCGGTTGGCTCCAAACCTCGAAACCGCGCCGGACAAAGACCATGCATTGGCCTGGATGAAAGAAGCGGTTCAACCTCTGCTCCAGCTGGAAAAACATGCGAGGCATATCGTCGATCTGACGAAACGGCACCCTCTGCCGGTCTCAATTCTACAACGGGAACAGGCACTGCTCCGCCAAGAGCGAGAGCAGCTTCTGCCTCGGATGATGGCCCATTCGGTCACCGGCCCGACTACCGTTGCCATGATCAGAGACATCCACAACGATGACGCTGTAGGTCTGACGATGCTGGCCGATCGGCACGTGAAGGCCTATCGACGCTGGCATCAGCGCATCGCTCGGACCAGAAAACTGTTGTCAGCCGCACCGGCGCAGATCGAGAAACGACAGCGCCCGTTGCCGATGATGCGGAGTGCCGTCTAAATAACGCCCATATATTTCACAAGGAGTTGAGCATGCGTATTACACTCGATCACGATCAGTGGGACGTCAGTGACGACCAACCAGTCAGCGAAGTGCTCACGCAGGTCAGCGATCGTGCCTATGCGCGACATCGGCTGGTCACTTCGCTGAAGCTTGGGGGCCGTCCGATCACGGATCGCGATCTCCAGCCCATGCTGTTGAGTAAGCTCCTCAAAGAGGTTGGACCGATCGACGCGTGCTCACAGAATATTCCTGAGATCATGACAAACGCTGCGCCGGCGATAACCAGGTTTGCTTCGACGTTGAAAGCCGAGGCCCAGGGATTCCTCACGCCGCTGCGTATGAGCGGCATCATTCCTTCAGCATTGGACCGATGGTTCGGACAGTTGGCCGATTATGTGGAACTTCTTCAGGCCGCTGGGCAGGGCAGTCCAGCTAAAGGTGATCTGCAAGCCGTTTCTTCCTGGATTCAGGAACTCTTGGACGCTCGGTCCATTCAAGATCCGGTTCGCATGGCGGATATCCTTGAATTCGAGGTCCTCCCGTATTTGGCGTCTATATGAGCCTCCTTGTCGAATACTGCCGGTTGTCGACCACTATGAGTTCTCTCCGTCCTGTCTTTCAGGCCCTCTCAAGTGTGGACCGGCTCGAACCGATAAGGGATGCACGACCAGGGAATCTCACCGGTATGCATGCTATTGGTGGGGTCTTAGGTCAAAACAATCCTGGCACGGATGCCGGGAAGTACGAGTGGTTGAATCGTTCGGTTTTCAAGGAGGAGTAGGTCCATGTCTTTAATCATCAACAACAACCCGGCTTCTATCGCGGCTCAGCGCAATTTGAGTATCAACACGGCGGCTTTGCAGAAGTCGGTTGAGCATTTGTCTTCGGGACTGCGAATCACTCGCGCGGCTGACGATGCAGCCGGACTCGGGGTGTCCGAAACATTGCGCGCGCACATTCGCAGCATCAATCAAGCAACGCGTAATGCGAATGATGGCATCAGCTTGACGCAGGTTGCCGACGGCGCTGCGGCCACGATCGGAAACTTGCTGGCCCGTCTCCGTGAGCTGTCTTCGCAGTCGAGCAGCGGTACGGTCGGTAGCACAGAACGGTCATATCTGGATCAGGAGTTCGGCGCACTCCGGTCCGAAATCGACCGGATTGCCAGCGTATCGGAGTTCAATGGCCAGGCGCTGTTGAGCGGAGCCAGCAATTCATTCGAAGTCTTCGTCGGGTTCAAGAGCGGCGCGGGCAACTCGCTCACACTCAATCTGAAGGATTTGGACTTGACGAGCATCGGCTTGGGATCCGTGAACATCTCGACCTCGGCAAATGCCCAGAGCGCGTTGAGCAACATCGACAGCGCGATCAGTGCGGTTGCCACAGCCCGAGCGGATTACGGCTCGATTCAAAACCGCTTCGAGGCCGCCATCTCGAATCTTCAAGTCACGAGTGAAAACTTCACGGCGGCAGAATCTCGGATCCGCGACGCAGACATCGCCTACGAGACGTCGCTGTTCACGAAGAATCAGGTGCTCGTGCAATCAGGCATTGCGGTGTTGGCACAGGCCAACGCGCTTCCGCAACAGGCACTCGCGCTGCTGAAATAGACCGACACATCGTTCCGCCGGAGTCATTACCCAGCCGCCGCACCGGCGGCTGGGCCTCCGGCGGAAGATGAGGGGGCACCGTCTCCCGGAAGGCATCTATGGTCCAGAACATTCAATCACCTCAAGGACCCTATTTCCCCCAACGCCCGTCCGAGAGCGCCGCGAAGTCGGTCCGCGGCGTGGACAGCAGGGTGGAAGCCAGCCTCAGGGCTCCTACTCCAGCACCGACGCCGACAAAGGAACAGGTGGAGCAGGCGGCCGCTCGCGTCAAGGAATTGCTTCATGGAACCACGTCCCGCCTGGAGATCGACATCGATCCCGATTTGCACAAGGCGGTAATCAAGATTTTCAACGGGGAATCCGGAGAGATCATTCGCCAGATTCCCTCGCAGGAACTTCTGGACCTGGCCAAGCATCTCGCTGAGCCGAAAGGTATCTTGATCCGGGAACGTGCGTAAACAAGCGAGTTGAGGCTATGGCAGATTCATCATCAATTTCATTCGGGGGATTGGGGAACGGCGTAGACTTTAGTCAGGTAATCACTCAACTGGTTGCGATCGAACATCAGCCCATCGATCAACTCAATCAGAACAAAACGACGTTGCAGTCCAAACTGACAGACTACGGAGCGGTGAACGACAAACTCCTGGCCTTGCAAACGGCAGCAGCCTCCTTGGCATTGCCGACCGCCTTCGATCAAGCAACCGCGACTGTTTCAGACCCGACCGCCTTGACCGCCTCCGCAGCATCGACTGCCTCGCCCGGGTCCTATCTCGTCCAGGTGACGCAATTGGCGCAGTCGCATCAGATCACCAACAAGGGAGCCACAGCCGTTTCGAGCTCAACCACCGATATTGTCAGCGGTGCCTCGGCTACGTTTACCTTCCACGTTGGAACGGGGACCGACCAGACGGTGACGTTGAGTGATGCCGCCACGCTCGAAGACTTGCAGACCGGTATCAACGACTTAGGCGCCGGGGTGACTGCGTCGATTGTGAATGCAGGCAGCGAGACCACGCCGGCCTATCGCTTGATTCTCACGGCCACAGCCTCGGGGGCGAGCAATGGGGTGACAATCGTGGCCGACGGTACCACATTGGATTTTGCCAACGGTAGCGGCACAGGAGGCATCGATACGTTGCAGGCTGCGCAAGATGCCATCGCCGTCTTAGGAGACCCGACACAGAACCCTGTGACCTTGCAACGCAGCAGCAACGTGATCACGGACGCGATTCCAGGCGTCACGCTGTCGCTCACCAAAACAACAGGAACCAGCGCGGTCTCCGTCAATGTGACGCCCGATAACAGCGCGGTAGCGGCCAAGATCCAGAATTTTGTTAAGGCCTATAACGACATCGTGACCTTCGTGAGCAAGGAAACGGCCTACGATGTGACGACGAAAACAGGGGCGATTTTGTACAATGAGACCAGCGTGAAAGGATTCGTGTCTCAAATCCGACAGGCGCTCTCCGGTTCCGTCGGCGGGCTGACCCCCTTCGGGTCGGTAGGTGAGATCGGGTTTAAAACCAATCGTGACGGCACGATTACCTTGGATAATGCCAAGCTCACTAGCGCATTGAGCACCAACTACAACGCTGTCAAATCGCTCTTCAGTAATCAGGGAACCGCGACCGGTGTCGCCCAGCGCGTCAGCCAGGCCATTGATGCGATCGATGACGTCGTCTCAGGCTCGCTCACGGGCCGCAAGAATACATTGACCAGTCAAATCAATAGCCTGACAGACCAGATCAGCAGGAAAGAAACGGCCATATCAGCGTATGAAGAACGACTCAAGATCCAGTATGCACAACTCGATAGCTTACTCAGTCAGCTGCAAGGGCAGACCAACTTCCTAACCGCATTGGGAAAACAGCCAACTTCTTAACCGTATAAGGGGAAAATGGACACCTTTTCACCCACGACCGCCGCCACGCACTATCGGCAAACGCAGGTATTGACCGCATCTGGCGTCCAACTCGTCGTCCTGTTGTACGATTCCGCCATTCAGGCGATCGAACTCGCGAGTGATGGGATCACCCGACGGCATCAGCGCGACAAGGCTCGGTTTCTTGGTCGAGCCGTTGGGATTGTCAGTGAATTGTCCAGCGTCCTCGACTTCGAACGAGGTGGTGAGATCGCCAAGTCATTGCATCGTCTCTACGACTACATGCTCTCGGAGTTTACGCAGGCCAACCTGCGCAACGATGCCCGCCATCTTGACGGCCCGCTACGATGCCTGAAGGAAATGCGTGGAGCTTGGTATACGGTGGCTCAGCAACAGAACCAGCCAATGTCCTTGTCGCGAGGCTAGGATGAACCCATCGAACGCTACAACCTGGGAGCGGGACCTGCGCAATGTGACGGAACAGGCCGGGCGGGCTGCGGTGCTCGGACTGTGGGATAAGGTTAGAGAATGCTACCGGCTGCGCGAAATGCATCTCCGGGATCACACGTTACCTCCGGCGCTCGCGACAGATCTGACGGCGTTTGACCTGGAGGTTGCAGCGCGAATTGTGAATGCACGTGCGGCGGTCGAATCGCTGCTGATCGAGACGGCCAAGGTCCGGCGGAATCTTCAGGGGTTACGGTCCTGGCAAGACCTGAGTGCCACAGAGCCGTTTCACATAGACCGACAGGCATGATTGGCTGACACGAATTGCCATGGCGATCGAATTCACCCGGGTACACAATGTCGTGCGCACCTATCAGCGGGCCATTCACCTTCCTCCATCCGCACGGCAGGACGCTGAGCAAGCCGGGCATGTGGGAGAGGATCAGATTTTGATTTCCCGAGATGCACCCGAGCGGGACACTTTTTATCTGATAGATGATGTTTATGCTCTAACGAACTGATAGGACAAGGAGTGTCCAACATGACGAAGGACAGGATGTCCGAATTCGAAGCCGCCATTTGCGAAAGCTCTCATAGTCGTCGGGCCCCACAGGATCAACCATCGTACGTCTGTGTCTCGGGGAGCCCTGAGTTTCATCGCCAGGCACTGGGGCGTCATCTTGAAGAGGCAGGCTATGCCGTGCGTCGATTCACGGAAGACCGCGCGCTTTTCGACGCCGTCAGAGCAGGTTCACCCTCTGCGATTGTGTACAAAATCCCTGCAAGGCGCGAGAGAGCCATCCAGTTTCTCAATCAGTTAACCGAGCTGAAGCAAGATACCTGTGTGATCGTGATCGGCCCGGAAATCGGCGCAGAGCTGGTGGCCCAATGTCTACGATATGGGGCCTTTGACTACCTGACGGTTCCGGTTGCGGTCACCCGATTGATGACATCGCTCCAAGATGGTCTTGTCAATCGGCAAACCTTCCGCGCCGTGCGCAACATTTCACAGGAACTCGCACAATCGAACGACCTGCTCGCCGGCGAGCGCAACGCGCTCAAGCATTGGAACCGAAACCTCTTGGCCTTGAATCATCTGACACAAGTATTGACAGGTTCGTTGGACAGCGAGACCATCGTCCAGTCTCTGTTCACCGGGCTTGCAACCCTTATTCCGTTGGATATCATTGGACTCGCCCGCACGAAGCCGCATCGGGTCATGACCTGGTCTCGCTTGCCAGTGCTCAAATGTGAAGAAATACAGGTTCGAGAACGGTTGCTCCGTCGTTTCCCAGAAAGAATCAAGTCCGGGGCGCATGTCCGACAGTCCCTGCGCCTGGCACAGACTGGGGCCTCGTCGGGGGAAGACTGCGCGTCGCCGTCATCTCCACCCTAGGCGACGACCGTCACACCATGACGATTCCATTGACCATTGCTCCGGATAAACAGGGAATGCTTCATATCGAACGCTGGCAGGGCACGTTTACTGAGGCTGAATTCTATGTCTTGTCAACCGTGGGGACGTCGCTCGGATTGGCGTTTCGGAATGCCGATACCCATCGGCAGATCCAGGAACTGGCCTCGTGAGACAGCATGACCGGATTGCTGAACCGCCGGGCGCTTGAGGAGGTCCTTGCGCGCGAGTTCAAAGCAGGTTCCCGCTATCGCTCATCGGCCTGTTTTCTTCTCGTGGACTTGGACTACTTCAAGGTGGTCAATGACCAGCTGAGTCATCTCGCGGGGGATCAGGTGCTCATGAGCACGGCGGCCTTGATGCGAAGAGCGGTTCGCGATATCGACGCGGTCGGGCGATATGGCGGGGAAGAATTCGGGATCGTCCTTCCCCATACCGATCTCGACTGCGCGCTGGTGTTGGCAGAGCGACTGCGCCGGCAGATTGAATGTCAGGCGTTTGAAGCGGGCGAAGGGAGCGTGCGGATGACCGCCAGCATCGGCATTGTCCACATCCCTGACGTGAGCATTCGCTCCGTGTCCGACTGGATTGCGGCAGCCGACTCGGCGCTGTACGACGCCAAAGCTCTCGGAAGAAACCGTGTGGAGGTCAGCGTGTCGGATCAGGCGTTACCAGTCGAATCAGCCGTCTTGGCGCTTGCGGCATAATTGTCGCCAAACTTATTTGGTCTGTCTGGTTCATCTGGTTTGTTTTGTTTATCTGGTTGATTTGGTTCATCTGGTTAGTTTCGTTCAACCAAAAACCAGACAGACCAGACAAA
>Ga0075018_10000802_pt1 | contig 9989 bp, 7 predicted proteins | sample ColStrG_CSR_2014_FD_71471 | JGI IMG/M metagenome (GOLD analysis project Ga0075018, IMG submission 71471) | Freshwater sediment microbial communities in response to fracking from Pennsylvania, USA - Cold Stream Run_MetaG_CSR_2014 | ecosystem: Environmental > Aquatic > Freshwater > Creek > Sediment... | reverse complement strand
GGTGAAACGAGCTCCACCGCAGCCGTGGAGGTCTTTGCCGTGCTGGCCGCGAGTGCCTTCCTTGCTGTGGTCGGCGGGATCGACGACTTGCGTCCGATGCCGGTCGCGCCGCGGCTCATTTTGCAGGCGCTCGCGATCACGATGGCCATTGCGGCAATGCCGAGCGATCTGCGCCTGGTTCCGCAGATACCGTGGTGGGTCGAGCGCCTATGCGTCCTGATCGCATTGCTGTGGTTCGTCAACCTGGTCAATTTCATGGACGGCATCGACTGGATGACAGTCGCCGAGGTCGTGCCGCTGACCGCGAGCGTGGTCCTGCTGGGCCGGCTGGCGGGGATACCGCCGCCCGCGCTCATCCTGGCCCTTGCGCTCACCGGCGCGATGCTCGGATTTGCGCCCTTCAACAAACCGGTGGCGAAGCTTTTTCTCGGCGACGTCGGTAGCCTGCCGATCGGACTCCTGCTCGGCTGGCTGCTGCTCCAGCTGGCGCGCGGCGGGGAGCCGGCCGCGGCCCTGCTGCTGCCGCTCTACTATCTCGCCGACGCGAGCGTCACGCTCATGCGCCGGATCGCGGCCGGCGAACCCTTCTGGCGGGCGCATCGCACGCATTTCTACCAGCGCGCCGGCGACCTGGGATTCACCGTTCCCGAGATCGTGGGGCGAGTCTTCTTGACCAATTTGGCGCTGGCCGGGCTCGCGCTGCTCACGATCGCGAAGCACGACCCCGTCGTCATCGCGGCGGCACTTCTCATCGGGACCGCCCTGGTGGCCTGGCTCCTGGCAAGCTTCGCGCGCAAGAAGCGTTGATGCGCGAGCGAGGCAACCTCGCCGCTACGCGGCCTCGCCGCCGAAATCCGGTACCGCGTCGCGCAAGACCCCATAGATCACCGAGCGATCCTCGCGGCGCAGGCCCTGCTCGAGCGCCGCGAGCCATCCGCGCATCGCCTCCAAAGGCGGGGCGATAGGCTTGGCCGCGACGATGCCGTCGATGCCGATGGGCGCCATCGGCTCCTCGCGGGCAAACAGAATCTCCTGCAGGCGTTCGCCGGCGCGGATGCCGGTGAACACGATGTCGATGTCGCGCCCGGGCTCCAGGCCCGACAGCCGGATCATCCGCTCGGCAAGATCCAGGATCTTCACCGGCTGGCCCATGTTGAGAACATAAACGGCGACGTCGGCCCGGTCGGCGCCGAGGGCATGGCTCGCGGCCGTGACGACGAGGTCGCAGGCTTCACGGATGGTCATAAAATAGCGCACCATGTCGCGGTGCGTCACGGTCAGCGGCCCGCCGGCATCGATCTGCGCCTTGAACTTGGGAACCACCGAGCCGTTGGACGCAAGGACGTTGCCGAAACGAACGGCGATCAATCGAAACGACCGCGCGTGCGCATCGGCCCGCCGCGCAAAATCGTTGTCGAGCGCCTGGCAATACATTTCCGCGAACCGCTTCGAGGCGCCGAGCACCGACACCGGCTCAATCGCCTTGTCGGTGGAGATCATCACCATCGCGACCGCGCCGGAGGCGGCGGCGGCGTCGGCCACGTTGACCGAACCGAATACGTTTGTCTTGACACCCTCGTCCCAATCACGCTCGAGCAGCGGCACGTGCTTGAGGGCGGCGGCATGAAAGACGATCTCGGGCCGGAATTCCCGCGTCAGCCGGAAAATCCGGTCACGGTCGCGGACATCCGCCAGACGACCTTCGATCTTGGCGCTCGACTGCTTGGTCGCGAGCACCTCCAAGACCGCATGCAAGGCGGGCTCCGAGTTCTCGATCACGAGGACGCGCGCCGCCCCGAAAGTGACGATGCGGTCGCAAATCTCGGCACCGATCGAGCCGCCGCCACCGGTCACGATGATCGACTTGCCGCGCACGAAATTCTCCAGCCGGCGGTAGTCGATCTTCACGCCCTGCCGCAGCAGCAGGTCCTCGACATTGACCGGCGCAAGACGCAGCGCCTCGCCATCCTCATCGAGCGACGGCAGGCGGCTCGTCGTGAGCCCGAGCCGTCGCGCCTTCATCAGGATCGTCTCCGGCTTGAGGCTCGGCTCGAGCGCGGAGGGCGTGAAAATCACGCGCGCCACCGGCCGGTCGCGCGCCGCGAGCTCGCCCACGACGCGCTCGAGGTCGTCGAGCCCGCCGAGCACGGCGATGCCGCGCATCGACTGCCCCTGGTCGGCCGGCGATGGCGACAGGATGCCGATCGGCCAGATTTTCTTGACGGCGTTGCTTTCGATGGCGCGCAGCAGAACCTCGGCATCGGCGGCACGGCCGAGGACCAGGGTCGCGGCCTGCTCGCCCGCCATGGCGTGATGATGGCGCGTGCGGGCATACCGAAAATACCGGTAGGCGATACGCGATCCTCCGAGAAAGAACATCTGGAGGAACCAGTAGAGAACGATCGTGATCTTGCCGAAGAAGAACGCGCCCAGCACGTTCGGCGCGACCAGCACGTAATCCAACACCAGGAGCGATAGTGCCAGCACAGTCGCGGCCCGGAAAATGTTGGACAGATCCGGCAGTGAGGCAAACCGCCATTTGCCGCGATAGAGGTTAAACAGCCAGTAGATCATCCCGGCATAAAGGAGAAAGCCCGGCAACACCGCCAATAGCGGATGAAGCCGGTCGAGCAGGCCAGGCGCCTCGAAGCGGATATAGAAGCTTGCGATAATCGCCGCCGCCGTGGCCGCAAGATCGTGCACGACGATCAAAACTTGGCGCAGCGTCAGCCTCGGTAATCGGATGATCATATTCCCCGACCGGATCGGCGGATCTGGCGCCAATCCTTACCGGTGTTTGAGAACCGACGCCACCCCCAAGGACACCCGGTCGTTTTGCTGAATCTTCGGGCTGCGCACCCGATCCCCGCGATTATGGCGGGATCCCGCAGATCAGCGCGTTGCACCCGTGCTCATAAGCGCCTCGTCGACCGCGGCGAGCACTTGGCGCGGCAACAACGCGTCGAGGCAGCGGCTGTAGCTGTCGATCCGGCGCTCGCAGCCTTCGTTCTGGCACGGGAGGCACGGCAGCGGATTTTGCACCAGCCACACATTGCCCCGGCGTTGGGTCGTGCCGGCCGCCTCCCAGGCGCCGCCGGCTCCCCCGCGCGGCCAGGGTCCGAAGCGACGCGGATCCGTCGGCCCATAGAGCGCCACCGTCATGGCTCCGGTCGCGGCCGCAAGGTGAGTAACCGAGGTGTCGGGGCCGATATAAACCCTGGCGGCCCCGATCAGCGCGGCCAGCTCCGGCCAAGTGAGCACACCGTCAAGGCGGCGCACCGTGGGGGCGGCGGCGCCGCTATGGGCCCATACCTCATCACCATAGCGCCGGTCCTCCGGGCCTGGACCGCCGGTGGCGATGACCGCGAGGCCGCGCTCGGCCAGCGCTGCCGCAAGGGCGCGCCAGCCCTCCGCGGTCCATCGCTTGTAGCGAAACATCGGTCCGGCATGGATGACCGCATAGTCCCCGCTCGGCAGGAGACCGGCGCGTAGCGGACCGGTCGGGCAGACCAACTCGCGAACTGCCGGGATTTTGAGCACGGTCGCTAGTTCCAACACTTGTTCGACCCGGTGCGCGGCCTCGTTGGCGACCACCGGATAATCAAGCGCCATCCGCTTGAGCCTGGCAGTCCCGCCCGCTTGCGCCACCGGCCCGCCGCTCGCGCGGCCGGCGATCCAAGCAAACAAGGTCGGGCGATCGCCGGACTGGGTCGACAAAGCGAGGTCGTAGTGCCGCCACAGGGCGCGCACGAGCGCAAATCTGCCGGCGCCAGCGCCCGGCGGCATCGTGATCACGCCCGCCAGGTCCGGATTGCCGGCCAGGATCCCCTCGGTATCGGCGAAGACCAGCGCATCGATGGCCGCGTCCGGGAATGCCCGCTTGAGGCTGCGTATCAGCGGTGTCGTCAACAGCACATCGCCGAGCCGACGCAACGCGATCACCAGAATGCGCGCACGCGGGGGGAGCGCGATCATGTCGACATGCCGTCCAGCGCCGAAAGCCCCTGCACGGCGCGCCAACGGTCGCTGTGCACGACGAGGTCGAGCTTGGCTTGATTGTCGGGAAGTTGCGTCCGCTCGCTGTCCGGATGCCACAGATGCAGCACGCCGGTCGCGAAGCGCCCGTCCTTGCGCCGCACGCCGCTGCGGATGAGTCGGACGAAGAGGTCGGAATCCTCGCGCCCCCAGCCGGTGAACGCCGCATCGAAGCCGTCGACCCGTTCGAGATCGGCGCGAAAGCCCGCCACATTGCAGCTGCGGGCACCCAGCCAGCGCCGTCCGCCGAGCTTGCGCAAGGGACCCAGCGGAAGCCCGACCAGGGGCGCTACGCGATTGACGTCGCCGCGCCACCACTGCGCCAGAAGGTGGTTGAACCCCCAGCTCTCCGCCTCGAGTCCATCCGCGAGAACGCGCTCGCTCAATGGGCGCGATAGGAGAACCCGGTTGCCGGTCACGAAATATCCCGCTTCGGCGAGCCCGCGATGGGCGGCCACGAAATCCGGCCGCGCGATGCAGTCGCCGTCGAGGAAGATGCAGTAGCCACCGGCACTGGCACGAATGGCGCGGTTTCTGGCTTCGGCGGCGCGAAATCCGCGGTCCTCCTGCCAGACATGCCGGAGCGGAACGTGCAGGCGCGACATCCAGGTCTCGACGGAGTGTGCGGTGGCGGGGCGCGAGCCGTCGTCGGCGACGACGACCTCGAACCGCTTGTCGGTCTGCCGCGACAGCGAGCGCAGGACCGCCGCGAGCGCGTCCTCGCGATTGTAGGTGGTCACGATGATGGAGATGAGCTCAACCATCGCGGCGCGCCTTGAGCCACGCCTTCATGTAACGATAATAGGTGCCCTCGGCATTGGCGACCGCGAGCAGGAAACCCAGGCGACCATCGAGAAAGCCCAGTTGAAGCACATAAGTGCGGAAGAAGGCGAACAAGCCCCGTGTGATACCGGTTGCAAACCAAACACGGCGGCCTGATGCCAGCATGGTCTGCGCGCCGGCCGTCGAGTAGCGATCGACGCGCACCAGCGAATCCTCCAGGCGACGCACCGCGAAATGCAAGATCACCCCGGGTATACGTGCGACCTTGCCCTCGCAGATCACGTGGTCATGCCCGAGGCCGCCGGAGAAGCGTCCGCGGCCATGCCGGAAGAGTCGCAGCACATAGTCCGGATGCCAGCCTGAATGTCGCATGGGCCGTCCGCAGAACGTCGACAACCGCGACATTTCGTAGCCATCCGCCGCTCCGCTCTCGACCGCGCTCTCAATCGCGATCTTCAGGGCCGGTGTGACGCGCTCGTCGGCGTCGAGCCACAGGATCCAGTCGCCGTGAGCGAGACCGAGGGCGACGTTCTTCTGCGGGCCGAATCCCAGCCACTCCTGAAACGTGACCGAGGCTCCCTTCTCGCGCGCGATCTTGACGGTATCGTCCGTGCTGCCGCTGTCGACGACAACGCGCTCGTCGCAAAACGCCAGGCTGTCAAGACAATCGCCGATGTCCCTCCCGTTGTCTTTGGTGATGACGATCGCCGTAATCCGTGGCATCAGGGTTCTCTCCACAGCTTTCACCTGCCGACCGCCAGCGAATAGACAACGTCGAAGGTCGCTCCCCCTTCCTGTCCGAAAATCCGCCGGTAGCCATGCCGGCCGCCCGCAATTTCGATCGGATCGACCGCATGTCCCATGTTATGAAGGGCGCAACATTATGATGCAAGGAGCGGGCGTGCGTATCCTGTTGTTGTTGACCGGAGGCGCCGGCTTCATCGGTTCTGCGCCGTGCCGCCTTCCGGCCACTCGATGGTGGTGGGAGCCTCTGCACGCCCGCTATGGCGGCAGTCGCCTGGGCCTCGTCAGCGCATGAGTCCAAGGTTGCGCTTCGTCGTTACCGGAACCACGGGGAAGATCGCCCGATCGCTGGTCGCGAGCGCGGCCGCGGCCGGTGTTGAGGTAGAGGCCGTCGGCCGGCCATCGCTCGAGCTTACTGATCTTGAAAGTCTCGCGCCGGCGATCGGGGCCGCACGACCGGATGTGCTCGTGAGCGCTGCAGGGTATACCAGCGTCGAGGGTGCTGAATCCGAGTCCGATCTCGCAAGTAGCATCAATGTGCGCGGCGCCGAGGCGCTTGCGAGCTGCGCCCTCCGCCTCGGCATTCCGATCATTCATCTGTCGAGCTCGTATGTCTACGATGGCATGCAATCGACGCCTTACCGAGAAGGCGATCCAACCGAGCCGCTCAGCACGTATGGTCGGACCAAGCTGATGGGCGAGCGAGCCGTCGCGGGGGTCCATCCGCGGCATGTGATCCTGCGCTTGTCCTGGATTTACAGTCAATTCGGCCGGAATTTCGTGACTGCCATGCTGCAACAGGCAGAACGGTCAAACAACGTCCGCGTCGTCGCAGATCAGATCGGCAATCCGACCTCGGCCGCTGATGTCGCCAGCGGTATCATCGCGATTGGACGAAATCTGGTCTTGGGCACGCCGCGACGCGAAAGCTACGGCAGCTTTCACCTCTCCGCCCCCGACATCATCACGCCGGTCGCGTTCGCAGCTGCGATCTTCGCCAAATCGGCCAAATGCGGCGGTCCAACTGCAACCGTCACCCCGATCACGCGCGCGGAATACACCTCGAAGCTCGAGCGACCGGCCAATGCCGCGCTCGATTCCGCGAAAATCGCGCAAGTTTATGGTATCTCGCTCCCGAGCTTGGACGCGCCGCTGCAGGCCTGCATCGAAGAGATTCTGAGAGAGCGAGCGTGAAGGGCATCGTCGGCTGACCGCTCCGGGCGCTCAAGTCTTTTGATCTTCCGGCTTGCTGCCGGCGGGTTTGCCGGTTGCGCGCTTGCTGCCCGAAGGCTCGCTGCCGGCGGATTTGGGCGCCGCCGAGCGGCGCACCAGCGCGGTGGTCGAATGGCCGGGCACCAGATCGACCAGGATCGTCTCGCCGCCTGCCGCCTCCACCAGATCGTGGCCGACCACGTCCTCGCGCCGGTAGTCGCCGCCCTTCACCAGCACTTGCGGGCGCACGCGCTCGATCAGCTTGAGCGGCGTATCCTCGCGGAAGACGGCGACCAGATCGACCGCTTCCAGCGCAGCCAAGACCTCGGCACGGGAATGCACGTCCTGCAGCGGGCGGCTGTCGCCCTTGAGGCGGCGCACCGAAGCGTCGTCGTTGAGACCTACCACCAGCCGGTCGCAGGCCGCGCGGGCCTGCGCGAGCAGCGAGACGTGACCGCGATGCAGAAGGTCGAAGCAGCCATTGGTGAATCCGATGCGCAAGCCCCGGCGGCGCCACTCCTGCAAGCGCTCGTCGAGGACCGACCAGTCGAACACGATCTTTTCCTCGGCCGCCAGCGAGGAGGCGGGCAACAGACGCGCGCGCAACTCCGCGACCGAGAGCGTCGCGGTCCCGCGCTTGCCGACCACGACCGCAGCGGCGGCATTGGCCGCCCGCACCGCCGGCTCGAAGTCCTTCTCCATCGCCAGCATGGCACCAAGCACCGCGACCACGGTGTCGCCGGCGCCCGAAACATCGCGCACCTTGACCGGATAGGCCGGCACGTGAATCGGCGCGCCGACGGCGGGAACAAACGTCATGCCTTCCTCGCTCCGCGTCACCAGCACGGCCTCGCTCCCCACGATGCGGTTGAGCTCGGCCGCCGCCGAAACGATCTCGGCGTCGGTCACGGTCGGACGCCGGGCCGTTTCGGCGAGCTCGTGGCGGTTCGGCGTGATCAGCGTCGCTCCGCGATAGACCGAGAAGTCCTTCCCCTTGGGATCGACGATCACGGGCTTGCCGAGCTTGCGCGCCGCATCGATCAGGGTGCGGATCACCAGCGGGGTCAGGACGCCCTTGGCGTAGTCGGACAGGACGACGCTCGCCACGTCGGGCAGGAGCGCCAACGCGCGATCGATGACGGCTTTTTCGATCGCGGGGCCGATCGTCTTGGCGAGCTCCCAGTCCGCGCGCAACAGGTGGGTCGAAAAGTGCTCGGAGACGAAGCGAACCTTGCGGGTGGTCGGGCGCGTCGCGTCGACCACCAGATGCGGCTCGATCAGGGGCTCGGCCGCGAGCGCCCGCATCAGCTTCGAGCTGGAATCGTCCTCGCCGACCACCCCGACGAAGAAACAGCTGGCGCCCAGCGCCGCGAGGTTGCGCGCCACGTTGCCGCCGCCGCCGACGACCAGCTCGTTGCGCGTCACCGCCAACACCGGCGCCGGCGCCTCGGGCGAAATTCGCAGGACCTCGCCATAGACGAAATCGTCGAGCATCAGGTCGCCGATGCAGAGCACCGTCGCTTGATCGAGCCGCGCGAGCTGTCGATCGATATTGTGCATCGCCGGTGCCGATCCCCGTTCCGTCAACGATAACGGTCCGCGCGGTCGAGAAATTGAGTGACGTAGCGCCCGACCGCCTCTTCGAGCGGCGTGAACGCGGCAGCGTAGCCCGCAGCGCGCAGGTTCTCCATATCGCTCTGCGTGAAGTACTGGTATTTGTCGCGAATCGCCGCGGGCATATCGATGTATTCGATGTTTGGCGCGCTGCCGAGCGCCTTGAACATGGCGAGCACCAGATCGCGGAAGCTGCGCGCCCGGCCGGTGCCGACATTGAAGATGCCCGACACGGCGGGCCGATCGATCAGCCAGCGCAGCACCGCGATCGCGTCGTCGACATGGATGAAGTCGCGCTTCTGCTCGCCGTCTGCGATGCCGTCACGATGCGACTTGAACAACCGGATGGCGCGGCCGCTCTTGGCATCGTCGAACCGCTTGGCGAGGAGGCTCATCATTTCGCCCTTGTGGTACTCGTTTGGTCCGAACACGTTGAAGAGCTTGAGGCCCGCCCATTGCGGCGGCAGGCTCGCTCCCTTGGCGGCGCGGTCGGCGACCGCCAGGTCGAACAAATGCTTGCTCCAGCCATAGAGATTGAGGGGTTTCAGCCGCCGCAGCGCCGGTGGCGACCAGTCGTCGCGGAATCCGTCCGCGCCGTCCCCATAGGTCGCGGCCGACGACGCATAGATGAACGGGGTGCGGGCGGCCGTGCACCATTCGAGCAGGCGCAGCGACAGCCGGAAATTGGTCTCGATGACCAAGTCCCCATCGGTCGCGGTGGTGTCGGATACGGCGCCGAGGTGGATGACGGCGTCGAGCTTGCGCCCCTCGAGCCAGCGCAGCAACTCGCCGGGCGGCACCACATCGGCCAGCTGGCGCTTGGCCAGATTGCGCCATTTCTGCCCACTCTCGAGCGCATCGTTGACCACGATGTCGCTGCGGCCGGCCTCATTGAGGCTCGCCACCACATTCGACCCGATGAATCCGGCGCCGCCGGTGACCAGAAACATCAGTGCGTCACCCTCCCCCGGGCCTCCTTTGCCTCAGAGCGACCGGACGTGCAACCTTGCCGGCCGGCGCGGACAAAGCCCTGTTGGCATTCAGCCCGCGCTCTGAGAGGCTGGGCAAGGCGCGCTGTCGGGGAAGGTGACAGAACCGGACCAATCGCCAAACCAACATATGAACATAGACTCACAAAACATTAAATGAATATCGAATCATTTCATAAATGGCGGCCAGGTCCGGCGGGCACCGCCCCCGACGCGCCAATTCTCCTTGTGCCGTATATGTGGATCGGCGATTTCGTGCGCTGCCACACGGTGATCAAGCTGCTCAGGCAGCGGTTCCCCACCCGGCCTATCGACGTGCTGACGACCGCGATGGTTTCGCCGCTCCTCGATTACATGCCGGGCGTGCGCAAGGGAATCATTGTCGATCTGCCGCGCCGGCGGCTCGCCCTTGGGCAACATCTGGCGCTGGCTCACCGGCTGCGCCGCGAGGGCTACGGCCAGGCCTTGGTGATGCCGCGCACCTGGAAGTCCGCGCTGGCGCTCTATCTCGCCGGAATTCCGCAGCGGACCGGGTTTATCGGTGAAGGCCGCATCGGCCTCATCAACGATCTGCGCTGGGGCGAGCGGCGCCTGCCCCGCATGGTTGAGCGG
>Ga0075018_10000800_pt1 | contig 9995 bp, 9 predicted proteins | sample ColStrG_CSR_2014_FD_71471 | JGI IMG/M metagenome (GOLD analysis project Ga0075018, IMG submission 71471) | Freshwater sediment microbial communities in response to fracking from Pennsylvania, USA - Cold Stream Run_MetaG_CSR_2014 | ecosystem: Environmental > Aquatic > Freshwater > Creek > Sediment... | reverse complement strand
CCTCGGTGATCGGAGTGTGGTGGGGGATCGCCCGCGTGACCCGGCGGCCGAGCACGGTGGGCAGCGCGGCGGGCGAGAGCCCGGTGCCGGGGCGGAGCACGTCGAGGTCCTCGCGCCGGAGCACCGCGCCGGCGGGGAGGTCTCGCGCCGCGACCAGGCTCTTGCGGGCCACGTCGCGCACCGGCAGCTCGCTCGGGACCGGTCGCTTGACGCCGTCGCCCAGCGCGGCCTCGACGTCGCGGACCGCGGCCACCAGCGCCCGCAGCTCGGCCGGGAGCAGGGAGGCCTGGTGGTCGGGGCCGGGCAGGCTCCGGTCCAGGGTGAAGTGCTTCTCGAGGTAGGCCGCGCCGCGCGCGATCGCCGCGATCGCCACCGTCAGGCCCGTCGAGTGATCGGACAGGCCCACCGGGGTTCCGAAGGCCCGCGCGAAGGTGTCCATCACCCGCAGATTGGTCAGCGCGGGGGCGGCCGGATAGTCGCTCACGCACTGGAGCACCGCCAGGTCGGCGACCCCCGCGGTCCGGAGCGTCGCCACCGCCGCCTCCACCTCGGCCATGTCGGCCATGCCGGTGGAGAGCACCACCGGCAGCCCGAGCGCGCCCACCACCTCGAGCATCGGCAGGTTGGTCACGTCGCCGGACGAGATCTTGATGCGCCGGACCCCGAGGCGCTTCAGGAACCGCGCGCTCTCGGGGTCGAACGGGGTGGACATGAACTCGATGCCGGCCCGCGCGCAGTAGGCGAAGAGCATCTCGTGGTCGGCGGGGGAGAGCTCGAGGCGCGCCAGCATCTCGTACTGGCTCTGCTCGCTCCCGGTCGCCCGCTGCTGGTACTCGGCCTTGGCCGCGCGCCGGGTGAGCAGGCGATCCACGCGGAACGTCTGGAACTTGACCGCGTCGGCCCGCGCCTCCACCGCCACGTCGACGAGGGCCCGCGCGAGCGCGGGATCGCCGTTGTGGTTGACGCCGGCCTCGGCGATGACGAACGCACGGGAATTCACTTGACGCATCTTACACCACGGTGTTCAACTTGTGAACATTCTCCATGCACCGCCAGCACGAGCGGAACCTCGAGATCCTGACCGCCCTCGGCGAGGGGGCGCCGGTCACCCAGCGCGCCCTCGCCGCGCAGCTCGGGGTGGCGCTCGGCCTGGCCAACCTCTGTCTCAAGCGGCTGGCGAGCAAGGGCCTCATCAAGGTGATGGAGTTCCCGGCCAAGCCGTCGGCGCGCAAGCGGCTGCGATACGTGCTGACCCCGAAGGGCGTGGCCGAGAAGACCCGGCTCTCCTACGAGTACATGGCGTATTCCCTGCGGCTCCTGCGGCGCACTCGTGACAATCTCCGGGAGACGATGGCGCGTCTGCACGCGGCCGGCATGAAGCGCTTCGCGATCTACCGCGTCGGGGAGGCGGCCGAGCTGGCCTATCTCACGCTGCGCGAGTTCGGGCTCGAGCCGGCGGGCGTCTTCGATCGAGCGGCGGGCGGGCGATTCCTGGGCTTTCCGGTCCGATCGCTCGCGGAGCTGGCCGAGGAGGAGACCGACGGAGTGATCGTGGCCACGTTCGATCGGCCCGAGCAGCACGTGGCGGAGCTCGAGGCGCTCGGCGTGCCCGCGGGAAAGTGTGTCATCTTGAGCCGCCTGACCGATCCGGTCGCGCGGAACGAAAGGACGGGGCGATGAAGCGGGACCGCGTATGCCCGATCCGGTGGCCGGCCGCCTGCTGATCCTGGGGGCGGGAGGCCACGGCCGGGCGGTGGCCGATCTCGCCCGGGCCTGTGGATTCACGGTCGCCGGCTTCACCGACCGCTCCGCGAGCGCGGGGAACACCGGCACCCCGGTCCTCGGGACGGACGCGGAGCTGGCCGCCCTCATCCGCGCCCAGCGGATCGACGGCGGCATCGTCGGCGTCGGCAATACCGCGCTCGCCCGGCGCGCCCAGCTCTACCGCATCCTGGTGACCGCCCGCGTCCCCCAGCCGGCGGTGATCCATCCGCGCGCGGTGGCGTCTCCCTCCTCGGAGATCGGGGCGGGGACGGTGGTCTTCGCGGGGTGCGTGCTCGGCAGCGAGGTGAGGATCGGGGTGAACGTGGTGCTCTACAGCGGAGCGGTCGTCGAGCACGAATGCTCGATCAGCGACCACGCCTATCTCTCGCCCGGCGTGGTGCTCTCGGGTCAGGTGACGGTGGAAGCCGACGCGTTTCTCGGGGCCGGCGCGATCGTGCTGCCGGGCCTGCGCATCGGCCGCGGGGCGGTGGTGGCCGCGGGCGCGGTGGTGACCGCCGACGTCCCGGCCGGCGAGACGGTCATGGGCGTGCCGGCCCGCGCAGCCCGCTCCGGAGAAACCGGATGAGGTCGCCCGGCGACAGGAGGGCCACGAAGTAGCGCAGGTTCTCGCGGGTGCCCGGATGGATCTGGAACAGATAGACGAGATAGAGTCCGAGCGCCATCCCCGCGGCCGGTATCGTCGCCCACCACGCCCCCATCCCGAGCAGCTCGGCGGCGACCACGAGGGTGTGGAAGGCCGCGAGCAACAGCCCGAACCCGCCGAGGTAGGCCCAGGTCCTCGGGTAGAACGGGATCGCGGCGAGATCGCGGCTCCAGCGGAAGTAGATCCAGCAGGGAAGCAGCACGAGGACGAGTCGGGCCGCCGCCGCGCCGGGCGCGCCCGGCCAGAGTCCGGTGATGCCGAGCGGTCCATCGCCGGGAGGCACCAGCGCGGCGAGGGCGATCGAATAGACCACCACCCGGAGCACGTTCACCCGGATGAAGCGCCCGGCCTGGTCCAGGGCGTAGAGGATCAGCGTGTAGGGGTTGACCACGTTCGCCACGAGGGTGGCCAGGATCAGGACGCGCAGGGGCACCGCGGCGGGACGGAACCGCTCGCCGAACAGCAGCGCGATGCCGAGCTCCGCGGCGGCCCAGAAGCCGAAGGCGAGGGGGATCGTGATGAAGAGCAGCTTGTCGAAGCTGCCGAAGAAGAACTCGCGGGCCTCGCGGTCGCGGGCCGGCGATCGCTGCGCGTAGAGGCGGGACAGGCGGGTGAACAGGAAGATGGCCGGGGCCGCGATCACCGAGGAGAGGGCTTCCCACAGGGTGCGCGCCACCTGGTAGTAGCCGGCGGCGGTGAGGCCGGCCCAGCGGCCGACCACGACCCGGTCGATCGAGTCCTGGAAGAGCGCGAGCGGGGTGTTCACCAGGAACGGGCGGGCGTAGCTCCAGTACGCGCCGAAGCTCTGGCGGGTGGGCCGCCGCGGGACGATGTCGCACCACAGGGCCAGGGTCAGCACGGCTCCGAGCCCGCTCAGCACGCCGTCGAGCACGAAGGTGGCCGCGATGTACTCGATGCGCGGGGCCCAGGCCAGCACCGCGAGCGTGGCGAGCAGGCGTCCGACGCGGGAGCCGAGGACGATGATCGAGTGCGGCACGATCCACTCGCGGGCCACGAACACCTTGAGGAACACGTCCGCGAAGTTGGTGGCGACCTGGGCCGCGAGCAGGAGCAGGAAGACCGCGCCCACGTCGGTGGTGAAGAAGACGAGCTGGCGGCTCCAGGGCGAGGCCACCGCGGCCAGCAGGACGCCCTGCAGCGCGAGCTGGATGGTGGCCATCGTGCCGATGCAGCGCCCGGCGTCCTGCCCCTCGGAGAGCCGCTTGAGGTGGGCCTGGGCGAATCCGGGGAGCAATGCGGCCATGAGCAGGCCGACCAGGCCGGTGCTGAAGGCGATCGAGCCGAGCGCGGCGGGGCCGAGCACCCGCGCGATCAGGATCGACACGATCATGCCCAGCGCGCTGCCGCTCCAGGTGCTGGCCAGCAGCAACAGGGACTTCCGGCCCAGATCCTGGGGCGACATCACACGTCGGTCATGCCGTCGAGGGCGGACGCCTTGTCCTCGGCCCCGAAGAGTCGCAGGCAATGGAGCAGGTCGCCGAGGCAGCCGGTGCAGAGCTTGCCGCTGCCGGCCTTGTCGGGCACCGGCCAGCGCCGCTGCCCGCAGGCCACGCGGAGCTCCCCGATCGTGAGCCCCGTGCAGTAGCACAGGAGCACGCCGTCGAGCTCGCCGGGCACGTCGCTCATTTGAAGTAGCTGAACAGATGGTCGAAGAGCACGAGCTCGTCGCCGTCCTGGGGTCGCCCCACCACATAGCTGGCCAGCCGGAAGAGCGCCTTCACCTCGACGCGCTCCAGGGGCCGCCCGTCCCGCTCGGGGGACAGGCGGATCTCCGCGTGCGCCTTCGGCGGGAGGGTCACGTCCTGGGCCGAGCGGGCGCCCCCGTGGTAGCTGAAGACCTGCGCTCTCGCGGCGGTGAAGCGGGAGACGTTGCCGAGGATCAGCGAGTGCCGGCCCCCGCCGCCGCCGGTGCGGAAGAGGTAGGTCTCGAAGTTGTTGATGCCGGTGGCGCCGATCCGGTCGGGCACCCCGCCGAGCGCGGCGTTGACCGCGTAGTAGAGCGGCGCGCTCGGCGAGCCGCGGCGATGGAGGAACCCGTAGTGGTGCGGGCGATAGGGGAAGATGCGCTCGTCGTAGCGCGCGTCGAACAGGACCATCACCCGTGGGTGGGAGGCCCGGCGCTCGCGGGTGAGCGCGCCCAGGTCGAGCGTCTCCTGCCCCGGGTCGATCGGCACGCTTCCGAGGGGCTGGCCGTCCGGCGCGTAGATCTCGAGCCCGAGCGACGCGAGGTGCCGTCGCCCCGCGCGGTCGCGCTGGTGGACCAGCTCGATGACGTGATCGTCCCCCGCCTCGGAGAAGGTGACCGACAGGAGCGCGGAGAGGTTACTTGACATGCATCAGCGAGAGGGGCCCGGCGAGATCCCGCGAGCCGGCGCCGACGAGGTAGAGGTTGAACCACGCGTTCCCCTCGAGGTGCAGGTGCTTGACCGCGGGCGCCTCCGCGCCGGGCGCGCCGAGCTGCGAGACGTCGAAGATGAGCGAGCCCATCGGACGGAGGGTGAGCAGCCGGGTCCCGAGCGGGCGCCCGTCCTGGCTCGCCACCAGCCGGATGCGGTTGACGACGTTGGAGAGATTCATGAGCAGCAGGTGCGTCCGGCTCTCCGTGCCCACGAACACGTACTGCTCGCGCCGGAAGGCGGGAATCGTCCGCCCGAAGAGGGCCAGCAGGGGCCCGAGCACGCCGAGGAGCGCGCGGGCCCGGGCCGGGTAGGTCTCGACGAACTCGTGCCGGCCGTGGGTCGCGGTGTAGGATCGGCCGTCGGACAGCGTGGTGTAGAGATCGGAGTGCAAGTGGGTCACGTCCACCGTCACGAAGCCGAAGCCGGCCGGAGTCGGCTGCAGCCGCACCTCCGCGGTGTCGGTGCTGGAGGCGAGCGACACGTCGTAGCGGTGGACGGGCGCCCCGTCCGCGTCGTACTGCACAACCGACGAGGGAAACGGGCCGCGGTTGTATTCCGGCTTGAGCCGGCCCTCGATGTTGTTGACCAGCAGCACACAGTCGAGGCCGGGCCGGGTCAGCCAGGGCAGGTAGTACGTCGGGGTCCGCTCCACGCCGAGTGCTTTGCGAGCCAATCCGCGGAGTCCTGAAGGCATCGGGGCAGCGTACGCACGGCTTCCGCGAAGTGTCAAGCTATCCGAGGGGTTGCGCGGGGGCGCACCGGCGCCGGGGGACGCGGGCCCCCGGGAGTTTGAGGATTCCGGCGCCTTTGTCTATCATGCGTTCAGGCCCCATGGCGAGCATCCCCCAGAATCTCTGCGTGGCGTCCGGCACCACCATCCGAGCGACCCTCGAGGCCATCACCAAGAACGGCCGGCAGGTCGCGCTGGTGACCGACCCCGACGACCGGCTGCTCGGCATCGTGACCGACGGCGACGTTCGCAAGGCCCTGCTCCGCGGCGCCTCGCTCGAGGCGCCGATCGGCGAGCACATGAACGCGCGCCCGATCACCGGCCGGGCCGGGCTCGGGCGGACCGAGGCGGGGGAGCTGATGCGGTCGCGCTCGATCCGGCACCTGCCGGTGGTGGACGCGGCCGGGTGCCTGCTGGACGTGATCTTCCTCGACGACCTGCTCGCGCGCCAGCCGCTGCCCGCCTCCGCGGTGATCATGGCCGGCGGCATGGGGACCCGGCTCCGCCCGCTGACCGAGGAGACGCCCAAGCCGCTGCTGCGCGTGGGCGGGCGTCCGCTCGTGGAGATCCTCATCGAGCGGCTCCAGCGGTGCGGGGTGAGCGACGTGGTGGTGGCGGTGCACCACCTGTCCGACATGATCCGCGATCAGCTCGGCGACGGCTCTCGCCTCGGAGTGCGCCTCTCCTACGTGGACGAGCCGGAGCGCCTGGGCACCATCGGAGCCCTGTCCCTCCTCCGCCCGCGGCCGGTGGATGCGCTGTTCGTCATCAACGCCGACATCCTGACCAAGTGCGACTTCCGGGCGATGTGGGAGTTCCACCGCGCGCAGGGCGCGCGCATGACGGTGGGTGTCTCCCTCCACCAGGTCGACATCCCGTACGGCGAGTTCACCCTGCACGGGACTCGCATCAGCCGGGTGGAGGAGAAACCTCGAAAAGAATTCCCGATCAACGCGGGGATCTACCTGATCGAGCCCGGGCTCATCGACCTGATCCCGCACCGGCAGTACTTCGACGCCACCGACCTGATCCGGGCGTGCCTCGACCGCGACCTGTCGGTCTCGGCGTACCTGATCCGCGAGTACTGGCTCGACGTGGGCCGCCACGATGACCTGCGCAAGGCCGACCGCGACGTCGCGGAAGGGCTCCTGGACTAGCCGCGTGCAGACGATCGGTGTCGTCGGCATGGGCTACGTGGGGCTCACCATGGCGGTGGCGCTCGCCCGCAAGGGCTTCACGGTGCACGGGGTGGACGCCTCGCCCGCGGTGCTGGCCGCGCTCAGCGAGGGTCGCGCGCACCTCTTCGAGCCCGGCGTCGAGGAGGGCCTGGCCGCGTTCCGCGGCGACCGGCTGCGGGTGGCCGCCGGGCTGCCGACCGGGGGCGTCGACGCGGTGATGATCTGCGTCTCCACGCCCACCAATCCGGTGACCCACGCCCCCGAGCTGGAGAACCTCCGCGCCGCCTCCCGCCACGTGGCCGAGCGCGCCCGGCCCGACACCCTGGTGATCGTGCGCTCCACCGTGCCGGTCGGGGCGAGCCGCAACGTGGTGCTGCCCGAGCTGACCGCGCGCTGGGGCGCGGGGGTGCGCCTGGCCTTCGCCCCGGAGCGGACCATCCAGGGTCAGGCCCTCCGCGAGCTGGAGGAGCTGCCGCAGGTGGTCGGCGGCCTCGACGATGCGAGCCGCGACGCGGCGGCCGCGCTGTTCGCGCGGGTCACGCGGCGGATCGTGCCGGTGGGCTCGCTCGAGGCGGCCGAGCTGGTGAAGCTCGTCAACAACTGCCACACCGACCTCATCTACTCCTACGGCAACGAGGTGGCGCTGATGGCCGAGCGGTGGGGCCTCGATCCGCTCGAGGTCATCCGCGCGGCCAACCTCGACTACCCCCGACCCGACCTGGCCAAGCCCGGCTACGTGGGCGGCGGCTGCCTCTCCAAGGATCCCTACATCCTGATGAGCGCGTCGCGCGCCGCCGGCTACACGCCGTGGCTCGTGGGGCAGGCGCGCGGGCTCAACGAGCACCTGCCGCTGCGGGTGGCCGAGCGAGTCGTGGCCCTGATCCGCTCGGGCCGCGGCAGCGCGGAGGGCGCGCGGCTCGCAGTGCTGGGCTGGGCCTACAAGGGCTGGCCTCCCACCGACGACATGCGCGGGGCGCCCATCCACGCGATGCTGCCGATCTTCCGTGCGGCCGGCCTCGAGCTGCGCGGGCACGACTACCTGGTGGCGCCCGAGGTGATCCGCGGGCTCGGGGCGGCCCCGGTGTCGGCGGAGGCCGCCTTCGAGGGCGCCGACGCGGTGCTGGTGATCACCAACCATCCCGAGTACGCCAAGCTCGACCTGGCGGCCCGGCTTGCGGTGATGCACCGCCCGGCGGTGCTCTTCGACTCCTGGCGCATCCTCGACGAGGAAGCGGCGCGCCGCGCGGGAGTGCGCTACGCCGGGATCGGGTATGGCTAGGATCCTCGTCCTCGGCGGGGCGGGCTTCATCGGCGCCCACCTCGCCACGCGCCTCGCCGCCGAGGGCCACGCCCTCACCCTGGTCGACGACCTCTCGCGCGGCCGGCGCGACGCGGCCCTCGAGGCGCTCGTGGCTCGCCCCAACGTCACGCTGGTGCAGGCCGACCTCACGAAGGCGGGCGCGCTCGACGGGCTGCCGCGCGAGTGGGAGCAGGTCTACATGCTGGCCGCGGTGGTCGGGGTGCGCAACGTGGAGACCGACCCCGCCCGGGTGGTGCGCGTGAACACGCTCTCGCTGCTCCACCTCCTCGACTGGATGCCGGGCCGGGGCGAGGTGCTGTTCTTCGCCTCCACCAGCGAGACCTACGCGTCCGGGGTGGCGGCGGGCCACGTGCCGGTGCCGACGCCCGAGTCGGTGCCGCTCGGCGTGACCGACGTGGCCGCCCCGCGCTTCGCCTACGCGGCGAGCAAGATGCTGGGCGAGGTGGCGGTGATCCACACCGCGCGCGCCCGCGGGCTCCGGGCGGTGATCGGCCGCTTCCACAACGTCTACGGCCCCCGCATGGGCACCGACCACGTGATCCCCGAGCTGGCCCTGCGCGCGCTGCGCCGTGACGATCCGTTCCGGGTCTTCGGTCCCGAGCAGCGCCGCGCCTTCTGTCACGTGTCGGACGCGGTGGAGGCGATGACGCGGCTGCTCGCGACCGAGGCCGCGTGGGGGCAGGTGGTGAACGTCGGCAACGACGCGGAGGAGACGCCGATCGCGGACCTGGTGGCGCTCGTGCTCCGCACCGCGCGCTTCGCGCCGACCCTCGAGCCGCGTCCGGCCCCGGCCGGGTCGGTGGCGCGCCGCTGCCCCGACATCGGCCGCCTGCGCGCGCTGACCGGCTTCTCGCCGAAGGTCGGGCTCGAGGCCGGCGTGGCCGAGACCTTCGACTGGTACCGGCAGTGGTGGGAGCGCGAGGGCCGGCCGCGATGAGCGCCGCGCGGCGGAGCATCCCCAACGCGGTCCCGCACCTGGCCGGGAACGAGTGGAAGTACGTCAAGGAGTGCCTCGACACCAACTGGGTCTCCTCGGCCGGCCCCTTCGTGGACCGCTTCGAGCGCGAGGTCGCCCGGCACGTGGGAGTTCCCCACGCGGTGGCCACCGTGAACGGCACCGCGGCCATCCACGTGGCGCTTCTCGCGGCGGGCGTGGCGCCGGGCGACGAGGTGCTGGTGCCCGCCTTCACCTTCGTGGCGACCGCGAACGCGGTGGCCTACTGCGGGGCGCACCCGGTGTTCCTCGACAGCGAGGAGGTCTCGTGGGGCCTCGACCCGACGCGGCTCGCCGAGTTCCTCGAGCGCGAGTGCGTCGTCGACGCGGGGCACGTCGTGAACCGTCGCACCGGGCGCACCGTCCGCGCGCTGCTCCCGGTGCACCTCTACGGCCACCCGTGCGATCTCGATCCGCTGCTCACGCTCGCGCGGAGCTACCCGATGGCGGTGGTGGAGGACTCGGCGGAGGCTCTCGGGGCGCGCTACCGCGGGCGAGCGGTCGGCGTCGAGGGGCTCGCGGGCTGCCTCTCCTTCAACGGCAACAAGATCATCACCACCGGGGCCGGCGGCATGGTCCTCACCCGCGACGAGGCCACCGCGGCCCGGGTGCGGCGGCTCACCACCCAGGCGCGTGGCGACGCGATCGAGTTCGTCCACGACGAGATCGGCTTCAACTACCGGCTGAGCAACCTGCACGCGGCCCTCGGGGTGGCCCAGCTCGAGCAGCTCGACGGCTTCGTCGAGGACAAGCGCGCTACCGCCGCCTTCTACCAGCAGGCCCTCGGCCGGGTCGACGGCGTCCACCCGTTCGTCGAGGCTGCGTGGGCGCGCTCGACCTACTGGATGCCCTCGGTGCGGCTGGACGAGCGCCGCTGCCCCGACGTCCCCGCGCTGATCCGCGAGCTCAACGCGGCGGGCATCC
>Ga0075018_10000799_pt1 | contig 9999 bp, 14 predicted proteins | sample ColStrG_CSR_2014_FD_71471 | JGI IMG/M metagenome (GOLD analysis project Ga0075018, IMG submission 71471) | Freshwater sediment microbial communities in response to fracking from Pennsylvania, USA - Cold Stream Run_MetaG_CSR_2014 | ecosystem: Environmental > Aquatic > Freshwater > Creek >... | reverse complement strand
AGGGTCGGCTGGCACACCCATTCCGTATTTGCCTGCAAATAGACGAGTTAGGCAGCTTCATGAATCAGTTCGCTGTGGAACGGAATGCTGAGAAATTGTGTATTCGGTACGTATCGGGCCTCTGCAACAAAAGGTGGTTTCCTTTTAGCGACTTCCCAATACCCCGCAACCATCCGAATTGACATATTCGGCGGATTATCGGAGTCGCTGCGCCTTCCGCTGGGACGCCATGTCGGTCACTAGGCACAACTCGCGACAACGGAGCGCTCAGCAGGTAAGCTATATCGTGGAGAAATCACTCCCGTGGCGGCTGCAGGTTGGAGTTCCAGCTCCCTCTATCTCCGGCGACGTATTTGGTTATAGCGGCTATGAAGAACATGTGACTCGTCCGGTTCGTCGCCTGGAGATCGGTACGCCGTACCCCACGCTCATTATCGGCTTGGGTTCGGAGTTTCGAGTTTCTCCAATCTCCAGCCGATCCACGTTTACCTGTCAAAGCTTGTTCGTTGGCCCGGCAACCTCACCCGTCACCGTTGAGCACGGTGGAGAACTGCGTTGTGTCGAGGTAACGCTCAGTCCTTGGGCAGCGGCCGCGATTTTCGGACCAGCGCGAGGCTGGCCGGAACACGTGGCGTCCCTGAAAGAAGTCTGGCAGCGGGCGGGAGGCGAGTTAGAAGAATCTCTAGCTGGATTGCCTTCGTGGGCCGCGCGCTTCGAGATGTTGGATCATATCCTCGGCGTAGAGATCTCGCCCACGTGTGGGCCGCCAAGCAAACTTCGCTGGGCGTGGAACGAACTCAGTCACCTAGGCGGAGACGCTCGGGTAAACAAATTGGCAGCAAGTTTGGGTTGGAGCGCTCGCCACTTCATCTCTAAGTTTGAAGAGATTGCTGGCCTGACTCCCAAGACACAAGCCCGTCGATGGCGATTTCACAAAGCGAGGACATATTTGGACCAAACCTCGCTTTCGTTGGCTGAAGTGGCTGCTCTCTGCGGCTACAGCGACCAGAGCCACCTAACCCGAGAGTTCCAGGAACTGGGTTCATGCACACCCGCTGCATACCGTGCAGTCCGATTTAGCGATCTTCCCGGTCTACCCGCTGAAGCGAACGAAGCCAAATAGGTCATTTTTCTTCAAGACAGGAGCGCCAGAGACTCGCTATGCTGGCGCACATGGTACCGATCAGCGCAGAAGTCTCATACATCGAAATCGGAGTGTCCGACGCTTCGAAATCGAGAGCGTTCTTGGAGCAGATGTTCGGTTGGACGTTCCATCCATTTGGCCAGGGCGGTGAGGGCTGGTTTCAGACTCCTTCCCTCAAGGCCGGTCTCCATGGCGGCGATCCGACCTGGGGTTTTCTCGTGTACTTCGGCGTACCCGACCTCGAAGGAGCGATCGCCGATGTGATCCGGCTGGGGGGAACGGCAGAGGTCCCAACTGACGAACCAGGGTTTGGCAGGTTCTGTCACTGCCGTGATCCCCAGGGGCTGCGCTTCGGACTTCATCAGCGGTAAGTGTGGATTTATTAGTGGCATCTCACTGAACGTAGAACGAGCAACTAGTGCTGAAGATGGCGTTGCACATCTGACAGGGCTGACCTCACCGACTGCAAGGTGCCCCAGCGACCGGCTTTCTGGGCCGCTTTGCAAACAGGAGATTTACGCGGCGCAATGAATCAGTTCGGTACGAAACGATATCGAGAGTAATTGTGAATTCGGTACGTATCGGGCCTCCGCAACCAAATTCATCTTTCTATTCAAGAGGATTCCGATACCGCAACGATCCGAATTGACAGAAACTCTTTCGCCGCTCGTGACGAGATTCCGCCTCGGATTGAGTGTTCTGGCAAAGCCATGGATGGCAAATCGCTTCAACGGGCTGCAGCGTCATCCCACAAAGGTCCCTTTGGCGAAACAGCAGGCATTTAGTCAGACCTGGACCCGAACCACCGCTCAATAATTTCGCGTACATCGGCTGAGTGGTTGTAAAACATAATCTTCACTTTGGGAGCTACTTCATGAGTTGCGTCGATGATTTGTTCCATGAAGTATGACATCGCCTCGTTGCCGACAACTCCACCTCCGATGAGCACACCATCGCAAGGTTGCGTCTTCAATTGATGTCTGAAACCATCGAGGCCGCTCTCGGGTGATGCCTGGATGATTTCGTACTTATAGCCAGCGCGTGTCATCCGTTCCTGTAGGTCGCGCAACCTTTTCTTGATCTTTGCGCGCTCCTCTACTGGAATCAGTGGATGATCCAGCGATAGCCCGATGTGGAAGATGGATACAGACAAGAGCGCCTCCTAACGGATTTAAGAGGTTGGAGCCTCGGCAGTTTACGTGGCTCCTCGGAAAACAGATTACCATTACTCCGGCAACTCGTGAGGAGAGAACGCGTGTTGCACAAAGGACCGTTTACGAGACAACCAAAACGCGGTCAAATGGACTTATGATTCCCGCGCGCAGCGAGCAGAGCGATTTGGATATCGCCACGCTATTTTCTGCGCTTGACGCGCAAAGGCTGGATCGCGCCCTGAGTTGGCTCGGGGTTGCCAAAGAAGTGTGGAATCAGTCCGCCATGCTCAACGCGCGACGCAATGATCACCCGATTAGCGCAACGACACTGACCGGCATGACCAAGCGGATGGACACTAGTTGCTAGCGCACTCTTCATGCTTCGCTGGCTTGGACGGAAAGCTTCGTGCCCAGCTCACCCTCTGACTCAAAGAGCACCGCACTTCCGCAAGGAGGGCCTGATCGGCGGCTTCGTTGCGATCTCCCGAGGCTCTATGAAGCCCTTGACGCTCAACGACGCGAACGGGAAATAACCTGGCCGCAACTCTCGCGTGAGTTGGGATGCACGCCCAGCCAGCTAACTGGAATCGGCCGCGCACGCTTTGCAATCGGTATGAGGCTCGCAATGCGCATCGTGATGTGGCTGGATCGTCCGGCGCGTGACTTCATCTATGCAGCCAACTGGTAAAGGATCAGAATAGTTATTGGCCCTGGAATTCAAGGCTTGACCCCATTATGACCGCATTGGAACCCGCAAAACGGGAAAGCGCTGAGTTTTCGCGTCTACCTCGGATCGAGAGCGCGTTTGCGCCCGCAATATCGAGGAGACCTGTCAGATAGCGAAACCACGGTCCCCACCCAATCGCTGCAAAGTACTCTACCGTCTGCCCGGTTCCCGTAAGTTTGGTGGTCCCTACCGCTAGGAAGGCAAGACCGAGAACTACTCGCAACGCCCAAATTGCAATTGTTCGCCATTTGCTTGATACGTCTGCTGCCATGTTCATCTCCTTCCGATAGAAACTTTGCCAAAGTGGGCATAGCAAGTCTAGAGCTCCCTCCGATCAAGAGCCTGAGGGGAGCTGAACTGAATAGGCTTCTCGAGGCTTCCCCGGCACTTTTAGTCGACGAGGGAAGTTATCGTTATTCGATAATTTTTTGGTTGACAGCGGTCGTAAGCACGATTTATTGTTTATCGATAAGGAGGGTGCAATGTCGGGCAAAGAGAAGCTAATAAAGGGTTCGTGGTTCGTCGTTCGGTCCGGATTCGTAGTGAATCGATTTTTTCTGGTGGCCCTTGCCATCGGGCTTCTCCTGTCTTGGATTTTTCCCGCACAGTTCGCTGCGCTTCTCATCTCGCCAAATTCTGGAATTGACGTGCGAGCGGAGATGACCGGCCTGCGCTTGTTGATGTTGATTGGCATCGCGATGTCTGTGGCCACCGATAGGCTATTCGTGGCGTTGGTTCAAATCATTGCAAGCGCGCGTGCGGGTGATCCGTTTATTTCCGCTAACGCTCGTAGGCTACAAACGATTGGCTGCGCTCTTCTTGCACTCCAGTTGATCGACATCCCTTCTGCACTCCTCGAAAGATTTTTCCCAAGCCTGAGTTCAGGGGCACCCGACTTTCCTTTCTCTCCAGGAGGGTGGTTAGCGGTCCTTATGGTTTTTGTGCTCAGTCGCGTGTTCGCGGTCGGATCGATCATGCGTGATGAGTTAGAAGGAACAGTTTAAGCGATGCCCATTTTAATCAGGCTGGGCGAGGTGTTAGAGCGCCGGCATATGTCACTCACCGAGCTATCGGAGGCGGTCGATATCACTCTCGCTAATCTATCAATTCTTAAGACCGGAAAGGCGAGGGCAGTCCGCTTCTCGACACTGGAAGCGATTTGCAAAACGCTCGATTGTCAGCCCGGCGATATCCTTGTTCGGAGCGATGACAGCGAAGATTAGACGCTAAACAGTGCTTAGGACTCCAGGGAAGCCGTTGTCCCTGATAGAGGACCGCTATGAACGGCAGGAAAATCGTTATCCGTGCAGCGCAGGTTCTCATTGGGCTGCCCATCGTGTTGGTCTTGATCCTCTTCGGGTTTTTCTACTCCGTTTTCTACTTCTCGAATTGGACCCGCGCCACCACCGGTTCCATCATTTCCTCCGGTCAGAAGCGGGAGTACCTGCTATACCTCCCAAAGAGTTACGACGGTGCGAAGCCGACGCCGCTTGTCATTACGCTTCACACCTCGATGTCATGGGATAGCTCCGCAATGGTCATCAGCCAATGGAATTCGGTGGCCGACGAGAACGGGCTCATCGTTGTCTATCCCGAGGGCACCGGTTTCGGTCCGAAGTCATGGGAAATGACAGGCCGCGAAACACCATCGCGTATGCCTGATGTCATCTTCATCTCGGAGTTGATCGACAATCTAGAGGCGTCCTACAACATCGACAAGACGCGGATTTACGCAAACGGGATGTCGAACGGCGGAGGCATGGCGTTCGTGCTGTCGTGCACGCTGTCGGACCGGATCGCGGCGGTTGGGATGGTTTCGGCTGGGCTCGATCCGGACTGGGAATGGTGCCCAGACCATCGACCGGTACCGGTGATTGCCTTTCATGGAACTGCCGATCCGATCTGTCCTTACAATGGCGGCCCGTCAAAGCTTGGCGGCGGCACATTTCCGAGCGTTCCGGGCTTTATGGCAAATTGGTCCCGGCGAAACCGGTGCGGACCGAATCCGATCGAATATGCGGTGGCTCCTGGTGTCACGCGCCTGCAGTACACGGACTGCGCGAACGACGCGAACGTGATGCTTTATACGGTCAAGGGAGAAGGCCATCAGTGGCCTGGCGGCATGCGCCTCCGGGTGGAATGGATGGTCGGGCCGTATAGCCGCAGCATAGACGCGACCCGGCAGATGTGGGCGTTCTTTCGTGCGCATCAACTTGCGAGGAAATCATCGGCGCTACTTTTGAAAGAAAAGGAGATTCCGGAATGAACGCGAGAGTGATCACCGATCGCGGCATGTACGCTCGGCCACAACTTTACGCCAGAATCGCCGGTAGCCTGTATTTGATCGTCATCGTCGGGGGCATATTCGCCGAGATCTTCGTTCGCGGCCGGCTCGTTGTCCAAGGGGACGCAGCGGCCACGGCACACAACATCCAGGCGCATGAACTGCTCTATCGGTTGGGCTTTGTGGTCGAAGTGTTTTATTGCTTGTGCAATGTACCCTTGATTCTCATCTTGTACAACTTGTTCAAGGTGGTTAACAAAAACCTCGCATTGATGATGGTCTTTTTCGCCTTCGTCACGGACGCCATTGAGGGCGTCAGTTTGCTCGCTCATTTCGCGCCTTTGCTCCTTTTGGGCGGCGGCCATTACCTAAGCGCATTCACAGCAGCGCAGTTACAGGCTGCGGCGTATGTATCCGTCCAGTTGTTCGAACATGGCTTTGCCATCTGCCTGGTGTTTTTCGGATTCGATTGCCTCACGATGGCAGACCTGATCGTCCATTCAAAATTCTTCCCTCGATTGATCGGCGTGTTGCTGGCAATCGAGGGCTTGGGGTATCTCATCAACAGCTTCTCGCTCTTTCTCGCGCCTGCGCTACAAGCCCGGATCTTCCCTTATTTCTCAGCTACCGCGATCGCAGAAGTAGCGCTGTGCCTGTGGCTCCTCGTCATGGGGGTGGATGTTCAACGATGGAAGGAGCAGGCCGACGCAGCAGAGGGATGGCGATCATAGCGCACGCATGCGCAGCTCTTCCCATCCCCTTTAGGCAATAGCCGATCCCTTACCAGCTTCCCTACGCCAGTGGCTCGGCAGCAGACCGCTATTTACTAACGACTCCTACGATTAGAAACGCGAAAGCTATCGTGAGGAGCACAACACGCCAGCGGTGAAGCAGGTCCCATTTGCTCCGAAATGTTTGCCAATCGGCGGGTGGGGTGACCTTTTCCCAGGATGCAATACGGTTGTTGAGCGGCACTAGACTGGTGATCGAATACACACTCGCGAACGCCCACAAAATGGCCGACGCAGCAAGCCAGATGTTCGTCGGAGTGAAAGGCCCAACCACGAAGCTGTTTCACCCCAAGCCCTGCAGGAGCCTGTCCATGGAACGCAAAAACAATTGTGTGAACTGGCGGCGAGAAAGCAGGATTCGTCCACTGAGGTAGAGCGTTACTAGTCCGTGCGCATGTGCCCAGATCGTTAAGGATGTTTCGGACACGTCGTCGGCACGAAGTTTGCCTTGCTGCATCGCGCCGCTCACTGCAACATACAGCATCTTCAGGGATGGTGACTTTCCCGTCTTGAGAGCGTCAGGAAAAGCCAACACGTCGGCCCGTTGCGAGAAGTACATGTAGCGGAACAGGTTCGGATGATCGAGCGCGTAGTCGAGATACCCTCTCATCCCTCGAAGACCGGTTGCGTCGCTGCGGGCATTCGAGGCCTTGAAGTAGTCGGCGATCCGCTGGTACTCAATCTCGGTCGCCGCTCTCAGCAGGGCTTCTCGATTGGGAAAATGCCGATAAAGAGCCATCGGGGTAAGGCCAACTTTGCCGGCGATACGCCTCATGCTCGCGGTGGCAGGATCCTCGGACTGGTCGAGGAGTTCCAGCGCCGCTGTACAGATCTTTTGCGAGGTAGTTGCTCCCATAGGTATACAGTGTATACTCAACAAGTCAGGAAGTGTGCGGCGTATACGCGGTCGGGGGCTTGGGATGGCACGCATCTGGAAGCGCATTGGAATCGGCGTATTGATCTACTTCGTGGCACTGTTCACGCTTGCCGGGATGCTCGTGGGCTTCGGCCATATCACCCAACCGAAGCCTCTCAAATCGGTAACCGACCCGTTTAGCCAAATGGACCTATCGGGTCTTCCTCCGATCGCACGCTACAAGTCGCGAGATGGCGCTTCACTCTCGTATCGCCTCTACGAAGGCGGATATGCCCAGGTTGCAGTCCTGATTCACGGCTCGGCGGGAAGCAGCCAGGACATGCATCGCATGGCGGAGGCGTTGTTGCAAAGGGGCGTTACGGTTTTTGTTCCCGACCTGCGTGGGCATGGCGCCAACTATCCGCACGGAGATATCTCCTACCTCGGTCAGCTTGACGACGACATGGCCGATTTCATGAAGGCGGTGCATCCGCAATACAGGAACGCCCAGTGGACCGTCGTTGGATTTTCGTCCGGGGGAGGTTTTGCTTTGCGGATCGCCGGTAGCCATCTCGGCGGTGAGTTCGACAGGTTCGTCCTCCTATCTCCGTACCTGCGCTACAACGCGCCGACTGTTCGCCCTGCCTCTCCGAAGGAGAAGGCCTCTCCTGAGCAGAACGTCTGGTATAGCGTCTCCATAAAGAGAATCATCGGCCTCTCCATCTTCGATTTCTTTGGCATTCATCATTTCGACGGATTGCCCGTGCTGGCCTTCCCCGTACCTACCGGCATCGAGTCCACGACCGCCACTTATTCGTTCCGACTGGAAGAGAATTTCCAACCCCGGAGCGACTACAGGGCAGACATCCAAGCCATCAAGAAGCCCGCACAGGTCTTCGTTGGCGGCCAGGACGAATTGTATCTCCCGGAGAAGTTCGCGGAGGTCTTCGATAAAATGCGCAGCGATATTCCTGTGACGATTGTCCCGGGAATGGGTCACTCCGACATGATTACGAAACCCGAACCCATCACTGTCGTAGTCAATACGTTTCCCAAGAGCTAGTTCGCAGGCCACTCCTGCTGATTGACGGTTATATTTCGGCTAATTCCCACAGCTGGCGACCACACGGGCAACATAGTAATCGGTCTGCCCTTTTTGAAGGCGTGAATGGTGACGACATCTGCGATAGCGCTGATTTTCATTCTTTGATCCCCACTCGTCGAGTGCGACTCCGAGGAAGAGTGCACTGATTTCTTCCTCGATATCAAGTGAATAGCGGCGATGGAATCTGCCAAAGGTACGTGGACGCCCTTATTCCACATTCCTTATTCCTTGCAAATAGAGGACTCAGGCAGCCTCGTGAATCAATTCGCTGCGGAAGGGTATGCTCAAAAATTGTCTATTCGGTACGTATCGGGCCCCCGCAACCAACCTTAAAGTTCTCGTTGTCAATCACTTGAATATGATTGCATGAGGCCCAACGGCCGTGTGCTTAGCTCCTTTTAGCTCCCATTAGCGGGCGCCTTGTTCTCCGGGGCATCTTCGTTCAGCAAAATCCGCACCACCATGCTGTTCGCGGCGCGCTTCTGCTCGGAAACTGCCTGGGTGTAGATGTTCATCGTGCTCTGGATGGTCGAGTGCCGCAGTAATTCTTGCTGCACCTTGATGTCGGCGCCCACGGCTCGCAGCATCGTCGAGTACGAATGTCTGAAGGTGTGCCAGCCGATCTTCCCAATTCCAGCCCGCATCGCCGCCGGCCTCAGGTGACGCTGCAGGATGTTCTGTTGTCCTCGCGGTCGGCCGGCGCGGTTTGGGAAGAGCCAGTGTTGTGGGCCATTGTGCAAGCTGCGCTTCCGCAGTTCTGCGAGAGGTGCGACAAGACTAGGATCAACGGGAAGAGACTTACGAGAGGCTTCGGTCTTCGTATCGCCGGCCTTGCCGTTCACGACTCCTCGCTGAATGAGGACCGTGAAATCCTCCCAGTTGAAGTCCCCCCACTGCAGGCCCATGATTTCGCTGGCGCGAAGCCCAAGACATGCCGCGAGCAGAACCATGGTGTGATATGGCTCGGTCAGTTGCTGCAGAAGGAAGCGGATCTCGCCCGGGGTCAGCACGCGCGGTATGCATCTGCGGCCGCCGCGCTGTCGCACCAAGTCGATGGGATTGCGGTCAGTCAGCTCCCATCGCCGTGCGTGCTCATAAATAAGGTGAAAGAGGCTGCGAAGATTCACCCTGGTCTTGGGTGCCAGGGCAAGTGACCGCAACCACTCTTCGACTGCGACCGGTTTCACCTGTTCTAGCAGATGGTCACCCCAACGAGGACGAATCCAGCGGTTCAGGGTCGACGAATGAGATTGTTGTGTGGAGTGCCGCCGCTCCGGCAATTCGTGTTCAATGTAGCGATCCACCAGAGCACCGACAGATACGGGTCTTCCAAATCGATGATGAAGATTCAGTCGGAGGCGAAGTGGCTCGATGACTCGCAGGGCGTCTGTTTTGGTTGGGTACTGGGCTACTGTCCCCACGCTTGTTGACCTCCGGTATCGGTGGCCTTCCGGCGTCGTTTCGTAAAAGCGAAACTGCCAAACGTCATCGCTGTGCGTGTTGTTCTTCTTGGTTAAACATCCATATTGATATCTACGTCGCTTCATCTGTTGTTCTTCTCCTTCTGTCTTGACGCGACGCCGGGAGAAGCCAAGTTTATTCGGACCATTGTCCGCCGTGAAACCCGAGCAACTGGCGACCGGTCACTGTCAGGGAACCCACCCGGAGATATGAGCTCGATTCCGCAGCGATTCCGAAAGGGCTCTTTGGGCAGGGTGCCCAAGTTCGAACGGCTCTCGCAGGGAAAGTACTAGGCAAGCACCCGTAAGAGAGTCGTTCCTTCCGGAGCTTTCCGGATACCTTGGCCATCTCCAGTGCCTTCACTCCGGTGTTGGCGAAACACTCAAAGTCGTTCTCGCTCGTCGACTGCCTCTCGGTTGGAGTTGATCGGATGCAGCGAAACTTCGAGCCATGCGAAAACAGGTGGAAGCGTGGCAG
>Ga0075018_10000798_pt1 | contig 10006 bp, 8 predicted proteins | sample ColStrG_CSR_2014_FD_71471 | JGI IMG/M metagenome (GOLD analysis project Ga0075018, IMG submission 71471) | Freshwater sediment microbial communities in response to fracking from Pennsylvania, USA - Cold Stream Run_MetaG_CSR_2014 | ecosystem: Environmental > Aquatic > Freshwater > Creek >... | reverse complement strand
GGGATGTCTGCTATGGGCCAATAGCGGACATCGGCCCAACTATTCGATCACTTCATCGGCGCGAGCGAGCAGCGAAGGTGGCACCGTGAGGCCAAGCGCCTTGGCGGTCTTGAGATTGATGGCGAGTTCAAATTTGGTGGGTTCTTGAACCGGGAGCTCGGCGGGTTTCGCTCCCTTGAGAATACGATCAACATACCCCGCAGCCTTTTGCCACAAGTCGTGATTGTCTACCCCATAAGAAACCAAACCGCCCTCGGTCACAAAAAAGCGGTAAGGGTAGATCGCGGGCAACCGGAACTGCGCCGCAAGGTCGGCGATCATTTTGTAATGAATTGATGCGGAGACAGATCCCTTCCAAACGCGATCGGCGCCCCAAACTAAAGCAGCGTTAAGGCGGTCCGTCGATATTTTCCACCTATGTCCGCTTTGGGTCACTAGCGGACAAACCATCGCGAGGCCCAAATCAAACTTTGTCCGCTATTGTCCAAAAGCGGACATCGCCCGGCACGTTCCATAATGTGTGATTAGGCTAACCCAGGCAGAAAAAATGTCTTTGACAACGATCCTGGAAGTTTATGCGGCTGCCATGACCGCGCATGCAGTAACGATGTCCCCCACGCTGGCGCCACGCGATAAATCGCTGATTGGCCGTGCGAAGCCTTGCAAGAACGGCCCGATCGCCTGCGCGCCGCCCAGCCATTGCGTAAGCTTGTAGGCGATATTGCCAGAATCAAGATCGGGGAAAATAAGAACGTTCGCCAGACCCGCAACCGCGCTCTGCTCCTTCACCTTCATTCGGGCAACATCCGGCACCAGCGCCGCGTCGGCCTGAAACTCACCGTCAACGGCAAGCCCGGGGTCCCGCTCGCGGGCAAGGCGAAGTCCTTCACGCACTTTATCGACACGCGCGTGCTGCGCGCTGCCCTTCGTCGAAAATGACAGCATCGCCACGCGCGGCTTTTCGCCTAACAGTGCTTGTGCGCTACACGCGGAAGCGATGGTGATATCAGCCAGCTCGTTTGCGTTTGGATCGGCATTGACCGCGCAATCGGCGAAAATGAACGATTTTGGGCCGCTGCCAAGAAAATTCGGCACGACCATCAGGAAAAAACTCGACGGCAGCGTTATCCCGGGGGCAAGCCCAACCGTCATCAATCCGGCTTCTATCACGCGCCGGGTTGGATTGGCGCAGCCGGCAACCATGGCGTCGGCATCGCCTTCTCGCACCATCATGCCGCCGAAATAAAGCGGTTTCGAAAGGAGGCGCGTCGCCATGGCCGGCGTCATGGTTTTGCGACTGCGCGCGAGCGCAACGCCATAATTTTGTTGCCGGTCGTCGGCGCGCGGATCGACGATCTCAATCCCACCGAGTGAGACTTTCAAACCGCCTGCGATCGCACGGAGCGCATCGGGAGACCCAAGTAGTATCGGGCGCGCGATTTTCTCGCTTTTGAGGCGTGTCGCAGCAACGATGATGCGTGGATCGTCCCCCTCCGGCAAAACAATTTTACGGCTACGCTGCCGTGCGATATCAAACAGTCGATCGAGCAAATCCATGCTTCCCACCGCGTGAGAAAACGCTGCAAGCCCGGAGAGAGGGCATCAATGACCGAAACAACAGAAGCGATCAAGATTCAACGTGGTCTCAAAGGCGTTTACTTTGATCGTTCGCCCTGCACTTTCATAGATGGGAAGGCCGGCGAATTGCGGTACCGCGGCTACTCAATCCATGATCTTGCCGAACATTCGAGTTTTGAAGAAACCGCTTGGCTCCTACTTAATGGTGACCTGCCCAACAAGCAGCAGCTCACGAACTTCGATGCTGAACTCAAGGCCGCGCGCCAACTGCCGGCGCCGGTGATTGACATTATCCGTTCTATCAAGACGGCACACCCAATGGATGTGCTTCGCACGGCGGCGTCCGCGCTATCCGCTTTCGACGCCGCAACAGCCGACAATTCGCGCGAGGCCACATTAGGCAAAGCCCTACGGTTGACCTCGCAAGTGCCGATGATCGTTGCCGCCCATTCCCGTATTCGTGACGGCCAAGAGCCCATTCCCGCCGATAAGGCACTCAGTCACGCCGCCAATTTACTGTGGATGTTAACCGGCAATAAGCCGAGTCCCGATGCGGCGGAGTTGATCGACCGCGATCTGATTTTACATGCGGAGCATGGCTCCAATGCCTCGTCCTTTGCTGCGCGCGTCGTAATCGGCACGGAAGCCAACCTGCATGCCGCTATCGTGGCAGCTATCGCTGCACTGTCGGGTCCAGCGCATGGGGGCGCCGCCGAGGATGTCATGAAGATGGCGGAGGAAATCGGCGACCCATCGCGCGCAGCCGACTATGTGAAAGAGAAACGCAAGGCGAGCATAGCAGTCACGGGTTTCGGTCACCGCGTTTACCGCGCAGAGGATCCCCGCGCGCGCCACATGCGCGCCGGCGTAGAACGCCTATCAAAGGAAATGGGCGAGCCGAAATGGTTTGAAATTCTGCAAGCAGTCGTTACGGCAATGGGCCCTTATGCGCGTCACGGCGTGAACGTGAATGTCGATTTCTACTCGGGGGTGGTCTACCACCTGCTGGGCATCAAGCGCGATCTGTTCGTACCAATCTTCGCAATCGGCCGCGTGCCCGGCTGGGTAGTGCAGGTGCTCGAGCAACTCGAGAACAACATCCTGTTGCGTCCGCTCACCCTTTATAACGGACCCGATGCGCGCGCCTACGTGCCGCTCGCGCAACGCACTGGCTGAACCGACCTCGGCTCTAAAGGGCGAGGGAAATCGCGAACGGCTGCGTATTTCAAAAAAATTGTCAAAATACGACGGCTCGATTTCGCCGTTGCGAGCCACAGGCCTTCTGTTATCGTATTGAGAACAGCAGTCTCACATGATGAGACTTTAGCCGGTGCCATAAGCCGGACGACGTCACTGCCGGGCACGGCCGCGGGCAGGACGAACACGCAAGCGGCCGAAGGCAGGGAGGATGAGTCCATGCGTTCGACGCGCGGCTTCGCAATGCTGGCGGCGGTGGCGCTTTACACCGCGCTGTTTGGCGGCAAGGCAGTAGCGGCCGGTTATCCGGAGCGGCCTATCGAATTGATCGTGCCGTGGGGCCCAGGCGGCGGCGCAGATCAACTAGCGCGTCTCGTCAGCAAGCTAATGGAACCTATGCTCGGTCAAGGCATTCCGGTCGTGAACGTGCCGGGCGGCACGGGCGCAACGGGTATGGCAAAGTTGCTTGCCGCGCCCGCCGACGGTTATTCGATGGCGATCTACATCGCCGACAGTCATGCGCTGCTCGCCGGCAAAAGCCCGCGCTGGACCATGAACGACATCACGCCTGTCGCGGTGATGATCAAGGGGCCATCCTTCATTTTCGTGAAGGAAGATAGCTCGTTTAAGACCTGGGAAGATTTCGCCAGAGAAGCCAAGGCAAACCCCGGTAAGCTGAAAGTGGCGACGCTGGGCTTCGGCAGCGTCGATGACTTCTCGCTGAGCGTGCTCGAACGAGGTGGCATTAAGGTCGTACAGGTGCCGTTCTCCAAACCGAGCGAGCGCTATGTGTCGATCCTCGGCGGCCACGCCGACGCTCTGTATGAACAAGCGGGCGACGTCGCGCAATTCCTCAACGGCAAGCAGATGCGCCCTATTTTGCTGTTCGGGGAAACGCGCCTGGCAGCATTTAAGGATGTGCCTACGTCCTTTGAACTCGGCTACAAGGTCGCGCTGCCGCAATTCCGGTCGATCGTTGTGCGCGCCGGCACGCCACCCGACATCGTCAAAAAGCTCTCGGACATGCTGGCGAAAGTGTACGCCTCGCCGGAATACAAGAAATTCCTAGAAGAGCAATACGCTGATCCGAACAGCTTCGAGGATGCGTCAAAGGCTCCATCGTTCGTGAACGAGCAGCTCGAAGACATGAAAAAGACGATGGCAACGAACTAATCGTGCGTCGAGCCCACGCCGCGCTTTCGCGGAGTCGTGCGGAGTAACAAGGCAATGGACCAGGCGTTAGTCCGCTCGATCGTGCCCTATGCGATTGGCCTCGCCATCGCAATCGCGCTCTATATTTACTCTGGCACGTTCCTTTACACATCTCGGCCCGGTCAACTGGGCCCGGAGGCGTGGCCACGTCTTGCCATCCTGTTGATGGGTGCCTCCTGCGTGTTCGAGATTTCCCGGCGGCTAATTGTTGGCAATCAAGACACCACCGGCATTCTGGAAGCATTCGACCGGGAGCCGGACGTCGAGGATAAGCAACCAGTCTATCCGCGTCTGCTGATCGGCGGCATTGTGTTGATGGGTATCTACGCGGTTCTGATGCCGACGCTTGGCTTCATCCTCGGCACATTCCTGTTTCTCGCTGCTTTCATGTATGTCGGCGGCTATCGTGCCCACGGTGTGATCTGGGGTGCCAGTGCTGCAGTGACGATCTTCTGCGGTATTTTGTTCTTGCGGATCGCCTACGTTTCACTTCCGCGCGGTATCGAACCGTTCGATCGTGCAACCGACGTCTTCTTTGCAATTCCGAGTTTGTGGTGAGACATGATTGATATCCTCACCCAGCTTGCCGCCGGTTTCGTCAACTGCCTGACGCCTCTCAATATGGCGATGCTGGTGGTCGGCATCGTAATCGGCTTGCTGATTGGCGTGTTACCCGGATTGACGCTGGTGATGGGCGTCGCGCTGGCGTTGCCATTCACTTACAAAATGGATGTCACTGCCTCAATCGTGCTGCTCACCGCAATGTATGTATCTGGCACCTACGGCGGCGCCTTTACTGCGATTCTCTTCCGCATCCCAGGCGAGCCTATCGACGTCCCGATGCTGTGGGACGGTTACACAATGGGGCGTAAGGGCAAGCCGGCCAAGGCGCTGGGCTGGACGCTAGTTGCCGCGCTCGGCGGCGGGCTGTTGTCGGCGATCGTCATGGTGGCGCTGACTCAACCGTTGGCCAAATTCGCGCTGCGCTTCTCCTCGCCCGAATATTTCGTGATCGTATTATTCGGCCTGCTCAGTGTTGTGGCGATTGGCAAAGGCTCGCTTGCCAACGCCTTTATTAGCATGAGCGTCGGCATCTTGATTTCGTCGGTTGGTACAGATCCGATTTACGGCTCATACCGCTTCACCTTCGGCTCGCCAATTCTTGCCGATGGCATTGAGTTTCTAGTGGTAATGGTTGGCGCCTACGGTGTCGGCGAAGTGCTGACCCGCCTAGAGACGGGCTTTGCCACCAAACCGCTCGACAAGATTTCCAATGCGCGCACCGAATTGCCGACGCTGCAAGAGCTCAATGACATCAAAGGTATGTTTTTCCGCGCATCCGTGGTTGGCGATCTCATAGGCCTGCTGCCCGGCGCCGGCGCCACCATCGCGTCATTTGTGAGTTACGGAATCGAGGCGCGCTTCGGTAAGCGCAGGGACCAGATGGGCACTGGCATCGCCGAAGGCATTGTGGCGCCGCAGGCGGCCGCAACTGCATCGGTCGGTGGCGCAATGGTGCATCTGCTCGCGCTCGGAATTCCCGGCAGTGGCGCGACCGCAGTCATCCTGGGCGCATTCATGTTGCACGGAATTCAACCCGGGCCGCAGGTCCTCGTGAGCTCGGCGCCGCTGGTCTACACCGTGTTCGCGTCGTTGTTTCTCGGCCTCGCACTGATGTGCGCGATCGGGTATTTCGCCATCCGGCCGTTGGTAAAGATCCTCGATTTTCCGGAGGCGGTGGTCTCGGCCTACGTGCTGATCCTCTGTTTTATCGGTGCCCTGTCGATCCGCAACAATGTCACTGACCTGTGGCTGATCATCGGCTTCGGCGTGCTCGGCTATGGATTCGAACGCCTGAAGTTTCCGGTCGCGCCGCTGGTGCTCGGTGTGATCCTTGGTCCGATTGCCGAAGAGGCATTCATGAACACGATGATCAGCTTTTCCAATGACTGGACCGTGTTTTTCACGCGGCCAATCTCCGGAACGATCATCGCGTTCACCATCATCGTTCTGTTGTTGCCATTCGTGCAACGACTTTTCAGAAGCCGCCTGGTGGCGGCCCAAACCGAGGTTAGGTGACCATGCGTACCAATCTTGGACTTGATACACGAAACGCCGGCACCGCCAGCCGGCGCCGGAACGTGACTACGCTTAAGCCGCTTTTGCGGCCGCCGAAGCTCACAAATGTGCGCGAGCACAAGCTTGGCGCCACGGCGCGTTCCTTTGCGGTCCTCGAACATGTCGCCAGCTCGCGCGCGCCCGTCGACGTGCTCGACATCATCGCGTCGCTGAAATTGCCGAAGGCAACGGCCTATCGCCTGGTCGACTGGTTCGTCACACAGGGTTATCTGTCACGCGAGCCAGGACGGCGACGGCTGATTGTTGGTCCAAAACTGACCAATCTTGCTTTTTGCGCGCTCTCGTCTTCGATGCGTCACGACACGCCGCATGTCGTGCTTCAGCGGCTTGTGCACACGCTCAACGAAACCTGCAATATCGGCACTCTCCTCAACGGCGAGGTGATTTATCTCGACCGCGTGGAAGCAGAGCATTGGCCGCTACGCCTGCATTACACGATCGGGTCACGCGTACCGCTCCATTGCAGCGCCATCGGCAAATTGTTTCTGGCATTAGCGGCTTCGCCGCGCCGCCGCCGTCTGTTGCAAAGCCTAGAGCTCCGGCCCTTTACCGAAAGCACGATCACAGACGGCGCGCGGCTCGAAGCCGAACTTCGGCAAATTCGTAAGGAGCAGGTCTCATTCGATCGCGAGGAATATCTCGTCGGCGTAGTGTGCATGGCCGTTCCGGTGATCGGCAAGAACGGTGAGATGCTCGCGGCGCTGGCCATCCAGGCGCCGGAGGCTCGCATGAACGTCCAGACGGCACGCCGTCATTTGCCCGCTCTTCGGCACGCCGCCGATGAACTTGCCGGCATATTTCAAGACAAGAACTGACAATTCGTAGAGGGCACAGCCATGAAGATGACCACGGAAGAAGCCTTTGTAAAAGTCTTGCAGATGCACGGCATCGAGCATGCCTTCGGAATCATTGGTTCGGCATTCATGCCGATCTCAGATCTTTTCCCGCAGGCTGGTATTACTTTCTGGGACGTTGCGCATGAAACCAATGGTGGTCTGATCTGTGATGGCTACACACGGTCAACGGGCAAAATAGCCATGGCGATCGCTCAAAATGGCCCAGGCATTACGAACTTCGTGACGGCGATAAAGACGGCTTATTGGAACCACACACCAATGCTGCTCGTGACGCCGCAAGCAGCGAACAAAACGATTGGGCAAGGCGGTTTCCAAGAGGTGGAGCAGATGGCGCTGTTCCGCGACATGGTGTGCTATCAGGAAGAGGTGCGCGACCCGTCGCGGGTCGCAGAAGTTTTAAATCGTGTAATTACCAAAGCAAAGCGACTGTCGGCTCCCGCACAAATCAATATCCCACGTGACTATTGGACCCAGGTCATCGACATCAATCTGCCGGCGATTGTCGAGTTCGAACGTCCAGCTGGTGGTGCGCAAGCTGTAGCGGAAGCGGCCAAACTGCTGTCGGGAGCGAAATTCCCTGTCATATTGTCGGGTGCAGGTGTCGTTCTTGGCAAAGCAATCCCCGAATGCGTTGCGCTTGCCGAAAAGCTCGACGCGCCGGTTTGCAACAATTACCAGCACAACGACAGCTTTCCAGGTAGTCACCGCCTTGCCGTTGGCCCACTTGGTTACAATGGCTCGAAGGCCGCGATGGAGCTCGTTGCTAAAGCCGACGTGGTTCTAGCGCTCGGCACCAGGCTCAATCCGTTTTCGACTCTGCCCGGCTACGGTATCGACTACTGGCCGAAGACAGCCAAGATCATCCAGGTCGATATCAATGCCGACCGGATCGGACTGACCAAGCCTGTAACCGTCGGTATCTGCGGCGACGCCAAACTTGTCGCCCAAAGCATCCTCAAGCAACTTGCGCCGTCAGCCGGAAATGCTGGGCGGGATGAACGCAAGGCGCTGATTCACACAACCAAATCCAAGTGGCTCCAAACTCTTTCCAGCATGGATCATGAGGACGATGATCCAGGAACCACATGGAATGAGGACGCGCGCAAGCGAGACTCTGACCGTATGTCACCGCGGCAGGCGTGGCGCGCCATCCAAGCTGGTTTGCCGAAGGACGCCATCATCTCCAGCGACATTGGGAACAACTGCGCCATCGGCAATGCCTATCCGATGTTTGACGAAGCAAGGAAGTATTTGGCGCCGGGGCTGTTCGGACCATGCGGTTACGGCTTTCCAGCAATTATCGGCGCGAAGATCGGCAACCCGAATACACCTTGTGTCGGCTTTGCCGGCGACGGTGCCTTCGGAATTTCCATGAGCGAGATGAGTTCGATCGGCCGCGAGGAGTGGCCGGGTATCACCATGATAATCTTCCGCAACTACCAATGGGGAGCTGAAAAGCGCAATTCAATCCTTTGGTACGATAACAATTTCGTCGGGACCGAGCTCGACCCGCACCTTAGCTATGCAAAAGTGGCCGAAGGCTGCGGCCTTAAAGGCGTTGTCGTCAGAACCCAAACCGAATTGACAGAAGCACTTCGGGCATCTTGCGAGGCGCAGAAAAAGCGCGTCACGACCTTTATTGAGGTGGTCCTCAATCAGGAGCTCGGTGAGCCGTTCCGTAGGGACGCTATGAAGAAGCCTGTCGTGGTGGCCGGCATCAAGCGCGAAGACATGCGTCCGCAACACGTCGCTTAGGGGAGCTATAAAATGACAGTCGCGGTGAAACCGTCCCCCGATGCAAAGGCGATGGCCGTGGTTGATGAGCTGGTACGGCGCGGCCATGCGGCACAGCGGGCCTTCGCCAAGGTCGATCAGGCCCGCGTTGATGAGGCGGTCACCGCGCTTGCGTGGTCACTCTATAATCCGGCACACGCCAAGGAACTCGCCGAACTAGCGGTTAAGGACACCCAGCTCGGGAATGTGCCCGACAAAATCACCAAGAAGCAGCGCAAGACCTTCGGGACCTTGCGCGACCTGCTGCGCGTGAAGTCGGTCGGCATCATCGAAGAGGACAAGAAGCTCGGCATTGTCAAATACGCCAAGCCGGTCGGCCTGGTATGTGCGATTACGCCTTCGACCAATCCGGGGGCGACGCCGGTCAACAAAGCTATGATGGCAATCAAAGGCCGCAACGCCGTCATTATCGCCTCATCGCCCGCTGGAATGAAGACAACGGGCAAGACCGTCGACTACATGCGTGCGGAATTAAAAAAAATTGGATTGCCAGAGGACCTAGTTCAGATCCTGCCACCACCTGCGTCAAAAGATATGACGCAGGCGTTGATGCAGGCGGCCGATCTGGTGGTCGCCACCGGCTCGCAAGACAATGTGCGGCGCGCTTACAGCAGCGGGACGCCGGCGGTCGGTGTCGGCACCGGCAACGTTCCGGTGATCGTGGATGAGACGGCCGATCTCGACGATGCCGCAAAGAAAATATGCGCTTCCAAGATTTTCGACAATTCGACCTCCTGTTCCTCGGAAAACTCCGTGATCCTTGTCGACGCAATCTATGACAAGGCGATTGCCGCGCTTGAGCGCGTGGGCGGCTACATGGCTTCCGCGCCCGAAAAGGAGAAGATCCAGGCCGCGCTTTGGCCAGATGGTAAATTGAGCCGTACGTTGATCGCGCGCGACGCTGACGTTCTTGCGCGCGGTTGCGGCCTGCCGACGGCAGCAGAATCAAAAAAGTTCTTTATGGTCGGAGAAACAGGCGTAGGCCGTGGTTTTCCTTTCTCTGGCGAAAAGCTGTCACTGGTTCTCACCGTGTACCGCGCCAAGGATTTCGACGATGCGGCCGCTCGCGCGCGCGCGATACTCGATCATCAAGGGCGCGGGCATTCGGTCGGACTGCACACCAAGGACCTAGCTCGTGGGCGCAAGCTTGCCGAGGAGACCGACGTCGTACGCGTGCTGATCAACCAGGCGCATACATTCGGGAATGGCGGTGGCTTCGACAATGGCCT
>Ga0075018_10000797_pt1 | contig 10013 bp, 9 predicted proteins | sample ColStrG_CSR_2014_FD_71471 | JGI IMG/M metagenome (GOLD analysis project Ga0075018, IMG submission 71471) | Freshwater sediment microbial communities in response to fracking from Pennsylvania, USA - Cold Stream Run_MetaG_CSR_2014 | ecosystem: Environmental > Aquatic > Freshwater > Creek >... | reverse complement strand
TGAAGCGATCCTGAAGCGATCCTGAAGCGATCCTGAAGCGATCCTCGGAGCGGTCCGTCGGTTTCGGCTTCCGGCCCGAGATTCGCGGACGCAGCCGATGCTAGATCATGAGCGGTTCAAATGAAATCGGATCGTGCTCCGGCGGCGTTGATTTCCAGCCGAATGGCTGATCGGCGCGGCATGACCCGGACCGCGAGCGGCATGAAGCTTGGTTTGAGTGGGGGCTTCTGTTGCCAGGTGCCCCCGAACCCCGCCTGACGCTGCTAAGACGCCAGGGCTTCAGATCGGTATTTCAAACCGCATTACGCAGCTTGAGCAACCGGAGCATAGTTGTCGTTTGCAACTATGGATTGGCCCGATAACGGCGGTACCATGCCGAGCAAAAGCACGCCCTTTACGCCCTCGTCGATCCTAGTTCGCCCCCGCCCAAAACCAGCGCGGCCAATGTGATTCGGCCTAGCTTGGACCTCACTTGGTCTTGGGTGGAGGCGCCGGGTACTGCCCCCGGGTCCGAAAGGTTTATTACGACGGCCATTTATCGCCATATCCGGCTTGCGCCGGCACCAGACAATATAGGCGCAGAAGGTTGACGATTAAAGACCCACAAACCCGGTTTGATTTGAAACGCCGACGGCGCCGGCCGCCGCCGGCAATCGCGGGGCACCCATCCCTGATTAATCCTTGGTTCTCCGGGTGGGGCAGGTTTAAGTCTCATCCGAGAGGTTTTCATGTCCGCGACGACGCCAATCCCAGTCCAACCCGCACCGATCGCCCCCAATCCGCTCGAGCTGTTCATCGCGTTTTCGCTCATCTCGGTCTCCGGCTTCGGCGGCGTGCTGTATTGGTCGCGGCGCATGATGGTCGACGAGCGGAAATGGCTGACCGCCGAAGAGTTCAACGAGGCCTATGCGCTCTGCAATTTTCTACCCGGTCCGAACATCGTGAACTTCTCGGTCGTGTTCGGACGGCAGGTCGGCGGCACGGTCGGGGCGCTGGTCGCCTTGCTCGGCTTGCTCGGCCCGCCCTTCCTGCTGGTGACGTTGCTCGGCCTGCTTTATGCCCACTACGGCGAGATCGCGGCCTTGCAACGCGTCTTGGCTGGTGTCGCGGCCGCCGCCGCCGGCCTCACCATCAGCACCAGCATCAAAATGGCCGGGCCGCTGTTGCGCGAGCGCCCCGGCTTCGCCCACGGCGTGGCGATGGCTTCCTTCCTCGCGGTCGGTGTCCTGCGCTGGCCGATCTATTGGGTGCTGGGCGTGCTGATCCCGGCCAGCATCGCGCTGGCGTGGTGCATGCGCCGATGAGCAGCGAGATCGGCACGTTGCTGACCTTGGCGGGGTATTTCGCCCTGCTGTCGCTGTTCGCGATCGGCGGCGCCAACGCCGCGCTGCCGGAAATGCACCGCCTTGCCGTCGAGGTCATGCATTGGATGAGCGACCGACAGTTCGCCGACATGTTTGCGATCGCGCAGATGACGCCGGGGCCCAATGTCATCGTGGTGACGCTCATCGGCTATCACGTGGCCGGCCTGCCGGGTGCCTTGGTAGCCACGCTGGCGATGTGCGGGCCGACCTGCGTGTTTGCCTTTTTCGTCGGCCAGGTCTGGGACCGCTTCAAGGACGCGCCCTGGCGCCTGGTGATCCAGGCCGCCCTGGTCCCGGTTTCCATCGGCCTGATCGGCGCCAGCGCCGCGGTGGTGGCGCGCGCGGCGTCGCCGAGCTTGGTGGCGGCGGCGGTAATCGTCCTGACCGCGCTGGTGACCTATACGGTCCGCGTCAACCCGCTCTGGATTTTTGCCGGTGCCGCCCTGCTGGGCCTCGGCGGATTGATCTGAGGAGCACCGCGAGAGCTGCGCAATGACACCGAGGTTTTTCTCGCTCCTGCCGGGCGCTAATCTGGCGGGCGAGAGGTTGAGTCGGCTCGAGACCGCGGCCCCAAGAGCGAAAGTCTGAAAGTCCAATGCGCCAGTACCATGAGCTGATGGATCGAATCCTCGCCGAAGGCGCCGAGAAGCATGATCGCACCGGCACCGGGACCCTGTCGGTATTCGGGCACCAGATGCGCTTCGACCTCGGCGAGGGCTTTCCGCTCACCACCACCAAGAAGCTGCATGTCAAATCGATCATCCACGAGCTGCTCTGGTTTCTCGCGGGCGACACCAACATCAAATATCTCAACCAGCACGGGGTGAAGATCTGGGACGAGTGGGCGGACGAAAACGGCGATCTCGGCCCGGTCTATGGTCGGCAATGGCGCTCGTGGCCGGCACCCGGCGGCGGCGCCATCGACCAGATCGCCCATGTGGTGGCGGCGATCCGCCGCAATCCGGATTCGCGCCGCCTGATCGTGACCGCCTGGAACCCGGCGGAGGTCGACCAGATGGCATTGCCGCCGTGCCACTGCCTGTTCCAGTTCTATATCGCGCAGGGCCGGCTCTCCTGCCAGCTCTACCAGCGCTCGGCCGATGTCTTTCTGGGGGTGCCGTTCAACATCGCGTCCTATGCGCTTCTCACCATGATGGTGGCGCAGGTAACGGGGCTCAAGCCCGGCGACTTCATCCACACATTCGGCGACGCGCATCTCTATCTCAACCATCTCGAGCAGGCGCGCCTGCAGCGGGCGCGCCCGCCGCGCCGCTTGCCCCGGATGGCGCTCAATCCGGCGGTCCTAGATCTGTCGGCGTTTCGCTACGAGGACTTCACCCTCGAGGGCTACGACCCGCATCCGCACATCAAGGCCAAGGTGGCGGTGTGAGCGGCTCGAGCCAGTCCGGCGGCCCGCCGCCCGCACGCGCAAGGACGATTGCCCTCGTCTTGGTCGCCGCCGTCGCCGACAACGGCGTGATCGGGCAGGGCGGCGGCCTGCCCTGGCGGCTCAAATCCGATCTGCGGAATTTTCGCGCCATCACCATGGGCAAGCCGGTGGTGATGGGACGCAAGACCTACCTTTCGATCGGCAAGCCGCTGGCCGGCCGCACCAATATCGTGGTCAGCCGCAACCGGAATTTTGCCGCGCCGGGCGTCGTGGTGGCACCGAGCATCGAGGCTGCGCTCGCGGCCGCGCGCGGCGACGCGCTGCGGCGCGTCGTCGATGCGGTCGCGGTAATCGGCGGAGCCGAGCTCTATGCGCATATGATCGGGTACGCCGATCGTCTGGTCATCACACATGTTCATCTACGACCCGAAGGCGACACGATGTTCCCCGCCATCGATCCCAAGCTCTGGCGGGAGGTGGAGCGCAGCGAGCACAATCCCGGACCGGATGACGCAGCCGGCTTTACGGTCCTTGTTTATGAGCGTCACGCCACCCATCTGGGACGCGATAACGGCGGCAGCTGAAGGATTTGCGTTAATGGTGCGGGTGTCTCGCACGAGAACCCGCGTTGTAACCAACGGATGCCTCCCCTATAAACCGCCTCAGATGTAGACAGAGACGCCGCCATCCCGATGTGACGGGGTGCGCGGTCGATGAGGAGACAGCCGATGCCGTGGAGCAATCAGGGCGGCGGGCCCTGGGGATCGGGGGGCAAAGGCCCGTGGGGCTCGGGGCCGCAGCAATCCGGCCCGACGCCGCCGGATCTCGAAGAATTTCTGCGCCGCAGCCAGGACCGGCTGCGCACCGTGCTGCCGGGAGGCAATCTCGGCAACAAGGGCTTTGCCGTAATCGCCCTCCTGGCGGTCGTCGCGTGGGGATTTTCCGGATTCTTCCGCGTCGACCCCGACGAGCTCGGCATCGTGCTCCGCTTCGGCCAATACGTGCGCGATGCCAAGCCGGGCCTCAATTACCACTTGCCCTATCCGGTCGAGTCGGCGCTGACCCCCAAGGTCACGCGCGTCAACCGCATCGACATCGGCATGCGCGCCAGCGACGACCTGCGCCGCGGCAGCACCAGCCGCGATGTGCCGGAGGAGAGCCTGATGCTGACCGGCGACGAGAACATCGTCGACGTGGATTTTTCGGTGTTCTGGCTGATCAAGCCGGACGGCGCCGGCGATTACCTGTTCAACATTCAGCAGCCGGAAGGCACCGTGAAGGCGGTGGCCGAAAGCGCCATGCGCGAGGTGATCGGCCATTCGGAGATTCAGCCGATCCTGACCGGGGCGCGCGCCACCATCGAGACCGCTGTGCAGGAGTTGATGCAGAAGACGCTCGACCACTATGCGGCCGGCATTCAGGTGACCCAGGTCCAGCTGCAAAAGGTCGACCCGCCCGCACAGGTGATCGACTCGTTCCGCGATGTGCAGGCGGCGCGCTCCGACGCCGAGCGGGCGCAGAACGAGGCGCAGACTTACGCCAATCGGGTCGTGCCCGAGGCGCGCGGCCGTGCCGCGCAAATCACGCAAGCCGCGGAAGCCTATCGTGAGCAGACCGTCGCCGAGGCCACCGGGCAGACCTCGCGCTTTCTCAAGGTCTACGACGAGTACAAAAAGGCGCCCAGCGTCACCCGCGAGCGCATGTATCTCGAAACCATGGAGCGTCTGTTCAACGGCACCGACAAAATCATCATGGATTCCGGATCCGGAGGCCAGAACGGCGTGGTGCCCTATCTGCCGCTCAACGAGCTGACGCGGCCGCCGGCTGCGCGTCCGGCGACGCCGCCGCAAAATCCGCCGCCGCAGTCGGCGTCGCCGACCGGAGGCAATCGATGAGATTCAATCTGGCAGGCGGCATCTTTGCCGCGTTCGTGGTGATTGCGCTGATCGTCCTCTATGGCTCGGTGTTCACGGTCTATCAGACCAATCAGGTCATCGTGGTGCGGCTGGGCGAGCCGATTCGCGTGGTGACCGATCCCGGCCTGAATTTCAAAATCCCGCTGCTGGAAAGCGTCATCTCGGTCGACAAGCGCATCGTCGATCTGGAAAATCCGGCCCAAGAGGTCATCACCTCCGACCAGAAGCGCCTGGTGGTCGACGCCTTCGCGCGCTACCGCATCAACGACGCGTTGAAATTCTACCAGACCATCGGGGTGATCGAGGGCGCCAATGCGCGGCTCTCGACGCTGCTCAACTCGGCGCTGCGCCGCGTGCTGGGCGAGGCGACTACCATCGACGTGGTGCGCGACAAGCGCGCGCAGCTGATGGCGCTGGTGCGCACCCAGCTCGAGAGCGAGGCGCAGTCCTTCGGCGTTGCCGTCATCGACGTCCGCATCCGGCGCGCCGACCTGCCGGAGCAGAACAGCCAGGCGGTCTACCAGCGCATGCAAACCGAGCGCCAACGCGAAGCCGCTGAATTCCGCGCCCAGGGAAGCCAGCGTTCGCAGGAAATCCGCGCCCGGGCGGATCGCGACGTCACCGTGCTGATCGCGGAAGCGCAGTCGAAAGGCGAGCAGACGCGCGGCGAGGGCGATGCCGAGCGTAACCGCATCTACGCCGAAGCGTATGGCCGCGATCCCGATTTCTTCACCTTCTACCGATCGATGCAGGCCTACGAGTCCGGCCTGCGCTCCAACGACACACGCATGGTGCTCAAGCCCGATTCGGATTTCTTCCGCTATTTCGGCGATCCGCTGGGCAAGAATCGGGAGGGGGCGCCGAAATAGCGGCCGCGCTTCGGCGAGCGTGCCGAAGTCGGTGAACACGTCATGTCCGAATTCATCGTGGCCATCGGCCTCGTGCTCGTCATCGAAGGGCTGGTTTTCGCCGGCTTTCCTGCCGCCGCCAAACGCTTGGCCGCGAGCGCGCTGGAAAGCCCGGACGCATCGCTGCGCATTGCCGGCATCGCATCCGCGGTGATCGGCCTCGTGTTGATCTGGCTGATGCGGGGTTGAGCATTGCGCGCGCGCCGGAAAGATGCCGATTCTACCGTCCTGACAATGCCAGCCCCGACAACGCCAGCCTTTTCGCGTCCTCGCATTTTCGGACGGGAAAGCGGATTTCCGCTTCTATGAAAATGCTCTAACTTCATGAATTGGCGTGCAATCCGGGATTACGCTTCGACCGAATCGATGGCCGGCTCCGTGCCGGCGCGACTGTCGGGCCGGCAAGCCGGCCGGGTCCCGAATTCCGCCCTATTCGCGGGCCTAACTCGGCCTTCCCGAGACCGCCCTTGCGTCTGCAGCCGGACAGGAGCACTGTCACGATCTCAATTCTCCCAGGAGCTCAGATGCCCATGCTCGGCACTCTCGCGCAATTTGCCCGGCAGGCCCGCCGGCCAGCCTTGGCCGCGGTTGCCGCCGCGGCGCTGGCACTGCCCGCTTTCATCACGCCCTCGCTGGCGCGCGGCCCCGACGGTATCGCGGACGTCGCCGAGCAGGTCATCGACTCGGTGGTCAATATCTCGACCTCCCAGAACGTCGAGGCGCACAACGGTCCGATGCCACAGCTGCCCAACGATCCTCAGCTGGACGAGCTGTTCCGCGACTTCTTCAACCGGCGCGGCCCGGGTGGTCAGGGCGGCCAAGCCGGCCCGGGTGACCCGAACCGCCAGCAGGCGCCGCGCCGCGTCAACTCGCTCGGCTCCGGCTTCATCATCGATGCGTCCGGCATCGTGGTCACCAACAATCACGTCATCGCGGATGCCGACGAGATCACCGTCATCCTCAATGACGGCACGCGGCTCAAGGCGACGCTGTTGGGCAAGGACACCAAGGTCGATCTCGCGGTGCTCAAGGTCACCACCGACAAGCCGCTGAAGGCGGTGAAGTTCGGCGATTCCGAAAAGCTGCGGCTGGGCGAGTGGGTCATCGCGATCGGCAATCCGTTCAGCTTGGGCGGCACCGTGACGGCCGGCATCGTCTCGGCACGCAACCGCGACATCAATTCGGGACCCTACGACAACTACATTCAGACCGACGCGCCGATCAACCGAGGCAATTCGGGCGGGCCGCTGTTCAATCTCGACGGCGAGGTCGTGGGTATCAATACCGCGATCATCTCGCCCTCGGGCGGCTCGATCGGTATCGGCTTCTCGGTGCCGTCGCGCACCGCGGTGGCGGTGATCGACCAGCTCAAGCAATTCGGCGAGACCCGGCGCGGCTGGCTCGGCGTGCGCATCCAGCTGGTCACCGAAGAGATCGCGGAAAGCCTGAACATCAAGCCGCCGCACGGCGCGCTGGTGGCCGGCATCGACGACAAAGGTCCGGCCAAGCCGGCCGGCATCGAGGCCGGCGATGTCATCGTCAAGTTCGACGGCAAGGACATTAAGGAGATGCGCGACCTGCCGCGGGTCGTGGCCGATACCACGGTCGGCAAGGCGGTCGAGGTGGTCATCATCCGCAAGGGCCAGCAGGAGACCAAGACCGTCACGCTCGGGCGGCTCGAGGACGGCGAGAAGCAGATGGCCGAGGCGAAGGCCGACGCCCAGCCGGACCAGAAGACGGTGGTCAAGAAGACGCTCGGCATCGACCTCGCCAATCTCGATGACGCGCTGCGCAGCAAGTACAAGGTCAAGGACGGCGTGAAGGGCGTGGTCGTCGTCGGCGTCGACGCGGATTCGGCGGCCAACAGCCAGCATCTCGCCCCCGGCGACGTGATCGTCGAGGTGGCGCAGGAGGCGGTGGCGAGCGCGGATGACTTCCAGGCCAAGATCGAGAAGCTCAAGCGGGACGGCCGCCCGTCGGCCTTGCTGCTGGTGGCTAACCCCGCCGGCGACTTGCGCTTCATCGCGCTGAGCCTGAAGTAACAGACTACCACTCACAGGCAACGGAATCGCGCAAGGCAGAGGGCATCAAAGCCCTCTGCCTTTGCTCGGCGCGTTGCAGACTTGTCCCGGCCAATAGCGCGTCTGGGCGCGTTATTGACGCACTATGAGCCGGGACCGTTCCAGGCTCCGGGCGTTTGGAACGATCCCGGCTCAAGGCCGGGACAAGGAAGGTGCCGGCATTTGCTTGGTTCGTCTCAATCGAGCACGTGGTTGACCATGCCGTCGGCGAGCTTCGGCTCGAACCAGGTGGATTTGGGCGGCATGATTCCGCCCGCATCCGCAACCGCCATCAGGTCGGGCATTTGGGTCGGGTAGAGCGCGAAGGCGACCGCCATGTCGCCGGACACAACCCGCTGCGCGAGCTCGTCCAGGCCCCGCGCGCCGCCGACGAAATCGATGCGCTTGTCGATGCGCGGGTCGGTGATGCCGAAGAGCGGCTCGATGACATTGCGCGTCAAGAGCGTGATCGGCAGCCGGTCGATCGGATCACCCCCGCTGCCGGGCACGAATTCGGGCCGGATCGTCAGCCGGTACCAGCGGCCGTCGAGAAACATGCCGAATTCGCCGGAGCTGGCCGGACGGACCGGCTGATCGGAGGCGGTGACCGAAAAGCGTTTGCGCAGTTCGGCGAGCAGCTGGTCCGGACTGCGGCCGTTGAGATCCCGCAGGATGCGGTTGTAGTCCAGGATGGTCATCTCATGATGCGGGAACAGCACCGCCAGGAAATAGCCTTGCGAGGCCGTGCCGGCGCCGCGGGCCTGCGCGACCCGCAAGGCCGCGGCCGAGCGGTGATGTCCATCCGCGATGTAGATGGCGGGCAAGGCATCGGCGGCACGCGTCAGCGCCGCGATGGTCGCGTCGTCATCGATCGGCCACAGCTGGTGGCGGACGCCGTCGTCGGCGGTGACGTCAACCGCAGCGGCCCGCGCGGCAGCGCGCGCCAGCATGGCGTCGATGTCGGGGGCGGCCGGATAGGCGATCATGACCGGGCCAGTTTGCGCGTTCACGGCCTCGATCTGGCGGACCCGGTCGTCTTCCTTGATCGGGGTCGTAAGCTCGTGCTTGCGAATGCGATTGGTGGCGTAGTCGGCGAGCGAAGCCGCCACCGCGAGCCCGGTCTGCTGGCGGTCGCGCCATGTCAGCCGGTAGACGTAGTAGCAGGGCTTCGAGTCGCGAATCATGACGCCAGCCGCGATCAAACGGTTGAGGTTCTCGGCCGCCTTGGCATAGACGGCTTCGTTGTGCGGATCGATCGCGGGATCGAGGTCGATCTCGGGCTTTGAAATATGAAGGAAGCTCCACGGCTTGCCCTTCGCGCGCTGGCGCGCCTCCGCGCTCGAGAGCACGTCATAGGGGGGCGCCAGGACTTCGGCGGCGCGTCCGGGCGCGGGGCGAAGCGCACGGAAGGGTGCAATAAGCGTCAAAGGGCATCTCCGCAGATGAGGATCGGTGTTGAATCGAGCCCCGCTATAGCGGCACGCGAGTCGAGCGGCAAGAATTGGTGCCCGACTCTCAAGACCGATGGCTTGGCTTGCAACCCTTGCGGCCCGCTGCCCGGCGGCCGACATTGAGCGGGATGATGCTCCGGTAACCTGATAGAGGGACGTTCGTTGCAGGCCATCCTCATCGCCGGGCCGACCGCAAGCGGCAAGTCGGCCCTGGCGCTGGCGCTGGCCGAGAAGCTCGGCGGCGTCATCGTCAACGCGGATTCCATGCAGGTCTATCGCGATCTGCGCGTGATCACGGCACGGCCGACGCCAGCGGAGGAAGCGCTCCGCCCGCATGTCCTGTACGGCCATGTGGACGCGGCGGAGCGCTATTCGGTGGGCGCCTGGTGCGTCGACGCGAGCGCGGCGCTCGCTGCCGCGGCGCGCGATGTCCGCCCGGCGATCGTGGTGGGCGGCACCGGTCTCTATTTCGAGAGCCTGACCAAGGGCCTTGCCGCGGTCCCGCCGATCGCCGCGGAGATTCGCGCCGCCGTCAGGGCACGCATCGAGGCGCAGGGCACCGTCGCGCTCCATGCCGCGCTCGCCGGGGTGGACCCGGTGATGGCGCAACGGCTGATGCCGGGGGACAGTTCGCGCATCGCTCGCGCCCTGGAAGTCGTCCTGGCGACCGGCCGCTCGCTGTCCGACTGGCAGCAGGAGGGGATGCGGCCGGCCGTGGATGCCTCGCAGGCGATCAGGGTTTTCTTGCACCCCGAACGGGTGCAGTTGCAGCGGCGGATCGAAACCCGCTTCGCCACCATGCTGGCGACCGGCGCCCTCGACGAGGTTCGCGCGCTCGCGGCGCGCCGGCTTGATCCGACGCTTCCGGCCATGAAGGCCCATGGCGTGCCTTGGCTGATCCGCCATCTCGCGGGCGAGATCAGC
>Ga0075018_10000795_pt1 | contig 10020 bp, 9 predicted proteins | sample ColStrG_CSR_2014_FD_71471 | JGI IMG/M metagenome (GOLD analysis project Ga0075018, IMG submission 71471) | Freshwater sediment microbial communities in response to fracking from Pennsylvania, USA - Cold Stream Run_MetaG_CSR_2014 | ecosystem: Environmental > Aquatic > Freshwater > Creek >... | reverse complement strand
CGCATCTTGACAGGTTACGTGATTGAATGCCTCTCACGGAGTTGCCCCTACTTTCGCACGTCGGCATGCACACCTCTTTGAGAATCGATCGTTTTGCATCTTCAGGGACGCACTGCCTTTCACTCCTTCTCCCCTACGGGGCGAGGGAGTGAAACGCCGTGCCCACCCCGAAGATGGCCGCGCTTTCCGGGCGGCAAAGATGTGCTCATGCCTTAGTGCTTCGCAGGGACGACACCAAAGGAGTGGTCGATGACTCAACTCGTTGTCATGGAGGGCGACGGCATCGGGCCGGAGATCAGCGCGGCGACGGTCGCGGTTCTGCGCGCGGCGGACCACGGGTTTGCGCTCGGTCTTTCCTTCACCAGCGCTTCAGTCGGTTTCACGGCCTTGCGCCAGCAGGGCACGACTTTCCCTCAGGCCGCCTTCGAGGCCGCGCAGTCGGCCGATGGCGTCATCTTGGGGCCGGTGTCCCACAACGACTATCCCCCCGTGGCCGAAGGCGGCCTCAATCCGTCCGGGGAGCTGCGCAAGCGGCTCGACCTGTTCGCCAATATCCGTCCGGCGCGAACGCGCGGCGGTTTTCCGCCGCGCTGCGGATCGCCGGTCGACCTGGTGATCGTGCGCGAGAATACCGAAGGCTTCTATGCCGACAGATCGATGTTTCTGGGGTCGGGGGAATTCATGCCGACGCCCGATCTGGCGCTCTCGGTCCGCAAGATCACGCGCGCCGGCTCGACCCGGATCGCCGAGGTCGCGTTTGCGCTGGCGATGCGGCGGCGCAAGAGCCTGACCGTGGTGCACAAGGCCAATGTGCTGCGGGTGTCGGACGGGCTGTTCCTCGAATGCGTGCGCGCCGTCGCGGCCCGCTTTCCGGCTGTGGCGTGCGAAGAGCGGATCATCGACGCCATGGCGGCGCTGCTGGTGCGCGACGCCAGCGCTTTCGACGTCGTGGTCACCACCAACATGTTCGGCGACATCCTGTCCGACCAGGCTTGCGAGATCGCCGGCAGCCTCGGGCTCGGCGCCTCGCTCAATGCCGGGACCGCGCACGCGGTCGCGCAGGCGCAGCATGGCTCGGCGCCCGACATCGCCGGGCAGGACCAGGCCAATCCCGCTTCGCTCATCGGCTCGGCCGCGATGCTGCTCGCATGGCTCGGCGAGCGGCGCAGCGACGACCGCTTCACGCGGGCCGCCGATGCCATCGAGAGCGCGCTCGAGCGCACCATCGCGGATCCGGCCGGCCGCACCCGCGATCTCGGCGGACCGCTCGGCACCAAGGCGTTCGGGGAACGGGTCGTGGCGGAGCTGCGCGTGACGTGATTTTGGATTGGCGCGCGATTAGAACCCGTCGGATACGCAACACACGACCGGCCGTCCACTGTCGCTGAAGGTGACCTTCTGGCCGATCCAGGCGCCGCCCGGCGCTCCGCTGCGCAAGGGATCGATCGACAGCTTGATCTGGTCCCCGGATTTGAGGCTCTGGCTCGACCAGCCGTCGCGCGCCAGGGTGTTCGGGCTCGCGCCTTCGAGCTTCCAGATCATGGCGGTACCGTCCGGGGCCTTCACCTCCAGAATGATGAACGAATGTGGGCTGGTGAACCTGAATTCCTGCACCGTTCCCTGCAGCTCCAGCGGGTGCTGGATATCGAAGACCGCAAAGGAATGATGCGCCGATGCTGCAGTGCCGGCCGCCAGCATGACGCCGCCCACCACCACGGCGGCCAGTTGCGGGCTCACGTTCTTCTCCGGCTTGGACGTTGCTTCGGCATTGATTCCACGACGATGAAGATTTCGATTATTTCCTGTTTCGACTTAGCACGGTAGTGCTATCTTTCGACACCATGTTAGCAATTTTGATAACCTAAAGGCCCGCATGCACTGGACCGACCGCATCGGTCGCCGGCTCAACCCGCACGACCTCCACGTCTTCATGGCGGTGGTCGAGCAGGGCAACATGGCGCGGGCCGCCGACAGCCTGGCGATCTCGCGGCCGGTGGTATCGCGAACGATCGCCGGCCTCGAGCATGCCCTGGGGGTGCGGCTGCTCGACCGCGGTCCGCACGGCGTCGAGCCGACGCTCTACGGCCGCGCGCTGCTCAAGCGCAGCGTCGCGGTGTTCGACGAGCTCAAGCAGAGCGTCCGGGACATCGAGAGCCTGGGCGATCCGAATTCCGGCGAGGTGCGCATCGGCTGCACCGAGCCGATGGCGGCGGGATTCGTGGCGGCGGTCATCGACCGGCTCTCCCGGCAATATCCGCAGCTCGTCTTTCAACTGGAGCTGTGCACCACGCCGGCGCAGCAGTTTCATGTCCTGCGCGAGCGCAAATGCGATCTGGTGATCGCCCGGATGTGGACGCAGGCGCTCGAGCCGGACCTGGATGTGGAAGTTCTGTTCGATGACCAGGTCTTCATCGTGGGCGGGCGGCGCAACAAGTGGCTCGGGCGCCGCAAGCTCGCGCTCGCCGAGCTCGTCGACGAGCACTGGCTGCTGGCGCCGGTCGACAACGATCCGGGCTCGCCCGTCTACGAGATTTTCCACGCGCTCGGATTGGAAGTCCCGCCCGCGCGGGTCGCGAGCTATTCCCTGAACGTGCGCACCAGCCTCTTGGCCACCGGGCGCTTTCTCGCCATCATCCCGGCTTCGGTGCTGCGATTTGGCGCAACGACCGGCGTGCTCAAGGTGCTGCCCTGCTGGCTGCCGCCCTCGGTTCAGCCGGTCGCCGTCACCACGCTCAAGAACCGGATGCTGAGCCCGACCGCGAAGCTGTTCATCGAAAGCGCGCGCGAGGTCGCCGGCCCCTTGGCCAAGACGAAGCCGCAGGCGGCGGTAAAGCCGCAGGCGGCGAAACCGCCGCGCGCCAAACGGTAGCGCGATGCCTCGGCGGATCGCCCCGATCCTGGTGGCCGCGCCGTCCTTGACGGTCGGAACCAGACATGATCGAGATTGGGGCGCGGACGGCTTGCCTCATATCCCTGGGTTGCTTCATGCCGGCCTCGTCCCTTAGGGGCGTCGATGCTGATCCGGATCGTAAATCTCTGCTTTCGGCAAATCAGGCGCGCGATCCTGGTTCTGCTCGCCGTCCATGCGCTGTCCATACCGGCGGCGCATGGCGAGTTGCTGCGCGTCGGCAAAGCGGTCCCGGAGGCGTTTTCGTTCGTGCCGCTCGAAGTCGGCATGCGCTACGGCTTCTTCAAGAAATACGGAATCGAGATCGAAAACTCGGCCTATGGGGGCGGCGGCAAGCTGCAGCAGGCGCTCACCGCCGGTTCGGTCGATATCGGCCTCGGCTCCAGCCCGGAAATGTCGGGCATCGTGAAAGGCGTGCCGGTGAAGGCGGTCGCCGCCATGGCGGGGCCGCCTCTGCTCATCGCCCTGATGGTGCGGCCGGACGGCACGATCAAGACGGTCGACGATCTCAAGGGACGGCGGGTGGGGGTTACGACCTCCAGTTCCTTGACGGCGTGGCTGGTCAGCGAGCTGTCGCGGCAAAAGGGATGGGGACCTGACGGGATCAAGGTGACGCCGCTCGGCGCCATACCGGGATTGCTGGCGGCCCTCATGATGATGCAGGTCGACGGCTTCGTGGCCGACATTTCGACCTTGCTGCGCGCCGAGGAGGCCGGCGAGGGCAAGATCCTGCTCTCCTTCGGGGATCTCGTGAAGGACTTCCACATCCACGTGATCTTCGCGACCGACAAGCTGATCGCGACGCGGCCGGGCGCGATCCGCGGATTTCTGGCCGGCTGGTTCGAGACCATCGCCTTCATGCGGGCGAACAAGAGCAAGACGGTTGAGGTCGCCATGGAGGTCCTCGACCTCAGCCTTCCCATCGCCGAGCGCAGCTACGACACGCTGATACCGATGTTCTCCGATGACGGACGGTTCGACGCCAAGGCGCTGGCGGCGCTCAGCCGCTCCTATGTGGACCTCAAATTCCTTCCGACCGAGCCGGACATGAGCAAGCTCTATACCGAGGCGTTTCTGCCGAAGAAGTAACGGCCGACCGCTGGCCGTGACCCGCCCTCCGGACCGGCCTTTGCGCGTCGTCTATGCCCCGGGCCGGGGACGCCTTCACGTATCAAAAATGCTAACATGGTGTCGAAAACTAGCACTACCTGGCTACGACGAGATCGGCCATAGTGCGGGCTGGGATTTCCGGGTAGTGGGCAAGAAGAATCCCGCTTCGAAATGGAGGATACGCATGAAACGTCAATTGGTTGGATTGGTTGCAGGCGCCGCCTTTGTGGCGGCGAGTGGCGCCGCGCTGGCGCACCACTCCTTCGCGATGTTCGATACCGATCATCCGATGGAGCTGCAGGGCACGGTGACGGAGTTCAAGTTTACCAGCCCGCATACCTTCATTCTGTTGGAGGTGAAGGGTACGGACGGCAGCTCCACGACTTGGAACCTCGAAGGCGCGAGCCCGAGCGCTCTCGTCCGCGAAGGTTGGGCGAGCAAGACCCTCAAGGCCGGTGACGAGCTGAAGATGACCATCGATCCGCTGCGCAGCGGCGCGCCCGGCGGCTCCTGGTCGGAGAAGAAGACCAACTTCACCAGCGGACAGCCGATCGTCACGCACTAGGGTCTTAAAGCCGTCCCGTTCTCCGATCTCGCCCCCCATCTTCGATGGGGGTAGCCGAAGCTTGATCGCTGCGATCGGGCTCCGGGTGGGATAATATTGTCCGCCGCAAACTTTGGCTGCACATTCAGGAAACAACCCGTGGCTCCTGCAGATACGGGAACAAGTTCGCCCGAAGCCGCTCCGCGGTCGCCCGGCCGCCGCCGGTTGCGCGACCGGCTGGGATGGAAGGTCTGGAGCGGACTGGGGCTGGCTATCCTCGTCATCGCCGGCGGCACCAGTTACCTGGCCGGGCAGGCTGGCCTGCGGGCGCGCCTGATGCGCGCGGATCCCGATGCGGTAGTGCAAAGTCCCGAGCTCCTGCGCTTTGCGATCGCCTATGCGCAGCCGGCCTATGACCGGCATTGCGCCTCCTGCCATGGCGATCATCTGCAGGGCGATCGCCGCAACGGCGTGCCCGATCTCACCCGTCCGGCGTGGCTTTACGGCGAGGGCCGGGTGGCCCAGATCGAGCACACCATCCTGCACGGCATCCGGGCCGGCGATCCGAAGGGGTGGAACCTCGCCGACATGCCGGCCTTCGCCCAAGCCGAGCCCTACAAGCGCTACAAGATCCCTGCGCTCGAACCTCGCGAAATCCGCGACGTGGTCGAATTCATGCTGGTGACGGGAGGCAAGGCCGGCGACCGCGCTGCCGCCGATCGCGGCGCGAAAATCTTCGCCGCCAAGGGCCAATGCTTCGATTGCCATTCTGCCGATGCGCAGGGCGATGCCGCCATCGGGGCCCCCAACCTGATCGATGATATCTGGCTCTACGGCAGCGGGTCGCGCGAGGACATTTACGACAGCGTCGCGCGCGGACGCAGCGGCATCTGCCCGGCCTGGATCCAAGAGCTGACCCCGGTCACCATCCGCGCGCTCGCCGTGCTGGTCTATGCGGCCTCGCATAAGGAGCCTCCGCAGACCGCCATCGGGTCGCGCGGAGCCGCCGCCGGAACAGGAGGGTGAAGGCGATGAATGTTCAAGAAACCGTTCGCAGAGAGACGGCGCGCCAAGACGCCGTTCGCGAAGACGACGCGCCTGCGGACGTCAAGTCCGTCACCGGTGGATTTTGGGATTTCAAGCGCGTGAACCCCATGCGCTCGATGATCGGATTCGGCTTGGGCGCGACCATCGGGCTCGGCATCGCCGGCTTCGGATTGTTCACCGCCAAGGGCACAGTCACCCATGTGGTGCCACCCGAAAACGTGGCCTTGGTCAATCAGCGCCCGATCCTGCGCACCGATTTCATCGCCCAGATCGAAACCGAGCTCGGCAAGCCGTTCGCGGAAGCGACGCTCGCGGAGCGCCTCAAGGTGCTGGACGAAATGCTGCGCGAGGAGCTGTTCGTCCAGCGCGGCCTCGAACTCGATTTTCCCGGCACCGATCCCGACACCCGCACCGCCTTGGTCGCCGCCGTCGAGCAGCAAGTGGTCGCCGACATCACCACGCACCAGCCGGCCGACGCCGAGCTGCAGAAATATTTCGAGGAGAACCGGGCGAGCTACGCCACCGAAGGCACTATGGCGCTGCATAACCTCGTGCTGCCCAAGGCCAAAGCGAGCGGGCCCGACGCCTTGGCCACGGTCGAGAAGGCGGCCGATGCATTGCGGGCGCACACGGCGCTCGACGAGGTCGTGAAGACCTACGGACTGCAGGAGGTGGTGGCCGAGCATGCGAGCGACGAGCAATTCTATTTCGCGCAAAAGATTCATCTCGGCGAAGGACTCTATGAGCGCGCGCTCACGCTCAATGACGGCGACGTGTCGGCGCCGATTGCGGCCGCCGACGGCATCCACGTCATCCAGATGGTCAAGCAGGTAAAGCCGCTGCCGCTCACCTTCGAGCGGGTGCGCAGCCAAGTGCTGAACGACTACGTCACGGCCGCGAAGAAGCGGCTGGAGGATGCGGACCTGCGGTATCTGCGGGACAAGGCCGATATCCTGATCGCCGAGGATTACGCCGCCGACTATGAGAAGCACCAGGCCGACGCGACTGCCGAGGGCACAAAGCCGGCGGAAGCGGGCAAGCCATGAAATCCTTCGCACGGCTTCTTCGCGCGCTCATGGTCATGGTCTTGGTGGTGGGGCCGGGTTTCTCGTATCCGGCCTTCGCGCATACCCGCAGCGAGACGCATTCAGCCTGGCTGATCAAGGGCAACACGGTGCATCTGCAGTTCACCGTGCCGGATCTCGAATCCAAGCGGATCACGCCCGACGGCGACATGCCCTCGGTCGAGCAGCTCGGCGATTACGTCGCGGAACATGTGGGCGCCTTCGCGGGCGATCATGCTTGCAAGAGAACCGAAGGGCCCCGCGCGGTGTCGGCCGCGGCCGGCTATCGGCGCTATGAATTCGCCTTCGAATGCCCGGACGCGGACGAGATCAAGGTGAACTCCTCCGCCTGGTTCGAGCTGGTCGAAAGCCACACCAATTTCGCGCAGATCCAGACCGAAGAGGGCGCCTTCATCGAGCAGCTCATCACCAAAGACCAGCAGACCCTCGACGTCAGCGCGAACGCCGCCAGCCCGTTGCAGAATGCCGGCTTCCTCGACTTCCTGAAGATGGGCATGATGCACATCTTCACCGGCGTCGATCACATGTCCTTCATGCTCGGCCTGGTGCTGATCTCGCGCCGGGTGCGCGACCTTCTGTTCGTGGTGACCGGCTTCACGATCGGCCACAGCCTGACCTTGGCACTGGCGGTGACCGGCACATTGCGTCCGCATCCGGAATTCATCGACGCGCTAGTCGCGCTCACCATTGCGATGATCGGGGCGGAGAATCTGGGCGATGCCACGCACAAACCGCTGATCGTCGCGATTGGCCTGGGCGGACTTATGTTCGTCCTCGCTTTGGCCCAATATCTCGGCGCGCCGGTCATATTGCCGACGCTGCTCCTGATCGGGTCGGGAATATTCTGCGCCAATTATCTGATGCTGACCGGCCACATGCGCGATGCCGGCCGGGTCCGCCTCGTGATGACGCTGGTCTTCGGCCTCATTCACGGCTTCGGCTTTGCTTCCGATCTCCTGGAGATGCGGCTTCCGACCGGTCGCTTGGCCCAGTTGCTGATGGGCTTCAACCTGGGTGTCGAGGTTGCTCAGGTAATGGTGGTGATGAGTGCCGTTCTGCTCGCCTATTTCCTGGTGAAAGTGCGGTTCGCCATACCCAGGCCGGTCTTTACCGACATTGCGGCCTCGTTCCTGGTGGCTGAAGGGTTGGCCTGGTTCCTGAGCCGGACCATCGTGTTGGGTTAGGTCTTGGCAACAGCAAGGAGGTGGAAGGTGAGCAGTGTCGAGCAGATTTTATCCCGTCCACGGCGCCGAATGGCGATTGCGATCGCATGCGGCGGGCTGGCCGCCGGTCTGCTGGCGACGAGCTTTATCGCGATGGCGCAGGATCAGAGCGCGGCCACCGCCAAGGACGTGATCTTCGCCCGCAAGACCATGATGAGCGCGATCAGCGACAACATGGATCAGATCGAGACGATGATTTCGACCGGAAAGATCGACGTCGCTGATGCGCATGAGCATGCGGACACGATCTCGGTGATGTTGATGGCGTTCCCCCATCTCTTCCCGCCGAGCTCCAATCAATGGAAGCCCAACGCCGACCGGGACCCGGGAACCGATACGTTCGCGTCGCCCGATGCGTGGAGCAAGTTTCCCGACCTCTATCAGCGGGCGGCGGCCGCGTCGAAGACCGCCTACGACATGAGCCGCGCCGACAAGGTGGACGAGCTCAAGACCCGCGCCAAGGAGCTGCGGGTCGCCTGCAACGCATGCCACGAGCTCTACTTGAAGACTCAGTGAACGGCTGCGGGCGCGGTTCGAGCCGTCCACCGCCAGATAGGGCAGGGAATTCTATGGGACCAGCGCCTTCCGCGGCGTGAGGGCGTTGGGGCCCGGCGCCGACGCGGCTCAAGTCGATTGCCGGAACGTCATTTGTCCATGTGGTTTGCGGTCTTGATCTGCGGCCGGCCCCAGACCTTTTTCCGTCCGCCTTTTTTTTATTGAAGGCCCAGAAAATATTGACGTGAGTTTGCGCCCCGTCGGCGACGGCAACGATTCATTCACCATGAGCAGCGAGGGATGAACGACCCTTGCGTTGCCGGGGCTCTGCCCTTCAGGCTTGGCGAACGGCGTATCCTGCGGGGAAACCGCATGGACGGAAATATTACTCTCGAGGCCAGAGCGTATCGTGCGGGTTTGCCTGCCGGGACATCGTAAACGACAAATTAACACGAATTCCCCCGTACTTCGACTTACCGAAACGCGACATCAAGGTCTTCCCCTTAAAACCAGTAGCGGAAAAACAGACATTTGGCCGGATTTCCTTACCGGCATGGAGGTCGTCATGACTGTCGCCGCACTGCGTCGTTTCGCCAGCGATCGCAAGGGTAACGTCGCCATCATCTTTGCGTTCTCGCTGATGCCCATCGTGTTCTTGACCGGAATGGGGGTCGACTACACGGTGGCGACACAGAGAAAGGCCATGCTCGACGCGGCCGCCGACGCTGCCGCGCTCGCGGCGGTCACGCCGACGTTGATGTCGCAGCCCTCTTCGGCGTCGGTCACGGCCGCGCAGAACGTGTTCAATTCCCAGGTGGCCATCATTCCGGGCTTGAACTACGCCGCCGCGAATCTGACCGTCAACGCGACCGACAACGGTCTCAAGCGCACGGTCTCGGTGTCCTACACGGCCGGCTCGCAGAATACGTTCTCCGGCGTTCTCGGCCAGCCGGCGTGGGCGCTCACCGGCAACTCGCAGTCGACCGCGTCGGTCGCCCCGAACATCGACTTCTACCTGCTGCTCGACAATTCGCCGTCGATGGCGATCGCGGCGACCACGGCCGGCATCAACACGATGGTCGCCAACACGAAGGCCCAAGGCGGCTGCGCCTTCGCGTGCCACGAATCGAATCCGAAGGCCGACAATCTGGGGAACCCCAACAACGAGGACAACTATACCCTCGCGAAAAACCTGGGCGTGGTGACGCGGATCCAGAACTTGAATGCCGCCACCCAATCTCTGATGGATACCGCGACCCAGATCATGGCGAACTACAACAGCAAATACACGATGGGGATCTACACGTTCAATACCGGAGGGATAAATCAGATAGCGCCACGCCTTTCGACCCCGGCGAATGCAAAAACGCTGGCGGCCGGCATCGACGTGCTGCAGGTGTACCAGAACAACCAGTTGAAATCTGGCGTCAACAACAACGACGAGGACACCGACTTCGAGGCGGCCATGACGGCCATCAACAATACCAATATCATGCCGGCTCCCGGTACCGGCATGGCGGGAAGCACGCCGCAGGAGGTGTTGTTCATCGTCTCCGACGGCGTGGATGACAGCCTTAAAGGCGGCAAACGCAACCAGGCTCTGTTCGA
>Ga0075018_10000794_pt1 | contig 10021 bp, 11 predicted proteins | sample ColStrG_CSR_2014_FD_71471 | JGI IMG/M metagenome (GOLD analysis project Ga0075018, IMG submission 71471) | Freshwater sediment microbial communities in response to fracking from Pennsylvania, USA - Cold Stream Run_MetaG_CSR_2014 | ecosystem: Environmental > Aquatic > Freshwater > Creek >... | reverse complement strand
GCTGTTTGAAAATCAGGCGCGCTTGGGCGAAGCCCTCTTCTTGGAGCTTGGCGAGAGACTCGAACTATCCGCCAGTGCTTTGCTGAAGGCATTGAAGCAGGGAACGTTCGAAGCTCGTGTTCGCGCCGACTTCAAGGGCGGTGTCCGAAGTGGAGTGAACGGAACGCCAACATTCTTCATCAACGGGCATCGCCATGACGGTTCCTTTGATTTTGAAACGCTCATTGCAGCGATTCACGAGGCTATCGGGACGGCAAAAAGCGCCTAGGGTAAGCGAAAAATCGCGCATCTCGGACCATGATCGCTTGCCAGCCATGCGGCAGCAAGACACTTCGAGTTCAAATACCACCGACGACAAACTAAGGAGGATATCTTATGTCCACGATCACAACCAAAGATGGCGCAACGATTTTCTACAAGGACTGGGGAAAGGGCCAGCCCATCGTGTTCAGTCACGGGTGGCCGCTCACCGCGGACGACTGGGACGGACAGATGTTGTTCTTCGGACAGCATGGCTATCGCGTCATCGCGCATGACCGGCGAGGGCACGGCCGTTCCACCCAGACGTGGGATGGGAACGATATGGACACCTATGCCGACGATCTCGCAGCCCTCGCTGAAAAACTTGACCTGAAGGACGCAATCCACGTGGGCCACTCCACCGGCGGCGGAGAAGTTGCCCGTTACATTGGGCGTCACGGCTCTAAACGTGTCGCCATGGCTGTGCTTATCAGCGCGGTGCCACCGCTGATGGTGAAGACCGACAAGAATCCTGGGGGGCTGCCTGTCTCGGTCTTCGATGACCTGCAAGCCCAACTTGCGAACAACCGGGCTCAGCTCTACAAGGACATTACGCTTCCGTTCTACGGATACAACCGGCCCGGCGCCAAGATTTCGGAAGGCATTCGAGAGAACTGGTGGTTGCAGGGCATGATGGGTGGCGTTAAGCCCCATTACGATTGCATCAAGGCCTTCTCGCAGACTGACTTCACAGAAGATCTGAAGAAGTTCGATGTGCCAACCCTCATTCTTCATGGCGACGACGATCAGATTGTGCCGATCGGTGCGGCGGGTCTGATGTCCGCGAAAATCGTAAAGAACGCCACGTTGAAGGTGTACCCAGGTTTTCCGCACGGGATGCCGACAACGAACGCGGATCAGATCAATGCCGATCTCGTGGCGTTCATCGAGCAACGCAAGCAAGCGGCCGCATAGACAACGTCGAAGCCCCGGCCACTCACAGTTGTCGCGGGTGGCCGGGGTATAAAGTGTCGTCGATGCGCCAATTTGCGTTGACGAAATAATGTGGGGCAACAGCTGGAATTCTTCCTACGGTAGCGTTGTGAGGAATTGTCGACCCCAATGAAATGAAGGTGGAATCGTGGCTCGTCCAGAAGAACGAAAATCGCAGCCTTCCCAGCCGACGACGCGAGCCGCATCGATTTCTGCAACGTGCTCGAACAGGATATGAAGCCTTTGTACCTGCTTTCATTTTTGTTGACGGCAAATCACAGCAAGGCCGGTTCCATTTGCTCAGCCCAAATAAACCGATTGCCAGCGAATACGGAGATATCAATGATTCCACGTTTCCTCGTCCTAACGCTCTTCACCTTGTCAGCTGTTTTAACCCACGCTCAGCCTTCCTTGCCGTCCAGCTTTCAAGCACAGACCATGCACAGCGCGGCAGGGGCAGACATTTTTGTGCGTTGGGGCGGAAGCGGTCCAGTAGTGGTCCTCATCCATGGCTACGCGGAAAATAGCGATTCGTGGGCTCCGCTCGCCGCGAATCTCATGAAGGACCATACGGTAGTGGTGCCGGACCTACGCGGCATTGGGCGATCTTCCAAACCCGCCGGTGGCTACGACAAGAAGACTCAGGCCAAGGATATGCGCGCCATTGTAACCTCGTTGGGATACGACAAGACATTTGTTGTTGCTCACGACATTGGCAATATGGTCGCATACGCTTACGCCGCGATTTATCCCGATAAGGTTGAGCGGCTAGTTGTGATGGACGCACCACTTCCTGGGATTGAACCCTGGAACGAAATTCTCCAGAATCCCGGAGTTTGGCACTTCAACTTTCATGGACCGGATGCGGAACGATTGGTGGCAGGCCGGGAGCGCATCTACTTTGACAGAATATGGAACGACTTTACCGGCGACCCTGGGAAACCAGACGAAGCCACCAGAGATTTCTTTGCCGCAACTTATGCACAGCCTGGTGGAATGCGGGCGGGCTTCGCGCAGTTTACCGCCTTCTCCCAGGATGCGAAGGACAATAAGATCTTCGAACAAACGAAGCTGACGATGCCAGTGATGGCGGTTGGTGGAGAGAAGTCTTTCGGTCCACTTCAGGCTGTCATCATGCGTCACGTAGCGACTAACGTTCAGGAAGAGGTCGTCTCAGGCTCAGGACATTGGCTGATGGAAGAGCGACCGGCATACACAGTCGCGCTGATTCGTAAATTCATTGATGCTCCGCCGGTTGATCACACAGTGACAGCCAGCGCTGGCGGCGACTCAGGTGAAGAGCGATTTACTCCCGCCGAATATAAGTTCCCGCAGCGAGGCAATCCGGGTACTGGAAGCTCCGGTATCGGTGGAATCGAGACCGTTGTTCTGAAAGGCAACCCGGACCAAGCAGGCGTATATACCATCATGCTTCGCGTGCCGGCTCATACACGGATTGCTGCGCACTCCCATCGCGATGACAGGGTTGCGACCGTAATTTCCGGCATATGGCATATCGGGTATGGCGATAAGTTTGATGAGGCGAAGTTGAAGTCTTTACCACCAGGCAGTTTTTACACCGAACCGCCCGCTAGGAATCACTTCGCAGAAACCGGTGATGAGCCGGTTATCGTTCAAATCACGGGTCTGGGTCCCTCTTCGACCGAGTACGTGGATGCCACGCTGGACCCCCGCAAATCAGGCAAGTCAGATTGAATTGTTGGCAAGATCCGCTAGTGCTGGCACGTTATCGAAAGGGTTGTCTTCAGCGAATAGTCCAAAAAGATAGTGTGGAACGATGGCAGTTTCGATGGCTTCAGAATGGCGCCGACGGCGTCTCGCGTGAGCGCAATGAGAATGTTTTTGTTAGTTGGCACCACATCCGATTGGTTCGGGAGTTGGATCGGGGCCGAACAGAGCACTCCCGTCCCTCGATGCAACCGGTTTCGATTGCGCATTTTCTGGCAGTCATCGCGCGGGCAATCGCTATCTATCTGATCTGGGTCCGCAGCTCCACTAACTCGCGATTTGCAGACCACGAGGAAATATCTATGACCTTTAGCAAGGGCAAAGGGATCATCGACACACCTAGTAAACATTCGGTAGAACAGACAGTGGAGAGGGTCGAGGGAATTCTGCAAGCAAAGGGAGTGGCCCTCTTCGCTCTGGTCGACCATAGCGGAGAAGCAGAAAAGGTGGGATTGAAAATGCCTCCCACCAAGCTGCTGATTTTCGGCAATCCCCGGGCCGGCACGCCCCTGATGCTCGCCGCCTCCAGCATTGCCATCGATCTACCGCTCAAGATTCTCATCTGGGAGGGTAGCCAGGGGAAAGTCTGGGTTAGTTACAACAGCCCAGCGTATTTGCAAGATCGACACAGCGTGCCGTCAGAGCTGCTGCAAAACATCGCAGTAGTTGAGACATTGGCGGCTCAGGCAGCGGAATAGGAAAACTTGAACAGGCGGCCCGATTTGATGCACCTCTCGATGCCCACAAACGATCTGCGACTCGGAAGGAGCCATGCTATGAGAAGAAAACAACCTGACGCCAAAGCCACCAATCACATCAACGCACAACCGCACCTTCATCAGCGTGCGCGGGAGATTCAATCCTACGGAACAGTGAACCATGCGCTGCCACTTGAACTCGAAGAACCGGTACGCCTGGAGATGACCGAACAGTTGAACCAACTCCTTGCCGATACGATGACGCTTCGAGATCTGTACAAGAAGTCGCATTGGCAGGTTGCCGGCCCAACCTTCTATCAGCTCCATCTGCTATTCGATAAGCACTACGACGAGCAGGTGGAACTGGTCGACTCTATCGCCGAACGCATCCAGCTTCTGGGTGGTGTGAGCCTGGCCATGGCTGCAGATGTGGCTGAGACCACACAAATCGACCGTCCGCCTCGCGGACGCGAAGAAGTTCCAGTTCAGTTGTCGCGATTGCTGGATGCTCACCAAGTCATCATTCGCGGAACCCGGAAGCTGGCGCATCGCGCTTCCACGCTTGGCGACGATGGCACGAACGATCTCGTTGTGAGCGAGGTGCTGCGCAGAAACGAACTTCAAGCCTGGTTTTTGAGTGAGCACCTGGTTGACGTGCCATTGGTCAAGGCAGAAGGCCCGGCTGTGACTGCCGGCGCAGCCTAGTGACAGGCACCTTCTCGCCGGTTGAGGGAGACATGACGTTATGAGCAAGAAAAGAAGGCAATATTCATTAGCGGCAGTTCTTCAGGCCTTGGACGAGCTGCCGCAAAACTGTTTGCGTCAAAGGGATGGAAAGTGATCGCCTCGATGCGCAGCCCAGGTAAGGAAAAGGAGCTGACCAAGTTTTCCGGTGTGGTGTTGATGGCATTGGATATTACCGACCCTCAACAGATCAAGAGCGTGGCGGAGCAAATTGTTGGCTCGGGCGGAGTCGATATCGTCTTCAACAATGCCGGCTATGGTCTCGCCGGCCCGCTTGAAGGGCTTTCGGATGAACAAATCCTTCGCATTGTGAACACGAACTTGTTGGGCGCAATTCGGACAACGAAGGCCTTTATTCCACATTTTAGAGAAAAAAAGGCGGGATTGTTTATCAATACGACCTCCATCGGTGGACGGATGACTGTCCCTTTCAACTCCCTGTACCATGCGACGAAATGGGGGCTTGAAGGCTGGAGTGAAAGTATGGCTTTTGAATTAAGTCAATTTGGCATTGGCATCAAAACGATAGAGCCGGGTGGGATGAAAACCGACTTTTTTACCCGTTCTCTCGATACCGCTCGACATCCGGCCTATGACGCCCAAGTGGAAAGTGTCATGAGTGTCATCGCCGATCCCAAGCAGATGGCGACATACTCTTCTCCCGAGCAGATCGCCGAGGTTGTATACGAAGCTGCCACAGACGGAAAAGATCAGCTCCGCTATGTCGCTGGCGCAGATGCAGAGGCAACCTATGCAATGCGTCTGCAGATGGGAGACGAGGCATTCCGCAAGGCGATGAGTCAGCAGTTCTTCGGCCACTAGAGCCGCTGACGAAGGCTGCAGCGTGGCAGTAAGCTCTGAGACTGTAAAGGGGATGCTATGGTTAGTGATCTCGCTTCGGGCTTCGGATTAGACCGGCGGCGTTGGCTGAAACTGGGCATCACTTCCACCGTTGCGGCTTGGCTGCCGGGTATGCTGCTGCACGCGCAAAGCGCAGACCCGAAGGGCTTGGCGCCATCCAAATGAAAGTCAGCAGTCGGTCCCCAACCTCATCCCTTTCGGTTGGTTGAAGTTCTTTTTCGAGATTCGAGAGCGTCGACTCGTTGCACGGCAGAGTCCAGCTCAGGGTAGTTTGTCGAAAAAGAGATAAATTGCGGCAATGCGACCGTCCCGGGCAATGATGAAATCAGTCCCGGCGACCGCTGGCGGCTCACTAGAGCGGCCCTCTACCCATTTGACCCGCCCGGCATTGCCCAATTCATCGGGCTCGGCGATTGGCTGATATCGAAAATCAGGGTGCATGGCCCTGAGCGTGCCCGCGACGTGATCGATCTCGTCGCGGCCACGGTAAACGCGCCCGCTGGGCTCGTAGAACACGCAATCTTCGGTGAAGATCTCGTTGATGGCCGCGCGCCGACGCACCGGATCGTTTTCACCGAAGACGTCATGAAGATTGCGTGTCAGCAAGGTCGATACACTAAAGGACATGGCTTGTCTCCTCTGGTCTTCCTCAACGCTTAAATCTGGGCGATTCGGAACATGTTCTTTCTGTGCAAACGAGGCGACTGCGAACATAAGAATCGCTATCGAGAATTGCAGCCACTGCTGCGAGCGATGCATCGACAAATCTCCTTTCGTGAACAACTGAATGCAAAGGCGGGAGGAGGGACGCATTGCCTCCGAGAATGGCGTACCTCTCCGGATCATTCAACTCACGGCCTTTTAAGATACGTTGCTTCGCTTTTACGGGCCAGTCATGATGGCTCCCTGTTGTCAGCTGAGAATTAGTTGTGCGGCGCGGCCCGCAATCATGTGGGCCGACGCGTTTGTCCCCGGGCCAGTAATGATCCGTGGCATCACGGAGGCGTCCGCCACACGTAAACCCAAAATGCCGTGCACGCGAAGCTCTGGGTCGACAACAGCGAGCTTGTCCACGCCGATTTTGCAAGTACCAACTGCGTGTCCAAAACTCGCCGAGGCAAGTGTGGCAAGTTCCCGGATATCCTCGGCGCTCGCCTTGGGCCCTGGAATGAGTTCGCTCTCGCGCAAACTGTCCAAGGCGTGCTGATTTCCAAGTTCACGCGCGGCTTCAATGGCGCGCTCGACGGCCGCAAAATCGTGATCCGTGCCGAGATAGTTGCCGTCGATTACAGCGGCATCCTGAAAGTTGTCGCTGGCCAGCCGGACGGAACCTTTGCTGGTGGGCTGCACAAGAGCTGGCGCGATTGTGAACGCGTCCGCTGGTGGAGTTCCATAGCGCGAGGCTACTTCGGGCGTAACCACCGGTAGTTGATGAAGCACAAGACTGATATCTGTGTCCGCCGAAGGACTGCTCGACGAGTATGCCTCTGCCTCGACCGCGTTGCTGTCGCCCGGCCGATCCGGCATCTTGCCCTTGTACTTGAATACGACGCCGGAGACGAGCACATGGTCCTGCAGGTTCTCGCCAACGCCGGGTAGGTTGGCGACGAGGTCGATTCCAAGGCTGCGAAGCACCTTCGCGTCGCCGACGCCTGAGAGCATCAGAAGCTTCGGGCTATGGATTGCGCCCGCTGCCAAAATTACTTCCTTTTCGGCCGCGATATCCTTTACGGCGCCGCCTGTCATTAGCCTGACGCCCACGCAATGAGTACCTTTGAAGTTCAGCTTCACCACGTTGGTGTTTAGCAGCAGCGTGAGGTTCGGCCTCGACAATGCCGGGCGCAGGAAGGCGCGAACGGCGCTCACGCGAGTCCCATCCGCGGCGATGTTCATGTTGATATAGCCGGCGCCGGGGCGCATCGGTCCGTTCACATCGTCCAGAATGGGCATGCCCATCTGTCGCGCGGCTTCGATGAAGCCTGGCGCGGTTGGATGAGGATCTTTTGGCCGGCGGATGTGGATGGGACCACCTGCTCCGCGCCAGGCATTGGCGCCGCCCTCCCAGTCCTCCTGACTCTTGAAAACCGGAAGCAAGTCGGCGAAGGCCCAACCCTTGGCTCCGTTCTCCGCCCACCCGTCGTAATCCCGTTGCATACCGCGCATCCACACCATGGCATTGATGCTGGTGCCGCCACCAAGGACGTGGCCGAGGGCCATATTGAATTTGCGATTGTTCAGTCGCGGCGAGGGGGTGACGGGCAAGTGGTAATCGAGCGGGCCGCCGACATTGTAAAACCAGATGCTCGGGTTCGCGATGGTCGGCGCGTCGTCGGGTCCTCCTGACTCGATGACAAGTACTTGCGCGCCGGAGGCGGACAATTCAGCCGCCAGGACCGAACCGGCCGCGCCCGCTCCCACGACGATGAAGTCATATCGCTCTTCTTCATTTGATACTTTGATCATTTTGAATTCCCACCTTAGGCCCCAGTCGCCGATTTGCCGGCCGTGTGAAATATAAGACAAACAGAAGGACTAGAGTATGAGCGAAAAAAGGCTACCGCGCCGTCTTTGTCGATTGCGAAGTGAACTCAAGTTCAGCCCGAAGCCAGTCCTCTAGTTCATGGCCAGGCTGTCCCCCGCGTTGCAGATAAATCTCGTACGCGCGAATTCTTATTTCTTGCTCACGTGTTGAATGCAGCAATCCCGCTCTTTCTTCAACTGTTGCAGATTTCCCCGGGCCGGTATGGCCGATGGTCTTTGCTTTCGATGCCATGTTCGTCTCCTTTTGAAAAATAGCAGTCACCTTGAAACACGGTAGTCGCATGTCCCCAGAGACCTGATGAAAGGCGCATCCGGGCCAGACGATCAGGGACCGACAGCAGAACGTCTTTTCATATCACTCCGGAAGACAGGCAAGCGCCTCCACGCCATCTGTAAGCCCGGGCTCTGGCCAAGGGAGGTCCAGAGCTTTCCAGCTCCGTCCTGCATCTTCTGATCTGAAGAGTCCGTGGTTGTTGGCGGCGTAGATGACACCTGGTTCTCCAGCATGCGTCGCGAACCGGGTCACGGTGGTGCCCTTCGCCTCCGGCAGGCCGCTCATTGCCAACTCCCATCGCTTGAGGCCAGTCTTGCGATAGACGTACGCCTCGGCCCGGCGCGGCGAATAGGCCGACCCGGGGCCGTTTGTTGCGGACACGATCACAGTATCTGGCTCCGCCGGATCCGCGGCAATGCCCACGAGGTAAAGATGCTTCAATCCATCCTCGGGGGATCTCCACGAGTCCCCAGCATCGGTGCTTTCAAAGTAGCCGTCACCGGCGGCCGAGTAGATCCGCCCGGTTGCGAGGGAGTGCGTCACCGCCGTGTGAGTGTCGTACGGGCCGCCCGGAACGCGATCACGCCAGGTCCGCCCAGCGTCGAACGTGCGCACGAGCGCTCCAGCCTCGATCGCGACGAAAACGCGATCCGCGATCTTCACATCGGCTTCGATCCACCGAACATGATGCGTGTGGGGCCGTGGGGGAAAACTCCAGGTGTCAGCTGAAGGGAGCACGCGCAAGCCCGTGAGGTCCACCCAGCTGCCGCCGCCAGTGTCGGAGCGGAACACCGCACTTGGTTCGGTACCGGCGTAGACGATACCGAGCCCGTCAGCTTGTCCCGCGTGACCCACAGCAACCGCGGTGACCATCGGGTGGTCGATGCCCGGTCCGACTGGTTCCCAATTCCGGCCACTGTCGCGGCTTCGGAAGAGACCGACACGCGCAGTTCCGCAGTACACTTGAGTCGGACGGCGCAGGTCGACCGCCACACATTCGGGCGATCGTCCGCTCAAGTGTTCGTCGATCGTCCAGGTGGAGGTGCGCCGAGCGATCAAGAGGGCCGCTCGTGTTACAACTACGATGCCGACCATGACTCAATCTCCTTCTGGGTCGTTTTGACCGAAGACGTCGTTAAGATTGCGGATCAGCACCGTCGATATGCTGTAAGACATAATGGTGTCAGCGTTGGGTCGAACGCTTGACCGCGGCAGCGAAGTCAGGCGGCACGCCCATTTGCTTGAGCATGATGTTGAGGGCGGGGTAGCAGTCGAATCTCTCGATCTTGCCGTTCCTCATGTAGAAGAAGTCCGCGCACGGGATGTTGACCTTTGCTCCTGTTGGATGGATCAGGCCGGCGGGCGTTTCCATCGGGCCGCGAAAGGTTCCTTGAATGGACAGCTCAATCGCGACGACGTCGCCCATGACATTGACCCGATGAAGTTCGCGGTGAACGTCGGGAAACATTTGTCCAAAGGCGATTACGACGTCTTTTAGATGCTCGCCTCGATATGACTCTTCGCCGGTGACGTTGTTAAACACTCCATCCTCGGTGAAGCTGCCAATCCATCCGGGAATGTCGAGAACGTTCCCCTCAGCCGTATGGTATGCGTTTCGTACGATTGCCTCGTTGTCATAGTTCATTTGAGAATCCCTCCTCGTGATTGCTTCGTAGATTTCCGCCTCTTTGTGCTTGTATCGTCCAGCAGAAAATAACTTGTCGACCCTTCATCGCTCCTGCCAAGAAACGGAGGGTCCTTCGGCTCGTTTGCAATACGCCCAGCCATAAGCCAACACGTATGTAGTGCACCCCGCTAGAACTGGACACGGAAGTTAGTTAGGCTTGGGGCCTCCGCCAGGAGGCGAGAATGTCGAGAAAGCCGAGAGTCCAGAGAACCCCGGAAGAGAAGTGGCAGATCG
>Ga0075018_10000791_pt1 | contig 10032 bp, 10 predicted proteins | sample ColStrG_CSR_2014_FD_71471 | JGI IMG/M metagenome (GOLD analysis project Ga0075018, IMG submission 71471) | Freshwater sediment microbial communities in response to fracking from Pennsylvania, USA - Cold Stream Run_MetaG_CSR_2014 | ecosystem: Environmental > Aquatic > Freshwater > Creek >... | reverse complement strand
CGGGGGGAAACATCGACGGCCCGATGCTGGCCGAGATCCTCGCCGGCCGGACGCCGCCCGCGAGATAGGCGGTCGTCCCTACCGGTCCGGCCGGCACCGCATGGGCAGCGCTGATGAGCGTCGACGCGCGCGGGACCGTGGTGACGCTTGGCCTGGCCCGCCGATGCTCGGGCGAGATTCGTCGTGGTGAGCCGGAGGACGTGGGCCTTGTGGCCCTGTCCTGCTGGCCGGCGGCGTCGCACGATGTCGGTGGTGTAGGAGGTGGGAGATGTCTGTGGCCGAGTAGCCGCTGCAGGTGCGCGCCAGGCAGGGCGAGCCGATGTCTCGCTGGTTGTGGCTGGTGAAATGGCTTCTGGTGCTGCCGCACCTGGTCGTGCTCGCGTTCTTGTGGGCCAGCTTCGCGGTCGCAACCGTGCTGGCGTTGGTTGCCATCGTGTTCACCGGTCGCTACCCCCAGGGGCTGTTCGACTTCAACGTAGGCGTCCTGAGGTGGTCGTGGCGGGTGGCTTACTACGCCTACGGGGCTCTGGGAACCGACCGGTACCCACCGTTCACCCTCGCGCGGGTGCCGGACTATCCGACGTACCTGGAGATCACCCGCCCGCAGCGGCTGTCCCGAGGACTTGTTCTGGTCAAGTGGTGGCTGCTGGCCCTCCCGCAGTACCTGATCATCGGAATCTTCCTCGGAGGCACGTACCAGGCCTGGGACGCGGCCACGCGGACCTGGAGCTCGTACTCGGTGCCCGGCCTGATCAGCGTTCTCGTCTGCGTGGCGGCCGTCGCGCTGCTGTTCACCGGTACCTACCCGCGACCGCTCTACGACCTGGTCTTGGGTTTGAACCGCTGGGTCCTCAGGGTCGTCGCCTACGCGGCGCTGATGACGGACCAGTACCCGCCGTTTCGGCTGGACCTCGGCCCCGGCGAACCGGGCGACGACGCCGGGCCCGCGGCGCCCGCGGCCTCAGAGGGTGCCAACCCCGGTGGAACGGAGTCCGACGTGACGCGCCTAGTTGCCCGCGTGGCTGCCCTGGAGGCGCGACTCAACGCGACCGGCCCTGAGGGCGGCTGACCTGCCTGCCGGCATGGATCCGTGGTGAGCGTCCGAGCCTGACCGCCGTGGTCGCCCGCAGGCGGCAGCGCCGGGCCTGGTGCCGCATTGCGCCGTGGTCGGGGCGGACCGGCACGGCTCGACGGGTCCTTGGTGGCCGCTCGGCGGTCAGGGGGCGGGGACCGGTGAGGTGCCCGCCGACCCGACGTGGGTCTGGCCACCTGGTGCCGCCGAACCGGCGGATCCTGGTGCCGAGCCCGGTGCGGACGCCGGCGAAGCGGCAGGGTTGGGCCCCGACGGTGGCGCCGGATCGGTGACGTACTTCGGGTTCACTGCTATCAGCACCAAAGGAACTGTCTGCCCGCGCACCGTCAGGAACCAGGCGGGCACCAGCACCGGTTGACCGCCAGTGCCGCCGTCCCAACGCATCGCCAGCCCCAGTCGGCCTCCGGTGACGACCGTCGGGCCGCCGCACACCCCGGGCCCGGTGGGAATCGCCGTACCGGACGGCGCTTGCTGGGGCGGGGCGCACGCGATCGCGGGTGCTCCGATCATCGGGCGCGGTCCGTTCGACAGCAGCCGAACAGCGGTGCCGGCGTCCACAAGCGGGTAGGCGTGACCTGTGGACCCGCCTGCGGGGTAGGCCCAGCCGCCGGCCGCCCGGATGCGGTGCCCCTCGACGATCACCTGCGTGCCGTACCCGACCGTCGGCAGACCCGCCACCACAGGGTCCACCTGCACGGTTGACGATCCAGGGGTGACAACGGCAGAACGGGGGTCCAGTCCCAAGGCAGACAGCACGGGGTCCGCGACGGCCTGCAGTGCGGTTGTCGGCGCGGTCGGCAAGCTCGGCGCGGTCGGCAAGCTCGGCGCGGTCGGCGGCGGCGATGCAGGACGGCCGGCCGTCGAGGAGTGGCCGACGACGCTGGACTGGACGACACCGATCGTCGCGCACGCGACGCCACCGGATGCACCCGCGGAGTCCACCGAGACGGTGAACGGTGGGCACGGATCGGCTGCGGGGCCAAATGCCCACTGCCCGCTGTCCGCAACCTGGAGCAGACCGTCAGGGGACGCCACCACCCAGCCGTGGGCGTGACGGCGGGGGATGTCCAGGCCCATGCCCAGGGCCTTGGCCAGCCTTTCGGTGAATGCCTTGGTCCCCCCAGCGGGCAAGTATGTCGGCGCGCGCGAGGGGCCAGAGGGCAGTGCGCCCTCCACCCGGTACCCCGCCCCTACAGTCGAGGCCAGGTTGCCGGCCATCTCGGGTGCTGTGAGCCCGGTGGAGCCGATCCGCAGCGCCGGCGGCGCTCCGTCCGGTGCCGGGTCGCCGGCGCGAACGGCGCCGCAGGCGCCGAGCAGCAGTGTCGAAGCGATCGCCGCTGCGGCGAGAACCGAGTTGGTGCGCACGGGCCCTCCAGCTGTCGGTCAGGGATGGCACGGGTTCGACGTCCCGCGCGCCCACGCGGTTCCACGCTGGGCTGCGACGGGGCACGGCTTGCCGCTGCGTCGGGGCGCCAGGGTGCCTGAACGCCGGTGGGCGCTTTGTCGTACGTGTGGTCAGTGTCGTGCGCCAGGGGGTGGGACTGCTCCGCGCCGTCGGTGTGAGGTCGCACCCGCCAGGTGCGCCCGGCGGGGGCGGCGCAGCCACGACCGTGCGACGATGCCGAGGTGAGCCGGAGACGCCAGTGACGCGGATCGCCGCCGTGGGCAGCGCGCTCGGCGCGCACGCCTACCCGCAGGCCCAGATCACCGAGGCGTTCGGGGCCCTCGTGGTTCCCGACCCCGACCGGCGCGGGCTGCTCGAGCGGTTCCACGCCGCCGCCGGGGTTCGGACCAGGCACCTGGCCCTGCCGCTGGATGCCTACGCCGGGCTCGATGGCTTCACCGCGGCCAACGACGCCTTTCTGCGGGTGGGGGTCGAGCTGGGCGAGGCCGCGGTGCGCGACGCGCTGAGCCGGGCTGGACTGCGCGCCGAGGATGTCGACGTCATCATGTCGGTGACGGTGACCGGGGTCGGCGCGCCCAGCCTTGACGCGCGCCTGGTCCCGCGCCTGGGACTGCGCACGGACGTTCGAAGGATCCCGGTGTTCGGGCTCGGCTGCGTGGCCGGCGCGGCCGGCATCGCGCGGCTGCACGACTACCTCGTCGGGCACCCGGACGACGTCGCGGTGCTGGTATCGGTGGAGCTGTGCTCGCTGACGGTGCAGAAGGACGACGCATCCACACCCAACCTGGTCGCCTCCGGGCTGTTCGGCGACGGCGCCGCAGCGGTCGTGCTGGTAGGGGAACGGCGCGCAGAGCAGCTCGGAGTCGTGGGTCCGACGGTGGTCCACACGCGCTCTCGCTTCTACCCGGACACCGAACGCGTCATGGGATGGGACATCGGCGGCAGCGGCTTTCGGATCGTGCTGGCCGCGAGCGTTGCTGACGTCGTCGAGGCCCATCTGGGTCAGGACGTCAAGGAGTTCCTCGCGGCCGCACCCGGCGGTGCGCTCGACGTGTCTGACGTGGGCCTGTGGGTCGCGCACCCGGGGGGGCCCAAGGTCCTGGTGGCGATGCAGCAGGCGCTGGAGGTCGACGCCGATGCGCTTGCCCTGACCTGGAGCTCGCTGGCCCGCCTGGGCAACTTGTCATCCGGGTCGGTCCTGCACGTGCTGCGGGACACTCTGGAGGCCAACAAGCCGGGCAGCGGGGTGCCTGCGGTGCTCCTGGCGATGGGACCGGGCTTCTGCGCGGAGCTGGTGCTGCTTCGATGGTGAGCCGGAGTCCGGCGTCGTGACGTCGCTCGGCTGGTACGCGGTCCTGCTGCTCGCCGTCGCCGCGGAGCGGCTCGCCGAGCTGCGGCTGTCCCTGCGCCATGCCAGGTGGGCGACCCAGCACGGGGGAGTCGAGAGCGGGCAAGGCCACTACCCGCCCATGGTCGCCCTGCACACCGGGCTGCTGGCGGGCTGCCTGCTGGAGGCGTGGCTGGCGCACCGCCCGTTCATCCCTGCCCTCGGCTGGTCGATGCTCGCTGTGGTGCTGGCCGCCCAGGGCCTTCGCTGGTGGTGCATCGCCACCCTGGGGCTGCGCTGGAACACCCGGGTCATCGTCGTGCCCGGGCTGCCCCTGGTCACCGGCGGGCCCTACCGCTTCTTGCGGCACCCCAACTATGTCGCCGTGGTGGCCGAAGGGCTGGCTCTGCCGCTGGTGCACACGGCGTGGATCACTGCCACCGTGTTCACCGTCCTGAACGCCGGGCTGCTGTCGGTCCGGATCAGGTGCGAGGACCGGGCCCTGGCCGGGGCGGTGGCCGGGTGAGCCTGACCCGGGACGCGCGGGTGGCCGACGTCGATGTCCTGGTGGCCGGCGGGGGACCGATCGGACTTGCGACCAGCCTGCTCGCCGCCCGGGCCGGCTTTTCCGTGGCGGTGGTCGAACGGCGAACCGACCCGGTGGACAAGGCGTGCGGGGAAGGGCTGATGCCCAGCGCTGTCGCGGCGCTGGCGCGGCTGGAAGTGGCTCCGGTCGGCCGTGAGTTCTACGGGATCCGCTACCTCGACGCCGCCGGCACCAGCTCCGCCAAGGCACGCTTTCGCGCCGGACCGGGCCTGGGCGTGCGCCGCACGGAGCTTCATCGCGCACTCACCGATGCCGTCGAGAAGGCAGGCATCCGGCGGGTCGAGGCAACGGTCGCGCAGGTGAGCCAGCTCGGCGGTCTGGTCCGCACCGCCGGGATGTCGGCTCGGTGGCTGGTGGCCGCTGACGGCCTGCACTCGACCGTGCGACGCGAGCTCGGCCTGGACCGGCCCCCGGGCGGGACGCCCCGCTACGGCCTGCGCCAGCATTTCGCCGCCGAGCCCTGGACCGACCTCGTCGAGGTGCACTGGGCGGGCTCGGCCGAGGCCTACGTCACTGCGGTCAGCGACCAGATGGTCGGAGTCGCCGTCCTGACCGGGCAGCGCGGGGTCCGGTTCGACGACTGGCTCAGCCACTTCCCCGAGCTCGCGCGCCGCCTGGCCGGTGCGGAGCCGGTCTCGCAGGTTCGCGGCGCCGGCCCGCTCAGGCAGGGCGCCGACCGCCGGGTGGCCGGCCGGGTTCTCCTGGTCGGTGACGCGGCGGGATACCTCGACGCGCTCACCGGTGAGGGCATCGCGGTCGGACTGGCCCAGGCCGGCGCGCTGATCGACTGCCTGGTCCGCGGTGAGCCGCAGGCGTACGAGAGGGCATGGCGGGCGGTCTCGCAGCGCTCACGCCTGCTGACCGGCGCGGTCCTGACGGCCGCCCAGCATCCGCGGCTACGCAGGACGCTCGTGCCCGCGGCCGCCCGGGTGCCTGCGCTCTTCCGCGCCGCCGTCGACGCCCTGGCCTGAGCGAGCCTGCGTCAAAGGGCGCGCATCCGGTTGTTGCGGGCCTCGTGCTCCAGCTCTGCCAGTCCCAGCGCCTCGAGCAGCGGCGGCAGGTACATGCCGAAGCGACCTCGATAGCCCTTGCGCAGCCCGTACCAGCCGCCGACCGGGTTGTCGGGCGATCGACCCCAGGCCTCGACCGTGCCGTCCTTGGCCGGCTTCTGCTCGTCGGCGGCACCCAGCGGCACCCAGTCTCCGGCGGCGCGCAGCATCGCGTGCAGGTCGTCGATGGCCCGCAGGTCATAGGTCAACCTGGTGGTGCCTACCTGGCACACCAGCGCAGGCGGGTCCGCGTCCTGGTCCCGGTACATCGTGTACTGGGACGTACCGGGTGCGGTCGTGAGCACCCAGGGATCGTCCTTGGTGCCGGTGCCGGCGGTCGCAGTCATCGTGCCTCCTGGTCGTCGGGCTAGGTCTGCCCGTCAGTCTCCTGGGCCTGGGTCAAGGCGTCGAACAGGGCCGGCTGGGTGTCCATCCACCGCGCATGCAGGACAGTGAACCCGGCCCCGCGGACCGTTGCGACCACGCCGGCGTCGTCGTCGACGACGACCGCGACCGTACCGCGGGCCGTCAGGTCCCGCAGCACGCCCAGCTTGGTCAGCCGGGCCGGGCGATGGTCAGTGTTGCCTCGCATGAACAGCCGGCCCTGTGGAAGGTGATGCTCGGCCAGCCAGCCGAGCGTGTCGGCGCGGCAGCGCTCGGGTCGACCGGTCAGCCACACGACCTGGTGACCTGTCGCGACGAGTGTGTCCACGACTGCGCGCCCTTCCGGCAGCACCGGGTCGTCGGTGGCCGCGGCGAAGAACGCTGCCCAGTCCTTCGGTCGGCGCTCGACGTGATGGAGCCGGTGGCGCACGTCGGCAACCACACCGTCCAGGTCGACCACCGCGTACGGGAGCTCGGTCACGGTGGCCACGCTAGCGACCCACCTGACGGCGGGTCGATGCGTGCCGGGTCCACCCCGGCGGGGGCGGGCGCCTGGCCGACCAGACCCGACCGTGGACAGGCAATAAGGTCAGGCAATGACCAGCGACGAGGTGTCCACGCCCGTGCCGGCGCAGGCCGTGGCTGCGGCGACCGCCAAAGTCCAAGGAGTGTCGGCCTTCGTGTCCCTGCTCGGGATCGAGGTGCTCGAGCTGGACCGGGCCCACGCACTGCTGCGGCTGCCGGACCGGCTGGCGGTGCGCAACCACATGGGTGGGCCGCACGCGGGCGCCATATTCAGCCTCGGTGAGACCGCGGCCGCGACGTTGTTGGTGGAGAACTTCCAACCGTGGTTCGACCGCGTGGTGCCGCTGGTCGTCCGCGCCGAGATCAGCTGGAGCAAGCTGGCGCGCAGTGCTGTGACCGCGCAGGCCCGGATGCTGCGACCGGCAGCGGAGATCGAGGCGGAGCTGGCCGCGGGCATCCGGCCCGAGTGGGACAACAGCGTGCTCTTCCGCCGCGAGCAAGACGACAGCGTCTGCGCCCAGATGAGCGTCGTGCTCACCTTGGTCGAGCGTCGCGACTAGCCTCCCGCCATGGGCGAGAAAGTGCCGGACAGGACGTTCACCCGCGAGGACCGGCAGCGCTACCGGGAGAAGGTCCACCGCTGTCTGGACGTGTTCGCACGCATGCTGGCCGCCGAGATGTTCGAGTTCGAGGCACCGATGACTGGCATGGAGATCGAGCTGAACCTGGTCGACGCCCACGGCGACCCGTCGATGCGCAGCGACGAGGTGCTCGCCCTGATTGACGACCCGGCCTTCCAGACCGAGCTCGGCCGGTTCAACCTGGAGATCAACGTGCGCCCCCGAACCCTGGCGGGGCAGGCGATGGCAGACCTCGAGCAGGACATCCGCGACCAGCTCAACGCGGCCCAGGCCAAGGCGAGGGTGACCGGCTCCGGGATGGTCATGGTCGGGATCCTGCCGACGCTGCTGCCCGAGCACGTCACGCACGAGGCGATAACGCACAACCCCCGGTACGCCCTGCTCGACCAGCAGATCCTCGCGGCCAGGGGAGAGGACCTGCACCTGGCCATCCACGGCGTGGAGGACCTGGAGACCTATGCGGACACCATCGCCCCCGAGGCAGCGTGCACCAGTGTCCAGCTGCACCTGCAGGTCAGCCCCGACTCCTTCGCCAGCAGCTGGAACGCCGCCCAGTGCCTGGCCGGGGTCCAGGTGGCGCTGGCCGCGAACTCGCCGTACTTCCTTGGGCGTGAGCTGTGGCGGGAGAGTCGCATCGCGGTCTTCACGCAGGCCACGGACACCCGCTCGGTGGAGCTCAAGGCCCAGGGTGTGCGGCCCCGCGTCTGGTTCGGGGAGCGCTTCGTGACCAACGTGTTCGACCTGTTCGAGGAGAACCTGCGCTACTTCCCCGGACTGCTGCCCGTCATCGGCGACGAGGAGCCAGAAGCGGTCCTGGATGCAGGCCAGACCCCCGCACTGGCCGAGCTCCGGCTGCACAACGGCACCGTGTACCGGTGGAACCGGCCCGTGTACGACGTCGTGGCCGGCCGCCCGCACCTGCGGGTGGAGAACCGGGTGCTGCCCGCCGGCCCCACAGTCGTCGACGTCATGGCCAACGCAGCGCTCTACTACGGCGCGCTCAAGGTCCTGGCTGACAGTGAGCGGCCGGTATGGACCCAGATGTCCTTCCAGGCTGCCTCAGACAACTTCACCTCCGGGGCGACCCGCGGCATCGACGCGCCGGTGTTCTGGCCGGGCTACGGGGAGGTACCGGTCACCGAGCTGGTGCTGCGCAAGCTTCTGCCGTGGGCATACGAGGGGCTGGATCGCTGGGGAGTCGACGCGGCGGTCCGTGACCGCCTCCTCGCAGTCATCGAGCAGCGCTGCACCAGCGGTCGCAACGGGGCGGTGTGGCAGACCGAGCGGGTGCACCGGCTCGAGGCTGCAGGACAGTCACGGCTGCAGGCCCTGCGCCAGATGACACGTGAGTACGCCGAGCTGATGCACGCCAACCAGCCCGTCCACACCTGGCCGGCCAGCTGACGGCCCACGCCGCTGGCACTGGGCTTCCGGGGGGCGGCAGGCGCCACCGAGCTAGGCCCGCGATGCCCACTTCCGCCGCCGACCTGCCCCGCGGCGCCAGCCGGTGGGCCCGGTCACTGCAGGAACAGGCAGCCGTCGCGTTCAACGACGGCGCGCCGTCCCAGGGGCAGGACCCGGGTCAGCGATCGGTAGAGACCATCCAGGCCCGGGATCTTCGCGAACACTCCCTGCGGGCCCCGCACCATGCGCCCTGTGGTGACGTCGTATGCCGCGCCGTGCCACGGGCAGACCAGGCGTCCCTTGGAGTCCACCCGGCCGCCGGCCAGATCTGCGGCCAGGTGCCGACATCGCCGCGAGACAGCAAAGGGCTGACCGTTGCTGACGCCGACCACGTGCCGACCGAGTCCTTTGACCGAGCCTTCGTCGAACTCCTCGCGCTTGCCGACCAGTTCCGCCATGGCGTCACCTTTCACCTGCGCCGCTGATCTGTCATCGTCGCGGGCGGCCCACGCGGGCCGTCCGCCACGATCGTACGAGCCGGCGCAGGCGCCTCGCGCTGAGGCGTACCTGCGCGAGCCCGTGGTCGGTTCTTTGGCTGCCCGACGGTCTCGACCGGGGGCCGGTCGGCGCCGTGGTCACCGATGACTCGCGGCGCGGCGTCTCGGCGGTGGACCGGACGCGCTGGTGACGCCCGTTCGACTCTGGGCCTCGGCCAGGAACGCCCCGACAGACCTAGGGCATGCCCTCGGATGCGACCGACCTGATCGGGGAATTTCGATGACCCACGGCGAGACCTGGACGGCACCCGCGGGGTCGAGGCGCAGACGCGAACGCGCCGTCGGCGCTCTCGCGCGGATCCAGGGGGAGTGTGGGTCGCGGCACGTTGGCCCGGTGGCGACCCTTCGACCCGTCCGCCTCGGCAGGTCAGGCCCGGCGGTGAGCGCGATGGGGCTCGGCTGCATGGGGATGTCCGGGGTCTACGGCACCGCAGATGACCAGGAGAGCGTGGCCACGATCCACGCGGCGCTCGATGCGGGGATCACTGTCCTTGACACCGGTGACTTCTACGGTTCTGGCCACAACGAGATGCTGATCGGACGTGCGATCGCGGGGCTTTCGCGTGAGCAGGTCCAGCTCAGCGTCAAGTTCGGGGGACTGCGTGGCCCGGACGGCCGGTGGGGCGGGGTCGACACCCGCCCGGTGGCCGTCCGCAACTTCCTGGCGTACTCCCTGAGGCGTCTGGGAACTGACTACATCGATATCTACCGACCGGCTCGCCTGGACCCTGCGGTGCCCATTGAGGAGACCGTGGGAGCGATCGCCGAGGCGGTGCGCGCGGGCTGGGTCCGCCACGTCGGCCTGTCCGAGGTCGGGGCCGACACATTGCGTCGTGCATCAGCGGTCCATCCCATCTGCGACGTGCAGCTGGAGTGCTCCGTGCTGTCCAGGGGCATCGAGTCGGCTGTGCTGCCGGCAGCCCGCGAGTTGGGCATCGCTATCACCGCCTACGGGGTCCTCTCGCGCGGTCTGGTCACTGAAGCCCGCGAGGCGACGTTCGCCCCTAGCGACTTCCGGGCCCAGGCACCGCGGCTCCAGC
>Ga0075018_10000782_pt1 | contig 10088 bp, 3 predicted proteins | sample ColStrG_CSR_2014_FD_71471 | JGI IMG/M metagenome (GOLD analysis project Ga0075018, IMG submission 71471) | Freshwater sediment microbial communities in response to fracking from Pennsylvania, USA - Cold Stream Run_MetaG_CSR_2014 | ecosystem: Environmental > Aquatic > Freshwater > Creek >... | reverse complement strand
GATCGTCGCGCGCACGTACATGCCTGGCAGCAGCAGCCCCTTCGGATTGGGCACCAGCACGCGCAGCAGGAAACTGCCGGTGCCGGGCTCCACGCTGACATCGCTGAACTGCAACTGGCCGGCCACCGGGTAGTCGCTGCCATCCTCGAGCTTGATGTGCACTTCGCTCTGCCCACTACCCTTGCCGCCCGCGGCCAGCTCCTGCTGCAGCTGCAACCATTCGCCGCTCGACTGCGTGAGATCGACATACACGGTTTCCAGCATCTGCACGCGCGCCAGCGGATCGGGTTGGTTCGCCACCACCAGTGCACCCGCGGTAACCGCGGACTTGCCGATGCGGCCGGAGATGGGCGAAGTGATGCGCGCGTAGTTCACGTTGATGCGCGCGCTGTCGGCCGCCGCCTGCGCGGTGGCGAGATCGGCCTCGGCCTGGTGCAGCGCCGATTGCAGGTTGTCGTTGTCCTGCACGCTGATCATGTGGTTCTTGATCAGCTCGCTGCCACGCTCGGCGCTGCGCTTGGCCGTGTCGTAACCGGCTTCGGCGCGCATGCGTGCCGCCTCGGCGCTGCGCAGCGCCACCTTATAGATGGCGTCATCGAGTTCGTAGAGGCCCTGCCCCGCACCCACCTGGCCGCCTTCACGGAACAGCACGCGCTTGACGATGCCGCTCACCTGCGGACGCACTTCCGCCACCTGGCGCGCGCTGACCAGGCCCGGCAGCTCGCGCTGCAAGGTTACGGGCGCGGTCTTCAGCGTGACCACCGTGACTTCCATAGGCGGCATGCCGCCGGGCCCTTGGGCCTTGCCGCCGCAAGCCGCCAGAGTCAGAAGAGTGATTGAGCCTGCAGCCGCCCGTACGGCAGCCGAAAATTGACTGAAACGCATGATCTCGATTCCTGAGGAGTGGCGAGCCCTGGGGAGCCGCAAGCCACTATGATCGCCGGAAACGGGGCCGACGGCAAAGGTATCAGCTGTTACGGGTTCGCAGGCGGCGCACCACCCTGCGGCTGCAGATAGCGCGCATACCAGTCGAGCACGCGATGCGCCCGATCCACGATGTAACTCGGCCGCTCGAAGATATGGAACTGCCCCGGATAGACCACGAGCTCGGCCGGAACATTCAGCGTCCGCAACGCCTGGTACATCTGCTCGCCGCCGCCGATCGGCACGTTGAAATCCTTTTCACCACCGAGGAACAGCGTGGGGGTGTGGATCCGGTCGGCATGGAAGAATGCGGATGACACTTTGAGCCAGAGCGGCAGGTGGGTCCACGGCGCACCAATCTCGTGCAGGTACTGGCCCGCGTACTCATCGCTCCCGAACATCGACAGCTGGTTGGCGCTGCCCGCCCCGCTCACGGCCGCGTGGAAGCGCGTGTCGCTGGCGATGACGCAGTCGGTCAGGATACCCCCATAGCTCCAGCCGCCGACGCCCAGCCGCGCAGGGTCGGCGATGCCGCGCGCCAGCAGGTGATCGATGCCGGCGACCACATCCTGCACCTCGAGGTGACACCAATCCGCAAAGATCGCCTTCTGGAAGGCCGCACCCCGCCCACTGCTGCCGCGGTAGTTGATACCGATCACAACATAGCCCTGTGCCGCCAACAGCTGGCGCTCGAGCTGCAGCGGGTAATGATCGAACGGCAGGGAGTGTTCATCCTGGCCATTCGGGCCGCCATGTATCCACAGTACCGTGGGATAGCGCTGCCCGGCCACGAAGTTCGCCGGCTTCACCATCAGGCCATGGATCTCGGTGCCGTCACGGCTCTTGAATTTCAGGTCCTCGACCGCGCCGAGCGCCAGTTCGGCGAGCAAGGCATCGTTGTGGGTCGTGAGCTTGCGTAGCGTGGAGCCTTCGAGCGCATGGATCTCAGGCGCGTAATGGTCCGTGCCCACCGCCAATGCCGTGTGGGTGCCGGCACGCGAAAACCCGCTGATGCCCATGGGCGCGCTCGAGAGCCGCTCGACCGCTCCGGTGGCCAGCGTGATGTGCGCCGGGTAGTTCACCTGGTCGTCCTCGATCATGGCCAGAAAGCCCTGGCCATCGCCATCGAAGCTGTAGTTCATGACCGCGCGGTCCAGTGCCGGCGCCACCGCGCGCACGCTCCCATCAGCCACCGTGGCGAGCATCAGCTGATCGCTCATGTACGCGAAGTACTTCGGCTCCAGGCCCTGCAGGAACGCCAGCTGCCTGCCATCCGGACTCCAGGCCAGCCGCTGCGCGTTCGGCGCATGGATGCGAGCCAGCAGTCGCGGCGTTGCACCGGCACGCGCATCGACGAGCGCAATATCTTCCATCCCGTCTTCAACGGGTGTCTGCTCGTGGGTGCGGATGTAGGCAATCGTGCTGCCATCTGGCGACCAGACCGCAGTGTCTTCATGCCTGTCGGCCTGTGTGCTCAGGGCCTCGACGCGCTGGCTCTCGAGATCGACCAGCCACAGGCGATGCAGGTCGCTCGCGGCCGCATAGCCCGAAATGTCGTGCTTGAACCGCGCCGACCTGATCACGATCGGCGGCGGCACCTTCGGTGTCCCAGCGTGAGTTGAAGCAGTGCCCGGCGCTTGGGCATCGCCGTCCACCGCGACCACCAGCCGCCGGCCATCCGGCGCCCACGCGTAGCCCGTGACCGTGCCGGCGATCCTGCCCACGGACCGCGGCTCGCCACCGCGGCGATCGAGCGTCATCAGGGTCGCCTGCTCCGCCCCCACCGGCGTCGCAATGAATGCCAGCTGCGTGCCGTCCGGACTCCAGCGCGCAGTTGCGGCATCCTTCAGGCCCGAGGTCAGCTGCACATGCTGGGTGCCATCCCAGCTGACCATCCACAAGGCGGTGCGCGTTTCATCGGATTCGCGATCGTTGGCGCTCACCAGGTAGGCCACCCACTGCCCGTCAGCCGAGACCTGCGGATCCCCCACGTCCAGGATTCGATAGAAATCCTCGGGAACCAGGGCGCGACGCTCCGCGGGCGCTGCCTGAGCGGTACCCCATGCGAGGCCAGCCAGCGCGATGAAAGGCATTGCCTGAAGACGCAGGTTCAGGGCCATGCGGGTGACTCCTTGGGGATTGCGAGAACTGGTTCTCAGTTTGCCAGCAATCGGCAGCGGATTCGACGCGTTGTTTGAGCACTTGTGGTTTGAGGAGTCGGGGAAAGCTGCCGACAACTTGGTGTACCGCAGCCCGCGACACCACGAGCCTGGCACCGCATGACTCCCAGCCCTGCACCCACGAACCCGGCCACGCTGAGCGCGCAGCACAAGACCCAGCGCCGTGTGCTGATCATCGATGACGATCCGGTGTTTTCGCTGCTGGCCAGCGAGGCCCTGCAGCAGGCCGGTTACGACACGCGCATCGCCACCGACGCACGGCAGGCGATGAGCTCGTTCGAGGGCTACCAGCCCGACCTGGCGCTGCTCGATGTCAACCTGCCGGGCGGCAACGGCTTCGAGATCTGCGCGACGCTGCGCAGTCTCGCATCGGCACGCGATGTACCCATCGTGATGGTCACGGGACAGAATGACACTGAATCCATTGCCCGTGCCTACGATGTCGGCGCCACCGATTTCATCCACAAGCCGGTGCTGTGGCCGACCTTGCCGCATCGCGTGGGCTTCATGCTGCGGGCGCTCGACAACCTGCAGGCACTGAGGGAGAGCGAGCGGCGCAATCGTGCGCTGCTGCAGGCGCTGCCCGACACGATCTACCTGGTGGACACCAAGGGCGTGCTGGTCGAACACATTTCAGGGAGCGAGCGCAACTACGGTCGCGGCCTGGTCGGCAAGCCGCTCGAAGATGTGTTTCCCGGCACAGTGGCGCGCGCTGCCCGCCAGGCACTGCGCGGCAGGAGCGCGACCGAGCCGGCCAGCATCGAGTTCAAGGTTCGCCAAGGCAAAGGGCGGCGCTGGTTCGAAGCGCGCGTGCGGCCGCAGGCGGACGGCTCACTGCTGATCGTGATCCGCGATGCCACCGAACGCCGCGAAGCCAAGGCACGCATCGAGTACCTCGCCTACTACGACACGCTGACGCGCCTGCCCAACCGGCAGCTGTTCGTGCGTGCGGCGGCACGCGCCATCGCCGAGTCGCACGAACCGGCGCAGCAGGTGGCCCTGTTGTACCTCGACCTGGACCGCTTCAAGCGCATCAACGACAACCTGGGTCACGCGGTTGGCAATGCGCTGTTGCAGGAAGTCGCGCGACGACTGGAGCAAAGCCTCAAAGCCGCCGACTCCACCGCGCAGCCGAATGGCAAGACAGCAGCCGCGCGCCATCACGTGGCGCGCTTTGGTGGCGACGAGTTCGGCGTGCTGCTCACGGGCCTGGGCAATGAGCAGCAGGCGGTCGATATCGCCGACCACATCCGCATCCTGCTGGCCGAACCCTTCCAGTGTGACGGCCACCGCTTCGTGATTACACCCAGCATCGGCATTGCGCTGTATCCGCGCGACGGCAACGATGTCGAGGACCTGCTGGTCAAGGCCGACATGGCCATGTACCAGGCCAAGGACCACGGACGCAACGCGCACGCCTTCTATGGCCAGACGATGGGCGTGCGTTCGCTCGGTCGGCTGGAACTCGAGAATGAACTGAGACGCACATTCGAGAGCGGCGGCCTGCAGGTCCACTACCAGCCCAAGCTCGATCTGCTCACGGGCTCGATCATCGGCGTGGAGGCGCTGCTGCGCTGGCCACACGCCGAACGCGGCTGGGTCTCACCCGACACCTTCATCCCCGTGGCGGAAGAGACCGGCCTGATTGTCCCCATGGGCAATTGGGTCATCGAAATGGCCTGCCGACAGCTGGCGGATTGGAAATCCGCAGGGCTCGGGCACCTGAGCGTGGCGGTGAACGTCTCGGTGCAACAGTTTGCGCGCGAGGATTTCGTCGACACCGTCTTGCGGACGCTCCAGCAGCATGGCGTTGAGCCGCAGCGGCTGGAACTGGAGATCACTGAAAGCCTGCTGATGAAGAACCTGGAGCAGACCACCGCCTCGATGCGGCGCTTCCGGCAGGCGGGCATTGCGCTCGCCATCGATGACTTCGGCACCGGCTATTCATCCCTCGGCTACCTGCGCCAGCTGCCGCTCGATGCCCTGAAGATCGACCGCTCCTTCGTCAAGGATCTGCCGCAGAGCGACGATGATGCCGCCATCTGCGCTGCCATCATCGCGATGGCGCGCGAGCTGAAACTCAAGGTGATCGCCGAGGGCGTGGAGAGCGCTGCGCAGCTCGAGTTCCTGCGCGGCCACCGCTGCGACCAGGCACAGGGCTACTACATCGGTCGGCCGGTGCCGGTCGCGCAGTTGCAGGGACTGCGGGTTGAGCGATGAAACAGTGGTTCGGCAAGTTGTCGCTGGCCGCAAAGCTGCGCGTGATGCTGGTGCTCGCATTGACGACCGCGGGCTTGCTGACCTTCCTGCTGTGCGGCGTGATGTGGCTGGTGGGCGTGCATCGCAATCCGCTGCTGGAGCTGGCAGCGCTGGTGCTGTCAGGATTTGCGGGTTTCGCGCTGGCCACCCGCCTGCAGTACGCCATCGCCAAGCCGCTCAGCGCGCTGGTGCAGATGGCGCGCGAAGTGCGCGAGCACCGGGATTTCTCGCTGCGTGCCGAACGCACCACCGACGATGACCTGGGCACGCTGATCGATGGCGTCAACGGCATCCTCGACGACCTGGAACAGCGCGACCTGAACCTGCGTCTCTACGAGAACGAGCTCGAGAAGCGCGTGCGCGAGCGTACTGCCCGCCTGGATTCCGCGGTGATCGCCGCACAGGAAGCCGTGGAGCGCGCCGAACAGGCCAATCGCGCCAAGAGCGATTTCCTGGCGCGCATGAGCCATGAGATCCGCACGCCCATGAATGGCGTCCTGGGCATGGCCGAGCTGCTGCACCATTCAGTGAGCCTGGATGAGCGGCAGCGTCGCTATGCGGCCACGATCCATCAGTCAGGTCACGCCTTGCTGGGCATCATCAACGACATCCTTGATTTCTCGAAGATCGAGGCCGGCAAGCTCGAGCTCGACAAGGCGCCCTACAACCTGCGCGATATCGTCGAGGATGCAGTCGAGATCCTGGCCGAGCGCGCGCACATCAAGGGGCTGGAGCTGATCTGCGACCTGCCCTCGCAGCTCGACATCACCGTGCGCGGCGATGGCCAGCGACTGCGGCAGGTGATCATCAACCTGCTCAGCAACGCAGTGAAGTTCACCGAGCGCGGCGAGATCAAGGTCAGCGCGCGCCAGGTTGGCGGCGACCTCCTGAGTCCGCAGGTGCGCTTCGAGGTCAAGGATACGGGCAAGGGCATACAGCCGGAGAATCTGGCCGCAGTGTTCGAATCCTTCGCGCAGGAAGACAATTCCACCACGCGCCAGCACGGCGGCACCGGCCTCGGGCTCGCGATCTGCAAGCAGCTGGTGGAGCTGATGGGCGGCACGATCGATGTCAGCAGCATGCCCGGCGCAGGCTCCACCTTCTTCTTCACGGTGCCGCTGACGGCCGATCCGACCGAGCTGCGCGAACTGCGCGCCGGCGGCCTGGACCGTGCACGGGTGCTGATCGTGGACGACAACCTGACCAATCGCGAGATCGTCGCGCAACACATGCGCAGCTGGAGCGTGATGGTCTCGGAAGCGAGCTCGGGCCGCGAAGCACTCGCGATCCTGGACCGCGCGCTGGGCGGCCAGTACGACGCGCTGATCCTCGATGGACAGATGCCGGACATGGATGGCGCCGCCCTCGCCCGTGCCATTCGCGCGCACCATGAATATTCGGATGTGCCCATCCTGATCATGAATACCGTGCTGGCCGCTCCCGCTGCGGAAAACGGCCCGCACAAAGACAGGACGGTGTACCTGACCAAGCCGGTACGCCGCGCCGCCCTGCATGCCTGCCTGAGCCAATTCATGAACCACCGGAGCGGCGCCACCCTGACGCTGGACAGCGCCGACCAGCAGGCGCGCGAGACCGGCGCGCGCAGCGCCTCGCAGGCCGATGCGCCCGCCGTTCGTCGGGTATTGGTCGTGGAAGATAACGTGGTGAACCAGGAAGTCGCGCGCGCCATGCTGCAGGAGCTCGACCTGGAAGTCGTCAGCGCCTGGTCAGGCGAGGAGGCGCTGGAGAAGCTGGCGGCCGGGCGCTTCGATGCCGTGTTGATGGACTGCCAGATGCCCAAGCTCGACGGCTACGCCACCACCACGCGCTATCGTGAATGGGAGCAGGCGCAGAAATTGCCGCGCACGCTGATCGTCGCGGTGACGGCCAACGCGCTGGCGGGCGATGCGGAACGCTGCCTCGCGGCTGGCATGGACCGCTACCTGAGCAAGCCCTTCGCGATCGAACAGCTGCAGCAGGCGCTCTCGATTGAAGCTCCCGACAGCGCGAGCGCCGCCGCCGAAGCGCCCGCGGACAAGGTGGTCCTGGACCTGCAAACCCTGGAGCGCATCCGTGCCATGCGCAGGCCCGGCGGGCCCGACCTGCTCATCCGGGTGATCGACCTGTTTGTCTCCAGCTCGAACGAGCTCATCGACACCATGGTGGCCGCCTCGCGACTGGATGATGCCGTCACGCTCGCGCACGCGGCACACACGCTGAAATCCAGCAGTGCCAACGTCGGGGCCATGGCCTTCGCGGAACTGTGCGCCGAGCTCGAAGCCGCGGCCAGGGGTGGGAAGACACCCCAGGCCCTGGCGCTGCTGAAGAAGCTGCTGGTCGAACACCGCCCACTGCTGCGCGCGCTCGAGGCGCACAGCATGGCCGCCTGAGACCCTGCCTCTGGCGCGGCGGTTGCCAGCCGGCCATGCCCGTCCTACACTGACCTCAGATTCGATACTGTCGTATCGATTATCGAATCGCACTGATCCGGGTAAACCGGGCTGCAAGGCCGTGTCATGGGGGGCTACACAATGCATGCTTCGAACATCTGGGCAGCGGGCTGCACGCAGCGCCGCTTGGGATTCCTGTCCGGGCTACTGCTGGCCGGCACGCTGGCACTGCTCACACCGCCGCCAGCAGCGGCTGCCGCAGCGGCACCTGCCGCGACTGCCGAGGACACGCTCACTGAAATAGTTGTTACCGCCCAGCGTCGCACGGAGCGTCTGCAGGATGTGCCGCTGGCCATCACGGCATTGTCGGGCGCCGACCTCGCCGATCGCGGCGTGCGCCAGGCGGCTGACATCGCGGCCAGCGTGCCCAACATGCTGCTGAACCTGCCCTATGGCCCGGAGGCGCAACCGACCTTCACGCTGCGCGGTGTCACCACGCAGGACTACAGCCAGAACCAGAGCAGCCCGATCGCCATGTATGTGGACGAAGTCTACAAGGCAGTCGGCGCGGTGCAGGCGCTGCAGACCTACGACCTCGATCGCGTGGAAGTGCTGCGCGGCCCGCAAGGCACGCTCTATGGCAAAAATGCGACCGGCGGTGCGGTCAGCTTCTACTCGCGCAATCCGAATCTCAACGCCTACGAGGGCTACGCCACGCTGGGCATCGGCAACTACGGCGCCTACTCGTTGAACGCCGCCGCGGGCGGCCCGCTGATCGATGGACAGCTTGGCGTGCGCGCGGCACTGCTTTATTCGAAGCGCGATGGCTGGGTGCACAGCGTGGTGCCCGGTGTCGAGCCGCTCAATGGCGTCGACGCGCTCGCCGGACGCCTCTCCTTTCTCTACAAGGCGGGCGAGAACCTCACCGCCTCGCTCAAGCTGTCTGTCAGCCGTTCAGGCGGCACGCCCTACGGCGCACACGCCTTGAATGTCGACCCGGTGCTCACCGGCTTCACGGGCACCATCAACTGGTTCGACAACGGCGCCAAGTACGCCGTGCACAAGAACATCCAGAGCGACAGCGCCGCGCTCAAGATCGAGTGGCTGGCGAGCGAGCATGCGACGCTCACGTCCGTCACCGGCTTCGACTTTGGCCGCTGGTATACCAAGAGCGACGATGGCGGCCTGCCGATCACGGCGCGCCTCGATGATCCGAATACCTACACTTCCAGCACCAACGACTTCTCCGAGGAAATCCGGCTCGCTTCGCGCGACAGCGGCGCCTTCGGCTGGCTCGCCGGCCTCTACTACGGGCGCGAGAGCACGCACGCCACGGTCGAATACCATTTCTTCGACTCAGCTGACCTCGGCTACTTCGCGCTGCCCGACAAGACGCACCTGTACGGCTTTGACGAATACAACAGCTTCGACCAGCTCAAGGACAGCAAGGCGGTATTCCTGAATACCACGCTCAAGGTGTCACCGACGATCACGCTGCATGCCGGCGCGCGTTACACGCGCGATCAGGTCACCATCAGCAACTTCTATGCGCTCGAAGGCGGGCCGCTCGCCCCCGGCCCCACCGGCTACACGCCGGATGGCGGCGTGTCCACGTACTGGACCCAGACCATCGGTGCCCTGCCCGCTACCTTCACCAACTACCAGACCGGCACCGCACCGCAGGGCCCGCTGCTGAATCTCAGCCAGAGCAACAACAATGTCAGTTTCCGGGCCGGCATCGACTGGAAACCCAGCGACGACGTGCTCACCTACCTGAACATCAGCCAGGGCTATCGCGGCGCGGCCTTCAATGGCCAGGCCTTCAATTTTCCCGAGGAGGCGAACTTCGCCAACCCGGAAAAGCTCACTTCCTTCGAAGTTGGCCTGAAGGCGGATCTGTGGAATCGCCGCGGCACCTTCAACGCGGCGCTGTTCCACTACGACTACCGCAACCAGCAGTTTCTCGACGCCTTCACTTTGCCGGGCGGCTCGGGCAGTGGCTTTCACACCGTGAACGCGCCCAAGTCGCGCGTCGACGGCGCGGAATTCGAGCTGCACGCCAAGGCGGGCGACGATGTCGAGCTGCGGGCTGCGCTTGGCCTGATGCACAGCAAGTACGTGGAGCTGACGCTGCACGCGACCACGCCGGCACGCCACTGCTGCGTGGGCAACAAGCTGATCCAGGCGCCCGATGTGAACGCAAGCTTCGGGGTCGAGTGGCGTTTTGCGCGCCTTGCCAGCGGCGACCTGAAATTCATGGTCGAGGGCAACTACTACGGCAAGCAGTATTTCGACGCCTTCAACACCGAGCGCATCGCGCAGGGCGCCTACGGTG
>Ga0075018_10000781_pt1 | contig 10091 bp, 5 predicted proteins | sample ColStrG_CSR_2014_FD_71471 | JGI IMG/M metagenome (GOLD analysis project Ga0075018, IMG submission 71471) | Freshwater sediment microbial communities in response to fracking from Pennsylvania, USA - Cold Stream Run_MetaG_CSR_2014 | ecosystem: Environmental > Aquatic > Freshwater > Creek >... | reverse complement strand
AGTGTCCAGTTCTGACGGTGAGGAGTTGACTTGAGCTGTTGATGCGGGCTCGCAACGCGGAGCATTTCGGGACCCCAGCAGTTGCGAATGCCGTCCGCGTCGCCAGGGATGCTCTTGCGCCGGCGCGAAGGCTTGGATCCTACGAAAGATTCATCTGGCAACATGTCACTGGGTGGTAAGTGCGGCTTGAGCTAACTGTTTCCTGGAAATCGCCGCCTGCTTAGCCTCGTTGCTCGCCTCCAAGGTCATGTCGCGCATGCCGAACTCGATGCCAATCTTCCTGAGGAAGTCATTGGGCGGAGTACCGCCGGCAAAGATCCAGACAAAATCATTGGGGATTTCCTGCGTGCTGCCGTTCACATCGAGAATGACGGCGTCTGGTCTGAACTCCACCGGACTTGATTTAAACAGAACCTTGACTTTCCCCGAACGTATGCAGTCCTCAATGCGTTTCGAATTTCTTTCCTTGATGCGGCTGAAGCGCTCTTGGCGGTAGGAGAGCGTCACTTTATTGCCACTCTGATTGGCCAGCCCCATGGCGGCCTCGATCGCACTATCGCCGCCACCCACAATGAGAATGTTTTTGTTGACGTAGTGATCGGCTTCGAGCAGGCGATACATGACCTTGGGCAGTTCCTCTCCTTTCACCCCGAGCTTGCGCGGCTCGCCGGCGCGGCCGAGTGCGAGGATTACGGCGTGAGCGCGGTATGAGTTTGTGGCAGTCGTGACCGTGAAGATGCCGTATTCCTCCTTCTTAATGTCCTCCACTTTCGCGCTGGTACAGACATTGAAGTCGGCGCGATTCAGAATCATGTCCCAAAAGGCCAGCAGGTTTTCCTTGGAGAGTTCCGTCTTCTTAAACTTGCCGTACATGGGAAATTCCACGGGGCTGGTCATCACCAGTTTCTGGCGCGGATATTTGGCCACGGTGCCGCCAATCTCATCGCGCTCGATGGTGATGTAATTGAGCTTGTTCTCGATGGCGCGCAGCGAAGCGCTTATTCCCGCCGGGCCGGCTCCGACGATCAACACATCGTAAACACCCGAATGGTTTCCAGTCGCCGCACTGGTTTTCATCCGGTTCGCGATGGTGTCAACGCAGTCGCGACCCTGGTTCACTGCGTTCTTGATCAAAGCCAGGCCGCCGAGTTCTCCGACGATGAACAGGTTTTGAATGGAGGTCTCATACTCCGGCGTCAGGCGCGGCATGTCAGCGCTCATGCTGGGGCTGGCCATCACCATGGTGATGGCGCCGACGGGGCAGGCCTCGGCACACAGGCTGTGGCCGATGCACTTGTAGCCGTTGACGATGACGGCCTTGCCTCCCAGCATGGCCAGCACGTCGCCCTCCGGACAGACCGTCGTGCAAGTTTGGCAGCCGATGCAATACGTCGTATCGATGTGGGGATGCTGGGCCTTGGGACCTTCGGAAAATACTTTCCCTTTTTCGGCAGCTTGGCGAGCCAGTTCCTCCCTCTTCTTGAGTTTGTTCAGATAGCCGCGGACGAAGAGCAGGGTAACTAACGTTGCGATGACTAATGTGATGAGGGTATCCATTCTTATCTCATTCGTTCCACAATTCCGAATCATTTGCCGCCCGTAGAGACGTAGCTAGCTACGTCTCTACAGTGGAGGCGCTGCGCCATTCGAACGCCGGACAATCTTTGAAACCTGCACTAGAAATAGCCCATCATCATGACCGCCACAATATGAATCAGGGCCAGCAATGCAAATGAGTAACTAAACGGCTTATGCACGACGTGCCACAGGTGGAAAACCTGTTGTGAGCGGGAGAGAAATAGCACTCGCTTGGCGAGGGCTGCTTCCTCTCTGGCTTGGGAGATCGCTCTTTCCAGATCGCGATGCCGGGCGGGCAGGAAACCTCCCAGGGTTTGCAGTTTTTCGTTGAACTGCAAAGTGCGCCGCCGGAGTTTGGCAATGCGGAAGGAACGGACCCCGTCGAGCACGACCATGTAGATCAGGGCCACAACAATGGGTAGTCGCTGCACCCGCTCTGGACTGGGCAACCGCAACAGCGACTGCAGGTCGGCCTGCGGCAACAGTTTCTGCTCCTGAAGTTGCTGCGCCAGTCGTGCCCGTACCTCCTGCAGTTCCTTCAACGACAATTCCGCCGCATTCAGGCTGCGGGGAATCTGCGAGTACAGGTAGCGTCCGATGATCCCGCTGATGGAGACGGCCAGCATGATCCAGAATGCGATGCCGGCGAATCCGCCGAACTTGAAGGATGCATGGAAGGCGATGACAAACGGCGCGGCCAATCCCAGAAGAACATGGAAATCCAGCCAGTGCCGTGAAAGCCCCTGCTGGGAAAGCCATTTCCAGCGCTTGCGCAGCGGATAAAGGAAGATGACCAGGAACATGCCGAGGCCCAGGAAGCCCAGCTTCAATCCGATGGCGCCGCTGGGTTTCAACAGCGCATGCTTGGGTGAAAACGGGCGATCGGCCGACGCCAGCGTGTAATAGTTGAAACCGTAAATCGCCAGAGCGGTGATCAGGACAATGGCGACCACGTAACCCGACACCAGAAGACTGTCGTGCCGGCGGTCTTTGCTGGGAACGGATATAGCGGCGGTTGCGATTGCGGCGTTGGCGCTCATTTGGTTGCCACCTGCTCCTCGGTGCTCACTGAGAATCGTTTGTAATCCGTAAAGCGATGGGTATTTCGCCAGTGCTGGCGCGGCGTCTCCACCTCCACACTTGCCTGGACAGGAAACCAATAGGGTCGTTTCATATCGTGGAACGGAGCGGGCGCGAATTCTATTTCTGACCGCAATGATTTCAGCCCAACGTCTTCCATGCTTTTGCCGATTTCCGCGGCGATCCTTGTAATCACGCCGGTCTCCAGATCAATCCATGCGGTGCCGGAGAGATCCAACGGATACTCTCTTCCCCGCAACGCCAGAGCGGCCGGAGAGCGCGTGCCGGGTATGTGCTGGAAGCTGACCTTGCTGAGCGCGTGCCCCGCGACGATTTCATCTTCCAACAAGGCAAACTGAAAACTCTGCGCATAGTAAGGATGGAAAATCAGGAACAAAGTGGCGAATCCGTTGCTGACTAGCAGCGGCAGGTTTTTCTTGTCCGGCTTGGCCGCCTTCACCGCCAGCCGCGACTCGTTCAGACTCAGCTCACCGCCCGGGTTGGTAAGAATCACGAGATAGTCGTAGGTGGATTCATCCTTCACTTCGACTTTGCCATCTTTCCCCAGTTTTTCCTGCTCTACGTGCTCGGTGCACTTCACATCGGAGAACTGATCGAGGAAGCCAGCAACCTGCGTGCCGGTGCGGGCAAGCAGATCGTCCAGTGTAGCCGGGCGACTGGAAGCGGGAGTCGCGGCGCAAGTTGCCGCCGACACAAGAAAAACGCAGGCGCAGCAGAGCCACCGGCTTACGGGATTTGTTCGAGAAATCATTCGTGACGCCTTTCCTTCGAGTCGAAGCGGTAGCCGAGAGTGAACATCCACTGGTCATAACTCATCTGCCCGCGATCGGCGGTATAACCTCCCTGAATGAAGTAATGAGCGCCCAGGTTGGTTTCAACATTTCCGGTGATGAACCGCGAGCTGTTGTTGCTGGTAAATGAGGAAGCGAACTTCTGAGTTCCCGCGAGAACCTCAAGGCGAAGGCCTTCACTGAAGTTTCGGGAAATCGAAATTGCCCGGTACGATCCGCTGCCGAAGGAACTGTCGAATTTCGAATAATGCGCATCGGCGCGCAAACCGAGCCAGGGCAGGTGTCCGAAGGTGATGCCGTACATCTGGTTCAGAGAGCTCTTGGCGTCCCCGGTCCGGTTACTGCGGCCAAGCTCGGTGTAGACGAAAATCTGCTTGCGCACCTCGAGCCGTCCGCCCGCGCTGAACCCCTGGAACAAAAATTTGTCCAGCAGGCCGGTGCCGATCAATCGTGGATCGAAGGTGGGGACATCACGGAAATAGTTGTAGTTAAAATCAAGCTCCAACCGGGGATGCGGCTGCACCCGCAAGGTAACGAAGTTACGGCTCAGGCCCGGGCCGGGTGCCGGCACGGCAGGGTTGCCCTGGGGACTGTCCACCTGCAAAGAGTCGTAAACGGACACAAATCGCTTGTAGGAAACGACGTTCTCAACGAATCCAAACGGCTTATCGAGTTGCCACTTCAACATGCTGACGCCCGCACCCAATGTGCTGGAGTAATGAACCGCATCAAAACTGCCGCCTTCGAAGTTGATGAAACTGCCGCTGATGACCCGGTCCGGGCTGTAATCCCACGAGGTGGGGTCGGGAGTGGAACCTCCAAAAACTCCCAGGGTCGTTGATTTTGAGAGCCGCCGTCCGAAATATCCGCCGTCAATGGTGTCAAGGCTGTTGGCCCAGGGAAGATAGAGGCGCCCGAATCCCGCCACCCAGGCCGAATTTGGATTGTCGTAGGTCATGCTGAGGTGATAAGTGCGATTGATCAAATCCTGCAGAGTCTGCTGGCCCGCGGGCGCTTGCGAGCTCAGGCGGCCGCGCCAGTAACCGCTGAGGTTCCAGTAGGTACCGCCGATGCGGGTGATGTCGGTGCGCATCACGATGCCGACATCTGAGCTGGTCATCCCGGCAGTGCCGTGGCTCACGGTTCCCATGTAGTCAACGCCGATGCGGCCGCGGACGCGGTTCACCGAGGGCAGCGGAGGCCGGGGCAATTCGTTGCGGACCTCTTCATCCAGAGGATCGCCTTCGGTGAAGGTGATAACCGCCGGGTATTTTCGAGTAGGGCTCAGAGCCCGCTGCTGAACCAGAGCTTCCGAGTCGCCGGAAGAGAGATACGCCAGGTCTCCCGCCTTCACTGGACGCTTGGGCGAGTGAATGTCGGTCACCGCGGAAGTTTCGGCTAACGCATTCACCTCCAACTCGGCAACCACGCGAGGATCCGATGAATCGGCGGTATCGCCCTGCTGCGCGGGCAGGCCGGTTTCCTGGACTTCCAACTTCATGCCCTCGGTCAATCCGGCACTGCGCCCGCCGTCCAGGTACGCCACGCCTTCCGCGACGTATTTCACCTTGAACACGGTGCGAAGACCGGGATCCGCGGGGCGGACGGTAAGGGAAGGCTGGTCTGCTGCCGACGGACGAGTGGCTTGCGCGGATGCAGCGGCAGCATTGGTTTCTGGTGCAACGACCGCCACCGGATTCCGCGCGGACGCTGAAGCTTGACCAACTTGGGCTGGTGCGGATAAGGCCTGTCCCGCCGAGCCTTGTGGGGAAAAGGTGGTGGGTTGGCTCTGCGGAACAGGGGCGACTTGCGGTTTAGGAGGAGTAACTGCCGTCGCCGAACTGGAAGCGTTGGTGGAGGTCGCCGGACTGGCTGCTGCCGGGACCGTTGTTCCCGATGCCGACGGGGCGGTCGAATCAGATTGATCAGCATCGGCGGTCAGTTGCGAATTCTTCTTACGGTGAAAGATTCCCGCAAGTCCCGCGGATGCGCCCGCAGCCGGTGCGCCCTGAGAAACGCTTGCGCGTGAGTTTCGAGCCGGGCTGACGGTTAAAACAAGCCGTTGCCCGTCGGTTGTCAGCAAGTATGGATGCTCCTGATCCAGGTCCACGACCAGATGCGTCGTCGGAGGGTTGGCGCTGTGCAAAGCCGTGCGCACTCTTCGCACACCCTTCCAATTCACTTCAATTGTGTGTGGTTTCGCTGGGTACGCAGTGTTCGGCAATTCCAGCACAAGCCGGTCCGGATGATTCGCCGTTACGAGCGATGCTTGCACCGGCGAACTGAGAATGATCTCCACTTGCAAGTTGTCGCCATTCCGCACCACCAGCACGTCCTGTACGGTTGCAATCCCGGCCGTGGTGTTTTGTGCCCAGGAACAAGACATGAGTAGCATGAGAGTTCCGAATTGTTTCCGTACTGCCGTCATTTCCAGGTATCACTCGCTGGCGCTCCACCTGCCGCCGGAAAATCACTCCACATTTTTTATCCACCGCCTCCGGTGGGATGGCACTGATAACAGTTGGTGCTGTTGTAGACGTAGCCCTGCACTCCCTGGTGGTTTTGGTCGGTCTGTCCCTTGGCGTGACAAATCGTGCAGGAAAACACCGCGTAGTTCGACGGGTTCGTGTGGCAGTTGCTGCACCCGCTTGCTCCTCCGTGGTTCATGGGGAACCAGGTGTGGTTGAACTTCGCGTCCAGCCATGTGGTTGTGTCATGGCAGGTCTGGCAAGTGGTCGGGAATCCAGCCGCTTTGTGGTTCGGGTTGGTGGTGCCGTCGTAGTCCTTCTTGTGACAGGAATAACAGTCCGTGGGAACGTTTTTGTAGTTGTTGTTCACATGGCACTGATTGCAGGGCACGGTCTTGTGCGCGCCGGTCAGGGGGAACTTCGTTTTATTGTGATCAAAGGATGCGGGAATCCACGCCGCCGTGTTGTGGCACACTTCACATTGCTGCGGGAATCCTACCTGCGCATGATTGGGGTTATTGGTCTTGTTGTAGTCCGTCAGGTGGCAGGCCACGCAAGCTGTGTTAGTCAGTTTGTAGTTACCGTTGATGTGACACTGCGAACATTGCAGCGTGGTATGGAAGCCGGTCAGGGCCCATCCGGTTTTGCTATGGTCGAACCGTGCCCCCGACCAGGATGACGTGCTATGGCAGGTGTCGCAGGTGATGGGAAATCCCGCCTGCGTATGATTCGGATTGGTGGTCCCGTTGTATTCCTTCATGTGACAGGTGCTGCAAGCCCCGCTGGTCAGGTGGTAGTTCCCGTTTACGTGGCATTGCAAGCAGGGCAGATTGGTGTGCTTTCCGGTTAGCGGAAAGCCCGTGCTGGCGTGATTGAAACTCGCATTCCCCCAGTTCACCGTGCTGTGGCAAACCTGGCAGGTCTCAGGTATTCCCGCCTTCAGATGGTTCGGATTGGTGGTGTCCTGGTAATTCTTCAAGTGGCAGGACACGCAATCCTTATTGGTCAGTTTGTAGTTCCCATTGATATGGCATTGCGTGCAAGACGTGGTGGCATGCGCCCCAGTGAGCGGGAACCCGGTGTTGGCGTGGTTGAAACTGGCGTTAGCCCATGACGTGGTGTTGTGGCAAGTGGCACAGGTCGTGGGAATGCCGGCCTGGGTGTGATTCGGATTGGTGGTGCCGTTGTAGTTCTTCATGTGGCACGAGGCACAGTCCGTGCTGGTCAGATTGAAGTTTCCGTTGAGGTGGCATTGCGAACATTGCAGCGTGGCGTGTGCCCCGGTCAGCGGAAATCCCACCAGGCTGTGATCGAAAGTCGCAGGCTGCCAGGCGCTGGTAGAGTGGCAAGTCTGGCAGGTCTGCGGCAGGTTCAACCTCACATGGCTGGGGTTGGTCGTCTTGCGGAAATCCGGCAAGTGGCATCCCACGCAATCCGCGGGCGTGCCTTTGAATTTTCCTCCGATGTGGCAAGCTGTGCAGCCGATTGTGGCGTGCATCCCAGTCAGCGCAAAATCAGTGTTCTTCAGATGATCGAAGTTCACTCCAAACCAGTTGTCGAAGCCGTGGCACTGTTCGCAGGTGGTGGAGAAACCGGCGGACACGTGGCTGGGGCCGGTGGTTGCCTCGTAGTCCTTCGAGTGGCAGGAGTAGCACTGCGTGGACATGGTGGAAAATTTGCTCAACGCTCCATTCTTGTGGCAGGCATCGCAATCCACGGCAGCGTGCGCGCCCAGCAGAGGAAACCGGTTGGTGTGCCGCTTAATCTGCTCGACTGAAACCTGCCATCCCTTCACCGTGTGGCATGATTCGCAGTTGGCGCCAAATTGCCGCTTGTGAATGTCGGCGTGGCAGTCGGCGCATTTTTGACCCACGTTGCTGAAGACCGGCTTGATGTGGCACTGCGTGCAGGTCACGGCCTGATGCATGCCGCGGAGTGGGTACCGCGTCTGGTTATGATCAAACTCCGGGATGCTGCGGATCGGTCTCCACCCACTGAGGGTGTGGCAATTCTGGCAGGGGATATTCAACGGGCCATGCGGGCTGCGGGTGTTGGCGTTACCCTGCGACTGCGCCCCTGCGGGCGAGCCGGAGGGCAGAAACAGCGACGCCATCACCACAATGACCAAAACCGGCGTACCCAGCATGCCCCGTCCAACCATGGTTTCCCAAAATGACAACAACCGTAAAAGGGTTGATGCCCAAAACGATGCAATTCGATGTCCACTCATTTTAAGTTTGTGCGTGCCCGCGCAAAAGTTACGCAAGTCCGCCTTCGCGCGCTGGTTCGGACACTGTTCAGATTCCTGGCGAGTTGCGAGATCGGCCTGGGAAAATGTAAGTTCTGCGCCAACGCCGCAATTCTTACTCGGGCAGGAAGTGTTCAAGAAACTCGACTTGTACAAAAATCTGAGCAGCGGGCGTGGCTGGAGTGCGCAGGTTACCTGGGTAACTCATAGCTCTCGGGCGATGACTTACACCATAAGACCGTCAATGCGAAGATTTCGCGGGAATGTTCGACCCGTGGCACGCGGCGCAGTCTCTAGGAGTGGGCTTATAGAACAGAACGGTTTTGCTATCCACCGCGCGCGTCAGTTTGTGACATGCCTCACAGCGCACGTTGCGATGCGCACCTTGCAGCGAGAACGCGGTTCGCGTGTCGTGATCGAACAAGGATGGCTTCCACTTCACGCTGTTGTGACAGTCGGCGCAGGGCGTTTTCTGGCCTTTTGCAAACTGCCGGCCATGCACATCCTGGTGACACTCTTCACAGGTCGTGGGCGCGGTTTTGAAATCCGTGTCAATCAGCCTGGTGCTCATGTTCGGCGGCTTGTGGCAGTCGATGCAGGCGGTGGCACGGTGAGTTCCCAGCAGCGGGAAAGAAGTCCTGGAGTGATCGAAGCCGGATAATTCCTTCCAGGACCGGGTTGAGTGACAAGCTTCGCATCCCATTGGCCCTCTGCCCGCCCGCACCTGCAGCATGCGCTCCTTAAACTGGCCCTGGTGCGGGTCAGCGTGGCAACTGGTGCAGGACAGATTCTGCCAGTGATAGATGGCGGCCGGTTTTGGTTTGAACTCTGCCGACTCCTTGTGACAGTCGCCGCACGGAACCGCGACGTGTCCATCGGTGAGCACAAAGTGGGTTTCCTTGTGACGAGCCAGCGTGAACGTAGAGGGCTTGTAGGCTTCCAGATTGTGGCAGCGCTCGCAAGCATTGAGATACGGCGCAGCCGCGAACTGCCCAGCATGCTGATCGCTGTGGCAGTCGGTGCAGTGCTGGAATTTGATCTTGAACAATGTGTCTTTGCCCCTGGGAATGTGGCACTGCGCGCATTGCAGCCGGGAATGCCCACCTTGCAGCGGATAGGCAGATGACGCGTGCTCCTTCAGCGTGAACTTCGACGGTTTCCATCCCTCCACGGTGTGGCACGACGCGCACTCGGCGCCACCCGGCCGCTTGGCGAACTGGCCATTGTGGGGATCAGGTTTGTGGCAGTCCATGCACGCCTGGAAAGCCAGCGGCTTCTTGAAATCTCCGCTGCCGTGGCACTGGATGCAATCCACCGCCGCATGTTTCCCGAGCAAGGGATATTTCGTTTTCGAGTGATCGAAGCGCTCGCTGACGGCTGCGGCTGAAACCTTTTTCCATCCGCTGGTGTTGTGGCACGCCTGGCAGCCCTGATCGAAACTTCCATGATGCGGATCGCGGTGACAATCGGAACACAGCGCAAAAGGAATTCCCACGTAGCGAGGCTTCCCCTCAGGTCCGGGCGTATGACATTTCTGACACGCTGCCTGCCCATGCAAACCGGTCAGCGGATAACGCGTTTTCGTATGATCGAATTGTTCAACCTTGATCGTCTTCCAGTCCTGGAAATTGTGGCACTGCAGGCAATTTGCCCGCAGCCGTCCTTTGTGTTCGTCCCGGTGGCAGGCGATACAGCCTGGCGAAAGACCCAGAAACGTCCGGTTCAGATCTTTGACCTTGATGGCCGCACCCTCAGCGGCAGATACTTTACCGGCGAAGTGGCATTTATCGCAGCTCAAACCCGCGTGCTTGCCTTCGAGTATGTATCCCGTCTGCTTGTGGTCGAAAGCCTTGGGATCCCATTTGACGATGGGGAAGTTCTCGCCGTTGTGCTCCGAGTGGCAGC
>Ga0075018_10000779_pt1 | contig 10106 bp, 6 predicted proteins | sample ColStrG_CSR_2014_FD_71471 | JGI IMG/M metagenome (GOLD analysis project Ga0075018, IMG submission 71471) | Freshwater sediment microbial communities in response to fracking from Pennsylvania, USA - Cold Stream Run_MetaG_CSR_2014 | ecosystem: Environmental > Aquatic > Freshwater > Creek >... | reverse complement strand
GCCAATTCGGTGTGGAAATGTGAAAAAGGACGAAATCGGCGACCCAGCCATAAGCCAGACGGTCGATAGCGTTGCCGATGGCCCCGCCAATGATCAGACCGAGCGAGAGCGCGGTGAGTCGGTCCTTCGCGCGGGCAAGCCAGATCCAAAGCAGCAATACGGCGACCGCCTTGAATGCCAGCAAGACCCATTGACCGAGCGGTCCTTGGGTTTGGAACAGCCCGTAGCTGATGCCTGTGTTGCGAGCGAGAACGATGTCGATGAAGGGGCCAATCCGTACCGGCCCATTCGCCGCGAGATCGAACACGAACAGGAGGTAGATTTTGCAAGCCTGGTCGAAAAGGCAGGCGATCGCTGCAACGACAAGGCCGAAGCGCGTGTGCGGACCGACGAGGTAGGGCACGAACTACTCCGCCGCCTTGCGCATGGCTTCCCACTCGCGCAGCGCCTGCGCGTCACGTGGCGAGACATCCGGATATTCGGGATCGGCACCGATGGTGGTGAGGATTTTCCAAGAGCGTGCACATTTGTTACCTTCAGCGAGATTGGGCACAACCGCTACGCCCGCGACGTCGGGAAGACGAAACGCACCGGCGGGCCCTTCGTCCTGGACGAGTGTCGCCGCAGACGTGATGCACACTTCGGCGAGATCGCAATCGACCACTGCCTCATAAAGCTCCACGTTCGACACGTGCACGATCGGATGCGCTTCGAGCGACGAACCGATACGCTTTTGCGCGCGCTCGATCTCCAGCGCGCCCGTAACGACGCGGCGCACGGTACGAATCTTGCGCCACTTCTCCGCCAGTTTGTCATCGCGCCAGGAGACCGGTACTTCAGGGAAAGCCTCGAGATGCACGGATTTCGCGCCGTCGCCGTAACGCGAAAGCCACGATTCTTCCGCCGTAAAGCAAAGCATGGGCGCGAGCCAGGTCACCGTGCAGCGGAACAAGTGATCGAGCACAGTCAGACAAGCCTTGCGTTTTACGGAAGAGAACGGATCGCAATAGAGCGTGTCCTTGCGGATATCGAAATAGAATGCGGACAGGTCGGAGGTCATAAAACTCGATAACGCCGCAAAAATGCGCTTGTAGTCAAAATCGGCATAAGCCTTGCGCACGAGCGCGTTGAGCTCAGAGAGCCGGTGCAGCATCAGGCGCTCTAGCTCCGGCATCTTGTCGAGTTTGACACGATCCTCTTCGCGGAAATGCGCAAGGCTGCCAAGCATCCAACGGACGGTGTTGCGCAGTTTGCGATAGGTCTCGACGGTAGTCTTGAGGATCTCAGGACCGATGCGGAGATCGTCCGCATAGTCCGACGCGCAGACCCACATACGAAGGATATCGGCGCCGGATTGCTTGATCACGTCCTGTGGCGCAGTGACATTACCGAATGACTTCGACATCTTGCGGCCGTCCTCATCGAGCACAAAGCCGTGGGTCAGCACAACGTCGAATGGCGCGCGCCCGCGCGTACCGCAGCTCTCCAAAAGCGAGGAGTGAAACCAACCCCGGTGCTGGTCGCTTCCTTCGAGATACATCACCGTATCTTTGCCGCCATCCATTTTGCGCTTGATGCCCGCAAGTGTCGGGAAATGTACCGGGTCTTCGAGCACGAAGGCATGGGTGGAGCCGGAGTCGAACCAGACGTCGAGAATATCGTCTACTTTCTTCCAGGAATCGTTGGCGAGCTTGCCAAGGAAGCGCTCCCGCGCGCCGGGCTTATACCAGGCGTCGGCGCCCTCTTTCTCGAATGCTTGCACGATGCGAAAATCGACCTCAGGATCCTGAAGGATATCGACTGAGCCGTCCGCCTTTTCCTTGACGAATACCGCGATAGGCACTCCCCAGGCCCGCTGACGGGAGATCACCCAGTCGGGGCGGCTCTCGATCATACCGGTGATGCGGTTCTCACCCTGCTCCGGCACCCAGCGCGTGACCTTGATGGCCGACAGCGCGCGATGGCGTAGCGTGTCGCCCTTCTTTGCGATGTCTTTATCCATCGCGATGAACCATTGCGGCGTGTTGCGGAAGATGATGGGCTTTTTCGAGCGCCAGGAATGCGGGTATTGGTGCTTCAGGCGTCCGCGCGCGATCAGCATCCCGGCCTCGATGAGCGCCTTGATCACCGCCTCGTTGGCATCGCCCTTCTCACCTTTGTCGTTGATGACGCGCTTGCCGGTGAAGCCGGGCGCCTGTTCGGTGAAGGTGCCGTTTTCATCTACCGTATAGGGAATCGCCGGATTGATGCCGCGTTTTTCCAATTCGCGCCTGTTTGCAGTCCAGATCTCGAAGTCATCCCGTCCGTGTCCCGGCGCGGTATGCACGAAACCGGTTCCATCTTCGTCGGTGACGTGCTCGCCAGCGAGCAAAGGCACTGAAAAGTCGTAACCGCCACTGGCCTTCAGGGGGTGAGCGCACGTCATGCCAGCAAGAATGCTGCCGGTGACGGCTCTCACTTTTTCAAATGCTGTGACGCGGGCTTGCTTAAAAACAGCCTCGGCCAGTTTGTCCGCGAGAATAAGAAGATCACCAGTTTTCGCCCAGTTGTCAGCAGGTGCGTCAACGATCTTGTAGAGACCATAGGAAATTCTCGGCGAAAAGCTGATCGCGCGGTTGCCTGGTATCGTCCAGGGCGTCGTCGTCCAGATCACGACGGATCCATTGCCAACGAGGTCGAAGGCCGCCGCGACATCGGCTTTATTGTCACCGTCGAGCGAAACATCCGCGATCGGAAATTTCACCCAAACCTGATCGCTCGTGTAGTCCTCGTACTCAACTTCCGCTTCGGCAAGCGCTGTCTTCTCCACCACGCTCCACATCACCGGCTTCGAGCCGCGATACAAAGTGCCGTTGGCGGCGAATTTCATCAGTTCGCGCGCGATCTGCGCCTCGGCGAAAAAATCCATCGTCGTGTAGGGATGCGCCCAATCGCCTTCGACACCAAGACGCTTGAACTCCTCGCGCTGCACGTTGAGCCAGTGATCGGCATAGGCGCGGCATTCCTGCCTGAATGCGACCATCGCCGCCGGATCCGACAAATTCGGCTTTGTCTTATTCTTGGAGCGGTAGTTTTCTTCCTCGATCTTCCATTCAATCGGTAACCCGTGACAATCCCAGCCCGGCACATAGTTGGAATCGTAGCCAAGCATCTGCTGGCTGCGTGTCACGACGTCCTTGAGGATTTTGTTGAGCGCATGCCCGATATGGATGTTGCCGTTCGCGTATGGCGGCCCGTCGTGCAGGATGAATTTCTCGCGACCCTTCGCTTCCGCGCGCAACTGCTTGTAGAGGTCGCCCTTCTCCCAACGCGCCAGAATCTGCGGCTCGCGCTGCGGCAAGCCTGCGCGCATCGGAAATTCCGTCCGCGGGAGAAACAGTGTCTCGGAGTAATCGCGCTCGGGCTTCGACATGGCGGGCTATGTAGCAGGCTGATCGGCTAAATGTCACCCAGCGCCGGAAACGCATTGCCCACGCGCTTGAGTGCGTCGCGGGCCTGGGCGACATCCGCCGTCATGTGGCGTTTGAGCGTCTCAATCGATTCGAATTTCTGCTCGTGGCGGATCCAACCGATAAAGGCGACATCGATCGCCTGCCCGTATAGGTCGCGATCAAAATCAAACAGGAACACTTCGAGGAGTGGCGCGCCATCATCGAACATTGGACGGCGGCCAAAACTCGCCACACCGTCACGACGTTGCCCCGCAACGGCAATGCGTACCGCATAGATTCCGTGCTTGAGGCCGCAAGAGGGATTGAGCTTCAGGTTGGCGGTCGGGAAGCCGAGCTCGCGCCCACGCTTGTCGCCGTGAATGACCTCACCCGAAACGAACCAAGGCGCGCCCAACAGTTCCGTGGCCTCCACAACCCTCCCGGCTGCCAGTGCGGCGCGTACCGCGCCGGACGAGACCGGCCGTCCTTCATCTTCGAGCGGTGGCGCGACATCGACCGCGAAACCAAGCCGCGCGCCTTGCTCGGTCAGGAAACTTGGCGAGCCGGCGCGGCTTTTGCCGAAATGAAAGTCGAAGCCAATGGCCGCGCCGCCGATTCCAAGAGCGCCCACGAGAATCTTCCCGACGAAGTCCTCCGCCGAGGTCGCGGCAAGCGAAGCGTCGAAATTCATGACGATAGCGCCGTCGAGGCCGGTCGCCGACAACAGGCGCAGCTTGTCGCGCTCACTGGAAAGCTGGAATAACGTTTCCTGCGGCCGCAGGAACAATCTCGGATGCGGTGTAAATGTCAGTGCCGCCGCCTTGCGACCAAGCTCGCGCGCGCGCGTCAGCGCGGCGCCGATGACCGCGCGATGACCGCGATGCACACCATCGAAATTGCCAATCGCCACTACGGCGCCGGCAAGCGGACCGCTATCAATGCCTTGCGCGCCGCCCCGCGCGATATGGAAGTGTTTTTCCACCACAGGCCTGCTCATTGGATATGCAGGCGAATACAGTAAATTGCGGTCATTGACCTGCACATATTTTCGCCGAAGAAACCCTTGGGTCGCCGCTACGGTTACCGCGCCGTTAACAGATCTTCAAATTAACGGGTTATTCAAGGGCCGCTGGTATTTATCGCCACCTTTGTTGGGGGAGAGCCCGCGGTGCGGGCGGATGCGCGATGGCTGTCGATCTGACCAAGCCGGTTCTCGTCGTGGATGATTACAACACGATGATTCGCATCATGCACAATTTGCTCAAGCAGCTCGGTTTCGAGCAAGTCGATGACGCCAATGATGGCTCGACTGCGCTCGCCAAATTACGCATACGCGACTACGGCCTGGTCATTTCCGACTGGAACATGGAGCCGATGACGGGCTTTGCTCTTTTGCAGGAGATGCGCTCCGACCCTTCGCTGGCCGAAATTCCGTTCATCATGGTCACGGCGGAATCAAAGACGGAGAACGTGATCGCGGCGAAGAAGGCAGGCGTTTCTAATTATATCGTCAAGCCTTTCAACGCACAGACGCTCAAGAACAAGATCGACGCCGTATTCGGCGAGGTCGAAGCTGCCGCCCCTGCGGCCTGAGTACTACCACCTCAACTCCCGCATCACAGCTTTCGGCATGCCGCCGGCGGCGGTGAACGTTGCCGTGAGCGCCGCACTATCGGGCTGCTCGCGGCTGCCCAGCTCTTCGGCATGAATACCGGACGTCACGAACAGGAAATCGACACCGACCGTACGGGCGCCTTTCAAATCCGTGCGCACGGAGTCGCCGACCGCAAGCACCCGGCTGAGTGCGATCTTGTGCCCCGCTGCCAATTCAGCCTTTGCCAGAGCCCTGTCATAGATCGGCCGGTAGGGTTTGCCGGCATAAAGCACCTCGCCACCCATGGTCGCATAGAGATCGGCAATCGCGCCGGCGCAATAGACGAGCGTTGACCCGCGCTCGACCACCACGTCCGGATTGCCGCACACCATGAACAATTTGCGCGCCAGCATGGATTCCAGCCGCACTCGGTAGTCGTCCGGCGTTTCAACTTCGTCATCTTCCAGGCCGGAGCATACGACATAGTCGGCGGTCTCGGGTGGGGCAAAGTGCACGTCGAGCCCCTTGAATATCGAACGGTCGCGCTCAGGGCCGAGGTGATAGAGCGTTTGGCCGCGTCGCTCCTCAATCACACCGCGAGTGACATCACCTGAGGACACGATGGCATCATAGGTCTCGCGCGGAACGTGCAGTCGCTCAAGTTGACGCGCCACGACCTCGTTCGGGCGCGGCGCATTGGTGACCAAAATCACTACACCGCCACGTGCGCGCATCCGCATCAGCGCATCACAGGCGTGCGGAGAAGCGGTGAGACCATTGTGTATGACGCCCCAGACGTCGCACAGCAGCACGTCATAGCCGGGCGCAAGGGATGAGAAGTTCGGGATCAGGGGCGGCAAGGGGGAGCTCATAAAAGACCTTCTCGGTCATCGCGCTGAACAAGCAAATCCGCAATGACGAGGCGAAAGTATCGCATCGATGACCGAAAGGAGATGTCAGCCAGCCGCCAGTAAAGCGCCCGGACTCTCGTCCATATCGGACTTCACAGTTCCGGTCGTCGTCCCCTGAAGGGCCTCGGCCCGCACCGGCCGCGGTGGCGAAAACAGGAACCCCTGTCCGAAACGCACGTCATAGTCGAGCAAATCGACAACCGCTGTCTCGGTTTCTATCCGCTCAGCTATCAGGTCGATGCCAGAACGCGCCAACAGGTCGGCAAGATCTTCCGGATCAATATCATTCTGTGTGGCGGCAACCCTGTTGAACAGCAGTTTTGCCGGCACCTTCAGGAAACGGAACGAGCGGTCGGCCAGCTCATTCGGTTCCACGTGTAGGTCGACGACATGATCCATGGAAAAACGGAAACCACGCTGGGCAAGCGCAGCCAGGCTTTCGTGCTCGATCGGTCCGAAGCCGCGATAAGCTTCTTGCGTAAATTCGAACATCAGTGAGGATGCAAGCGCGCGATTGGCATCCATAAAGTCCAGGAATTGCCGAAACATCAATGCGTCGGTGAGCGTCGCGGCGCTGAGGTTACAAAACAGCCCGACATCACGGCTTTTGAGGAGCAGGCGCCGTGTCACCTGGACACAGCGGAATACCGCGAGATTGTCGATCTTTGGCATCAGACCGATGCTTTCGGCGACGTCGATAAAGTCGACGGCAGGGATGACGTCGCCATCTTCGGTGCGCAGGCGCGACATGGCTTCGTAATAGCGCACCTTACGCTGCGGAAGCGTGACGATTGGTTGCAGGTAAAGGTCAATGCGGCTTGCGTCGACGGCTTTGGAAATCAAGTCGGCGATGCTCTCGCGCGACAATCCGCGGAAGCGCTCTACGCCACTGATCGCACCGTTCTCGCTGAGCGCGAGCGTCCCTTCAGCCGGACGCACCGTTTCAGGCTTCGGCGGGCTGGCTACGGTACGGCCCGATAAAGCGCCCTGCTTCTGCAAAGCGACGGCATGCAAAGCGACGGTCTCGGCGATCTGCTTCACGAGACCCCCAAGCTCGCCGATCTCGGTGGCCAACGGATCGCCTGCTGCGCGCGCCCGATGTGCCGGTGAGGCTATCTTGATTTCCGCCGCATTGAGACGGCGCGAGATTTCCGCTACCTGACGTGCAAGATCGGCAGTGCCGCGCGACAGATCGGCGATCTGATCGCCGAGATCGTTGCGATCGCGCAGGCGGTTGCTGACCGTATTGAACAGCGCCATACCGGTTAGAGCAGCCAGCGCCATGATCGCCGACGTACTGGCATCGACGCCGAAGCCGAGATAAAGCACCGCACCGATCGAGCCTGCGGTTAGCACAACGCAGACCGCAATGAAGATGGCGCTGATGCGACGCATGGGGTCTATCCTGTACCGTCCGCGGGAGGCGGAGCAAAACCGCCAAGACGGGCCGATTCGTTTATTCGCTTACCAATGTTCATTAGGCCGCGGCTCCGCGCAACTCGAAGTCCTGCTATGGTAGCGCGAATTCGCCCGTTATTCGCAGGAACTTGAAGCCATTGTGGACCGCTAACCCGATGCCGACGTCCCGCAGCTTTTCCGCACAGACCCGGATCGCCGCGGCCCCGGCGCAGGCTTTGGCCGCCATCTTGTTCCTGCATGCGGTGGTGTGGACGGCCCTTCCGACCCTGCTTTATGCGAGTTTGCCGCTCGATCTGATCGAGGCGCTGACCTACGGCCAGGAGTGGCAGCTCGGTTACGACAAACTGCCGCCCTTGCCCTGGTGGCTGGTCGAAATCGCCTATCGGTTGGCCGGTCACGATTTCGCGTATTATTTGCTGGCGCAAATCGCAGTTGTGGCGGCCCTGTGGCTGGTCTGGCTGACCGCACGGCCACTCGTTGGCCCGCTCGGCGCACTCGCAGCGGTGCTGATTGTCGATGGCCTGCACTATCTCAATTACACCTCCGCCAAATTTAACCACGACGTCATCCAGCTGCCGTTCTGGGCGCTCGCCGGATTTGCCTTCCATCGCGCTCTGCGCGGCGGATGGATCGGCCACTGGCTACTGCTCGGCCTGGCGATTGGTATGTCTCTGTGGGCGAAGTATTTCGTAGTCGTGCTGGCGGCGCCACTCGCACTGTTCACCCTGTACGATCGTGACGCGCGCAAAGTCCTGGCAACGCCCGGACCCTACGTGGCGGTTGTGGCGGCGCTCGTCACCATGGCGCCGCACATCGTCTGGCTCGTTCAGAACGATTTCCTGCCCTTCACCTACGCCGAACATCGCGCCCTGGCCTCGCGCGGATTTATCGACCACGTCTTGCATCCGCTCGAGTTTGGCATCAGCCAGGCCTTTTTTCTCCTTCCGTCGCTGCTGATTGCTTTGCCGCTGTTTTTCCCACGTCAGCGCGTCAATGAGACCAAGTTTGGTGCTGACGCCTTGGATCGCCGCATCGTCACCTGGCTTGCCTTCGGACCAATCGCCACTGTGCTGGCGATGTCGGCGATCAGCGGCCGCGGCACCGTTGCAATGTGGGGCTATCCGTTGTGGCTCTTTCTCGGCGTCTGGATCGTGCTGGCCACGCGGCTATTCAACGAATTACGCTTTGCCCGCGTGCTGCTGATTTGGGCAGTGGTGTTCGGGTGCCTTGCACTCGCTTTCATCGCGAACTACGCCATATTGCCGAACTACGATAACCGTTATCGCGCGGTCTTCTTTCCGGGCGGTGATTTGGGGCGCGAACTATCCCAACACTATCGCGCTGAGACGGGGCGTCCGATCCGTTACGTGATCGGCAGCATGTGGGACGCCGGAAATGTGGCGCACTACGCACCTGACCATCCGCGCGTGCTGATCGATGGTAGCCCTGAGCGGGCACCGTGGATCGACCTGGCTGATCTCAGGACGAAAGGCGCGTTGGTGGTCTGGACGGCAGGCGATTTGACCGTTGTACCACCCGGATTACGATCCGTTGCTGCGGATGCAGCAGTGCAACCGCCGTTGCTGCTGCACTACCGGCGTGGAGACTCGAGCCTCCAAATTGGCTGGGCGATCCTTTACCCGCGGCCGTCATTCGCCGCCGGACCGCTCAGGCCACCGCTTTAATGATGCGGGCGAGTTTGTCGAATATCTCGCCAATCTGACTTTCGCTCAGAATCAACGGCGGGCTGAGCGCCAGCGTGTCGCCGACGGCGCGGAACATGACATCATATTCGAAGAAGCCCAGGTCGAGAGCCTCCATGCCGCGCTTGCCGACCGCATCGGGCTTGCTGGCAAGATCAATGCCGACGGTTAGCCCCACCGGGCGGATATCGAGGACGTTCGGTAAGCCTTTGAGGCCCATCGCAGCCTTCGCCCACGGGGTCTCCAGTTTGCGCGCACGTTCGAACAGGCCTTCCCCGCGGTAAAGATCGAGCGTCGCGAGGCCGGCTGCGCAGGCCAGCGGATGCGCCGAGTAGGTATAGCCGTGGAACAGCTCAATGACGTGCTCAGGTCCCTTCATGAAGGCATCATAGATACCCTTGCGCACCAGCACACCGCCCATCGGTACCGCACCTGACGTAATGCCTTTCGCAAAGGTGATCATATCGGGGACGACGCCATAGCGTTCGGCGGCAAACGCATAGCCCAGCCGACCATAGCCGGTGATGACTTCGTCGAAGATCAGCAGAATTCCATGCTTGTCGCAGATCGCACGCAAACGTTCGAGATAGCCCTTGGGCGGCGGGAGTACGCCAGTGGAGGCGGCCACCGGCTCAACGATCACTGCCGCGATCGTTGAAGCATCGTGCAGCGCAACGAGGCGATCGAGTTCGTCGGCGAGGTGCGCGCCCCATTCCGGCTCGCCAATGCTGAAGGCCTGCTTCTCGCGATTGTAGGTCGTCGGCAGATGATCCACGCCGGTAAACAATGCGCCGAATTGTTTGCGGTTGTTGACGATGCCGCCGACCGCAATGCCGCCAAAGCCGACGCCGTGATAGCCGCGTTCGCGCCCGATCAGGCGCACGCGCGAAGCGTTGCCCCGCACGTTATGATAGGCGAGCGCGATCTTGAGCGCGGTATCGACCGCTTCAGAGCCGGAATTGCAGAAAAACACATGATCAAGATCGCCGGGCGCCAATGCGGCGATCCGGCCTGCAAGCTCGAACGCCTTAGGGTGGCTGAACTGGAA
>Ga0075018_10000778_pt1 | contig 10122 bp, 18 predicted proteins | sample ColStrG_CSR_2014_FD_71471 | JGI IMG/M metagenome (GOLD analysis project Ga0075018, IMG submission 71471) | Freshwater sediment microbial communities in response to fracking from Pennsylvania, USA - Cold Stream Run_MetaG_CSR_2014 | ecosystem: Environmental > Aquatic > Freshwater > Creek >... | reverse complement strand
GGCGATGATTCAATTCGCGCAATTCGTCAACGGCAATGGGCAGGGCGGCAACGGCGCCAACCTGCCGCCGATCTGAGCGCGCGCGATGAGCGTCATTCAAACCGATCATGCGGTGCACCGGGCCACATGCCTGACGGCGGAGGTAACCCGTCAGGCCGCGGTGCAGGCCACAGGCGCCACGACCGCGAGCATCAAGGCGGCAGAGATTGCGTTCTACCGGACGTGTCGATCGAGCGCGATCACGAACGGCCTCAGCCCGCATCAGTTCATCGAAGCGCTGTTTGAGCTCGGCCAAGGTGGAAAATAGGAGGATCAGCCAATGGCGATTTCATCTGGCAATCAAGCTCACGACATAGCAGCGTTGAATTCTGACATGCTCCTACAACAGGCCCTTGGCCCCGACCGGTTGCAGGATCGAAGTTTTCCGTCAACGCCCGGGCAGGTTTCGGTATTTGCTCCGCCATTGAGTGCCGCGGCCGTTCGTGCTGCGACGGTTGCGCATTACAGACGCCTGATCTCAAGCGCACTAGCGAATAATCTGAGCGTCGCCCCCTACCTCCAGGCTTTGCAGTCGCTCGGCGCGTCGCTGTACGGGTGAGGTGTGATTGATGCTGGCGGCTTTCAAGTGACCCAGCGGTTTCGGTTTGGGCTGCGAGGGCGGGTGGTCCGGCGGAGATATGCCGATTGGAACCTCGTTCCAAAATCGGTGCTTCGTGAGGAAGCGGCGACCGCTGTTGCGGCGTTCGCGGGGCAAAAAGCGTTGCCCCGTCGCGGCACGGCGGTGGCAATGCCGGTGATTGAGCATGCGCCAGCGCGTGAGATCGAGGCATCAGATTGAGCACGAGCCCCGAACGGGGCCCCTGCGCCCCCCCACCTCGGAAACGAAAAATTACGCCACGCCGCCTATCATGTACTATATAAGAACATTAAGGGAACGAGTGACGGTAAGGGTCGATGCGCAAAAAGTGCGAATACCGGTTCAAAATTGACGCTTTCAGCGTCGATACCCTGCCTATGTCTCGGTTGGCGGAGTACATGGCCGAACTTGCTCGCCTTCTTGGTGAGAGAGACTTGGTGCATTTCTCACGCCTTGAGCGGGGAAGTGCGGTGCTCGTTTCCGAGATCGAGGAGCCGGCGGCGCCCAAGGTTGCTGATCGCCTGCACGGGGTTCGCGAAGGGCGCGCGCCGCGGGATGCAATGACCGCTTTTAAGACGCTCGATACGTTGCTCGCAAAAGACAATGCCGTGGGGACACTGATTTCGTCGGACGGGGCGAGCGTGATCGAATTCCCGGGGCGGACACGGCCAAAACCGGTGCGATACGGGCCGTTTCGCGAGCACGGGTCGCTCGATGGCGTGCTCATTCGGATCGGCGGTCGTGATGAGACGATCCCGGTTTGGCTGAAAAGCGGTGATGCAGAATATTACTGTCAGGCGCGCGAGGATGTCGCGAGGCGGATTGCACGGTACTATCTCGCCGGGACCCTACGCGTGTACGGCAGCGGCAAATGGGTGCGCGAGGAAGATGGTTCGTGGGCACTTCTGCAATTCGATATAGAGAATTTCGACGTGCTGGATGATAGCCCTTTGATGGATGTGGTTGAAAGGCTGCGCGCCGTGGAAGGCGGATCATGGGGAGAAAGCGACGACGCTATTCGAGACGTTCTCGGGCTACGGCGAGACCCCGGAGACCAGCACTAAATGCTGGTTGTTTTTGACGCATCCTTTCTTGTGCTCCTGCTTGATCCGACGGTGCAGGGGAAGACGGTTGATTCCCGCATACAGCACCTCATGAAAATGCTTGAAAGCGCGAAGGCACAAATCATTGTTCCTACGCCTGCTTTAAGCGAGGTTCTAATTGGCGCGGGCGATGCTGCGCCTCAGTACCTTGAGATCATCAATAAATCTTCTCGCTTCAAAATTGCGCCATTCGGCGAGCGCGCGGCGGTGGAGGCTGCCGCGAGTCACCGCGAAGCGATCACTGCCGGCAACAAAAAAGAAGGTTCCGCTAGCTGGTCCAAAGTAAAATTTGATCGGCAAATTGTGGCCATAGCGAAGGTGGAAAGAGCGGAGCGGATTTACTCAAACGACTCGGATATTGTACGGTTTGGAGCGCGGGATGGGATCGAGGTGATAACGCTCGAACAACTCCCGTTGTCGCCAGAAGACCGCCAAGGCGAGCTTGATTTAGATCCCCCCTGCTGATGCCTAAGCGACCGACCAAGCAAGCTAACCACTCCTGGGCCGTCTACCACCTCCGCGGGACGCCGGCGCAATTTGTCGGCCTCGTTCATGACGCTCCGGATGAGCCGAGCGCGATCAAGAAGGCGATCGAGGAGTTCAAGGTGCCGGAAAACCAGCGCGGCCGGCTGATCGCGCAACGTCGGGATTGAAGGTGGCCGGCCGGAAAGCGACGGCCCACGAGGCACGTAAGCGCGTCGCTCCCGACCGGCCTTCCCTACGGGGTCCATTCCGCAGGGATTCGATTTGTTGCTTCGAAACCTACATACGGAGCGAGGTGACAGGGTGCGTGCTCTCGCCGGATTTCGCCATCAACCTTATTTGGTAGGGTTACGGCGGCTTCCCTGATGAGGTCTGCATTCGCGTGAGGTACTATTATCCTCACAATGGCGAAGCAACCAACAAAATGGCAAAATCGCCTCTTCCGTGCGCGCTTTCCGAACGGCACCAGTATTCAGCGCGCGAATCCCGACCGCATTTTCACCCACGCGTATCTGGTGCTCTATGAGAGTCCGGACGCCAAAGAGGGGTTTCAGCGTGGCTTCTGCACCTCACTGGATCAGGCCGAGGCGAAAGTCGACGCGGAGATGCGTTGGCTCTCCAGGCACCGCTACACGTTAATTGAGGCATTCATCGTTGACGTGGAGGACATCGCGGGCAAAATCAAGGACAAGAAATGAGGACGCTGCGGGGGATTGATCAAGCATCGGCGACGCGCTTGCCGAACTTCCACTCGCCATCGGTCCAATCAGCCTCGAACCGCGCCTGCCGCTCGCCCGGGAGGAATTGGGCGATGACGTCAGGCTCATTGTGGTAGACGCCGCCTCGACGGGGCTGCAGGCGGGGCTGGCGAGGTATGACAACGAATGGAGCCGCCGGGTCTATCTCGCCAGTCTCTGCGTCGATTGCCAGGCACACGACCACGATTTCTTTCATCGCTGTCGCCACTGTGCGCCGGTCAGGCTCTCAGCAGGCGGGCGCTCGCTCCAATTCGGCCGCACGTCCGCGCCTATCATGCCGCACTTGGTACAGACCGCTCTTCGGTCGAGCTCCAAGAGCACGGTGTCGTCCGGCCAGCGGTCAGCGTCGACAATCGCGCTGTGATGGCAGTAGAGCCCGGCCGAGCAGTAGATCAGCAATCGCCGGACCCCATGAGCGCGAACATGACCGAGGGTGACCGGCGGCCCTCGATACGATTCAGGTCGTCGCTTGGGCGGCGGATCGTCGTGGGGGTCGCGGGCGCGCATGGCTAGGCCTGCTTTCGCTTCACCACGCGCCGCTTCACCGATGCCGCTGCCGGCCGCTTCGGGATCCCGCGCTCGAGCTGCCTGATCAGCTTGGCCGCCTCGTCCTGATCGAGCATGCGACCGATGGACCTGGCCGGCACACTCGCCGCGGTGGCCTCGTCGAGCTCGTGACCCTCTGCAAACTCCGCGCCCTGATCGATGCCCTCGACCGCCGCGCGCATGCGGGCATGCATCAAATGCGAGGAATCCAGGATGACGACGCCAAAAAGCCGGCGTCCGGACGGCTTGCAGTAGGTAAGCCAGAAGCGCGACACGGAGGTAATCTAGGGCCGGCGAGGTTCCTGACAAGGGCGGGCCGAACGCGTGGCGGCGCCGCGGGTGCCTGGGTGCCTATTTTGGGGGCCTGTGTCGTCGATATTTTGGACGCGTATCCTACTCTTTGCACTTTTTAATTGCGTTCCAAGCTGGTATTAGGCGGGGCGTTGACCCGAGGACCCCTTCTCTCTCTCTCTCTCGGGGTCTTTCCGGTTGACTGACTGCCTTTAGCCCCAGCGCCGTACCCCCGCGCTGGGGCTTTTTTGTTTGTGGCGCGTGTCAAAATACGGTCCCGACCGCCAGGGCTGTTGGGAGCTCTGATGGGGTGACGATCGGGACCGCTTAGGCGGGGTCTACATTGTGCCTTCCCCTCGACAAATAGACATTGAACCAAAGGACAGTGGTCATAACCGTTCGTATAGCTTGCGTTTGACAGGGACTCGCGAACACCGCCGAGCTTGCCGACCAGCCGCCGATCGTGGGCAGTCTAGCGCAAAGTCGCGGATTTTGGCTCGTGTGGTCAATCTTGACCATACTCGCGTTCCGGTCCTTAGCTACAGTTGCACCCGGAAAGGGAGAATCTAAATGCGCAAGATACTTCTGGCTGTCGTGGCGATCGCCTTACTTCCTAACGGCTCTGCCTTCGCCGCCCAAGAGCCCGATGTTGCTTCATGTGCCCGTTTCGTCGAAAACGGAGGCATGGGAGAGCATGTCGACAAGCGCAAGGCGCAGACGATGTGCGAGGACCCCGCCTACCGGGCCAAGGTCCTTAAGGTGAAGGCGTCTGGAAAATAACGCGTGGCGGCGAGGCGGTCCAAAGAAAATGAACGAAGCCCCGCGGCTGTCCTTCACGTCTGATCAGCTGGCGCCCATCAATCAATTTGAATCCAGCCGGCGAGGATCGCGACCGTCAGCGCAATCGTGACGATGGCCAATGACCAGGCGGATAGTTCCAAGAGCCGTTCGCGTGTGATCACTTTTTCGGCTTCAGCCCCCAGCTCGACGAGGCGGCGGCTAGCCTCGGTTGACTTTGTTAACCGAACAGGCGCAACTTAAGCGCGCCGCTCACTCGTCGTTCGATGCGTTAAGCTGATCGATCGGGATGACCTTGTCCGCGTCGGGGTCGTAGTCACACGGAACCTCGCGATCTACGTCACGGGCAAATTTTCCATCCGCCACGGCAGCTACGTCGCCCCAAGATCCGCCATGCGCAGTTTTCCCGCGCGATTCGTATTTCACTTTGCCGTCCTTGACTTCCAACACCCGACGGACCTGACCTATTTCGGTCACGAAGCACTTGCCGACTGCGATGCCGTCCACTGGAATGCCCATTTTTTTTCGTTCCTTCGCTCGTCGGCCCCCAAGTTCTACTCTACGCAGCAGTGTACAGGCTTAAGACGACGGCCGTCTGACATCATAGCCGTTGCTGGGGTGGCCACGCTCGCCCCCGCCATTTCCCACTTTATTTATCGGCCGCGGAAATAAAGCTCGCGATACGCAGATATAGGTCTTGTACGCGAGTGCCTCTATCCAACCACACCCCCCGCGTACCTGTCGGCGCGCTCTGGGCCACCGGAGGGCGCCGGCAGTCTCGGAGACTCGCCCAACGCGTCAATCCCCTACCATGGCCGCTCGCCGCGCCGGACTCACTGGCGGGGCTTCGCACGGGCCTCGCGAGGGCATTGCCACGATACCGGCGGCACGCTAATCTGCGGTTGTGGAAGGCTGGCCAGCCAACCACACCCCCTCAGGCCCTGGCTTCATCACCGGGGCCATTTTTTTTCAGCGCCGGCGCTCCGGGACTCTTGCGTAGGGGCGGGCCGCGCTTGCCCCGCGCTACGTGCTAGGATGCAGCTGTGGACCGACTGATTCGTCCGTAGCATTTCCAGGGGACCGAGGGGGCAGAGCCCTGGCAAGGAATGGCTTGCCAGGGCTCGCTGTTTGAATCCACGCTGCCCCGCCAGGACTCCCTGGGCTCGCTATTTCCGGTCGCCCGCCATGGCGGCATCGCGCGGCGACAGGCTCGCTGGCGGCCTTCCCAGGGTCGCGCATTGCTGAGTCCGATCAGACCATTACCATGGCGGTCGCCACTGGCGATGGCGGGTACGTTGCTAGAACTGGGCGGTCCGATACACCGCTTGTATGCTCATCGCCGGCCCCGCCATCGCCAGGCTATTCGCCAGACCACGTTTGTGGGCTCACAAGGCCATCCGGCGCGGCCGATTCGGCCCGGTCGTGAAGCGCCGCGGCCGCGCGCTGCTGGTCGACCTGACCGCCGTTGAGGCCGCCGCCGGAACCACCTTCACGCCGGCGCAACTCGCCGCCGCCGGCGTCACCATCATCCAGCAAACTCCCGAGGAGGACTGAAATGGGGATGTTAGCCCGCGTCAAGAATCTGACTGCCGGTCCGGAGGAGCTCGCCACCGGGATCCGTGATCAGATCGCCACCGCCCAGGCCCGGGTGGCCGAGCTTCTGCTGCAGCAAACCGCGGCGGCCGAGGCAAGCGTCACCAACCCGGCAGCGGTGGCCGACTATGACCGCGCCACTGCGGCCGTTGCTGCGGCGAATGCCGAGGTCGCCCGGCTCGAAACAGCCTTGGCCGCCGTCGAGCTCAAAGCCGCAGAGGCGGCGCGCCAGCGGCTGCTCGCCGAACAGGCCGGCTTGCGGGAGCGGGTGAGCAAAATCCTGGACCAGCGCCTTGACGTGGCCAAGCGCTTCACCGGAAACCTCGAGCTTCTGGTTCGGGATTTCCGTGACTTGGTCAACCTGAGTGATAAGGCCTATGTCGCGTTCCCGCGCATGTATGGCGAACCGCCCGACGCGGTCGCGCTGGGCAATGTCCTCCTCGTGCAGTTGGTCGCCGCCGAGATGTTCCGACAAGGCCACGTTGCTCCGATCACGGGGCAACCGACCACCGGTCGACCAATACCCAGCCTGCCGGGCCCGAAGGCCGATTACTCGTTTATCGAATTGCCGGAAAGGATCACACCGCTCGCCGATGCGATCGCGGAGGCCAACAAATTTGCGGTTGCCACGATGGAGGGCAGAACATGACCGAACCGACCCCGGGATTCACGCCAGCCGAACAGGCCGAGATTGCCGCGCACGCCGAGAATGCAAAGAAGGTGCTCGGCATCACGGAGCCTAAGCCCGGCGAACAGGCGCCACCCGTCAGCGGGCAGACGCCGACGTTCACGACAGCGGATGACGTTAATATGGCGGCCGGCCTTGCAGCGCTGCGCGAGGCGGGATTGAGCGCTGAGGTGCTGGCGGAGGTCGCCGCCGGCAAACCGATCACCGCGGAGGAGCGCCGGATAGCTGAAGACTGGCAGCGCCGTGCGATGGCAGATCAGGAATTTATCCGCAAATTGTTCGGCGGTGATCCAGACGCTCAACGCCTATTGTTGTGCGCCTCTATCGCGCTTTCGTCTGAGATTAGATGAGCCCGAGGCAATGAGCGTTCGCAAAAGTGGCGCTAGGCTTCCCGCGCAGGATGATTGGGGGCAGCTCGGTCCGGCCATGCGCGCGCTTCCGAATAACCGGTGGCGCGCGTTTGTTGAGTTCTACCTGCTCGAGACCTTTGCCAACGTAAACAAGAACAATTACGGAGCGCTGGCCAATGCTGCCCGCAAGGCCGGGTTCAGCGGCAACGCCCGCCATATTGGTTGGCGCATGATCCGCGATGACCGAATTATTGCGGCTGTCGCCGAGGAATCGCGCAAGATTGTGCGTGCTGGCGCACCTGAAGCTGCGAAGGCATTGCTCGACCTTGTGCGTGACCCCGATCACCCAGGGCACACGCGTGCCATAGCCATGGTAATGGCGCGCACCGACCCTGAGGTGCAGCACACTGATCTGCAAATCACCCACAAGGTTGTCGATCGCGATGTAGAGGCCCTCGAGGAACTGACGGCAGCGCGTGCTCTCGGTGCGACGCGAGAGAAGCTGATCGAGCTGTTCGGCGGCAACTATCTGCCGCGCCTGGAACGGCTGGAGGCTGCCGAGTCGGAGCGCCGCGCCACAAACGCCAAGATCATCGATGTAGAGGCTGCAGATGTCTGACGACACCCCCGATCCACAGAAGCTGCTCAAGCTTGCGCGCCAGACAATGTCGTCGGCAGAACGGCGACGGAAATATCGACGAATCGATTTTCTCGACACGAGTTTCTGGTATCCGACCCAGCTCGCATTCTTCGCCGCCGGTTCCAGCGGTGCGCATCAAAGATTGCTGTACGGAGGCTCACAGAGCGGCAAAACTACTTGCGGCGCCGCCGAGGCCGCCTGGCATGTGTCCGGCGAATACCCCTACTGGTGGACCGGCAAGCGCTTCGACAAGCCGATCCGTTGTTGGGTCGTGGGCGAGTCGACGACGCTGGTGCGCGACACATTGCAGAGAAAGCTTTGCGGCGGCGATGGCGACGATTTTGGCACCGGCACCATTCCACTCGAAAGCTTCGGCCGAAAGCCGCTGATGATTCCGGGCGGGAGCCACGCAATCGATACGGCCTACATCACCCACACGACCAACGGCAAGGTCGATGGCACGTCGAGCATTACCTTTAAATCGTTCGAGATGCGCCGGGAGAAGTTGCAGTCCGAGACCCTGGACCTGGTCTGGATTGATGAGCGGCCGGACGAGCAGGTCTATTCCGAACTGTTGGCCAGGACGAGCGCGAGCGACGGGCACTTGCTCGTCACCTATACGCCGATCGGGGAAGGCGCTGCCGCCGGTGTGACCTACAAGTTCCTGAGCGAACCGTCGGCAGACCGCTGCGTGTATCGCATCACCGGCGATGAAGCGAAGCACATCACGGCGACGCGTCGTGAGGAGCTGGCGGGCAGCTATTCGGATGCCGAGCGTGAGACGCGCCTGGAGGGCATTCCTCAGTTAGGCGCGGGTCCGATTTTCCCGCTCGAGCTGCTGCCCGCGCTGATCAAGAGCTTCAATCCCGATGATCTCCCGTCCTGGGCGCGGTGGTGTGTTGGGATCGATTTCGGCTACGGCCACCCCTTCGCGGCGGTGTTGATCGCTTGGGCGCACGACACCGGCGAGGTGTGGGTGATCGACTCGTTTCGGATGGAGCGGTCGAGTGCGCTTTATCATGTGCAGCGCATCCACTCGATGACGAAGGGGCTGCGGCTCCCGGTAGCCTGGCCGCACGACGGTTCGACCCACGATAAAGGCTCCGGCTTGGCGCTGAAGGATCAATACAAGAACTTCGGCGCGTACATGATGGGCTCGCACGCGATCAATCACGGCACCACGCATTTCAACGTCGAGCCCGCACTGCAAGAGATGCGCGAGTTGATGTACACCGGCAAGCTCACGATCGCGGGGCACAATACCGAACTGCTCGAGGAGATGCGGCACTATCACCGCGACGAAGACTTTCGCATCGTAAAGCAGCGCGACGACCTGGTCTCGGCGCTGCGCTATGCGATCATGTCCAGAAGGCGTGGCAGGCCGCGCCTGGAGTGCGAGGGCATCGGCTTCGGCGCCATGCCATTTGCGGGCCACCGCCCCCGCGAAAGCAGCACGGAGGGGCAGATTGCCAAGAACGTCAATTTCAACCTGTGGGAATAGGCGATGACGGCCCACCGAGGCCCACTGCTCGAGGCGGCGCTGGCAGCGCTTGAGCGTGAAGCCCGCACCAATAGCGACGCGGCCCGACTGTGGGCGACCCTCGAACAGCTGCCCTGGTTCTCTTGGCAATGGCAGGCGCTCGAGGCGCTCAACCATTTTGATTGCGACGGTCCTATTCGCTCACGCCCGGCGCTCATGGCCGCGCTGCTCAAGGAGCTGAGCGCCTCATTCCCGGTGCCAATGTCGCTGCTGCAGTGATGACGCCCCGACCATCGCGCCTGGGCCGCTAAACACCTCATTCCCGGTTCCGATGAGCCAGACCGTTACCCGATGCGTTACCCAGTTCATTTAGGCGCAAGCCAAGGCCTTGAAGCAATTATCAATCCCCATAAAACACCGAGGATCAGGAAATAGTGGCGCCAGTGATCGATGTCGATGATGGCGCCCTCGACCGCCACGCCCAGATAGGCCGCGTAGATCACCTGATAGGTCGAGCGCCAGGGCGTGCGCGCCCGCAAGAAGCGCGTGGCGCCGGCGAGCGTGACCGCGGTCAGCGTGAGATAGGCGAAACCTGACAGCCAGCCGCCGGACATGAAGGCATTGAGATAGGTGTTGTGCGGGTCCTCGCCGAAGAAGCGCGAGAATTGCAGCGGCCCGATCCCCAACGGTCGCTCGAGCCCGAGCTCGGCGCCCAGCACATAGCGCCCGAACCGGCCGAAATGGCCCACGTCGTA
>Ga0075018_10000777_pt1 | contig 10131 bp, 8 predicted proteins | sample ColStrG_CSR_2014_FD_71471 | JGI IMG/M metagenome (GOLD analysis project Ga0075018, IMG submission 71471) | Freshwater sediment microbial communities in response to fracking from Pennsylvania, USA - Cold Stream Run_MetaG_CSR_2014 | ecosystem: Environmental > Aquatic > Freshwater > Creek >... | reverse complement strand
GTTTTTCCTCGCTGCCGCTCTGGTGAAAGAAAAAACAAGCCGACACCGGCAGAAGGGAAAAAACATGAAATTAGAAGAAGTCAACCTCAAAACCAAAGAAGCCGTGGATTATCTGGTGCAATCGCTGGAGTCCGGGCAGAGTGCAGTCCTCACGCAGTATCTCGGAGCGATGGCCAAGTTTCGCAACTACAGCTTCGGCAACATCATGCTCATTGCGAGGCAGAGAGCAGTGACATAGTGCTATGCCTCGCTGGAGTTAGTAAACATGCGGGTCTGAGAGTCGCCGATGACGATCAATGGAGACTAACACACTTGTAAAAGCATCAAACCTCTTTCCCAGTCCACCACTTGGTGAACTTTAGTAATTCAGCTAGCGAACCACTTCTCCAACGCGCCCTGCAATTCGCATAGCGAATCGATGCGAATGTCGGCCTCAGTAGCTGCCGGACGTCGAGCGTGAATCAATCCCCAGGGACCGCGCGGCAGAAACACGCTCACCATTCCGGCGGCTTTGGCCGGTAGCACATCGTTGTCGAGGCGGTCGCCAACGTACGCGATCTCCCTCGGCCTGACACCAGAGACTTGCACGATGCGAGCGAAGAATTCCGGCGAAGGTTTTTCGACCCCCCATTCTTCCGAAGAGCCGAGGAAATCGAACGGGGCATTCATCTTGCGCAACGCCTCAGTAAAATCTGCAAAATGGTTGCCCGCCACTCCGATGCGATAACCTGCTGCACGTAACCCTTCCAGGCACGGCATCACATCCGGATAAAGTTCTTCCAAACGAAACGCATCACTCCGGTCGGCGTCCCTCCGCAACTCACGCTCTTGAGCGAGGTTAATCTCGCGCCGAAAAACCTCGAATGCACGATGATGATGTTCTCCACGCTCGATCACGCTGCCCAACACGGTAAAGAAATCGAGTGTCGATACGCCGAGCCATTGGGCCCAGTCGGTCCACGCGCGCTCTTCGTTCCACAGCGTGAATCCGAAGTCGAAAAATACCACCCGCACGGCCGGAAGCGATTTCTTCGTCATTCTTTGCCCGAATCACTAAACAATCGGTTCTGTGCGTGACAGTCCGCAATCAACAGCGGACGACGGCCTTCGTGAACTCGGCGAATCTCCTGGCGCACGCGGGGAAGCTCCAGATGTGCCCGTTCGATCATCCAGGGGGCGAACTTCACAATCTGCTTTGCCGGGAGAATCCTCTGCGCGATCAGTCTGCGGATTACCATGTCACTGACACGGAGTGTATCGGCGGCCTGTTGCATGGTGATCCACAGTCGCTGGTCTGGCGGTGGACAAGCAGGAAAGCCGTTCGTGTGGCGGACATGCTGCACACGTTTCTCCGTCCAAGTGTTGCCCGTGCCGGTGCGATAGCCCAGCCGGTTCAGGATAGAAACAATCGACGCATCCTCACAGACTAAAGCGAGTTCGCGAATCAACTCCGTTACCTCTTCCGAGTTGATGTGGTTGTGATAGCCGATCTTGTTCTTGCGTACTGTATGTTTGGTGTGCGAGCCTCCGGCCCAGTGGAGCTTAAGATGCACGGAAGGAGGGTCATCTGTAGTGTCGGCGATCACTTCCTGCAGAACGGTGCGCAGGATGCGCTTCTTCAGCGTGGCGGCAGAATGAGGATGATCCCAGAGCTGTTCCAGGTCGTCACCCAGAGCAAGCAGCTGTTGGCGTTGTTCGGCTGTGAGTTGTGGAGCCAGAGCGCTGGCCTCTTCGAACCGCCACTCCATCTCGGTAACGTGGGTTAAGGCGTTGTTCCACCGCTTCTCCAGTTCGGCAGCAACCAGACGGTTCTCTGGCTCCGTGGCCTGATACTGCCGTTCGATGCGGCTGGCCTCATAGCGCGCTTTCTGAAGAGCAAGCTCAAGCGAAGTTCGCTTCTCATCGGTCTGGTTCTGGCTATGATCTAGAGCGTCAAGAGCCGCCTGAACGCCCAGCGGTCGCAGGGCTTCGAGGACTTCGACGGCGACCGACTGATCGACACGTGTGCCCGCGAAGGTAATGCAGCTCCGAACCATCTGCCGACCGCGATCTCCAGCACACCAATAGCGCGGCAACAAGCCATGTTGTTTGCTGCGGGTGTAACAAACCTGGAGTGCGCGTCCACAACGACCGCAGCGCAGCAGTCCCGTCAGCAATGCGGGACCGTTTCTGACCGCACCATTCGCACTCCCCATGCGTGCGTTCCAACCGGCGTTGGCGCGGATCTGCTGCTGATTGCGCATAAACTCTTCCCACGTAATATACCCCTCGTGGTGGTCGGGGATCGTGACTTCCCACTGTTCCAGCGGGCGAGCATGACCGCGTGTCTTGCGTGCACGGCCATCCACGATGGAAGTGCGAGTATGGTTTCTTCCCCAGACGAAGACGCCAGCATAGGTTGGGTTTTTCAGGATGCCGAAGACACGGGGATAAACCGGTTCGATCCAGACCATCTTGCGGTGACCGGACTCGCGCGAGAGTGCAGGGATCAGTAGTTTCTCGTCGCGATACCAAAGCAGAACTTGGCGCACACTGCCCAACTCGCGAAACTTGCGGAAGATGCCCGCGATGGCTTCCTGAATCTGACGATCCGGTGTCTTCTCGATGCCTTCGTCTTCGGTGCGGACATAACCGACGGGAACTTGGGTCAGCACCAGGCCACGGCCCACTTTCTGTCGACGCGCCTCCATCGCGCGCTGTCGAAGCAAACTGATCTCGAACTCGCTCATAGTGCCTTTGAGGCCAAGCAGAAGCCGGTCGTTGAGTAGGCCGGGATCATAGATGCCGTCATGATCGATGACCAGTGTGCCGGCCATGGCGCAGAGGTCGATCAGGTGGTGCCAGTCGCGATTGTTCCTGGCCAGACGCGATGCTTCGAGCGCCAACACAGCTCCCACGCGACCCGAGCAGACAGCCGTCAGCAGACGGCCAAAGCCGGGACGCTCTACGGAGCCAGTTCCGGAGCGGCCCAGATCTTCATCGATGACAACCACACGCTGGAAGCCGAGCGCCTGCGCCCGTTCTCGCAAATCATACTGGCGTCGCTGTCCTTCCAGGCGCGTGCGCACCTGCTGCATCGACGACTGGCGGATATAGACATAGGCCTCGCGTTCAATGTGACTCGGTTGGATTTTCTCGCTCATCGCTCTCCTCCTCTGTGTGGGTCGGGGTTGTGTTCACGGCTGCTAGCAGCATGTGACCCAGCAACTCGCGGCAACGCTGCTGCGTGGCTTGCGGAAACTCCTGCGTGCGAGGAATCTCCCAGAGAAGAACTGCCTGGCGTGGTGGGCTCATGAGATGCACCTCCTGGCGAAGATGCTTCTGAAGCTATCGTGCTTGAAGGTTCTGGAGTGCGCGGCTGCGCATCGATCAGTTCGCGCAGCGCTAGGAGAGCAGTGATTGCCAGTGCGGGACGTTCAACAATCTCCATCCCACGACAGAGATCTTCATCCAGCATCCAGTCGGGAACAAGAAGCTGATTTCCACTCGGAAGAGCCACTTGCACCTGATGGTGTCCGAAGGAAGAGCACTTCCGCACCATCGTCACCGTCTGGCCGAACTGGGGATGATGAGGGTAGTGGATCTTGGCAGGGCTCAAAACATGCGTAGTATGTGGGTGCTTTGCAAAAACCCGACGCCAGCAATGTGGCCGGGATTCGCACGTGGAACTCGCTTGGCCGCTTCGTCAAACGCGGGGAAAAAGGCATTTTCATTCTCGCTCCGATGGTCGGTAACAAACGAAAGAAAAATGAGAAAGAGAACTCGGAACAGACTGCGGATGCCAAGGAGACTCAGCCCACGTTGTACGGGTTCCGGGGCGTGTACGTGTTCGACATCGCGCAGACCGAAGGCAAAGAACTTCCCACGCTGACTGAGGTCCAGGGCGACGTGAGCGGCTACCGGGAACGCCTCGTAAAGTTTGTCGAAGGCCAAGCCGTCACGCTCAACTACTCCGAACACATTGCACCCGCCAAGGGCTTGTCGTATGGCGGGAAGATCACGCTGCTTTCCGGGATGCAGCCCGCCGAGGAATTTTCCACGCTCACCCATGAGATTGCTCACGAGATGTTACACAGGGGCGACCGCCGCACGCTGACAACCAAACAAGTCCGCGAAACCGAAGCCGAAGCTGTCGCCTTCGTGGTCTGCCAAGCGGTCGGGCTTGAGACTGGAACTGCATCCGCCGATTACATTCAGCTTTGGCATGGAGACGCCAATCTCCTGCGCGAGAGCCTGGAAGCCGTTCAACAGACCGCTGCTGTGATTCTCGGGGGCATTGTTCCCGAGCCAGCGGCGGTTGCCGCTTAACTCACCACAAACCCTAACTCAAGAACAACTGTGCAGGTTGTCATGCGCCACGTGTGACGGCCACGCCCCAACCACTACGAAGGAACAAAACAATGAAAAGGAGAATAGTCATGCAAGACGCGCAGAACACAGCAATCAGTAAAGAATATCGAAGCGTTCCCATCAGCATATTGGTGGAGTCCGCTACCAACCCGCGCAAGCGATTCGATGAAAAGAACCTCGAAGAGCTTGCCGCCAGCATGAGAGCGCAAGGGATTCTGGCCCCTCTTCTGGTGCGCGAACTGGAGGAAAGCAAATACGAAGTTGTCGCTGGGGCACGTCGCCTAAGAGCGGCGAAACTGGCGGAACTCGAAAACCTGCCAGTCCGCGTAGTCAAACTGACTGACGCCGAGGCCATCGAGTGCCAGTGCGTTGAGAATCTGCAACGCGAGGACATCCATCCGCTTGAGGAAGCTCTGGGTTTCAAATCGCTTTTGGAACTCGGAGAGCCTGTCTATACCGTCGCGAGTGTCGCGTCACGCTCTGGAAAAAGCGAGGCGTACATCTACGGTCGTATTCGATTGGCTGACCTCATCCCGCCCGTGGCCGAGGCATTCCTGAAAGACCAGATCACTATCGGCCACGCTTTGCTGATCGCCAAGCTTCCGGCTTCGCAACAGCAGGAGGCGTTCTCGGCTGCCTTTCGCGGCTTGTGGACAAGCGAGGGCAACAGCCAAGTCCTGATTCCAGTGCGGGAGTTGGCCGCGTGGATTGAATCGAACATCTTGCTACAACTGGCGTCTGCGCCGTTTGACAAGCAGGATGAGACCCTCGTTCCCGAAGCAGGTTCGTGCGCCAACTGTCCGAAGCGAACCGGCTTCAACAAGCTACTCTTCCCGGACGTGCGTAAAGATTCCTGCACTTCGCCGGACTGTTTCCGGGCCAAGATCGACGCTTCCGTGAGAAAGACTCTGGAAACCAAACCGCAGCTAATACAGATTTCGGCGGCGTGGAATTCCCGCGAGGGCGCTCCTTTGGGACGGAATCAGTACGTGGAGTTGGAGATCAGGAAACCCAAGCCGAACGGCGCAAGCACCAAGCTCCCGCCCGTTCAGAAACCCTGTGACAAAATGACCGAGGCGATTGTCATGGACGGCGGTAAGCGCGGACAGGTGGTCAAGGTTTGCGCCGATCCGACCTGCCGTGTCCACCATCCCAACACGCCGTCTCCGCAGCAAATCGAGCGGGAGCGGGCCGAGGAACGGAAGCGCATCGAAAAGGAGAAACTGGCCATTACGACTCGCCATCGTATCTTGGCTACGATCCTCCAACGCGCATCGGCTCCGTTAAAGAAGGCCGACTTGCTTGCGGTCGCCCACTACCTGATAGGCCATCTCTCCTACAGCCAGGTCCCGGCTCTGGCGAAGCGGCATAAGGTAGAGGCGAAGAAGGACTCTGCGTCGGCGCAAGAGCTTCTGGCCAAGCAAGTCAGCAAATATGACGAGTCTGAACTCTGCAAGCTGCTTCTGGAAATCAGTCTGCTGGATTCGGCTTATCAACGATCCACCGCAAGCCGCGACGACGTTCTAATGGACGCCGCCAAACGCTACCGAGTGGACACTGAGAAACTCCAGACAGCCGTGGCCAAGGAATTTGCCGCGAAACGAGACAAGAAAACAAAAGTCAAGCCGAAGGCTCGAAACAAGACGGCAGCCTGATCCCATCCATCTTTGATTTCTGGCGTAGTGCTTGTTTGCACTCCGCCATTTTTTATGGGATTGAAGGACCTGGAAAGAACGGTTTCCCACAACGGTGAGTCGTGTATCATGACCGCGACAAGTACGAATTGAGAACAGCTTCCTGAACAACCTGCGTTTGAGGGGGTGAAACCGCCATCCACAGTTTGATGGCTCCGACTGTGGATGGGGGCTTTCAATTGAAAGGCAAATGAGGCACCGACTATGTTGAACGGGAACCAGACCGAACTTGCGAAGAAGGAAGCCAATCTCATCGCTGCTGTCGAAAAGATTCTCCCAGAGTTTGCGAGGGCGTGTCGCGCACATGACACCCCGGTTGTCATCATGCACCAAGATGCCTTCGCTGCCGATTATCAGGAAGAGGAATATCGCCTCATTGGATTGGCGATAAAGTTTGCCGGTATCTGTGGCAAAGAAGTCCGCATCATCGGAACGAACAGGCAGACTGTTGATCAAAGTACTACCGCCCACTGAACCCGCGACTGACGTTAGGACCTGCCCAGTTTCTGGATAGCCTCCGAACGGCCGACAAACCGGGAGCTATCTCGCGTGGCAGGTCGAATCGAGACCCCGACTGCAGCCATTTTCTACGGCTAGCTCGTTTGGTCAGGTACTCTCCTATGCGAATATTGGGTTCGAACGATGTTGTTCGCCTTTTGTACTGAGCCAAAAGGAAGTCGTAACACAGTCAAAGCGTGGGGTGGCAAAATGCTTTCTTAACTACCTTCCTGGCTTATGGCTTGCGGACTATGAGGTCGTTCTTCCATAGCGCCAGGACGATATCCATTTGGCTATTGTGTGTCTTCGGAGGATCATTCGTTACCGCCTTCCACAATGTACTTGTGGACCAGATCTGCGTTCCTTCAGTGAGCAATGCTGCGGCATGAACTGCATAAGCCTTGTTGTCTTTCGATGCTGTGTAGCGACCTGCGGGAATGCCCTTAACCAATCCCTCTTCGCAGAGACCTAGAAAAGCTCCACGCGGGCAGCCCTTCTCTCGCGCCGCCCGGCTAGTGGGATATAGCCTCTTCATCGCGCTTTCCCATCGAGCTACCGGATTGATGTCGGCTGAAGACCCTTGCCGGGTCGCCATGAGTGCTGCTTCTCCGTATCTGTTCGCCATCGTGGCCCTCGCATTGCATGAACTTCGATTTTACTAGAATCACGCAGAGTGGTTATGGCGGATGCCCCGAGGCCCCTTCAGTTCCAACTTTCCTGTTCCTGAGTGACGGGCAACCCTTCCATAATCCGGTAAGGTAAGGGTTGCCGACAAACCCGGAGTTATCTCGCCGCCTCCACGGTTACCCCGTCATAAGGCAAGTGCTCTGGGTTCGACATGCTCCTGCCAGAGCGTTCACCAGCCGTGAATTCCGTTCCGCCAGGATCGCACTCACCATGAAACCTGAATCGCACTCAGGTACCACCGAGCCGCCCGCTCATTACTCTTTATCCAGATACTCGCCGGGAACATCATCCTGCGGCACCTCATGCGTGCGAACCTCCTTCTGGTCAGTTTCACCAGCGTGTTCCACGCCCGCCACTGCGTCGGCCTCGAACGCGTTTCCTTCCTCGATCAACTCGTCCACACTCTCCGAATCCGCACCTTCGATGTTGGACAATCCCTGTAAATCTCCCGATTGCCCGCCCGACCTCTCTCTCAGTGCTTCGGGTGCAAATGCCTCCGTATCCACGCTCTGGCTTTTTCCCCGAACCCGTGTCCTGAGTGCGGTCGGCGTCCTCGCACCGGTTGTCTTCTTGCCGAGGGCCTTCGTTTTCACCGCAGCCTTTTTCAAAGCGGGCTGCTTCTTCGCCAATTTCTTCTTCGGAGTTCCCCTCTTCTTAGCCAGGTTCTTTTTAACCGTCTTCTTCAGCGGCTTTCCTTTCTTCCCGGCAGATCCCTTCGGCTTCGTGAGCTTCTTATTAGTTTTGTTCTTGGCCATACGCGCAGTCTACCACCGGCACATGCGTGCTCACGAAACCGAGCTAGACGCAAAGCGAGGAAACCCACGGGACCAGCCGACCCAGTTTCCGCCATTTAGTAAGCGACGCAGGACCTGAGGCAACCATTCTTTTCCAACTGCCCACGGACCATCTCACCCTTCGGCAAACGTGGCATACGGCGTTCAATTCGCCAGGCGAATGGTCGAATTACTTTCCAGCTTGCCGACCATCCGGGAGTTATCGCGTGGGTGGCTCGAATGGAAATGCCGAGTGCTGCCACTCGCCGTCCGACTTGGCGACGGTAAGTGTCAGTCGCTGCGGAGATCGCGCTTCCCCTTTCTTGTGTGGAAAAGAAATCTTTTTCACATGCTCCAAGTGCATAGGAGGGCTGGCTCGGTAGCCTCCCTTTTTGTTTCGCCCCGCGGAGCCGAAGGGCATGGTTTGCTCACAGTCTGCCTGCAACAACACAGCAAACTAGGAACGTGTCTAGTTAGGAGAAAGCTGGCACCCATGCTAGCATCGGTTCAGTTTTGGGTTCCCGCAGTCTCAGTTGAACTTGCCGCTGCAGAATCGACAAAGAACCCTTTGCTCCATGCAGGACGGCGCCGAAGGGATTCCGCTTGGCTCTTGGCGACATTAAGACACTCATTGATGCCGGAAAGGAAAAGGGCTATCTCACCTACAACGGGGTGAATAACCTGATTCCCCATGACGTCCATTCCCCGGAGTTCCTGGACGACCTGCTCACCACCATCGGGACGCACGGCATTGACGTGCTTGAGGGTCAGCCCAGGCTGCCCACCTCGGCCCTCAAAAACAAGCTTGAGAACGAAGTTGAGGCCAGCGACGAAGTCGAGCTTGACCTGACCCTGACGGCTCTTGAAAAGACCAACGATCCGGTGCGTATCTATCTGCGCAAGATGGGCACAGTGCCTCTGCTCACCCGCCAAGGGGAAGTGGACGTTGCCAAGCGCATCGAGCGCGGACAGCTGCGCGTGCTGAAGGCACTTTCACGCTCGCCTATTGTGATCCGTCAGATTCTGGCCATCGCCGAGGATTTGAAGCGTGGCGTGCGCTCGATCAAGGAAATTGTCGTCTTCGATGAGGAAGAGATGACCGAGGACATCCTGCAGAACCGCGTCAAGGACACCACGCGCCGCATCGACGAGCTGCAGAAGCATTACAAAAGAGCCAGCCAGCTAGCCGAAAGACTACCGACCATCCCAGCAAAAAAGAAAGCACGTGAATTCCGCTGCTGCCGATGTGGCCTGGGCCGCGAGATCGTTCGGCTTTCGCTGATCATCCGCAACCTCGCATTCACCAACTTCGAGCGCAAACGCCTGGTCGAACGGGTGAATAAAACCGTGGACATCATGCGCTCACTCGATCGCCAGATCAGCAACGTGGAAAAGAAGATTGAGAGCACGCGCAGCCAGGAACTCAAGAAAGATTACCGCAAGCCGCAGCGGCAACATCGCGCCGACCTGAAAAGCCTGGAAAGCGACGCCGGCGTGAGCTTCCAAGAGTTGCACCGCACGCAGCGCGAAATCATCCAGGGCGAGATGGACGCGGAGCAGGCCAAACACGAACTCATCGAAGCCAACCTCCGCCTCGTGGTTTCTATCGCCAAAAAGTATGGCAACCGCGGGCTGCAGTTCCTCGATCTGATCCAGGAGGGAAACGTCGGCCTGATGAAGGCGGTGGACAAGTTCGAGTATCGCCGAGGCTACAAGTTTTCCACCTATGCTACGTGGTGGATTCGCCAGGCAGTCACCCGAGCCATTGCCGATCAGGCGCGCACCATCCGACTCCCAGTGCACATGGTCGAGATCGTCAACAAGCTGATTCGCGTCTCGCGGCAACTGGTCATGGAGTTGGGCCGCGAACCTACCTCGTTAGAGATTGCCAGACGCATGGACATTCCCGCAGCCAAGCTGCGCAAAGTGCGCAAGATCATGCAGGTACCGATCTCGCTAGAGACGCCAATTGGTGAGGAGGAGGATTCCCATCTCGGTGACTTCATCAAAGACAGCGCTGCGCTCGCACCGGACGAGGCTGCCATCAACGTGAACCTGAAGGAGCAGACCGGGCAGGTGCTGCGCACTCTGACTCCGCGCGAGGAGAAGATCATGAAGATGCGCTTTGG
>Ga0075018_10000776_pt1 | contig 10157 bp, 6 predicted proteins | sample ColStrG_CSR_2014_FD_71471 | JGI IMG/M metagenome (GOLD analysis project Ga0075018, IMG submission 71471) | Freshwater sediment microbial communities in response to fracking from Pennsylvania, USA - Cold Stream Run_MetaG_CSR_2014 | ecosystem: Environmental > Aquatic > Freshwater > Creek >... | reverse complement strand
AAATGTGGAAAACAAAACCCGTTTTCCACATTCCCACACCCCCGACGACGACGGCGGATTTTTGTCAAACAAAGCGTTACACTAACATTCCGCTTGGTACAAAAGATCGGTCCGGTCACGACCTCGCCATGCCCTCTGGCAACGACACGCCCCAGGTGTTGCTGGAACATCACCTGAAGCAGTTACGGCTGCCGACATTTCTGCGCGAGTACGACAAAGTGGCGCGCCAATGTGCGGCGGAGGGCGTGGACTATCCGCGCTTTCTGCTGCGCCTGACCGAACTGGAGTTACTGGACCGGGAGCGGCGGGCCACCGAACGCCGCATCCAGCAAGCGCGTTTTCCGGTGGTCAAAGACCCTGGACACCTTCGAGCTTTCCGCCATCCCATCGCTTAACAAGGCGGTGGTACTGGAACTGGCGCGCTCGGAGTTTCTACTGCGGCGGGAGAACGTGCTGCTGTTGGGCGACAGTGGCACGGGAAAGACTCACCTCGCGCTCGCCCTGGGTTTATCAGCCTGCCAGCGCGGCCATCGCGTGCGCTTCACGACGGCGGCGGCGATGGTGCATGAGTTACTGGAAGCCAAGGATGAGAAGCGCTTGCTGCGTTATCAAAAACAGATGGCCAGTTACGAACTGCTGATCGTCGATGAACTGGGCTTCGTGCCACTCTCCAAATCGGGCTCTGAGTTGCTGTTCGAGGTCTTCAGCCAACGCTACGAACGCGGTTCCACGCTGGTCACCAGCAATCTTCCGTTCCAGGAGTGGACCGAGGTTCTCGGATCAGAACGGCTGACCGGCGCGCTACTGGACCAGCTCACCCACCATGTCCATATCCTGGAGATGAACGGCGAGAGCTACCGTCTGAAGCAGAGCAAACGCAAGCGAGGCTCACCGCCGAACTCCTGATCCACCCACCTCGACTCGCGCCCGCTACCCGCGACGGCGAACGCGCTTCGGGAAGGAGGACGTCTTCCGCTCCGGCCTAAACGCGCCGCCTTTCAGGCGGCGCAGGCCTCCGCTCCAGACGCCCTCCTCCCCGACAATCCCCGATAATCCCCGATCTTCTACGTACTCCCCTGGTCTACTTTTACTCCGTCTCTGTGGTCTGGTTTTACTCCGCCCTTGACACAATCCCGTGGGATGTGTGGCCGTGGCTACCGACGGCCACAATAGCCTGGCCATGCTCAAGCGCCGATCAGGCGAGACGCTCGCGCAATTACTCACGCGGCTCGACCAGGCTATCGAACGCGCCTGGACCGAAGAAATCTACACCGACGAGATCAACCCTCCCGTTTCATCCACCTTCCGAGCCACCCGCAAACGCCGAGATTAACCTCCTCCGTCAACACGGTGTAGCCCGTACGCTTACCTTACTTCGCACATGTCAAATGGCGTTTTGCAGTCAGGCGAACGTGCGCTCGACCTTCCAGCGAGGCTGGAAGTGATTTATGAAAGGATGGAGACTACCTGTGCATAACGTGGAGAGTGTATGCCTCTACCTCTTCTTCTACGCCTGTAGTGCCTTTGCGGCCGATCAGCGTCACAATATAGTCACCGGGTCGAAGAACGTTGGATGGTAACGCTAAAACAACCGCCCTTTGATTGCCGACTCGCCGGCTCTTTAGTTCCTTTCGGTTAATCTCGTGGTCCGTACCGCCCTCTGCCGTCCGCATGACGACCTGATAGATCGCGGATTCGTCACGATCCAGCATTAGTTGCAACTGTATCGACGAGCCAATTGGCGGCAAGATCAGGGTACTCTGACGCCCTTCAGGGCCTCGCGCCATTCCTGGAGTTAGTCTGAGCGTGACTTCCGGCGCCGTCGGCGTCTCCAGCGTTGCGACTTCGGAGCCTTGTTGGTTTTGGTGCGTCTGGTCCGGCGGACTGCCTTCGAGCTCTGCAATATGCTGACGAAGAGCAGTCTCTTGTCGGCGAACGGTGGCTTGTCCTGTCAGTGCCTGCTGCATGTCGACTCGCAACCTTTGGTGCTGGGTTATCAACCACGAGCCTCCACCTACCACCACGACAGCCGCAGCCGCCAGCGCCCATTGCGGAATTTGATGCTGCACCGAAGCGGCTGCCCACACGTTCTGCCAGAGCGAAATCCTTTGGTCAGGAACCGCCCGCTCTACCAAAGCGGAGACTTCGCGCAGCACACGCCCGAACTCCACTCGTTCACCTTGCCGCGCTGATTCGGCATACTGCACCTCGAACTTCTGTCTCTCGCTCTCCGTCAGTTCTCCCCGGACGTAGGAGTCAATCATGTCATTCTCGGTGGCGAGCAACTCCTCAAATACCTCAGCATCGGCCAAATACCGGTGTTCAAGACGAGCCCGCTCGTCCTGTGGCAGATCCCCTAGAAGGTATCGCCGCATCAGGATTTCGTCAGTCGTTCTCCGCATCGCGCCTTCCGTTCTTCCACCCCCTAAACCGCGAACCCATCCCACGCCCGGCGATCTTGGCCTTACCTCTCAGTGGCGCCCACACGGGAAACATTACAGAAATAGTTGAACCACAAACCGGGGTCCCTACGTCCGAAATCACGCGGAGGACTCGTTTCAATCCGTGCGAAACCGACCTGACCCTCTCCGAGACTCCAAACAACGCTTTACACATGGTTCAAGATGGGCCCTGAGCCGGCTCGTGCGAACTCTAAGTGCATCCAGCGTAAGTCCAGTTTTCTCTGCGAGTTTCCGTCTGAAGGTTTTTTGCTTCTCCTCTTCTGCGCTGTAATACTGGATAACCAGTTCCCGGTCGCCAGGCATCAACTTGGCCAAGCACTGCATCAGACAATCGAGTCTTTTCTCCTGATAAAGCTTGTCCACGCTCTCCGCCGACCGATCGTGAGAGTCAGGCAAAGCATTCTCTCCGCCGGGCAGGTCTTCGACGTGAGTCTCACGGTGCATCTTCTTGTGCGCTTCCAAGCAGACAAACGAGGCGACGCCAAATAAATACTTGTCTACCTCGCGAATCTCCTCGCTATCAGGCTTCGCCGCCACTCGATCCAGGACTTCATCAGCAAGGTCTTCCGGCGCCATACAATGATTCCATTCAAAATATTTCGCCAGTCGACGCCAAATGTCCCAGTACTTTTCCCATGCCCGCACGAGGTCAGGATCGAGGCGCAAAAGCAGCTTTCTCATGTCTTCCGGGTCTCTGCCTTGACCGCTCCCGCCCGACGTCGCGTCGTGCATGCCGAAGTTTATCCGAGATTCTCGGTCCTGAGGAATAGCCCCGCAATTTCGGGTGCTTTACTTCCACTCGCCCTGAATGGTAAAAGCGGCCCAGTAGTAAGGGTCGGTCCAGCGCTTCTGCTTTTGCATTTCCGTTTGGGCCTGCCGTAGTGCCGCTGCCGGTCGCAGCCCCTCCTTCAACATGCCACGGTAGAAACGTCCCATCAAGTCTGCCGTCGCCACATCGTCCACCTTCCACAGGCTCGCCACTACCCGAGTTGCGCCTGCATACATGAACCCCCTAGTCAGCCCAACCAGCCCTTCCCCGTTGATTTGCTTTCCTAGACCAGTCTCACACGCACTCAACACCACCAGATCTGCAGGCAGCGTGAGGTTGTACACATCTTCCAAGTCCAGGAATCCGTCCCGCGACTTGCCTTCTGAATCTACTAAGGAGAGCACCAACCCTGACAGCTCCGGGTGCTCATTGTTCAGCAGGCCGTGCGTGGCAAAGTGCACGATCCGATACTGGCGCAGGTCTTTGCTCAGGGCTGTTTCCCGACTTGCTTGAAAATCCAATGCCTTCATTCCCTTTACAGGGTTAGTCATCGCCATGATAGCGTCAGCTTCTCGCCGGGAGAAGGCCAGCCGCGGTAGGGCAAACCCCGCTTCCCGCGTTCCTAGGCCGACGTCCCGGAGCGAGCGCGTAAGTGGCTTGAGAAGCGTCGGAATGATCTCCTTTTCCGAGGCAAGCTCTATCACCTGCTTGTTGTGAGGGGCTCTGCGGACCCGTGGGTCCGCCTTGTCAAAGACTGGATCAGCAAGGACAACAACCTCTCTTGGCCACGCCGCGCGGCCGTTCGCCTGCTGCCGCAGCAAAGCCAGCACCGACGCTGACGGCAGATTCAGAATCTCGTGTTCAGCAACCAACGGCACCGACGGTTTTGACCTATCCCGAGCCGGGACAGGCAGAACTGCGAATGGGACGTATTGTAGCGCCCCGTCGGCAACAATCAGTAACCGTTTTCCTTCTAGTCGAGCAGCGATAGGCGCCAAAATCATCTGGCTCAGAATCGCGGCCGTTTTCTCGTATTCCGCTTCAGCCTTGCCCATGCGGACCTTCCGCTGTGTACTCGTTTCGCTCTCAATCCAGCGGTTCCGCGAGGCCAGCAGATCGTAGACATGGTGTGCGATATCCTCAACCTCGGAGCGCTTTGGTAGTTCGTAGGAATCCAGCGAGGCCGGCGTCAGGACAAATACGAAGCTGCGCTTCTCGCCCAGCACGTACTCCAATATCATAGTGTCCGCATCGAGTAACTGCTGCTGGACGTCCTTGGCACTAAGCGGTTGCGGTTGAGCCAACGCGGCGTAGCTCGGGCTGCTTGCCCGGATTTGCGCATCGAGTTCCTGATGTTGCGCGAGAAGCTGATCCATCCCTTGGTTGATTCTTGCCAGCTGCTCCTCGGTATGCCTACCGCTGAGGATCTCGATTCTCTCGCTCGATTTCGTGCTCAGTAACCGCCGCAACGAACGCTCGCGCTCAAGCAAGGAAGGATCGATGCCCTCCCGAACATCAACGCGAGCTTCGTTCAGCATTTCTAATAGGGTTCGCGCTCGCGAGCGCTCAAGCGCCTCAAAGGCCAACTCCGGCTGCTTCTGGGCCATCAGGACGTCAATGTAATCTTTGTAGTAACCTCCACGGTTGGCACGAAAGCGGGAGCGCAGGTCTTCCGTGCCCCCGAGGTGAGCCGTCTGACTCTCAAGAGCATTTAGGGCTTCACGGAAGAACTGCACAGAAACGTCGAATTGTTGCCTTTGCCGCATGATTGCGCCAAGAGCAGCTAACGATTCCGCCTGCTCCGACGTGCCGGGAATTGACTTTTGTCTGATTGTCAAGGCTTGGCGATAGTAACCCTCAGCTTTTGCCAAGTCTCCAGAACGAGCCGCAACGTCTCCAAGGCGATTCAGGCTCTCTCCGGCCCATAGACCATCGGGTGCCGTTTCCTGCTCGATTGCCAGAGCTCGACGACAGTATTCGCCGGCCTTATCCAGATCACCTCGATTCCACGCCACATCCCCCAGGTTATGCAAGGCGGCGGCGATCTCAAGACCACCGGGAGCGAGTTTCTCGTAGATAGTGAGCGCTCGCCGGAAATACTGTTCAGCCTCTACAAGATCACCCTGGCCCTCGGCTGCCGTTCCAACATTATTGAGACTCTGCGCAAGAGCAACGCTGTTCGGCGAGCGCTTCTCACAAATCGCCAAGGCGCGCCGATAGTAACCTCCGGCAGTTGTTGCATCACCACGTTCCGCGGCAATGAGACCTAGATTGTTAAGACTGTTCGCAACGTCAAGACTGTCCGGGACCAATCTCTCGCGGATTGCGAGCACTTGACTATGCCGTTCTTCCGCCTTTTGCAGATCACCTCGGCTCCCATCGAGGACAGCGATATTGTTTAGAAGATCCGCGACCTTCAAGGTACCAGGGAGGAGCTTCTGTACGATTACGAGAGCCTCATGGAAATGCTCTTCGGCACCCCCCAGGTCGCCACGGCCCCAAGACAAGATTCCGAGCCCGTTGAGGCTTGCGGCGGCATCGAAACCTTCCGGGGCTTGTTTGCCCTCAATTGCCAGTGCCTTGCGGTAGTACTCTTCCGACATCCTCGCATCGCCGCGGTCAAAGGCGACCTGACCCAGCCGAGTCAAACTCCTTGCAACCACCAAACTATCTGGACCAAGCTTCTCCCGAATTTCGAGCGCCCGATGCTGGCGTTCCTCAGCCTTCGTCAAATCACCCTGTCGCAAGGAAGCCTGCCCTAGCGCACTAAGACACGAAGCGGCACTCAAACTTTCAGCTCCGAATCTCAGGCTTTCGTTCAGGGCTTGTTGATAGTAATTCTCCACGTTACTCCAATCGCTATGTTTTTCGAATAGTTCGGCCCGAGCCAAAAGTAACCGGGCCCTCACGTGTGGTTGAAATGACGGCGCTTCCTGAATTGCATCCTGATAAAGTTTGTCGGCTTGATTCCATATCTGTGCATCGGAAGATTCCTGGGCGGCATGTGCCAACGCCCAGGCTCCCAGCGATGGGCATTTGTGCTTCCGGCCTTCATTTACTATCTCCCGCCATCGGACCGCTGCCTCGCTGAGTTTATGTGCCTTGGCCAATTTCTCGCCTTCGAGGTAGATTGTCAGCAGATTCCCTTGAAGATCGGGCCGCGCCTGAATATCCCATTTGTCTGGTCCGATTACCCACGATTGCTTGACCGCGGTTCTCGTGCCAACTAGTGTTACTGGTCCCCGCGGCTCTTGCTCCGTTTCGATCTCAGACAAATCAAACGGCGACTCGATCTTGCCTTTGGCATCACCTCGAGACCAACCTAGGACGATGTCTCCCTGCGCGAGCCCTGCCTTCTCGCCCTCAGAGTTCTTCGCTACGCTTTCCACTACCAGCCCTTGTCTGATCTCTGCGGCAGTACACGGACTGGAGCCGTTTCCCGGTGGCGGTGTCTGTCCAAACACAGAGAGAGCCGCAAAACATAGTGAGAATAGAGCGGCCAATCGCGCGTTTGGCTGAGACATCACGAAGATCAACCATGGTTTACTGAAAGGCGGGTGTCCACTCCACATGTGAAAGCTCCTGAGGCTGGGATGTTCTCTTCGTCTAGTCTCGAAAAACTCTGGAGAGGGGCCGGAACGCCGAAGACAACAAAGTACCCGCTTGGGCCCGCTCTGTCAACAGCTCGCACTGAAGGCCTGTTAGCGTTTGTTGTAACGTTTCCTGTTGGAGACCCACATAAGAACAGAAGGCAAGAAAAGATGAGTCACTCGCAAGTAAACCGCGAATTGGCGTTTGGCAGTGCACACAACAACGAGGAGCCGACGATGAAGCATCTGCGACGGGCACGAAGGCCCAGAAGATTTCCTCGACAGCGCTCCGACCCAGTGTATTCTGTCGGCACACAGGCTACTCTACGTCTGCAGTCGCGGGCGAAGTTCGACTGAGTCGGCCTTCGATTCCGATCCTAATCAAAGCCGTGCGTAGCACATTCTGCACGTGCCTACGCTTTACTATAATAGGAGGACCCAATGCGACGTAGATCGTTGATTTTCGGCCTCGGTGTTACGGCATGTTTGGCTTTGCTAGCCTTGAACCTCGACGCGTTCCTTGCCCAGCCGCCAACAGTGGTTGTTACGGTCCAAGTAAGGGACACGTCGGGCGGCACACTCTTTTACCGATGGAAATCCAGCGACGGGGCAATAAAGAACGTAAATGCACCCTCAACAACATGGACCCTACCAAACGGTCCTGGCCTCCATTTTGCCTACGTATTGGTCGGGAACGGGCTCGGGGGGTTCGCGGAGAGCCGGATCGCTGTAAACACCGACACCATCGGTACCCCTGCCAAGGTGCCGCCTCCCCGTACATTGGCCGCACCTGCAGCACCGGCCCAGCAGGGCGACTTCTATCGGGCGCTTGTCATTTATGGCGGCTATGGCGGCCACAGCGTCAATTCGGATTTCAATGCTGTGTATCGCCCGGGCATCGCCGCCTATCTACAGGATCTGATTTCAGGGGCGCGCTACCCAGCCAATAGCACTGTCCTAACCGATCTTAAAGGTGAGGTTATCGTCCCGGGTGTGCCACCAGGGACAAACTACGCCCTCAACTGTTCGGTCGACGGAGGACTGAGTTTCGGGCAGTGTGCCGACAGCTCCATTCAAGCGACAGAGATGCTCCCAGCGGCCACATCGGTTTACATCAACACCTCTGATTTTGGCAACGATGCGGTTTCCGGCAAGTTGGTGCTTCAAGATGGCAATCCCTGTGGCACCGTGAACGAGTTCTTTGGAATTCGGGTGGCGGCAACCGCCACGTTGCTTGATGCCCAACACAACATCCTCGCGGGTCCAGTACAGGTCAATGAGTTTGGAGATTACTCTTTACCATTTGACCCGAGAGCGGCCTCGGTACGTTTGAAGTGTGGGAAGGCCAAGCCCTTGGTGGTAAACGTAAACGGGAAAGATCTGGGCGTGACGGTCTTGCCGGGGGTGAGCGCACCTATTGTTTTGTCGATGTCGGCGACGTTGAATGGAACGCCGGTGGGGATATTCCCACCTCCGCCTCCGAAACTTCCTTCCGATATGTTGACGCGGGCTGACGGCTACCTGGCGGAAAAAGGAGTGGATTCGCGCATGGGTGCCTGCCAGTACTATAAGGCAGTCGGTGCAGTAAAGGGCTGTGGCGCAGCTGGGAGTCTGATCGGGGCCATCAGTTTCGAGGATTGGAAGCGCACGGTCAAGATAGGAAAATACGCTGTCGGCGGTGTGCCTGAGTACACGGCCACTTATATCAACAAAATGGATCTCAACCTCACCCGTGAGCACCACTCGATTTCCTATGGGCCTAGTCAGACCGCTGCATATGTCTGCAATCACCTTGGTCCGCCGTTCAATTTGGTCACGCCGCAAAGCGACATCGACACGGCGATTGACAATACAGTGAACGGTAAGGATCTGGTTGCTTGTGTCGCGATGGACTATACAGTTACTCCAGGAGTCAACAATGGGGAGCCTTTCATCCGCTTTCTAATCTTTGGTCCTAGCGGCCAATTGCTGCCGTCGGTGAATCTGGACGGGAGACGGGAGAAGTTTGTACCGGGAACGTGTGTAGTATGCCACGGTGGGGACCACTACGCAGGGAAGTTCCCGGAAGACGGCTCGGGATTCGCCAATGTGGGAGGCCACTTTCTTCCCTATGACACGGGGAACTTCGAGTTCTCCAGCAAAGCGGGGCTGACTGAGGCCGACCAAGCGCAGGCGATCTACTTCCTGAACCAAAACGTGCTCAACGCTGGTCCAACCGTAGCGGAGCAAGAACTCATTGCCGGGTGGTACGCCAACGGACCAGTGCTCGATCAGTTTTACGTGCCGAAAAACTGGCAGGACGCTCAAACGACAGTAAACATCTCATCGATTTCCCGTTTTGGAGGCGTGGTCACTGTCAACACCTCAAGCAACAACTCGTTTGTCAAGGGACTGGTGGGCATCGCGGGCGTGGCAGATGCGAGTTATAGCGGAACGTTCCTATCTTATTCAAGCTCGCCCACACGGTTCTTCTACTTCCAGGCGGGAGTCGATTCCGCCTCTTCTGGGGGAACCGCCACACTTAATCCCAACGCGGCAGACTTTTACCAGAACGTCGTCGCGCGTAGTTGCAGGAGTTGTCACGTTGCGATGGTTGAGCGCTACAACTTCGATCACTTCCAGAACATTGCGCCTTACACGGTAACCGATGGACTCGCTGATACCGGTTTCGATGTGGGCATAAACGTCTGCGGCGGAAGCGGTCAGATTGAGCGCGACCACATGATGCCGAACTCGCTGGTCACTTTTAACCGGCTCTGGTTGACCTATCAGAACACGGCAGGTTTGCCGGATCAACCAACGATTCTGGCCCAGTTCTTTGGTAGCGATACAGGAGCGACCGGAACATGCATTCCGGGCATAACTCCTTAAAGAATGGGCTGCTTGGCCGAATTATCCGGGTGGACTGGATTGATGCGCGCTCTGTCACTATTTGTTTTTCTGGACACTCTCACGAGTATCCCCCAGTCTCAAGCGAGGATTTGAGGGTTATATTAGCGACTCCGGTGGCTGCGACTCGATCACACTCGGTGGCACTCCAGCAGATGTAGAATTCTACGGTTTTCGAGTTGTCCGCGAGGCAAAGTAGATCAAAGATCAAGTAGATCGCGCAAATTGTTTCTTCCAAAACAAGATTCCCAGTAATGTTTTTGAGCTGCACGACACTGATAGTGAGGCTGACCCACTGAAACGCCTTTTAGTTACCTCACACGTTCCTTGACCGGACCGATCTTTTGTACCAAGCGGAATGTTAGTGTAACGCTTTGTTTGACAAAAATCCGCCGTCGTCGTCGGGGGTGTGGGAATGTGGAAAACGGGTTTTGTTTTCCACATTTC
>Ga0075018_10000774_pt1 | contig 10163 bp, 7 predicted proteins | sample ColStrG_CSR_2014_FD_71471 | JGI IMG/M metagenome (GOLD analysis project Ga0075018, IMG submission 71471) | Freshwater sediment microbial communities in response to fracking from Pennsylvania, USA - Cold Stream Run_MetaG_CSR_2014 | ecosystem: Environmental > Aquatic > Freshwater > Creek >... | reverse complement strand
TCGTGTCAAGCACGTTCGCCGATCTCGGCGTCCCCGCGCCCATCGTTGCCACCCTTACCGATCACGGTATCGACGCGCCCTTCCCCATCCAGGCCATGACCCTTCCCGATGCCCTCGCCGGCCGCGATCTCTGCGGCAAGGCCCCGACCGGCTCGGGCAAGACCATCGCCTTCGGCATCCCGTTGGTGGCCAACATCGGCCAGGCTGACCCCCGCCGTCCCAAAGGTCTCGTCCTCGTCCCCACCCGTGAGCTGGCGTCGCAGGTCCGTGACGAATTGCTGATGTTGGCTGGTCCCCGCGGTCGTCGCGTCGAGGCCTTCTACGGCGGCAACGGGTTCGGTACGCAGCTCAACGCGCTGCGCCGTGGCGTCGACATCGCCGTGGCCTGTCCGGGCCGGCTGATGGATCTCGTCAATCGCGGCGACATCAAGCTCGACGAAGTCGAGTTCGTGGTCATCGATGAGGCCGACCGCATGGCCGACATGGGCTTCCTGCCTGAGGTGCGCAAGCTCCTCGACCTCACGCCCGCCTCGCGCCAGACGCTGTTGTTCTCGGCCACCCTCGACGGCGACATCGACGTGCTGGTGCGCCACTACCAACGCAATCCGGCGCGTCACGAACTGGCCAAGGACCCTGAGGATGGCGCTCGGGTGACCCACCTGTTCTGGAACGTGTCGCGCGACGACCGCATCAAGCAGTGCGCCAAGGTCATCTCCTCCAGCGGGCCCACCATCGTGTTCTGCCGCACCAAGCGGGGTGCCGATCGGGTGGCCCGCCAGCTCGATCAGTCCGGCCTGCGGACCGCCGCCATTCACGGCGACCGGTCGCAATCGCAGCGTGAGCGGGCCTTGGAGGCATTCCACCGGGGCCAGATCGATGCGCTGATCGCCACCGACGTTGCCGCCCGTGGCATTCATGTGGACGGGGTGTGCGCGGTGGTCCATCTCGACCCTCCGGCCGACGAGAAGGATTACGTCCACCGTTCCGGCCGCACCGGCCGCGCCGGTGCCGAGGGCATCGTCGTGACGTTCGTGGCGCCGGAGTTGCGCAAGGACGTCACCCGGATGCAGAAGATCCTCAAGATGCCGACCGGTATCACTTCACCCGACGAATCACAGCTCCCGATCATCGATCGTCCGCCCCGGCGTGCCGAGCGAGCGCCGCGGGCCTACCAGACGATCAACGAAGTGACACCGGGCCATCGTGCTCGCCCGACCACCTCAGGCCGCCGCTCGGGCGGTCCGGATCGCGCCCGCCGGTCCCCTCGGCCCGAGCGGGCCCGCGACGAGCGCGATGAGCGCTCGGCTCGTCCCGACCGCGCTCAGGGTCGGCCGGCCGGCTCACGATCTGGCTCTGGCTCTGGCTCTGGCTCTGGCTCAGGCTCGAGCTCGCGATCCGGTTCCGGGTCGGGCACGTCGCCCGGTCGTTCCGCCCCGCGGTCCAGTGCAGATAGCTCAGCCCAGTCCCGTCCCTCCAGTCAGGGGTCGCCATCGGGTCGCACCGGTGGATCGCGGTCCTCGGGCCCGACGCCCACGAACGCGCAGGGCAACCGCAAGACGCGGCGCGCCCATCTGCAGGCGGGCGCCGGTTCGCCATCGGCTGGTACGACGGGACGCTCCAAGCGGGCGGCCGTCCCCAACAAGGACAAAGGCAAGCGCCGCCAGCCCAGCAGCGGCCGGGGCTGAGCGGGCGTTGGGTCAGTCGGTCGCGTCGGGCACGTAGTACGGCCGGCCGGCCGCCTCCCATTCTTCGTACAGCTCGAGGAAGGTCTCGCCGAAGAACGGATCCTCGCCCCGCAGCGGCATGACCGCTCGGCGGATGGTGAAGTCCAGGGGGGCCAGCTCGGCGGCCCGGTCGAAGTGCACATCGGCGGCCTCGGGGTTGTCGGCCCGGAGCAGGTGCAGGGCCAGCCGGTACTCGGCCCGCGCCTGCTGGTGAGCCTGCGACGGCGGCACCTGGCCGGCCCGGATCTCGTCGCCCGACAGCGGGGCCACGTCGTCGAGCACCCAGCGGCGCAGCGCTTCGTGGTGGGGCTTGGAGTCGACGCCGTGGAACTCGATGAACTGATCGTCGCCGAAGGCGACGTCGTTGGGCCGCACCAGGTTGTTCTCTTCGTCGATCCACACGACGGTCGGCACGTTGACGATGCTGTAGCGCTCGGTGATGACGTGGTCGCGGTCCAACAGCACGGGGAAGGTGGCGTCGGCCTCCTCGGTCCACGGGCGGACGGCCTCCGGGTCCTCGTCCACGGCCACGGCGAGGATCGACAACCCGTGGGGCTCGAGCTCGCGGTGGATGGCCTCCCACGCCGGCAGGTCGTAGCGGCAGCCGCACCACGAGGAGAACGTCATGAGCAGCTTCTTGCGGCCGCTGAAGTCGTCCAGCGAGACCGGCTGGCCATCGATGGTGTTGACCGTGAAGGGCTGGGCCCGCAACGAGGCCATGGCCGACGACCGCTCATCGGCCCCCGGCACCAGCACGGCGACGGCCTCGGTGGGATCGACAGCCACCACCTGGCCGGTCATGGCGGCCAGGGCACCCAGTTCGATCTCGTCGCCGGCGAGCGCGTCGACCCACAGGGAGCGGGGCACGCACACCTCACCCCGGCACAGTCCTTCGGGCTTGATCGTCCATCCGGTGGCCTCGGCCACGGCGGCAGGCCCCAGCCGGACCTCGTCCCCGGCCACGATGGCGGGCACCGACGTGGTGGCGTCCTCGGTGATGATGGTGAAGCGGCCCACGATGACTCCCTTTTGCACCCCGGCGAAGCGAATCGCAGCGTACCGGGCGGCGGGTACTACGCTCACCGCCGATGGCGAGCGGCTCGAAGAAGAAGACCCGGAACAAGAAGCAGCAGCGTAAGCCCCAGCACCACCTTCCCAAGGTGGGAACGCCGGCGGATAACGCCTATCGCCAACGCGAGAGCCGCGAGGACCTCTTCGACTTCGGCCTGGCCCGCCCGAAGAGCGGGGCCATGAACATCGTGCTCATCGTCGTGGTCCTGGCCTTCCTGGCCCTCGGCGTCTTGGCGCTCCTGCGTTTCACCTGACGACGCCACGGCTGCCCCGGGCCACGAGGCCACCCGCTCATTTCTGACTGGTCGTCAGAGTCTTTCGGCAGCCCGCCGCACCTGCCACTAGCCTGTTGGACGGAGTAGAGGCCGGGGACTGATGGGCGCGTGTCACGCGAGCGTTCAGAACCTGGCGGGAAGGCAGGCCAGACGGTGCAGGCTGAGAAGCCCGCAGCACAGTCGGGAACAACGGGCGAGTGGGAGGTCGACGGCCTCACACCTACTCTGGCGCGCCACCTCGAGGCTCTGACTTCGCTCTTCAAAGCGGCGCCGGTGGGGGCGGCGGTCTGGTCAGTCGACGGCGAACTCATCTGGGCGAATCCCGTACTCCTCGACCTGGTCGAGTTGCCTACTGACGAGAGTACGCCGGTCCGCTTCGAGCGGTTCACCGACCCCGCACAAGGCGTTGCCCTCAAGACTCACCTCGGTGAGGTGCTGAGCGGGCGCCGCAACTACCTGGAGTGCGACTTCCGCTGTCGGAGGCCCGACGGTGAGCCCCACTGGGTTCGCACCATGGTGACGCCCGTCTATGGCCCTCACGGTCGCCCGGACTTTCTGCTGTCCCAGGTCTTCGACTTCTCCAACCCGCGCACCCGTGAGGCGACGGCCCACCGCCTCGTCAACGAGACGCCGGTCCTGCTGTGGCTGACCGACGAGCGGGGGGTTCCCCGGATCGGGAACCGGGCCAGTTTCGAATTCCTCGGCCTCACCCCCGACGATCCCGATTTGCAGCAGAGCATCTTCGGGACCTTCCACCCCGACGACTTTGCGCTGATCGGCGATGACCTGGCCAGCTCGATCCGCGATCGGGCGCCATTCGAGTTCACCGCTCGACTGGCTCGGCGTGACGGGGCCTACCGATGGCTGCACCATCGGGCCCTGCCCTTCTTCGACGCTGACGGGGAGTACGAGGGGTATGCCGGGGCCAGCCTCGACGTGACCGAAGCCGAGGAACTCCGCCTCGAGTTGGACAGCGTGCGCGAGCTCTTCGCCACGGTCACCGAGGCCGGGCCGATTGCCGTGCTGCGTACGGATCGAGACGGAAACATCGTCTACGCCAATGGCGGCTGGCCTGAATTCCTCGAAGGCGAGGACGATCTGGTCGGCTTGAACTGGCAGTCCGAGCTCGTCCCCGAACATGTCGAGGAACTCGTCACCCGCGGTCTGGCCGCCGTGGAATCCCGCGAGCCCTATTCGGTGCGTGTCCGCACTCGTGACATCGATCCGAACGTCGACAGTCTCATGGGGAGCGCGGACTCGGCCTGGGCAGAGATCCGGGTGGCGCCGGTCTTCAACAAGGAGGGCGCCCACGACGGGTACGTGGCCACCCTGGCGGATGTGTCGGCCGAGGTCGCGGCAGGGGCTCGAGCCGACCAGCTCGCCCGGGTCCTCGACGCCGGATCCGACTTCCTGATGATCGCCGACCACAAGGGCGACGTGTCCTATGTGAACGACGCCGCCCATCAGACGCTCGGCGTGCGCGCCCCCAGCCCGGGTGTGGTGCCCAGTGCGCTCCATGATGTGCTCGAGGCCGAATCACGCGATCTGTTCCACACCGTTGTGGAACCCGCGCTCGCCTTGGACGGCATCTGGCGGGGTGAGCTCACGTTCCGCAGTCGTTGGGGCCAACCGATCCCGGTGTCGGCGCTGTTCCTCGCCCATCAGAACCACATGGGCCGCATCGAGTCGGTCTCGGCGGTGGCCCGCGACATCACCGATCTGAAGGATGCCGAGCGGCGCTTGCGCAAGTTGGCGACACACGATTACCTCACCGGCCTGCCCAATCGGGTCTTGCTCTACGACCGGCTCGAACAGGCGGTCGCCCGCTTCCAGCGCCACGGCCGATCGGTCGCGCTGCTCTACCTCGACCTCGACAACTTCAAGCCCATCAACGATGAGTTCGGTCATCAGGTCGGTGATGCCGTGTTGATGCAGATCGGCGACCGCATCCACAAAGTGATCCGGGAGACCGACACCGCCGCCCGGATCGGCGGCGATGAGTTCGCGGTGCTCGTCGAGGCCTTCGACGATTCGGATCATCTGCGCGACGTGGCCAACCGGCTGATCGACGCCATCGGTATGCCGATGACGGTCGAGGAGCATGTGACGACGGTGGGCGTGTCGATCGGCGTCGTGGAGGCGGGTTCATCGGCCGATGCGGCCGACTCCCTGATGGCCGCGGCCGACGAGGCGATGTACCGAGCCAAGGCCGCGGGCCGGGGCCGCTACGAATTCGTCGGACGCGACGGCGCCACGACACCCCCCGCGACGCACGCTGCGGCGGACCCCAAGGTGCACCCCGCCTCGCACCCCACGACGGAATCGGCGTAGGAAGTGGTCGCCCTGGCGACCACTTCCTACGCCGGTTGGGGTTACGGGTGGAGGCCGCACACCGCGAGGGCGTCGCCGTACATCAGCCGCTTGTGCTCGGCGATGACCTCACGGGATTTCCCGGCCGACTCGGCGGCCAATACCACGGCCCGGTCGACCACGTCGTCAGCGGCGGCCAGTTCGTCGACGATCCCCATGGCCAGGGCGTTCGGTCCGTCGTAGCGCCTGCCGGTAAGCGCCGCCTCAGCGAGGGCCGGCCGCGGGAGATGCGCGGCCAGCACCGCGTACATGCCCGGCGTCAGCGGCAGGCCGAGGTCGACCTCGGGAAGGCACCAGTAGCCGCGATCTTCCCGCATCACCCGGAAGTCGTGAGCGCTGGCCAACATGGCTCCACCGGCAAAGGCATGGCCGTTGATGGCGGCGACCGTGACCACGTTGAGCCCTAGAACCCGGCCGAGCAGGCGGTGGACGTCAGGGAGAAATCCCTCGGTCTCGTCGCCGCCGGCCATGAGCCAGTCGAGGTCCAAGCCGTTGGAATAGAACTTCCCGTCGCCCGTGGTGACCAACGCCGACGGTCCGCCGGTGGCCTCGATCTCGTCCAGGGCGCCGTGAAGCGCCCCGATCGATGCACGGTTGAAGCGGTTCTCGTCGTGGCAGAGCCGAAGGACCCACACGTCTCCTCGCCGCTCCAACTCGATCAGCTGGTCGCTCATCCGACGCTCCCCCCCGACTGCCGGCGACCCACGGCAAGGATGCGTGGATTCGGACCGGTGGCCGGTCTCTTTCTACGCAAGATGGTGGCGATGGGCCAAACCTGGGTGTTGGCCAAGGCCCCGTCCCGGGAACGGTGTGCAGTTTCGCCGGGCCGCGACGCCGGTCTACCGTCTCAGCGTGGCTGACTACCGACCCCCCATGACCGATATTGCGTTCGTCCTCGACAACTTGGTCGATCTCGACGCGGTGTGCCGACTCGACCCCTATGCCCACCTCGACCCGGACACCATCAAAGGGGTGCTCGAGGAGAACGGCCGGTTTGTGGCCGACGTCATTGCCCCCCTCAACAAGGTGGGTGATCTCCAGGGATCGCAACACCAAGCCGACAACACGGTGAAGACTCCGGATGGGTTCGCGGCGGCCTATGCCGCCTATGTCGAGGCGGGCTGGGGGGCGGTCCCCTTCGAGCCGGAATACGGCGGCGGAGGCTTCCCCTGGGTGGTCGGAACCGTCATGCAGGAGTTCATCTCCAGCGCCAACATGGCGTTTTCGATGTGTCCCCTGTTGACGCAGGGCGCCATCGACATGCTCCGCCACCATGGCAGCGAGGAGCAGCGTGAGGTCTACCTGCCCAAGATGGTCACCGGCGAGTGGACGGGCACGATGAACCTCACCGAACCCGAGGCCGGATCGGACGTGGGCGCGCTGAGGACCAAGGCGGTGCCCGCCGACGATGGCACCTGGCGCATCACCGGTACCAAGATCTTCATCTCGTTCGGCGAGCACGACATGGCCGACAACATCATCCACCTCGTCCTGGCCCGTACGCCGGGAGCCCCTCCTGGCACCAAGGGAATTTCCTGCTTCATCGTGCCCAAGTACCTGGTCAACGACGACGGCACCTTGGGCGAGCGCAACGACGTGACCTGCGTATCGATCGAACACAAGATGGGTATCAAGGCCAGCCCCACGTGTGTGATGAGTTACGGCGAGGGGGACGGCGCCGTCGGCTACCTCATCGGTGAGGAAAATCGGGGCATGCGTTACATGTTCACCATGATGAACAACGCGCGGCTCTCGGTGGGCCTCGAGGGCCTGGCGCTCGCGGAACGGGCCTATCAGGACGCAGTGCAGTACGCCCAGGAACGCCACCAGGGCACGGCCCCGGGCTCGCCCGCAGGGGACAGCTCGCTCATCATCGACCACCCCGATGTGCGACGCATGTTGCTGACTATGAAGGCCTACATCGAAGCCATGCGGTCGGTCATCTACCTGACCGCCGAGGGCATGGACATCGCCATCTCCCACCCCGACGCGGCTACCCGCCTGGCCGCTTCCGAGCGCGTGGACCTGCTGATCCCGATCTGCAAGGGCTGGTCGACCGACATGGGCGTTGAGGTCACCTCGCTGGCCATCCAGGTCTACGGCGGCATGGGTTACGTGGAGGAGTCGGGCGTGCCGCAACACTTCCGCGACGCCCGGATCACGCCCATCTACGAGGGCACCAACGGCATCCAGGCCATGGATCTGGTGGGACGCAAGATGCCCATGCGGGCGGGCGGCGTCGTGCAGGATTTCCTTGCCTCGGTCGCCGCCCTCGACGCGGATCTGGACAAAGCGGGCCCCGAGCTCGCCTCGATCCGCGCCAACCTGGCCGAGGCGCTCGCGGTGCTGGGCGAGACCACCTCGTGGCTGATGGAACACGGCCAGGCCGATGTGCGCAACGCCTTGGCGGGTGCGACGCCGTACCTGCGGATGTTCTCCCTGGTAGCCGCCGGCTGGGCCATGGCTCGCCAGGCGCTGGCCGCCCAGGCCCATCTCGACGCCGGCACCGGCGACACCGAGTTCATGGCGGCGAAGGTGGTGACCGCTCGGTTCTATTGCGAACAGCTGCTGCCCGCGGTCAAGGGCCTGCACGGTCCGGTCACAGCGGGCTTCGCCGACCTCTTCGCCATCGACTCAGCCCATCTGGCGGGCTGAGGTGTCGACGTTCGGCACCTCGGTCGTAGCCGGGGTGCCCCGGCTGTTGGGGTCGATCCCGAGCCCGGGCTCCAACCAGATCGTGCTCGGCCCGTTGCATCTGCGGGCCTACGGATTGGCCATCGCCCTGGGCGTCTTCGCCGCCATCGAGATCGCCCGGCGTCGCTGGGCGGCGCGGGGCGGCAACCCCGAAGACATCTCCGCCATCGCCATCTGGGCCGTCCCCGCCGGACTCATCGGGGCCCGGATCTATCACGTGATCACCGACAACGAGCTCTACCGGGGTCACTGGTTCGACAGCCCGTTTGGCGCCGGGTCGAAATCACCACTCACCATCTGGAATGGCGGACTCGGCATTCCCGGTGGCATCGCCCTGGGAGTGGCGGTCGGGATGTATGTGGCTCGCCGGAGGGGGATGCGCCTGGGTCCGGGTCTCGATGTCGTGGCCCCGGCCATCGCGGTGGCGCAGGCCATCGGTCGCTTGGGCAACTACTTCAACCAGGAGCTCTACGGCCGGCCTACCTCGCTTCCGTGGGGGCTCCAGATCAGCCCGGCCAACCGGCCACCGGGCTACGAGGTGTTCGCCACGTTCCAGCCCACCTTTCTCTACGAGGCGCTATGGAACCTCGGTTTGGCCACGTTGTTGATCCTGATCGATCGGCGTCGCGTCCTGCGTCCGGGACGCATCTTCGCGCTCTACGTCGGGGGCTACGCCGTGGGCCGGTTCCTCGTCGAGTCGTTGCGTATCGACCAGGCCAACAAGATTCTCGGCCTCCGGATAAACACTTGGACGAGCCTGGTGGCCTTCGCCGGGGTGGTGCTGTTCCTGGCCATCGCCGGTCTGCGTCGACGTCCCGGCGATTCTGACGAGCCCTACGTCGATGGTCACCGCCTCGATGCGGTACCGGTCGAGCCGTCAGTGGGCGAGCAGGGGAGCTGACGGGACAGGCGTGTCGAACCCTTTGATGATCGGCCCTCCGGGATCGAGCGCCATGGGATCGGCCTCGATGTTGCCCGCCAACCGATCGAGGTGGCTGAGCCCATCGAGCGTCCGCTCTATCCGGCGCAGAGGATGGTGTGGGGACAGCGACCGCATCGAGGCAACCGGCGGAAAGGCGAGGAGCTCACGCACGTCGTAGGCAATCGAGTAGAGCCGGAGCCGCTCGAACTCGTGGGGGTAGCCGAAGAGCTCGGGGTACTCCTCGGCCATCCAGAAGGGGACCTCGGCGTAGTCGATGGCCCGTGTCTCGGCCTCGTAGTCCTCGGCCACATGGAGGTAGGGAAAGGCGCAGAAGCGCAAGAACACGTCGAGGTCGACGTCGGCCGGTGCCTGCCGGGAGAACTCGAAGTCCAGCAGGGCGGTCACGACGTTGCCGTCCCACAGGACGTTCTCGAACGTGAGGTCGCCGTGGACGAACGTGGTCTGGTCGAAGGGCTCGATGGTCGAGCAGGTGGCCAGCACGAGTTGGCGGGTGGCGTCGATGAGCTTGGTGTCGACGTGTTCCATTACGGCCGCCTTGTCCAGCGCCGCCAGGAGGGGGTCAACCGCTCGGAAGGTGTGCGTGCCCAGGAGCTGCGGCGCGTCCACCTCGATGACGTCGTCGGGACAGTCGAACTGGTGGAGCCGGCGCAACTTGGCGGCCATCTGGTTGACGGCCTGACGACGCTCCTCGCGGGTCATGGCTGGCCAGCAGCGGCTGAGGGGGCGACCCGGCACTCGATGGACGATCAACCAGTCGGAGCCGAGCTGGCCGCCGTAGGCCTCGATGATCGGGTACCCGACCTCGGCGGGGAGCAACGGGCCGATGGACGCCTCGCGTCGCAGCCGCTGGTTGGCCTGTCGATTCACCCGCACCACGTAGCGATCGGAGAGCCAGACCTCGTTGGTCACGCTCGAAGCGCGCTCCAGCGGCAGATCCAGGGGGAGGCCGGCTTCTTCCAGCGCTCGGCGGGCGCGCGCGAGCGCGAACGAATCACTCATCGCGCGTCCTGTCGAGGTCCCATGCGTTCCTCACAACGGCCGCCTGTGACCGCTGCTTGACCATGATGAGTCGAACGGCCCATGCCG
>Ga0075018_10000773_pt1 | contig 10165 bp, 5 predicted proteins | sample ColStrG_CSR_2014_FD_71471 | JGI IMG/M metagenome (GOLD analysis project Ga0075018, IMG submission 71471) | Freshwater sediment microbial communities in response to fracking from Pennsylvania, USA - Cold Stream Run_MetaG_CSR_2014 | ecosystem: Environmental > Aquatic > Freshwater > Creek >... | reverse complement strand
ACCGACGCCGGCAATATCGGCCCCGTGATGGATGCGCTGCGCGCCGATTCCGGTGACAGCATCGTGCTGGTGACGCCGGCGTTCCCGGAAACCGGCCGCACCGTCTATATGGGCAATCTGTTCGTGGGCTCCGTGCCGCTGAACGAGAGCCCCTTGAAGGACCATCCGCTCAATCCGATGCATGATTCCAACCTGGTGCGGGTGCTGGCGCGCCAGAGCAGGACCAAGGTCGGGCTGGTCGCTCTCGCCGACATCGCGCGCGGCCCGGATGCCGTCCGCGCGCATCTCGCTGATCTCGCGAAAAAAGGCTTCGGCGCGGCGATCGCGGACGCCGTGTTCGAGCGCGATCTCGAGACGATCGGCAAGGTTGCGCTGGATCATCGCGTTTCCGTCGGCGCGTCCGGCCTCGGGCTCGGTCTCGCCCGCGGCCTGGTTGCATCCGGCCGGGTCGAATCGAATGCGGCGAATGCTGCTTCGGAGACGCCCGTCGGCGGTCCGGCGGCATGCCTCGCCGGCAGTTGTTCGCAGGCCACGCTGCAGCAGATTGCGAGCGCGGAAGCCGTGATGCCGGTGCTGCATCTCGACCCCGACCAGGTGGTCGCCGGCAGGGACGAAGCGCGGCGCGCGCTGGCCTGGGCCAAAGATCGGCTCAAGGACGGTCCGCTTCTGATCGCCTCCAGCTCGACGCCGGATCAGGTGGCAGCTCTGCAAGCTCGTCATGGCCGGGATGCAGCCGGGCATGCCATCGAACAGGCGATGGCCGACATCGCCGAAGGTCTGGTGCGATCGGGCGTGCGGCGGCTGGTGGTCGCCGGCGGTGAAACCTCCGGCGCGGTGGTGGACCGGCTGGGCATTCCCGGTTTCCTCGTGGGTGCGGAAATCGCTGCAGGCGTGCCGGTTCTGCGCGCCGTCGGCTCCAAGGACGGCGCGATGTTGCTGGCCCTGAAGTCCGGCAATTTCGGCGGTCCGGAATTCTTCTCGGACGCTCTCAAGCTGATGCTTTGAATCCCGGCGCTCAGCCCGGCCCAATGCGTGCGGCTTCGTGCATCACGGATTCCACCAGCGCCGGTTCGACACCGTTTTTCTCGGCGGCTTCTGCCAGCTGGGCCGGTCGGGGCTGCGTGCGCAGGACGGAATATTGTGAGGGCGCGTGATCAGCCACGTGTAATCCGAGCAGGTCCGGCCGAGCGTAATGCCCATTGGTGTCGATGATGGCCTTCCAGGCCTTGATCATCCAGGCCTGTAGTTCCGCGCGCACGATGGCCGGGCCTTCGACTGGTCCCACCAGCGGAATCCCAAGAGGGGCAATGATGCTTGATCCGCCCTTGGCGTAGCCAATGTTCATATGGCCCTTATAGGGAAAATCGTCGGGGATATCGGCGTCGGCGATCTGCCCACACGCCGAGAGCACGAACGCACCGGCCTCCAGCGCGTGCGCACGTACGGAGGCGTGGCCCCAGAACGCCTGATGCCCCGCGTCCCATTCCTCCAACCGCGGTCCCGTATGCAGCGCGAACGCGCCTGGAAACACGGCGACATGGATCTCCTCGCCGAGCCCGATCATCGCCGCCCGCACAAGCGTCATCAGGTGCTCACCGCAAATCAGGCCGCCGAGACGCCCGATGTCGGTGTCGAAGACCCTAAGATCGGACGCGTCACCCTGACCCCAGAACATTCGCTCGGTGAAGGTCGGCATGGTCTTGCGATGACGACCCATCAGTCGCCCGTCGCGGTCGAAAAACAGCAGCGCGTTGTAGATGGTGGAGACCTCCGGGCGAGAATCCATCTCGTTGCAGCCCATCACGACGTAGGCTCCGGCCTTGCGCGCGGCGGCGCCCAGCCGCTCGGTGTCTTCGCTGGGGGCGACGATGGCGGCATCGCGGAAGCGGATACGACCTCCAGCCCATTGTTGAAGCGGGCTGTCCCAGCCCTCCGTCCAATAGGGGTAGCCGGAGAGCCACACTTCTGGAAACACAATAAGGTCGGTGCCGCCTTCGGCGGCTTCTGCGATCAGCATTTCGGCGCGGATCAGCGATGCCTCGCGGTCCATGAAGGCCGGTGCCTTTTGTACAATCGAGACGCGTACAACTTCGCGTCCCCCGAGAACCGGCTTGCTTGATTTCTGCATCATTCCGTTTGCCCTCTTTGCAGGTGAATGACAGTATGGGCGATGACGATCGCGGCCGCTTGTACCTGCGGGACACCGGCAAGTACCGGCGGGCCAACTCTCCGTCAGGAGCGCGTTAGTTGGATATTCTGTCGACTGACCTGTTGGAGCCCACGCTCCGGTTTTCCTTTTGGTCGGACGTCGTCTGCCGAACGTTTACGATGCTGGACTGCAGAACAGCAGATCGCGCGGGCTTTCGCGCAAATTTATGCAGCCGTTCGGTCGCCGGCATCTCCGTGGCGCGAGTCGATGCAACGCCGTCCGGCGTGGTCCGAACCGCGGGTCTGATCCGCTCCAACCATGACGATGCCCATATTGTGATGCTGCAGATCAGCGGTCTCGCGCGTGTTCAACAGGGGGAGCGGTCCCGCATGATGTCTCCGGGCGAGCTCGACGTCGTGCAGGCGGACAGACCCTACGTGCTGGATTTTCCGCGTCTTTTCTCGCAGTACGTGATCAAGTTGCCCCGTGCCGCGCAGCCGGTTGGCGGCGCCATCAGCCCGACGGCGGCACGGTTAGTCCGATCGCTTGCACGGGATCTGCTCGATCCGGATATCGAGCCTGACGGGGTCTGCGACGCAGTGACGGTTGGGGCCATGCAAGAGTTGTTGTGCGGGTACCCCCGGGAACATCGGCTATCTCGCCAGTCTCCCGACCTCTACAGCAAGGCCGTAGCGATCATCCGGGACAAGATGTTCGAGCCGCTGCTTTGCCGCGACCGTGTGGCCGAAGAACTCGGCGTATCCGTACGCACGCTCGCAAGGGCGTTTGCGATGCATGGTACGACCTTCGAACGCTCGTTATGGGATTGCCGGCTGGCAGCCGCCCATGAGGCGCTGTTGTCGAGCCGGGTTGGCGCAACCATTACGGAAATCGCCGTGCGTCACGGATTTTCCGATTCGTCGCACTTTACGCGTCGGTTCAAGGCGCGGTTCGGTGCCACGCCGGGATCGCTGTTGAATCGTTAGGTCTGCGCGCCATCGGCGCGAAGGGTGGCAATATGCGGCCTGCACTGAAATTTGGCAATTTCATCGGCCGGTATTCTTCTCTGACGCCCGCAGGCTGATAGTTGAGCATAACGCCGCCTTACGAACAGGCAAATGTCCAGCGTATTTCTACGGAACGTTAAGTTAACGCATGTGCAGCATGGTTGGGTTGTAATGGCGGGAAGTATTGCTTCTCGTTCGTGGGCCCCGCTGCTCGATCACGTACTCCGTTCCAACGCGCTCCAACCCGAGAGATTTCCGCCGATGTTCGCCCAATACTCGATCCGTGCCAAAATTACGGCTGTCGTCGCCTTCCTGCTGGTTGCGACCACCGGCATGGGGCTGCTGGCGGTCAAGAACATGAGGTCGCTCAACGCCAGCACCGTGGATATCACCACTAACTGGCTGCCGAGCGTCCGCATATTGGGTGAGCTGCGCGCCGGCCTTATCACCTATCGAAACGTGGTTCGCGAGCACATGCTGGCGGAGAGCGCAGAAGAAAAGCAGGCGATGGAAAAGACCCTGGATACGGTTATTCAGGGAAATCTGAAGGTCCGACAAAGCTACGAGCCGCTGATCACCAATCCGGAAGAGCGTGCCCTTTATAATGAGTGGGCGCAGCTTTCCGACAGCTATGATGCGGGCGTGCGCGAGGTGATTGCCCTGTCACGCAACAGTGTTGGCAAGACTCCTCATGAAGCACATGAGCTGAATACGAAGACGGTGAACCCGATCGGGATCAAGGCTGACGCCGTTCTGAAAAAGGCGATCGACCTCAATAATGCCGGCGCCGACAAGGCGGCCACGGATGCGGCCAACGACTATACGTTTGCCTTCGCGCTGCTTGGCGTCATCCTCGGTGTTGCCGTCGTCGTCGGCATTGGTGTCGGCATCTATCTGATTCGCGACGTCTCGAGCGGCATCGCCTCCATCGTCAAGCCAATGCAGGAGCTGGGTCACGGCGATCTGGCCGCGCAGGTTCCGCATCGGGGCGAGAAAACCGAAATCGGCGCCATGGCGGACGTGCTGCAGGTGTTCAAGGAGGCCTTGATCGCGAAGCGGGCCGCGGACGAGGCGTCGGCCCGCGACGCGGAAGCCAAGATCGAGCGTGGCCGCCGGGTGGACGGCATCACCCGCGACTTCGAATCGATGATCGGCGAAATCGTCCAGACCGTATCGTCCGCATCGACGCAGCTCGAAGCTTCGGCCGGGACGCTGACGGCGACCGCCGAGCGCTCGCGCGAATTGACCACGACGGTCGCGGCGGCCTCCGAGGAAGCCTCGACCAACGTGCAATCGGTCGCCTCCGCCACCGAAGAAATGGCCTCCTCCGTCAACGAGATCAGCCGCCAGGTGCAGGAATCGGCGAGGATGGCCGGCGAGGCCGTCGACCAGGCCCGTACCACCACCGACCGCGTCAGCGAATTGTCGAAGGCGGCGGCCCGCATCGGCGACGTCGTCGAGCTGATCAATACCATCGCCGGCCAGACCAACCTGTTGGCGTTGAACGCCACCATCGAGGCGGCGCGCGCCGGCGAGGCCGGGCGCGGCTTTGCCGTGGTGGCTTCCGAAGTGAAGGCGCTCGCGGAACAGACCGCGAAGGCGACCGGCGAGATTGGTCAGCAGATCAGCGGCATCCAGGCAGCGACACAGGATTCGGTCGGCGCGATCAAGGAGATCAGCGGTACCATCGAAAAGCTGTCGGAGATTTCCTCGACCATCGCGGCCGCCGTGGAAGAGCAGGGCGCGGCAACCCAGGAGATTTCCCGCAACGTGCAGCAGGCGGCCAACGGCACCGTGCAGGTCTCCTCCAACATCACCGACGTGCAGCGCGGCGCCAGCGAAACCGGCTTGGCCTCATCGCAGGTGCTTTCGGCGGCGCAGTCGCTGTCCAGCGACAGCAACCGCCTCAAGCTCGAGGTCGGCAAGTTCCTCCACGCGGTCAGGGCGGCCTGATCAGGCGACGGCTCCGACAGACCTGGGCAGCCAGGGTCGCGGCGGATAGCTGTCGAGGATGTGAAGGCGAAATGGGCGCTGAGCGTTGGCTATTTGCGGCAGTTCAGGTAAATCAGGGTCAATGAATAAGCTTTTGAAGGGCGGTTCCTGCCCTTCCGCCTGATTTGGGGCTCCCCGTTCCATGATCGCACTGGTGCGTATCGCGCTGAGCCGGCCGTATACTTTCGTGGTGCTCGCGCTGCTTCTGCTGATTATCGGGCCGCTGGCCGCGCTGCGCACGCCGACCGACATTTTTCCGGATATCCGCATCCCCGTCATCGGCGTGGTCTGGCAATATACCGGCCTGCCGCCGGACCAGATGGCCGGACGCATCACGACGCCGTTCCAGCGGGCGCTGACGACCACCGTCAACGATATCGAGCACATCGTCGCCAATTCCTATAACGGCTTCGGCATCGTCAAGATCTTCTTTCAGCCGAACGTCGATATCCGCACCGCCAACGCCCAGGTCACCGCGATCTCGCAGACCCTGATCAAGCAGATGCCGCCCGGCGCCACGCCGCCCCTAATCCTGAACTACAGTGCCTCCACCGTTCCGATCATCCAGGTCGCCTTGTCGGGCGAGGGCCTCACCGAGCAGAATCTGGCCGATATCGGCATTAATCAGCTGCGCACGCCGCTGGTCACGGTGCCCGGCGCCGCGATTCCCTATCCGTTCGGCGGCAAGCAGCGCCAGGTGCAGATCGATCTCAACCCACAGGCCTTGCAGGCGCGCGGGCTGTCGGGCCAGGACGTCGCCAACGCGCTCGCTGCCCAAAACCTGATCACGCCGGTCGGCACCCAGAAGATCGGCGGCTTCGAATACAACATTCAGCTCAACAACTCGCCGCTGAAGATGGAAGACCTCGGCGACCTGCCGATCAAGACCGTGAACGGCGCGATGGTCTATGTCCGCGACGTCGCCAGCGTGCGCGACGGCAATCCGCCGCAGACCAATATCGTCCATGTCGACGGCAATCGTTCGGTGCTGATGATGGTGCTGAAGGCGGGCTCGACCTCGACGCTCGATATCATCTCCGGCATCAAGCAGAAGGTCATCGACGTCAAGGATTCGCTGCCCGATGCGCTCAAGATCGGCTTCATCGGCGACCAGTCGCTGTTCGTCCGCGGCGCCATCACCGGCGTTGCGTTTGAGGGCGTCATCGCGGCACTTCTGACCAGCGTGATGATCCTGCTGTTCCTCGGCAGCTGGCGCTCGACGATCATTATCGCCGTTTCCATTCCGCTATCGGTGCTCGGCGCGATCATCATGCTGTCGGCGATCGGCGAAACCCTCAACATCATGACGCTCGGCGGCCTCGCGCTCGCGGTCGGCATCCTGGTCGACGACGCCACCGTCACCATCGAGAACATCAACTGGCATCTGGAGCAGGGCAAGGGCGTCGAGACCTCGATCATGGACGGCGCCAACCAGATCGTGACGCCGGCCTTCGTGTCGCTGCTCTGCATCTGCATCGTGTTCGTGCCGATGTTCTTTTTGACCGGCGTGGCGCGTTTTCTGTTCGTGCCGATGGCCGAAGCCGTGATGTTCGCGATGATGTGGTCGTTCATCCTGTCGCGCACGCTGGTGCCGACCATGGCGAAATATCTGCTGCAGCCGCACGTCCATCATGAAGGCGATCCGCCGCCGACACGCAACCCGCTGGTCAGGTTTCAGCGCGGTTTCGAGGTTCGGTTCGAGCGCATTCGCGGCGGCTACCGCGACCTGCTGACGCTGGCGATGCGGCGGCGGCCGGTTTTCGTGATCGGGTTCCTGGGGCTGGTCGCGGCCTCGTTCCTGCTGGTGCCGTTCCTCGGGCGGAATTTCTTTCCGTCGGTCGATGCCGGCTCGATCCTGATGCATGTCCGCACCCAGGTCGGCACCCGCGTCGAGGAAAGCGCCAATCAGTTCGCCGACGTGCAGAAGGCGATCCGCAAGATCATTCCGCCGTCCGAAATCGAGACGCTTGCCGACAACATCGGCATGCCGATCAGCGGCATCAACCTGACCTACAACAACACCGGCGTGGTCGGTACCCAGGACGGCGATATCCAGATCAAGCTGAAGGAGGGTCACCGGCCGACCGACGAATACGTCCAGGCGCTCCGCGAGCAACTGCCGCGCGCGTTTCCCGGCATGTCGTTTGCCTTCCTGCCGGCCGATATCGTCAGCCAGATCCTGAATTTCGGCGCACCGGCGCCGATCGACCTTCAGATCCGCGGCGCCAATGTGAGCGCGAATTTCGCCTACGCCAATAAATTGCTGAGCCGGATTCGCCGGATACCGGGAATCGCGGACGCACGCATCCAGCAGTCGCCGAACAATCCGACCTTCAACATCGATGTCGACCGCACCCGCGCGCAATATGTCGGCCTGACCGAACGCGACGTCACCAACAGCCTGGTCGTCAACCTGGCCGGCAGCGCGCAGGTGGCGCCGACCTACTACCTCAATCCGGACAATGGCGTGTCCTATTCGATCGTGATGCAGACGCCGCAATACAAGATCGACTCGCTGAGCGCGCTGGAGACCTTGCCGATCACCGCGGGTAGTACGGCCACGCCCCCCATTCTCGGCGGCATCGCCGACATCAAGCGTTCGACCTCGAGTGCCGTGGTCTCCCAATACGACATCCAGTCGATGGTGCAGATCTACGCGACGCCGCAGGGCCGCGATCTCGGCGCGGTCGCGGCCGACGTCAGGAGCATTATCGCCGATACCGCCAAGGACGTGCCGAAGGGTTCGTCGGTGGTGCTGCTCGGTCAGGTGCAGACCATGAACAGCGCGTTCTCCGGGCTGTTGTTCGGGCTGTTGGCCGCGATCGTGCTGATCTATCTCCTGATCGTGGTGAACTTCCAGTCCTGGTCCGACCCTTTCGTGATCATTACCGCGTTGCCGTCGGCGCTGGCCGGGATCGTCTGGATGCTGTTCACGACCCAGACCACATTGTCGGTTCCTGCGCTCACCGGCGCGATCATGTGCATGGGCGTGGCCACCGCCAACAGCGTGCTGGTGATCTCGTTCGCGCGCGAGCGCTACGAGGAACTGGGAGATCCGATTGCCGCCGCGATCGAAGCCGGTTTCGTGCGCTTCCGCCCGGTTCTGATGACCGCGTTGGCGATGATCATTGGAATGCTGCCGATGGCGCTGTCGCTCGGCGAGGGCGGCGAGCAGAACGCACCGCTCGGGCGCGCGGTGGTCGGAGGGCTGATCTTCGCCACCGTGGCTACCCTGATGTTTGTTCCCGTGGTCTTTAGTATGGTACACAAGAAGCAAGGCGCCAAAGCAGCCGCCGCCGTTCCGGAGACGTCGCATGCCCGCTGAACAGAACTCGCCGGTCTCTCGCCGGAAGTTGGGCATTTTCGCCTTCGTCGCGGGCATCGCCGCGGTGCTGGTGGTGGTGACGGGGATCCGGGCGCGCGAGGATTCCAGCGCTCGCTTGCGCGAGTGGACCGATGAGCAGGCCATTCCGACCGTCGCGGTGATATCGCCCGACGCCAAGGTGCTCAGGGCCACCATCGATCTGCCGGGTCGGCTGGAGGCCTATTACCGTGCGCCGATCTTCGCCCGCGTCAGCGGCTACCTGAAGAGCTGGAGCGCGGATATCGGCGCCAAGGTCAAGGCCGGGCAGGTGATTGCCGAAATCGAGGCGCCCGATCTCGACCAGCAATTGTTGCAGGCGCGCGCCGATCTGGCCAGCCAGGAGGCCAGCGCGAAACTGTCCGAAGCCACGTTGACGCGCCGCAAATCGCTGATCGCCTCGAATTTCGTGTCGATGCAGGAGATCGACGAACGCTCCGCCGACCTTTCCAACAAGAAAGCCGCGGTCAATTCGGGCCAGGCCAATGTCGAACGGCTGGAGGCCCTGGCGGGCTACAAGAAGATCACGGTGCCGTTCGACGGCGTGGTCACCGCCCGCGACACCGACGTCGGCGCCCTGATCAATGCCGGCGGCGGCTCGGGCCCCGCGATGTTCGTGGTCTCGGATATCAGCAAGCTGCGGGTCTACGTCAACGTGCCCCAGAGCTACGTGCCGGCGATCAGGATCGGCGCCAAGGCCGTCATCTCGATGCCGGAATATCCGAACCGCTCCTTTGACGCGACCGTCGAGGCCTCCTCGCAATCCGTCGATGTCTCTTCCGGCACGACGCGGATGCAGCTTGCGCTCGACAACCCCCTCGGCGAGCTGATGCCGGGCGGCTATGCCAATGTCCGCATGAGCCTGCAGCGCGACGCGGTGCCGCTGCATATTCCGGCCAGCGCGTTGATCTTCAACCAGAGCGGCCTGCGGGTGGCGACCGTCGGCGCCGGCGACAAGGTCAAGTTCAAGACCGTGACCATCGCCCGCGATCTCGGCAAGGATATCGAACTGGCGTCGGGCCTGTCCCCGGAGGACCGCGTCATCGTCGCACCCCCCGACGGCCTTGCCGACGGCGATCAGGTCCGCGTGGCCGGCGGCAGCGCCAAAGGCAAGCCCGAGAAGGTTTCGGAAAAGCAGGACGCCAAGGGGTAGGGAGAACTGGCCCTGACTTCTCCCCGCAAACGGTATGGCGAGAGAGAACGGAGCGCGCGCGGCATCATCCCACACGCCACTCCAGCACGCCATCATCCGCCGTGACGATATCGCCCAACGAGCCCACGGGGGTGCGGTCCAGATTCACCAGATGCGCCAGCGTCGCGCCGTCACCGGCGGGCACCCGCGCCAGCGCGCGGGCATCGGCTTCCGTCCGCAGCATCACCACGCCGTGTTCGACCTCGTTATTGCGGCCGTAGATCACCGTAAAACTCTCGACCGCGCCCCTGCCGCCGGCTTCGGTGACGAAGTCGGGCACGCGGCCGCGATGCCGGTCGGCGTCCGCCTGCACGCTGGTATCCTGCGCCAGCGGCGCCGCCGCTGCCTGCCGCGACAGCACCAGTCCGTGATGCTTGGTGACAAAACCGCCCTGGCCGTAGAGCAGGCCGAGTTTGCCGCCGCTGCGAAGCTTGCGCACCATCGCACAGGCCGCGTGCGTCATG
>Ga0075018_10000771_pt1 | contig 10167 bp, 10 predicted proteins | sample ColStrG_CSR_2014_FD_71471 | JGI IMG/M metagenome (GOLD analysis project Ga0075018, IMG submission 71471) | Freshwater sediment microbial communities in response to fracking from Pennsylvania, USA - Cold Stream Run_MetaG_CSR_2014 | ecosystem: Environmental > Aquatic > Freshwater > Creek >... | reverse complement strand
CAAGCGGGCATCCGTCAGACGTTCCGCGGTCACCATTCCGCGAATCCGGCGGCCGCTCAATCACATTTCGACGGGCCGTGGTGCCTGCTCAAGTGCCACACCCTTGAAACGACTGATCCATTGGACTACATTCCTTCATGTCTGGTGCAGCCCCGATCACCGTCGTCGAAACGCCGGAGTTCCTCTCGGCGACGCGGAAGCTCCTGACCGAGGAGGAACGGGCGGTCCTTGTGGATTATCTGGCCCACAATCCGGCCGCCGGCGAATTGATCCAAGGAACCGGCGGCGTGCGCAAGCTGCGGTGGGGGCTCGAGGGGCGTGGAAAGCGCGGTGGCGCGCGTGTGGTCTACTTTTGTCACAGCGCCAACATCCCGCTGTTTGCGCTCACGGCTTACGGCAAGAATGAACGGGCGGATTTGAGCCAGAAGGATCGGAACGATTTCCGGCACCTGACGAAGCTCCTGGCCGAGACCTACGGAAGGACGAAGAAATGAGCAAGTTAGCTAACAGCATCCGCCGCGGCCTGAAGGAAGCCGTCGCCTTCGCGCGCGGCGGGGCGAAGGAAAGCGCTTACCGGGTCCATGTCCCAGCCGTGATCGATGTGCGGGCGATTCGCACGAAGCTCCGCATGACTCAGGAAGAGTTTGCCGGGCGGTTCGGATTCAGCGTCAATACGCTGCGCCATTGGGAGCAGGGCAAGCGTCAGCCGGAAGGACCGACGCGCGCCTACCTGCTCGTCATCGAACGCGCGCCGAAGGCGGTCCAGAAGGCGTTGCACGTCGCGTGAGCGAGAAGAGACATTCAATTCACCTCCTCCGCATGCGCGATAGAGTCGTGTAGCGTTACGCCTGCGCTCCTGAACTCGCACGCGCCGTCTGCCATGAAGCTTCTCCGCCGTCGATTTCTGCATTAGCCGCCGGCGCCGCCGCTTTGCCGGCCATGCCCCGCATCGCGAACGCGCAAGCCTATCCGTCGCGGCCGGTGCGCTTGCTCGTCGGGTTTCCGCCCGGCGGCCCGAACGACATCCTGGCGCGCCTGATCGGCCAATGGCTCACGGAACGGCTCGGGGCACCCTTCGTGGTCGAGAACCTGCCGGGCGACGCCGGCAATATCGCGACCGCGGCGGTCGTCCGCGCGCCCGCCGACGGCCACACGTTGCTCCTGGTCGGCCCCTCCAATGCGATCAACGGCTCGCTCTCCGACAAGCTCGCGTTCAACTTCCTGCGCGACATCGCGCCGGTCGCGGGGCTCACCCGCCAGCCCCTGGTCATGCTGGTGCATCCCGCGGTTTCCGGCCATGCACCGTCCTACCGGAGTCGCGTGCGCCGTTTGCGCGCCGGACAGGTCGACCGAGCGCGTCGTGGCCGTTCCCTGCCTTTTGCCCCAGATCGGATGTGGATGACCGGAAAGAAACGTCGACATCGCTTCCGAATTTGTGTAAGACTATTTAGATGCGGATTGGAGTAATTGATCTTTTCTGTGGAATCGGTGGCTTGAGCTACGGATTCAAGTGCGAAGGATTCGATGTCATTGCAGGCATCGACTCGGACGAATCGTGCAAGTATGCATACGAAGCAAACGTTGACGCCGAGTTCATTGCGTCCGACGTAGGCTTGATATCGGGAGAACAGATTGCAAATTTATTTTCGAAGCCGAAGGTCACCTATCGCATTTTGATTGGTTGTGCGCCCTGTACTCCATTCTCGATTTATACTGGCCGCTATCGTAAGGCGAGACGCCGCGACCATCGTTGGCAGCTCCTCGAGGAATTTTCCAGGCTCATCGTAAACTCGAAGCCTGATGTTGTGTCGATGGAAAACGTTCCACGCCTCACTCGCCACCGCATATTCAAACGCTTTGTTCATGATTTAGAAGAAGCGGGATATACCGTGACCTATCGAAAGGTTCGATCTGATCACTACGGTGTGCCTCAGCGACGCGCACGACTGGTTCTGTTGGCGTCGTTGTGGGGTGAAGTGAAATTTCCAAACGCGACCCACCTACACAAACCAGTCACGGTGAGAGATGCGATAGGAAAACTACCAAAAATTCAAGCTGGGCGGCCATGTGGGGAGGACCGCTTGCACGTAACCCGCGGCCTTACGCCCAAGAACCTGGCACGGCTCAAGTCGACCAAAGAGGGCGGTAGCTGGAAGGATTGGGACAAGACTCTCCAATTGAAGTGCCACAGAAAGAAAGAAGGCAAATCATTTCGGAGTGTTTACGGACGCATGATTTGGGATGCACCGTCGCCGGTCATCACAACCCAGTGCCTGGGTATCGGTAATGGCCGCTTTGGTCATCCCGATCAGAACCGGGCCATTTCTATCCGCGAGGCGGCGCTGCTCCAATCCTTTCCGAAGAAATTCCGTCTTCTGGCTCCCGGCCAGCGGGTGAACGGCGCTCAGTTGGCGCGACAAATCGGCAATGCAGTCCCGGTGAAGCTCAGCCGAGTCATCGCGCGCGCGATCAAACAGCATCTTCGTGCCGTAACAAAGGCTTCGATCGACGCTTCCGAATTCGCTGACAGATGATCGCAGCGGCGGCGCTAGGGTTGTTGAGCACATCTTTCTCCCAAAGCCGTACGACGGACCACCCATGCCGCCGTAGTATCCGAACTTGTCGGAGATCGCGGGCTATATTGCGCTTGATCTTGGCAACCCAAAAGGCGCGTGAGTGCTCTGTAAAGCTATTTTCGAACGCAGTGGGGCCAGATTCCAACATCAACCGACCATGCCAGAAGTCTCCATCTACGAATACGATGAGGCGATCCGTAGTGAACACTACGTCTGGCCTGCAATTCAGAACAGCCATGTGGGTTCTGAAACGCAGGCGGGCACGGCGTAGCGCGATTTCGAGTTGCAGTTCCCCATCGGTTCCGGTGCGTCTGACAGCGCGCATCCGATTTGACACGCCCGCCGCAGAGGATCGTTTGGACGCCCGCAACTTCATCAAAGCGGATTCAGAATATAGGCGGGAGTGTTCGGTGGGAGGACGAGCGTCGGATACCAACCGCTTGGGCGCTCAGCCTCGCCCAGATACATCAGAGCAAGTGCAGGTACGCTACGTGAGGCACCTCGGATTAGTCCAATTTCCGGGCCACTCAGGCGCCCCCGTATCCATCCTTCTTGAGGCGGTCGTTCACTCAGACCACGTACATAAACAGTGGCTTGTCCTTGATATTGGTCCCGAAACGATTCAACAAGCGCCGAGATTGTGCCCGCGCTCCAGCGACCCGGATCGCCATCGACAATGGGCACGGTTTCAATCAGCTCGAACATCGTGTCCAGCGGTATTAGCGTGGCCCGATCTGCCCGTTCGCCAATGGCGATCGGCACGCCCGCAGCCAGCAACATCTCCCGCAGGCGCATCGCCGCAGCCTGATCGTCCTCCACAAACAACGGAAAAAGCTGATCGAGTCCGGCGCCGACAACTCGAAGAACACCGGGTTCTGTTGCATTCGGCCTGGTCGCGCGGGTGCCTGTTGCGACCCTCACAAGCACCTCTTCGCCCGCTACCTGACGGCGGATCAGAGCACGGAGTTCTTCTTCTGCCTCGTGAATCTCCTTAAATCGAGCTGCTACGCGAAGAGGTAAGTAGACGCGAGTAAACGGCAACAAGGGGCGTCGGTATCCGTACATCCGAGCATGTTGCCAAATTGTGTCCATCTGCGAGATTTGTGCTTCGCGAACATAATAGGTGACGAGAAGATCATCGATAGTCAGACCGCGGCCCAGGATATTACCCCCGATCAAGAAGTTGAGCCGCGGACCGTATTGCGGCACGTCGGTATCCGAGTTCACTCTGATTATCTCAGCTTGCCTGATCGCTTCTGGAAGGACCCGAAGCAGCTCATCCAATGGTGGCGCGTCGGGAACGGTTCGCCGAAGTTCACGATAGGCACGGCTGAATCTTTCCAGCGCGGCCTCCAAGTCTCCTCGGATCTGCCTGCGAATCTCTGTCAGGTGGCGCTCGATATGACTGGCGACCACTGCGTGTTGAGCGATCCTATGGCTTGGATGCGAGAGGTGTTTGACGCCCTCGGTCCGCCACATGCCCCCGTCGGCGGCAGCCTTCGCGACGGCTGCCACCAAAAAGAACTCAATCGATGCTGCCAAACCTTGGGGAACACGTCGCAGATTCAGCGCGCGACCGTCGCCGTCCGGAACCAAGACGAGTGGCGGGACTGGTGGCTCGTTTGCGCGGGGGCGGAATGCATCAAAGAAAACCTCTCCGCCGCAATAACCCTCGCCCGGTTCAAGCAAGAACGTCACAGTGGGTCTGATCCGCGCATCACTCCTCTGCAGAAAGAGGAGGTATGGTGTCGCGGTCACCTGCACATAGAGGCTATGTGGAAACAATTCTCCAATGGATTCCCCTTCCTCACCGGGTCTTTGGTTTTCGAGCACCCGTCGATTGATCGTGCTCGGGAATCGCGGCGCGTTTGCCCGCCCGGAGGAACGGGCGGCAAGAGTGGTGTCCGGCGTAGCAGCATCTGCCTCGTCATCGAAAACAAGTGCGGGGTATCCGGGCGCCTCGATCTGTTGCAAGAACTGTATGACGCGTGGCAAGTGGAACGCGTCCTTGGCGCAAACAAGCACCAAGCCATCGGTCGCGATGTCCTGGCGCAATTCGTCCTCTTGTCCTTCCCATTCGTAACCATCGAGCTTGGCGGATGAGAATATTCGGGGACCATCCAGAGCCTTGAACCGATTCGTTGTTTGCTCGACTAGCGCAACGTTGTCCGCCGTAAGCACCACGATAACGCGAAACCCATTGTCGAGACACAGTGCGGAGGTAAGAATCATCGCTGCCGTCTTGCCGCTTTGAACACGCCCGTACAATAGAGCGGTCGGGGCCCGTGGCCCAAGGATAGGTTCTTCGGACGCCCGCGCTAATCCTTCGGGGCCAACCTCGCCAGCAGCGATGTCGGTTGAATAGGTTTCAATGAGCTGCTCGGAAAACCGGCCTGCCTGTTCCAGCGCGGCATTCACGGCGGCTTCCGGCATAGGCCGCGCGCGTAGGCCCTGTACAAGGTTCCGGCGGGTTCCTTGAATGACTGGCCCTGCTTGGTTGATCGGCATTTTTCCCTCCGGGAAGGACGATACCATTCGGATACAGCGGTTTACGAGTGTGGCACCTATTGACAAGCCAACGTTGAAAGACTTTGGGAAGACTCAGTTGACTAGCAGTTCGCCACTTCGCCCGCGCTAAACCAAAGACTCGTCTTGTTCCAGCATTTCGTCCTTTTTAGCTAGGCGCAAAATGAGCGTCCGGGAAGCGATGACTCCACCCGGCGGGGAAACGGTGTATGGCTCGCCATTGCCGAAGAAGTGCTGCGTGAATCCACCGAAGGCATGGTCCGCAAATGGATGCTTGGCATTCGGATTGTGGAAGATTTGAAGTTCGTCGGACCAGTGTTCTTCGTAGCCTGTATTGTTCACCTCCTGGCTGAATGGCTTTCCAATGACCGCATTTGGATCGGGGTCATAGGAAAGCCCAATCCGGTAATACTTGTGATCCGCGGGTCCGAATCCAGCCGCGACCCCCATCCGATCAAATTTGGCTAATGTTCCAGCGTTCGAAAACAGAACGGCAGAAACATTCTCTGCGCCGGGAAGATCGAAAAAACCCGTTGGAATTGTCTTTCCTTTATAGTGGTGACCTGCGTTCTTTACCGCCTTGATAGCAAGCTTTCCGTCGATTTTCTCCCAGTCTACGCGATGTCCGTACAAATAAGGCCATAGCGCTGAATGCGTGTAGGTCATCGATCCGACTTCTTCCTTGGAGCCGGGAACGTGGAAGTCAGCAATGGCCAACATAAACGGCTTGTCTGCGGTCTCGCCGCGCTCCCAATAGCTTTCGCCTGCCTTATTTTTTTTGTTTAGCTTGCTTGTCAGGCTGGAACCGAATTTCATGGGCATGTAGTGGGAGAGAAACTCTCTCATTTCATCCGGGGTCTGCGGGTTTGGATGGCTCGCCAATGGTCCATCGATCGAAGGACCGACCGTGGTGGCCTCGACGGCGAACGAGATGCCCGGTCCAGAACACAGGAAGTCAGGCGCTTCGGGCTGCTTGATATCGAAGCCTAGCTCCCGAAATGTGGCCCAAAGATAGAGTTCCCAGAGGCGCTGGTCGAACTGCTTGAACTGAAATTCGTTCACGAAATGAGGATCGCTCGGCGCAAGCCACGGCCCAATTTCTCTAAATACGGCTCGGGCCGGGGCGCGACCTGGGCTTTCCAACAGTATTATAAAATACGGATGTAACTTGCTTCTGTCGGCGTCAGTCGCCACGTGTAGCAAGTCAACGGGTGTATTAGGCTCGTCCGCTTGATATCCTAGTTCATCGAACTTGGGATCCTCCACCGCCGTTGCGATACGCTCACGCACGCTTGCGGTAGCATATTCTTCGCTCTTGAGACTTGCTGCCACGTCCACACACCTAAATCTCCTGACCCGATCGCGCGCAAACAATATCCATCCATAGTCGTCATCGACGATGTCGTGAAAAACCATTCCCAGAGCTTTTTCATCGATGTCGGACCAATAGGTCAGTTCTTCCGATATCACTCGCGAATGCGACATACGGGCGCCCATCGCATAGATGTCAAACCGGGCAGCGCCGAGCGGCTTACTAAGAGCTTCGCGACTAACGCGAATTCGCGCCTTTCGTTTTGCTTCGCCCATCAATTCACCATGTGCGGATGCTGACAATTGAAGCCGAGCACGTATAGCCATTCAGCAGCGCTTGGAACGTTGGCATTTGGCCCTTCGCCTAGCAGCGCGGTACGTCGCCCACTCGCGGCGGAAGCAAGGTTTCGGTTCCGCTAGGGGGAGGTCCCCTCGCGGCCGCGCTCAGTCAGCAGTATACAACTTTCGCGAGAGCGTGCTAGACTGCTGTCTGCTTCGCACCAAAATACGGACTTCGGCGCACTTCATGCCTAATTTGAAGTCCTTTTCCCTTTATCTTGCCAAGCCCGCTTTCGCGAGCTTCGAGGAACTGCTCACCCAAAATGCCCAGGCGATGGTAGAGAGAGGCCTAGCCAAGACGTACGCCTCTGACGTGTTCGCCGACGGGGCCATGCTCCACGTGTTCCCGGGTCAGCGGGTCATTCCAAAATGGATGCCCCTTCTCAAGTCGGCCTTTGCCATTTCGGATAATGTTTTTGCGCAATCGCCATGTGCTCTCCTGCTATTTAAGAAGCAAAGACGAGTCTTTGCGCTGACTTTCGCCTATGCGCATGTTTATCTCGACGACGCCAAGACCGAGGCAGATTTTGGGTTGAAGGTCGCCGTTAACGCCGTAAGCGACTCAAAATTGCGAAGCGTAGAGCGCTCCAATATCGGTGCAGCCATCCGTGACTTTGCTCAGGCCGCTGGTCAGCGCGATCTACGATCGTTCGGAGTGGATGACGCGCTGGACCTTATCCGCAAGGTGAGCGGCAGGGCCGCGGACAGTGATTTCGCCGAGATGGTAACAGGTTCTCGACCCCTCCGGTTTTCGAAGAAGATCGAGTTGTCGGAAGTGCCCGAGGCTGCGCTTGAGGCTGTCGATCTCTTTGAGTCAGGCGCGTACAGAAATACAAGCTTCCGCGTCATTGACTTCTTATCACCTGTTTTGGACCCGAGCCTTCAATTGCAACTCGATGAGACATTAGTGTCCGCTGTACGCGAGCAGAGCGACGAATTTGAGGTGGCCATACCCGAGATCGTTGCTGAAAATATTGGATCGTTCCGGTTCGAACATGCGGGCTTTAGCCAGTTCTATCCCGATCTGTCCCTCGACCTTTATCGGGAGAGCCTTGGGGTCCGTCTAGCCAAGCTGACGCTGGACGATCTGAACAGGCATAGTGTGGCGGCGTACGCCGAGAACGAGAACAGGCCATTCCAGTATTGGTCCGTCCATCGATCTCTCGTGGGCTCCCTGGTCCTAAGCGGCGAACGCTACGCCCTAAATGAGGGGCATTGGCATCGTATCAGCAAGACCTTCAAAGATGCTGCGGATCGCAAATTCGCTGACCTTTGCGCGGCGCCAGACAAGAAGCTTCGACCTCTGAAGAAGATCGCCTTGAACGACGGCAAAGGCAAAAAGCAGAAAATAACCTATCAGTCCGAGGAATCATACAACGCTGAAATCGCGGAGGAGGCCGGATATCTTCTTCTGGATCGCAAGCTCATTCAGATTGAGGACGTGCCGGGGCCAGGAATTGAAGTATGCGATTTGCTCGACATCGTGGGGCGTCGGTTTATTCATCTCAAAAAGAGCTCACGCCAATCCAGCGTACTTAGCCACTTTTTTAAGCAGGGCGGGGTTGCCGCTCAGATGCTTCGAAAGTACGAGCCCTTTCGGATCAAGATGCTCGAGACCGTGAAACAGCATTACGGGCCGACACGAGCTAAGGAGTTGGAAGCTGCGCTCAGCAAACGCTGGACCATTGAATTCCAAATTGCCGATTTTCCGAGGGCCGATGGCTCTCACAACATTCCGTTCTTCAGCAAATTAACCCTTCGTGACGAAGCCAGGGACATTGAAGCGATGGAGTTCGACGTAAGCGTGCGATTCATCAAGCTCACCAGAGCTGAGGCGCCGAGCTCGAAGTAGATGAAAGTTTCCTTCGGACGTCTCCGCGAGCGTGCAAGGACGCGCCAAAACGCTCTCGCTATCACCTTTGATCTACAACTAACGGCTCGATTAACGTAGCCGCCTGCCTGTCGCTTTGCTCTCCCCCTTGCTCCGCATGATCAAATCAGTTTACGGACGCATCCAATGTAGGAACAAACGCAGAATCTGCCCCCCCTAGCCACCGCCGCATCATCGCAGGAGCCTCCCATGAACAGCTTGGTGCCCGATCCATCCTCACTTTCCCCCGCGCAGCAGGAAAGCGCCCTGCCTCCCGTCCCATTCGGCCCGGCGCCGCTGATCGAGGGAGAAGACGCCGGGGCCTATGACGAACTCCTGGTCCGCATCTCCACGGCCGTCAGGCCGGCCGACATCTTCGAGGAAATCTGGGTCCGCGACATCGTCGATCTGGTGTGGGAAGCATTTCGCTTGCGCCGATTGAAGGCCTGCTTGATGACGGCGGGCGCCCGCAAGGCGCTGGCGCAGGGTTTGGCGCCGGTGGTCGGCTGGTCGCAGGCGGACGGGCTCGCCAGAAGCTGGGCTGCGCGTGCGCCCGGCGCCGTCGCTGCGGTCGAGGAGCATCTCGCCACCGCGGGTATCGGGCTCGAGGGTGTCGCGGCCCAGGGCCTGTGCATCGAGCTCGACTTTATCGAGCGCATCGATCGCATGATCATGGCGGCGGAAGCGCGCCGCAATGCCGCCTTGCGCGAGATCGACCGCCATCGCGCGACCTTGGGCCGCCGGTTGCGCCAGGCCGTGCTGGAAGCGGAAGCGCAGGAGGTGGAGTTCGCGGAGGAGGGCGCCGCCGCGCGCAGCGCCGCATGACGCAGAGCCAAAGCGGTGCGTGCGGGCGTGCGGCCGATTGTTCGAATGTGCAGGGGCGCCGCGGGCCGCGCACAGTCGCCGGCAAGGCGCGCGTGGCGCGCAACGCCGTGCGCCACGGCTTGAACCTGCCTGTTGTCGCCGATCCCGCGACGGCGGCGCAGGTGGAAGCCCTGACGCGCCAAATGTGTGAAGACGTCGATGCCGAGACGGCTGAGCTCGCGCGGGTGGTGGCGCAAGCGCAGGTCGATCTCGTTCGCGTTCGGCGCGCGCGCCATGATCTCCTGGCCGCGGCGCTCGCCAATCTGGCGGGCGGCGTGGAGGAAGCCGCCGCGAACGGCCCGGCGCGCACGGCGCCGATCGACGCCTCACGCCTGAATGTTCCGCATCTGGCCGCGCGGATCGCGGCGATCGACCGCTACGAGCGGCGCGCGCTCGCGCGTCGCAGGTTCGCCATCAGGGCGTTCGATGCGGCGGGCGGCCGGCCGCTTGGCCCCCAGGCGAATAGTGAGTAGCGAATGGCGAATAGGAGCGGGGGCCTGTTTCAACTATTCACCAAACACTACTCGCATACCTCCATTTTTTGCAAAACAATTTCGATTTCACCAATGAAAACAACGAACGCGGGCAGCTGGCGAGTGGCGAATAGCGAATAGCGAATAGGGGGCCGCGACCCTCCTTCAACCATTCGCCATTCGCCATTCGCTACTCGCCATTCGCCCT
>Ga0075018_10000768_pt1 | contig 10175 bp, 7 predicted proteins | sample ColStrG_CSR_2014_FD_71471 | JGI IMG/M metagenome (GOLD analysis project Ga0075018, IMG submission 71471) | Freshwater sediment microbial communities in response to fracking from Pennsylvania, USA - Cold Stream Run_MetaG_CSR_2014 | ecosystem: Environmental > Aquatic > Freshwater > Creek >... | reverse complement strand
GGGCGATGCCCGCGGCCCGGAGCGCCCCGGCCCGGGTGCCGAACGTCCTGACGACGTAGCCGGGCGCGCCGTACGCGTCGAGCGCCCTGGTCATCGCGACCGGCCCCCAGCCGCCGTTGTGGGAGTCCGCGTGTGAGGTCCACCCGTTGATCCGGCCCTCGATCTGCCGCTGGACGGTGTCGGACGCTTTGACGAGCCGCATGGTCGCCAGGGCACTGGTGAGCCCGGCTGGAGCGCACATCTCCTTCGTGATCTGGCTGGAGAAGACCGCGTTGCCATTCCGTGCAAGATTGATGTCGACCGGGCCGACGGTCGGCACCGGCGACAGACGCGCGGTGGACCGCGGACTCGCCGAGGGGCTGGCCGGTGCGGTCGCCGAGGGGCTGGCCGGTGCCGTGGCCGAGGTGCTGGGCGTTGGTCCTGCGTCGGCTAACACGAGCGACGGGGCGGCGCCTGCCGCCTGGTCACCGACCGATGCCACGGCCGGCCCGTACGGGTCGAGCAGACGCGCGGCAAATGTCCCACTGACGACGAAGACGAGCAGCAGCGCACCCGCAACGACCCGTCGAGGCACCCTGGGGTGTCGGCCATCGGACTGCGTGGGTCTCAGATTCACTGGTCGCATCGGGGTTGTGGAAATCGAGCGCTCAATTGTGATAGTCCCACGGTTCGGCGTCGGGGTCGCCTTCACCGAGGCACCAGTCGATTGCGGCACCAGTCCGCCCCATGGGCGCCATCGAGCTTGTCCAAGGCCGGAGATCGCCGTCGCCGGGCATCGACGAGTCACCAGGTGGCGCTCCGCACTCGCCCGACCTGCCGATCACGGACGGCGGAAGCCTGCTTCGATCTTCGCCAGATCTACGAGAAGCTTCACTCGGACCTATCAAAACTCGCAAAACGATCGCGTTCGAGCGAGCGCAGGAGCGTCGATCCGAGTGGCGGAAGGGTCGCGACTCGTGGTTATGGCCGAGCATGGCAAGTCGTCCGTGCCGAGCAGCTAGCACGTGAGCCTACCTGCCGCCTCTGTCGTGACGCGTCCGCTCCTGAATGCCTACCAGACCCTCGTCACCCAATGCCTCGCCGTCGGGAAGTGGGTTGCCGATCATGGCATCTCGCCTGTGCCCGCCGCCCCATCGCCCTTCTCCGTGATTTGGGAGAACCCCGCTCTGGAAACGTCGAGTCAAGCGTCCCGCAAGACCACGGAGCAGTTCACCGTCGGCTTTCAAGGAGGAGATTGGCGCACACCGACCTGACTCCACTTGAGCCTCCGACGTCATCGCCCCGCTCGGATGTCTGCCGGCGCAGCAGAAGGTCAACTTCGGCGCAGCTAGCCTTCTCGGCAAATTGGTGGAAGGCATCGGGGCCCGCCACATCCAATAGGCAAAGTTACCGACCGACAGCCCCGACGAGTCCGACACTGCCGAGTGTCGTAAGGGCCAACACCATCAGGCGACAGTGTCGCGCGACCTTTCCGCGGAATGGCGCAACCGGTGGGCAGTAGATCCCGCACCGATTTCGAATGCCGTGACGCCGAGCCTGGCGAACACCCATATCGATCCGCTGCGCCGGCCGGGTCGTCAAGGCTTCGTCGGGACGAGGATCGTGCCCGAGGCAATCCTCGTGGCGAAGGCGTCGAGCTGCGCCTTGATCGGACCGACGAAGCCGCCGGAGGTTGAGTAGCCGACACCGCCCACATCAAGGCCGAACACATTGTTGCCGTCCTTGGGGACGCCGTTCGCTACCTCCATAGCGATGGTGTACGTGCCGACGTCGGCTCGCTTGAGCATCGACGTCAGGATGGACCCGCGCACGGACGGGTCCGACGTCTGGTACTGGTCGCTGTTGACGCCGACCGCCCAGAGCCCCCGTTCGTGGGCAGCCTGGATCACCCCGTTGCCCGAGTCGCCGGCTGCCCCGAAGATCACGTCAGCTTCCGCGTCGTACATGCCCAGCGCGACGTTCCTGGCCTTGGCCGGGTCGCTGAAGCCGGCGTTGTCGGGCGGCTGCGAGAGGTAGGCAACTTGGACCTTTACGTCCTGGTCGGCGGCTCGGGCGCCCGCCGTGAAGCCCGCCTGGAACTTCTGGATCAGCGGGGTCTGGACCGCGCCGACGAAGCCGATGTGGCCCGTCTTTGATGTGAGCGCGGCGGCCGCGCCGACGAGGAAGGAGCCTTGTTCCTCGTGGAATTGGGCGCCGATCACATTCGGCGCGTCCACGGTGCCGTCGTCGAGGGTGACGAACCACGTGCGAGGGTACTGCGGGGCGACCTTGGCAATCGATGCGGCGTACGTGGGGCCGATAGCAAAGATCGGGTCGTAACGAGTGTCCGCCAGCTTCTTGAGACGCTCCTCCCGGTCGGCATCGGTCTCGTCCGGCTTAGCGGTGACCTCAATAAGCTCGGCGCCCAGCGAGTCTGCTGCCCGCTTCGCGCCCTCCCACGCCAGTTCGTTGAAGCCCGCAATTCCGCGCCCGCCGATGTCGTAGGCGATGGCGATCCGCGGGATCACGTCCGGCTGGCTGGAGAACGACGGAGCGATTGATGGCCGCCCCGTCGAGAGCTGGCCGATGACCGGCGTGCCCTCCAACGCATAGATAGGGATCAGCGCGAGCAAACCGAAGGCGATCAGCGCGAGCGGGAACAGGCGCCTCGCGGTCACGATCCGGGCTCCTCCGTTCGTTGGCTGGCTTGCAGCCACCATGATGAGGCCGGTGCGCGTCCAATGCGTCTGACCGTTCCGTGGGCTTTTCCGCTGAAATCACCGCGGATGACGAATAGCACCAAGCCACGACCGCGTGCAATCGCCTCATGCCGAGGTCCGGCGTTGTAGCGCGAGCGGATCCAACCTCCTCGGTGGTGCGCACGTTGCGCGCCGGCTTCGGGACCTGTCGTCACTTTCGTCCACGTACTGGCGACGAATAGGGGTTCTGCAGGGCCTGTACCTGCCTCTAGGGTGAACGCGCCCGAAAGGGGCTCGCGAGGAGGCAGGAGGAGCATCGCGGGCCGGTCCCTCGAATTTGCGAGCGGCCGCACTTTCAAATGTCTGCTCCTCCGACTCTGTCTCGGCGCTCCGCTGTACCCGGAGCGCCGAGACGAGTTCACCAGTGAGGGGCGGAGAAGAGTACGGAAGTGACCCCGAATTCGCAGCCAGAGGTCGTCACTTTTGGTGAGATCGCGCTGCGCTCGTCTCGGGACGGCATCCGATCCACAGCCTCTCGAACCCTGGATGCAACGTTCGGCGGACGAGAGGCCATCGTCGCGATGTCCCCTGCGCGACCCGGGACCCCGGTTGACGAAGCGCGGCCAGCGCGCCCTTCCCGGGTCTGCCCGCACGGGCATGGAACCCAGTGTCGCTCAGTGACTCGGTCTTCTTTGGAAGGCGATGTGAGGTGAATACCACTGTGACGAGGGCGCTCGATCGCGTCCTCGCCACGGCCCGCCACGGCACCGCTTACGGGCTTCCGCTCGCGTCGGGCCCGGGCCCCACTCCATCAGACGCGAGAGGAGGTAAGCCTCGATAGAACGCAGGTCCCTGCCGGTGCTCCCGGCAAGTCCACCCCAGTTCCCATCGAAGGGCTCATGGAGGAGAACAGGTGACTATGTCCAAGCATCTCGGACGTGGAGCGACGACCCTTGTGGCGATCGTCCTCGTCGCGGGCGCGTGTAGTTCGTCGGGGTCTTCTGCGGCACCGGCGAGCGCAGCAGCACCAGGTTCGGCCGCGCCCGCTTCCGCCGCAGCGGGTTCCGCGGCACCATCCGCGGCCGCCGGTCTGCCAACGTTGGCTTTCATCGCCGCGATGCAGAACCCGTCCCAGGCCTACTCCTGGAAGATGTACCAGAAGAACGCCGCCAAGTACGGCTTCAACGTCATCAATCTGGACAACAAGAACGACGTTCAAGCACAGACCGCTGCCATCAACAGCGCCGTTGCTCAGAAGGTCGCCGCGATTGCCATCAACCCCGTTGACGAGGCGGGCTACGTCCCCGCGACGACTGCTGCGATGCAGGGCGGCACGGTCGTCTGCCTGAGCATGGTGCCGCCCGCCGAAAGCGCGCTGAACGCCTCCAACTGCTCAGTGAGCGTGGACGATAAGCAGGCCGGCCAGACCGCCGCGAATGCCATCCTGCAGTTCTTCCCGAACGGCGCCACCGGCGTCGAGGTCGGTGGTCAGGCGGGCCACGTGGCGGCGAACAATCGTCATGCTGGCTTCACTGCCGGCATCGCTGGCAAGCCCATCACCGTCCTGGATTACAAGAACCCAGCGGCGTGGGATACGGCTCAGGCCCAAGCCATCGCCGAGGACATGATCACCAAGTACGGTGACAAGATCCAGTTCATCTTCTGCCACTGGGACAACGGTGCGACTGGCGTCATCAATGCCCTCAAGGCTGTCAACAAGGATTGGGCCAACAAGGTCCTGATCATCGGCGTCGACGGCAACAAGGTCGCCTTCCAGCAGGTCCAGAGCTGGCCGAACTACATCTCGATCGCCCAGAACGTCGAGACGATCACCTCGAAGGTGATGGAGCAGTCCGCGCTCTTCCTCAAGAAGGATCCCTCCGCGATCAAGTCCAACATCGTCCCGTTCGACATCATCACCAAGCAGACCATCGGGAACTTCACGGCTCCCGATTGGTAAAGGACTGAGGTGACTGAGACCTCACGCCCGGACCCCGGGCGTGAGGTCTCTCTTTCTCTGAGTACGGTCCACTACGGCCACACGAATCCAGGCGGGCACCCCGCGCGTCAGAGGTGACATCGATGGTCGTCACGAGCGCCCCTCAGGCCCTGCTCAGCATCAACGATGTGAGCAAGGCCTTTCCGGGCGTGAGGGCTCTCGATCAAGTCTCGCTGGAGGTGTTCGGCGGCGTCGTCCACGGAATCGTCGGCGAGAACGGGGCCGGCAAGTCCACGCTGATGAAGATCCTCTCCGGCGTCTACGAGAAGGACAGCGGCGAGATCGTCTTCGAAGGGCATGTGATCGATAAGATCACGCCCTTCGAATCCATGAAGTTGGGGCTGGCCATCATCTACCAGGAGTTGAACCTGGTGAACACGATGACGGTCGGGGAGAACATCTTCCTGGGCAGGTTCAGCGAATTAGGTGGGCGGGCGGGCGTCCACTCCAAAGCCAGAACCCTGCTTCAGAGCATCGGATCCAAGGTCGATACCTACAAACTGGTATCTGAACTGAGCGTCTCGGACAAGCAGATGGTCGAGATCGCCAAGGCGCTGTCATTCGACTCGAAGCTCATCATCATGGATGAGCCCAGCAGCAGCCTCACGGCTGATGAGATCCAGGAGCTGATCCAGATCATCCACGATCTGAAGAGCAAGGGCATCGCGATCATCTACATCACGCACAAGCTGGATGAGATCTTCGGCTTCTGCGACGTAGTGACGGTCATGCGGGACGGGCACGTGATCGCCACGCGGGACGTCCACGACATCACCCGCAACGAGATGATCTCGATGATGGTGGGCAGGACCATCGAGAACGAGTACCCTCCGCGGCCGGAGGCCGTCGGCGAGACCATCCTCGAGATCAAGGGAATGAACACCAAGAAGCTGCGCGACATCAAGCTCACCCTCAGGAAGGGCGAGATCCTCGGCCTCGTGGGCCTGGTGGGCTCGGGGCGCACGGAGCTGGTGCGAGCATTGTTCGGGGCTGACAAGGTCGCGAGGAAGAGCGTCTTCCTCGACGGCAAACCTATAACGGTCAAGAGCCCGATCGATGCCATCAACTTCAGCATGGCCATGGTCCCCGAAGACAGGAAGCTCCAGGGCCTGTTGCTCGGGTTCTCCGTCGAGCAGAACATCTCACTGGCGGTCCTGGCCCGCCTGACCAAGCGCGGCTTCATCGATGCAAAGGAAGAGGGCGCTGTCAGCGACCGGCAGATCAAGGCGCTCAACATCAAGACGCCATCTGGAAGGACCAAGATCCGGACGCTGTCAGGCGGTAACCAGCAGAAGGCCATCCTGGGCAGGTGGCTCGAGATGAATCCTCGGGTTCTCATCCTGGACGAGCCGACCAAGGGGATCGACGTTGGCGCCAAATATGAGATCTACCTGCTGATGAAGAAGATCGTCGAGGGCGGCGGTTCGATCATCCTGATCTCATCCGAGCTGCCGGAGGTCCTCCACATGAGCAATCGTGTCAACACGATCAATGACGGTCGGATAAACGGAGAGTTTGACCCAAGTATCGCCTCCGCCGACGAGATCATGGCCAAGGCGTTCGAATTCGCATGAGCTCAGCAACTGAGCCGATCGTTGGTCGCGTGAGTTCGCAAAGGGCCATCAACCTCCTGAGGAACAACCCGATCTTCGTGGCAATCGCCCTGCTGGTGATCATCACGTCGCTCGTGGAACCGAAGTTCCTTACCGCCGCCAATTTCGACAACATCCTCCGACAGTTCGGGACCCTGATCTTCGCCGCCCTCGGGATGACATTCGTCATCATGGCTGGGTTCCTTGACCTTTCCATCGGCGGCATCATCTCTCTCGTCGCCGTCGTCACGGTCACGCTGATCGACAAGGTGGGGCAGGGTCCCGCGATCTTGATCGGCATCTCCGTCGGCCTGCTGTGCGGGCTGATCAACAGCGCACTGATCATCACGAGCGGAGCATTGTCGCAAGCGGAGTCGCTCTTCATCACCTTCGGCATGAGCTTGGTGTATGGCGCGGTGGCGCTGATGTACGTCCAGGGTGTGACGCAGTTCCTGACCTATTCGACGACGGATATTTCGATCTTCAATGCGATCAACTCGGGCGGTATCGGCTTCCTCTCCGTGTCGGCCGTGTTGTTCCTCGCCTGTCTGGCGGTCCTCTACGTCATCGAGCGGCGCACGTACCTGGGACGAGCCGTCGTGCTGACCGGCGGCAACAAGGTGGCTGCCCGTCTGGCCGGGATCCCGATCACCCGAACGATCGTGTTCATCTACGCAGTCTCGGGAGTGATGTCCGCGATCGGGGCCGTCGTCCTGGTGTCGCGAGTCACGCTGGCCGACCCCACGATGGGAACGCCGTACACGACACAAGCCATCCTCGCCGTCGTTGTGGGTGGCACGGCCCTGGCCGGTGGGAGAGGAAGCGTCCTCTGGACGGTCGTTGGGACGTTGTTGCTGATCTTGCTGAATAACTGCCTGAACCTCCTGGGCGTCTCGTCGTACATCCAGTTCGTGCTCAGAGGCGTGATCCTCATCCTGGCGATCTGGTTGGACAGGGTGAAGCAAGACTCGGTGAGTAAGTAGCCATGACTAGGCAAGCAGCCATGAACTCCAGGGTCGTCCGAGCCAGTAAGTCGGCCCTGTCCGTCCAGAAGGCATTCCTGGCGATCGTCGTGGTGGTGATCGCCATGGCGTTGTTCAACGTGAACCCGGGCACGAAGTCGGAGTTCTTCACAGAGCTCAACTTCGTTGATCTCTTGAAGTCCAGTTCGATCTTCCTCATCCTGGCCATGGGGGAGACCTTTGTGTTGATCGGTGGAGGTGTCGACCTCTCGATCGGCGGCATGATGGCCCTCTCCGGTGTCGTGGTCATCATGTTGATCAACGCAGGCGTGCCGATCCCTGTCGCCATCGCCCTGTGCCTCCTCCTGGGCCTGGCGGTCGGCGCGACCAACGCGTTCATCTCTGTCTATCAGCGCACGGAGCCGTTCATCATCACCCTGGGAATGGGCGTCGTGCTGACCGGCATCGGAGAGCAGCTGACGAACGCACATCCGGTCTCAACTGGTGACCTGAACTTCCAGAATATCGCGAATCTGCAGGTCCTCGGTCCGGTGCCTGTTCTCGTCGTCGTGATGCTCGCCGTTGTGGGCGTCGTGTATTGGATCCTGCGAAGCACGTCGTTCGGCAGGAATGTGTACGCGGTCGGCGGCGACTATGAAGTCGCGAAGTACTCGGGAATCAATGTCCTGCGAACCAAGGCGGCGACCTATCTCATCTGTGGCGTGACTGCAGCCCTTGCCGGCGTGATGTTGGCATCACAGCTCAGTTCGGCCAGCTCGATCGCCGGCGACCCTGTGCCGTTGTTCGTCGTGTGCGCGGTCGTGGTGGGCGGGACATCTGTGGCTGGAGGCATCGGCGGGGCCATCAAGTCGACCATCGGTCTGGTCCTCCTCGGCATCCTGACCAATGCCTTCAACATGCTGCGGATCGACTCGCTCGTGTCGTATCTACCAACGGCTCTTCTGGGCGTCATCATCGTGTCGATCCTATGGCTCGATAGCTACGGACGGAAGCGGAGGCGCGAATCGGTCTAGGGTTTCCGCTCCGCCGGACGCCACGCCGCGTCCCCTCGCAGCGTTGGAAGGGGCGAAGACCCCGCGACCTGACTTAGCGGCCGTTGATGCCCGCTCCGGCTCCCTGACGGTGATTGCGGCAGGGTGGCGGACGCGACGGTCACTTATGTCCACCTTTCGGCGACCCGAGGGGGTTATGCCGCGGACCTCGCGGCCTCTACGGTGACTGCCATCACGCACTGGTGCCGTCTGACGGCTGGACGAGACGTTGGACCAATCACCGCCGATCGCGGTGCGATCTCGTGCATGAAATGCCCGCTCCTCCGGCCCAGCGCGGCACCGTTGCTCCCGTGAGGCGCCGGGCTGCTTCGGTCAGGAACGCGCGGAGAACTCGACGAAAGTGACCACAACACCCGCTACTCGCGTCGTCACTTTCGGGGAGATCATGCTTCGGCTCGCGTCGCCAGATGGCGTCCGGCTCGCGTCCTCCCGAACCCTCGATGCAACATTCGGCGGCGGCGAGGCGAACGTCGCAATCTCTCTCGCCCGACTTGGCGTCGATGCAGCTTTCGTGACGGCACTTCCTGACAACGACCTCGGAGAAGCTGCCCGACTCTTCCTCGCTGGTCACGGCGTTGATGTCTCTGGCATCACATGTCGACCAGGCCGGCTCGGGATCTATTTCCTGGAGCCCGGTGCGGCGCAACGTCCGAGTCGGGTGCTGTACGACCGCTCGGAGTCGTCGTTCATGCAGGCCCGGCCCGAGGACTTCGCATGGCATTCCCTTCTTGGGGGCACGAACTGGTTCCACACGACCGGCATCACACCGGCGCTGTCTGCGTCGGCTGCCCAGGCGGCCATCGCTGGCGCCCGGGCCGCGCGTGTGGCGGGAGTGACCGTCTCGGTCGACCTGAACTACCGCGCCAAGTTGTGGAAGTGGGGCAAGGCCGCAGGGGATGTGATGGCCGACCTTGTTGCCGAGGCCGACGTCCTGATCGGCAATGAAGAGGACGCAGACAAGGTCTTTGGGATCCACGCTCCGGGTAGTGCGGTCGCCGATGGCGAAATCGACGCCGCTGGCTATGCGTCGGTGGCGTCGCGGTTGGCGGAGCGCTTTCCCCGACTCCATACGATCGCATTCACACAACGCGGATCGATCTCAGCGTCGGAGAACACGTGGTCGGGCGTGTTGTGGACGCGGGATGACTTTCGCGTGGGCCGTTCATACCGGATCGCGCCGATCGTCGACCGGGTCGGCGCCGGAGACGCGTTCGCGGCGGGACTCATCTACGCGATCCTGGACGGGCGAACGCCGGACGTTGCTCTCGACTTTGCCGTCGCGGCGGGCTGTCTGAAGCACACCATCCGCGGCGACGTCAATGCCGTCAGCGTGGCCGAGGTCGACGCGCTGACTCATGGATCTGGGTCGGGACGGGTCGAACGATGACCCATTCGGCGCGCCTCGATACCCTGCTGTCGATCGTGGGGACCGGCGTACTTCCGCTGTTCTTCACGGATGATCCCGATCGGGCCAACCGGATCACGTCAGCTCTTCGTGAAGGCGGCGCGCGGGCGATCGAGTTCACCGACCGAGGTCCGGGTGCCTGGTCCGTCTTCGCGACACTCGCGGACTCCGCGGCGCGCCACGACCCAGACGCCATCCTCGGGGCTGGTTCGATCCGCGATGCCCACGCGGCAGACCGGTTCATCGCGGCTGGGGCTCGGTTCATCGTCGGCCCGAGTTTCAACGCCGAGGTCGCGCGCCTCTGTAACGGGCGACGGATCCCATACCTCCCGGGATGCGCCACCCCGACGGAGATCGTGACCGCCGAAGAATCCGGCGTCGAGCTCGTGAAGGTATTCCCGGGTGACTCGCTCGGCTCCGCGTTCGTCCGGTCCATCCGGGGTCCGCTGCCCGAGACCCAGGTCGT
>Ga0075018_10000767_pt1 | contig 10175 bp, 2 predicted proteins | sample ColStrG_CSR_2014_FD_71471 | JGI IMG/M metagenome (GOLD analysis project Ga0075018, IMG submission 71471) | Freshwater sediment microbial communities in response to fracking from Pennsylvania, USA - Cold Stream Run_MetaG_CSR_2014 | ecosystem: Environmental > Aquatic > Freshwater > Creek >... | reverse complement strand
CGCGATCAGTCCCGATGAATTGCGCAGCGTCAGACTGTGCGCCGCGCTGATGGCGGCGCTGCCCGCCGGATCGGTCAGCGACCCGACCAGCTCCGGTGTATCCAGCACCAGCGTGTCGGTACTGAGCGTCAATGGCGAGCTGATCGTGATGGCGCCGCGACTCTTGAGCGTCAGATCGACGTTGGCAAAGCGCGCGAGGGCTGCTGTGCTGAGAACCAAGCCACTGCCACCCGCGGCGCCGTCACCCAGGCTGATAGCCGAAGCACCGAGGCTCAGCGTTGCGCCGCTGGCCGGGTCGAGTGTGCCATTGAGCAGCAGATCGCGCGCACCGTCGAGCACGATGCTGCCGGACGCTGCAATCGTGGCGCCGGAGTCCACGGACACGACGCCCTGCTGGCCCTGCAGTGCGCCGGGGGAATACTGCGCGCTGATATCGGAGCCGTGCGCGTTGCTGACCAGCACCCGTGCGCTGTCGCCGTTGGTCAGGTAGTGCGTGCCGACGCCAGTAACTGTGCCCGATGAACTCAGCTGCACACCGCCGGCAATCTGTACTGAATCCTTCGCGATCAAAATCAGCTCCGGAATATCGAGCGTAACGCCGGCATCGATCAACACCGTCCGCGCCTGGGCATTGAGCGTGGTGCCGGTCGCGCCTGCCGTGCGCGTGCCGCCGAGCAACAGGCTGCCTGCGCCCAGGTTGGCCAGATTACCCGCGGTGATTTCCGTCACCGTGGCGAACTCGTCCAGCGACTGCACGATCGACAGGTTGTCGGCGGTGATATCGACCAGTGACTTCCTGCCAGCGGTCGCCGGGGCACTGACGAAACTGCCATCGAGCTTGAGCGCACCTTGCCCGCCGATGACCAGCGCGCCAGCGTCCTGGGGGAGCCTGGGCACGGCGAGCCCGAGTTCGGCGGCGCGGCCCGGCAGATATTTGTCGGCGCTGGTCAGATGATATTCCGCCAGCTGGTAAGCATAGCTGCCGGGCTGCACTGCGAAGCCCGACACCGCGCCGGTCTGCAGCCCGCTGCCGAGTGTCGTGCTGACACCTGGCACAACGACCGCGCCGTTCTGCAGGGCCACGGTCTGGCCCGTGTTCATGTTGGAGTAACCCGATTGCGGCGTGATCAGATAGGCGCCTGCCAGCAAAGCGTAGCGTGGCGGCAGAATCGCATAGGTGCCGGGAGCCAGGTTGCCCACACCCTGGTAGAGCGTTACTGCCGCACCGGGCGTCAAGCCCCACTGGGCAAACTCCGCCGGATCGATGGGACCGAAATTTCCCTGCTGTGCCGGCAGGATCGCAAACATCGAGCCCGCGTTCGCCAGCGCCAATGCGTCCACGGAGCCGCCGGGGCCCGGAATCTGTTCGTACGCGACCACGTCGCCACCGCCGGAGTAATCGACCACCGCGCCGTGGGTCACGTTGAGACTGCCGGCAGTGAGCGAGATCCGCTTCTCGGGAAACGCACGCACCGTGGAACCAAAGAGCTGATCCGAACTGGTCAGTGCCGCCGTGCCGCCGTAGGAGTAGTACCAGTCGGCCAGGTTGACCGTGCGCCCGAGCAGGATCTGATCGGAGTTGGCGTGCACCGAGGTCATGCTGTGCGGGCCGAGTGTCAGGCCGTTCATCGCATTGAGACTGATGGTGCCCAGCGGCGCCTCGAGCACACCGTTCTGGTTGATGGTGGAGGCCGTCATGCTCAGGTTTCCGCCAGCGGTCAACAGCTGCTCGTTGCTCGCGAGCGGCGCGCCCATCGACTCGATGTCGATCGTGCCCGGGCCCGCCGAAGAATCCACTACGTTGATCGCGAAGCTCGTCAGGGTGCCGGGATAGATTCGCCGCGCGCCGAGCGTCAACCTGCCAGTCGTCGACAAGGCACCGCGATCCGCGGCGCCACCGCCGCCGCGCAAGCGGATATCGCCACTCGAGAGCAGCGACACTTTGTTGAAACCCGACAAGGTGATCGCACCGGCCAGGTCGATGTTGCCGCCGTTGGCTACCAGTGTGCTGGTGCCAGCCGTCGCCGTGGCGAGCGGCGTCCTGAACGCCGAACGAAACACCAGCGAGGGTGCGGTGAGGGTTACGCTGGTCGGGCCATCGGCGACTACTTGCGGGGCATTGAGCGTCAGCTGGCGGCCCATGCTGAGCGCGAGCGGGTCGGCGCCGCTGAAGACGATCTGGTCGCCTTTCAACGTCAGGCTGTCAATACCGCTCGCATTCAATGCAGACGTCGACACCATGGCAAGGCCGTTGAAAGTCGACGTGGACAATGCATCACCAAAACTGAGCCCACCGGCCTGCTGCTGAACGGCCGATGTGAGCATCAGTCTGGCGGGATCGGCCGGAAAACCGGCGGCCGGATCCAGGATGTTGCCGGTACGCAGGCTGCGATCGATGCTGAGGCTCAGATCGCCGGCGGCATAGCCGCTGGCGCCGGCCCGCGCCTCGATCGCACCATCAAGCACTAGTCCCTCGGCTGCGCTCAGCGCGATGCTGCCGCCAGAGCTGCCCACCAATTGCTGGTTGCCACCGCTGCGATCGAGCAGGTGATCGATGTAGCCGACGGTCTGCACATCGCCCGTGGCGACCGCGCCATTGGCGCGCAGCGTCGAGCCCTGCTCCGCGACCAGGTAGCCGCTGCTGCTCAGGGATATCCTGCCGGCGCCGAGCACATTCAGCTCGTCACCGCTTGCGCTCGCCAGCGGCTGGCGCGTGACCGTGCCGGACACATCCAGCAACGCGTGCGGCCCCAGCCACACGGCAAAGGCCGGATCGAAATCCTGCGACCCGAACTGCTTCGCGGCGAGGCTGATGGTGCCGCCCGCCGCTGTCATTTGGCCGTCCATGTAAAGGCTGCCGCCCGTGGCCGTGGCGGTAATGCGACCCAGCGGATCGGTATGCACGGTTGCGCCAGTCTCCACCACCAGGTTGCCCATGAACGTATCGTTCAGCAACGCTGTCGAGAGACTGATCGAAGCCGGATGACGCAGATAATCGGGCAGCAGCTCGATCGTTGCGAAGCCGGCAAGATCATCACCGCTGGCATGCCCGAGGTAATTTGCGCTCAGCAGCCGCGTCGAGGTCAGGGCATTGATGTGCGCACCGGCCTGCACCCGCAGATCGCCCTGGTTGGCGCTCAAGGCATAGCGGGAAAATCCGCCCTGCTGAAAAATATCCGCCGCCAGCAGCAGCGGCGAGCTCGCAGTGGAGCTCTGCGATTGCGCGAATACCAGATCCTGCTGGCCTGTGGTTGCTGCCTGCACCGTCAGCGAGGGTGCAGTGATCGCCAGCGATCCGCCGTTGGCAATGCCCCACGCATGCAGCGTGGTGCCTGCCCCAATGGCGAGCGTAGACCCCTGTCCATTGGCAACGAGCGACAGACTGCCCCCGTTCCCACCGCTCAGCGCTCCCGCCGGACTCAGCGCCGCGCCGCTGTCAGCGCTGAGCACAACGCCCTCACCCAGGCTGAGTGCGCCATGCTCCGCAGTGTTGCGCAGGCTCAGGGCGCCGCCGTTGATGAGCAGCGGCGTCGTGGCAGCGCCGTTGTTCAGATCATTGATCCACTGCCCGCTGACATCGAGATGCACTCCGGCAGCGACTGCGAGGCGCGGATCGGCGCTGAGACTCGCGCCCCGATCGACGTCCAGACTGGTGGCTGTAATCGTGCCACCCGCCACCGTGACATCGGAGCCGATGCTGATCGTCGGTGCATTCAGTGACAGCCGGCCACCGCCCGTGAGCACGAGTGCATTGCCCGAGGGCAACGCAATGGAGCCATTGCTGTACAGGTTGAAGACGGACACGCCCGCAGCGACGTAACGGCCCAATGCCAGGTTCGCGACATCTGCCGCGACGGTCTGGTCCGCCTCGGTCAGCAGCAGCGAGGGCGCCACGAAGTCCGCACCGCCTGTGGATTGGCCACCGGGCAGTCCGATGGTCAATTGTCCGCCACTGGGAAGCGTAGCGGCCGTGCGCTGGTAGATGCCGTTGACGGTGTGAGCGGTGATGTCGCCTGTCAATTGCAGTGTGTGCCCTGCGATCTGCACGCTGCCCGCGGCCTGGCCATCCGTGTATCCCGGCTGGAACACGGGACGGGTCTGACTGGGGTAGACCGTCGTCACGCCCCATTTCGGCTGAAAGATCGTAGCTCCGCCAAACAGTGCGCTGTAGACGATGTCCGGCGGCGCGCTGCCGATGTCATAGACGCGGCCGTTGGAAATTAACTTGGTGGTGTCGACAAAGCCCGGCGTGTAGCTCACCGCGCCGCCTGAAATATCTATCACCGAGCCGGCGGCAAGATTGACGCCACCTTCGGAGATCAGCTTGACGCTGCCGCCCTGCGCCATGCGCTCCTCCACATCGCGCTTGATGGTGCCCGACAGATAGCCGCTGACATCCGCCAGTGGCGTGCCCACCCGTGCATCGATGGTCACGGTCTGGCCGCGCAGCACGCCATCGCGCTGCAGCGGCGAGTCGCGCAGCTCATTGCCGCGCAGCTGCACCGTGACCTGGTTGCGCGACATCGGCACGGTGACGCTGCCGCCCGAGACGTCAATGCGGCTGCCGGAATCCATGTCGATCTGCACCGCGCTGTTGGCTGGCGCAGTGGTGCCACTGAGGCTGGGATTCGCCTGTGCGGTGAGTTCCACCTTGCCACCGTGCGCGATCAGCGCAGCGTTGCCCTGCAGCTGTATGGTCTTGCCATTGCCCTCGATCAGCGATTGCGGCTGCGGTTGATCGTCGACGGCGGTCTCGCCGTTCTTCGTGTCGAGTGTCACCTCGGTCACGCTGCCAGCGCCAAACTGCAGACTGCCTGCGTTCTCGGCAACCGGCAGGTGACGGCCACCGGCCCCTACCTGGAATCCAGTGGTGTCGCGCGCCAGCAGCCGAATCGAGCCGCCCTTGGTCACCGAAGTCGTGGCCGTCAATCGACCCTGCTGGTTCACGGCCAGGCCGGCCAGCGTGATATTGCCTTCCTGCGACAGGATCGAACCAGTATTGGTCACCGACCCGCCGGTGTTCACCTCGACCAGCAGGCCGCGCAGGTTCGGATCGTCGCTCGATTGCAGGAACACCGACTGGCCGGCGGCCAGCAGCGTTTGACCGTTCGGCGTCTCGATATGGCCATCGTTCTCGATCACTGGCGCGAACAGCGCCACGCGACCACCATCAGCGGTCTTGAGTGTGGCGCCGGAGTTGATCTGCACGAAGCCCGTCGTGCCGCTGAAGGCGGCCTGGTTGCTCTGGATCGGCGAGAGAATGCCGTTCTTGGCGGCATCGGCGCTGATGTCCAGGCTCGAGGCGATGAGTCCACCGGTATTAATCTGCACCGGCGTACCATCGGGATTCCCGAAGATGATGCCATTCTGGTTGAGCAGGTACACTTGGCCGTTCGCGGTCAGGTTGCCAAAGATGCGGCTCGGATCGGCCTGGTAAATCTTGTTGAGCGCGACGGCCGTCGCGTTCGGTTGCACGAACTGCACCGTGTTGCCGGCCGAGATGTTGAAGCTCTGCCAATTGAGCGTCACGTTCGGCTGCACTGCAGTACCCGCGTTGATCACCATGCCTGTCGCTGTGGTGGTCTTGGTCGCAGTGCCCGAAGTTACCCAGCCGATCGGCGCACCCACCGGCAGCGCGCACGGCGAGCAGGCCACGGGCAACTCCCCTGCCATCGCCGGTGAACCGGCCGCCGCACCGACCCATGTGAACACCGAAGCGGCCAGGAGGGACATGAATTTCTTGTTGAGCATGCGTAGATTCCTGTCCGCGCCTGAATAGAGAAGGCCCCGGCTCTATTAAAACCGGGGCCAGTGTCAATCAGATTACGTAGCCCATCTGGCCCCACCCTGTCGCCGCCGGTGTAACCGACGACGACAGGGCCTGGGTCACAGGATTCAGTGTCGAGGAGTCGCTACTGAATACCTGGGGCTATGCGCTCAGTTCAGACGATCCGGAGCCGTGGCGGCATCCGGGGCGTTCTGGATCAGGCGGCACGACATTGGCGAAGTGCCCGCGGCCGGGAACAGGTTCGTCGCGCCATGCTTGCCACCGAACACCGGATTGGTCGCCGTGTAGTTGCTGGGGAACGCGGTGTTGTTGGTGCCATCATCCCACTTCGCGCCCGAGATGGTCAGGGCGCCGATGCCCTTGGCCAGCGAGGTCGTGATGCGGGCCGGCTGGGCCAGCTCGGTGCGCAGTGCCGTGTTCAGCGCGATTTCCTTTGCCGTGATACCACCCAAGGCCGTGGTCGTATTGTTCCAGCCGATCTGGGTCTCGTACCAGAAGTCATACTTGCCCAGCATGGCATTCTGGAACGAAGGCAGGATGCCGTCGACCTTGATCCACTTCCAGGTATCGCTCGCACCCGGGTCACCGTTGTACGAGAGCACGCCGATCGCACCGGTCGCATGACCGGCAAAGGTGTCGGCGCCGCCGGCAACCGTATCAGACTGGTTCAGGCAGTTCTTGACCTTGGTGCTGGAAGTATTTTCCTTCACGAAGTACTTACCTGTTCCGTTGGCCAGCGGATCGGTCTGCACGCCAACCGTGTCCTGCGCGATTGCACCATTGTTGGCATCGCAGGGGTAGTTGAAGAAGAACTGGTTCGAGGAAGCCTGCGTACCCGAGCCTTGCTCGCGACGGCAGATCGTCAGTTCATTGATCGTGCCGGCCGGTGCGGCAGCCTTTACCACATCACTCCACAAACCCACCGAGCCGTTGAGCAGCTGGCGGATGGAGTCGCGGGTCAGGGACGGCCAGTTCACGCCGGTCGTGTCTTGAGGCGCATTCGACCCGGTCTGCGCGAGCTGCAAGGCTTGCCACACGCTGTTCGACACCGCCACGCCAAAGAGCTGGCCGATGGTGCGCGTACGGTTGAACTTGGTGAGCTGGGCAGTGGTCAACTTGAGAAAGTTGTCACCGGTAATATTCGTCAGGTTCACACCCGAAAACATTTCCGCTTCAACGTCCGAGGTACCGAGCGACGCGCGACGGCAGATGGTGTCGAGCCCCGCCGGCACTGCCACTGGATTTGTGGGCGCCTGGGTCTGGTAGTCGCATTCGTCGGTGTTGCCGGGGTGGCGTACTGTCGCCGGGCCGGCGCCGATCAGCGCGCTGTCACGAAAGCCGCTGGCCACGGTGCCTACCGTGCAATCCCACTTGGGCTTGCCTGCGATGGCGCTGCTGGTGCCCTCGACACCCGCCGCCACGCAGGCGCCGCTTCCGCGGTTGCTCTTGACGTTCATGAACTCAACGTAGGAGTTGAGCGCAATCGGGTAGATGCCGTAGAGCGAGCCGATTTTCGCACGCTTGTGGATGATGACGTCGAGGCCTTGCAGAGCAGCAGGCACCGGCGCCACGGCCTTGAGGGTGCAGGACATCGTGAACCAGTTGCCGCCCTCGGTCGTGCCCACGAGGTCGTAGTACGTGTCGTAGCCAGAGGCGCACAGATCATTGGCGACGAAGGTCTTGATGGCGTTGTCAGACGCCGTGGCGCCCGAGATGAAGAACTCATTGTCGGTGCCGACCACCGCGTCGAGCGCCGCACCCGAGAGTGCAAAGGCGGAGGGGCTGAGGCAGGCAGCTGCCATGGCGCCCAACGCCAGCTTGGTAAACTTGGTCATGTCTCGATCTCCTGATATGTGGATCAGATTCAGCAATTGGAAAATTCCGGGAACACTCGTCCGTCTGACGGCTGGCCCGGTAGGGCCAGCCGTCATTGGGGAGTTTCAACGAGAGTCTGTGGTCTCTTAGACAGGGCGTACCTGGCGACGGCGACCGACGCCGGCGACGCCCAGCAATCCCGAGCCCAGCAGCCAAAGCGCGGCCGGAATCGGCACCGCACTCGGAGTCCAGGTAAGCGTGGCCGACGTGGCGCTGCCCGCCGCAGCGTTCCAGGTCAGCGCCCAGGTGCCAGCGTAGACACTGACGAGGTTGGAGAGGCCCTGGTTATAGCGCGCAAAGGACTGCGTGCCCGGACCCAGCAGCTCGGTCACGGCCGAGATGTTGCCGGCGCCCGCAGCCAGCTGGCCCGCCCAGAAGGCATCGGAGCTCTGCGAGGTCTGGTTGCTGTTCTGAGCCAGGAACGCGGTACTTGACGCCGTCACGGCTGCGCCAATCGACGAGGCGACGTCGCCGGCCGCTGCACCGAGCGTGGTCGGATCGACCACAGTCGTCCAGAAGGTATTGCCTGCACCCGCGCCGGTCGTGCGCGCGCCGACAACATCCCACACCGTACCGGTGGTGCCACCGTTGACCGTGTCGTTGAACGAGGCCAGTACGCCGGCATTGGTGATCGTCACCGAGAAGGCGGCGGCCGGATTCCAGGTGGCAACAGACAGGCCCGTGTCGTACGTAAAGCCCTGGCTGGCCAGATTACCGTCCCAGATGTTGAGGATCAGGTCGCTGCCGTTCGCGCTATTGGGCGCGGGCAGGGCGGCGTTCGCCGTGCTCGCCAGCAGTGCGAGTGCGACCGCGGCCATCGCAGACTTCAGATTCAGATGCATAAATGCTCCCCTGTACAAATTTAAAGACAACGTTCAATGCAAACTCGAACTACAACCAGCCTGTCGACTCGCTGCGGGCCGCCGTTCGCGGAACCGAAAACCGGCGAGATCACTCACAAGCCTATGTTCCGGTCGCGAACGTTAGTCTCGGTTTGTTGCAGGGGTGCGAAACCTGAATTAACTTTTGACGATAAGAACGTAAGACAAATGTCGCGCAGTTAACAGTGCGTTCAGAAGGCCCACTTGAAATTGAAATGCGCGCGTTGATCGCCGCTGCGGATTGCCGCGGCGCTGCGCAATGCCACGGCCCATTCGAGTTCGCTCGAGAAGCCATGCCACGCATTGATCCGCAATCCCAGGCCCGTACTCGCGAGATCCTCGGTGGTCTGCAGCGCCAGCGGATCCACGAGCACGACGCGACCGCCATCCAAAAAGGCAAATCCGTAGGCAGCTCCCGGCGCAAGGTGCAACAGTTTCGAGAGCCAGGCATCGCGCAGCTCCACGGTCGCATCGGCACCGTAGTCGCCGAGCTCCGTGGCCTCGGTATAGCCGCGCACGGTGTCGAGGCCACCGATCGCCAGCTGTTCGTTGCTCACCAGCGCGTAGGTGGACCATTGCAGCGCCAGGCGCGAGTAGAGCTGCAGTGCTTCGCTCAGTGGGCGTGAATACTGCGTGTTGCCACGCAGATAGAAGTAATTGGGCGGGCCGGAAAAGCGCTTGTCGGCGAATTCCGTACTATCGTTGATCAGGCCACGGACGCCGAAGTTCGCGGTGACGTCAAATACCGTGGTCGAACGCTCGCGATTGCGCGTCAGCGCATAGGCTGCCGACCAGTTCAGATAGTGGATCGGGGTTTTCAGCGAATCGTTGTTCTTGAGGCGGATGTTCTCGAGAAAGCTCTTGTAGTCGAGGCCCAGGGTCACGGTCTGCGCCAGCTGCGGGGTGCGGAGCGGTGCATAGACGATGCGTGTGCCGTAGACCTGCCCGGTACCCAGCACCGCGATCGTACCGAGCGCCGCCACATCGCTCTTGGAATCGACCGCGTAGAGCGCCAGCGAGGTGTTCTTGAGCCCTGGCAGCGGCAACACATACGAGGCGATGATCGCCCGCGATTCACTGAGCTTTTGCGGCGAGGCCTGCAGCTGCAACGTCAGGGCGTGGCGCAGCTGGAACAGGTTGCCGTAGCTGACCAGTGCTCCCAGCCGCAGGCGCGTGGTATTGGCTGTGTAGCGGTCGTTCAGCTCAACGCTGCCATGCAGCGGCAGGGCGTCCTGCACCTTGAGATTCACGTCTACGGTGCCGGGCGTGCGTCCGGCCTTGAGCACCGGGATCACGGAACGATCGGCCGTGGCGGCATTGAGCTCGGCCAACTGGGCCTGCAGTTTCGGCAGGTTGGGTACCGTGCCGCTCTGCAGTGCCGGCAGGCTGGCGCGGATCTGGCCGTTGGAGAAATAGCGGGTTCCGGTAATGCGTACGCGGTCGACCTTGCCCTCGGTGACCTTGAGCCGCACTACACCCGACTCGACCTGCTGCTCGGGGATGTCGACGAAAACGGTGGCGTAGCCGGCATCGCGGTAGCTGCGTTCGAGCGTCTGGCGCGCAGCTTCCACATCGTTGATGGTCTTGCCCGGCCCGAGCAGGGGATACATGGCCTGTTCAATGGTTTTGCC
>Ga0075018_10000766_pt1 | contig 10177 bp, 8 predicted proteins | sample ColStrG_CSR_2014_FD_71471 | JGI IMG/M metagenome (GOLD analysis project Ga0075018, IMG submission 71471) | Freshwater sediment microbial communities in response to fracking from Pennsylvania, USA - Cold Stream Run_MetaG_CSR_2014 | ecosystem: Environmental > Aquatic > Freshwater > Creek >... | reverse complement strand
CGCAGGCGGAAGTCCTGGGTGAGCCGGCCGCGGCGTTGCTCCAGCACGCTGTCGAGCGCGGCGCGGAAGCGATCGCGATCGAGCGGGTGCAGCACCTCGAGCCAGCGCGCCGCCGATCCTTCGAGCGTGCCGCGCTTGAGTCCCAGCAGTACTTCTGTTTCCGGGCTGGTGAACACCTTGTCCGCGGACACGTCCCAATCCCAGATCATGTCGCCGGAGCCGGTGAGCGCCAGCGCCCGGCGCTCCACGTCGGTGACGATGCCGTGGGTGACCCCGCCCGCGAAGGCATGCTGCATCACGGTGAAGCCGATCAGCATGACGATCAGAACCAGGCCGCCCAGCAGCGCCGGACCGACGATGTCGTTGGTCAGAGCCCCGGTCACGGCGAATCCCGCCGCCACGACCCACACCACCAGCAGAAGCCAGGTCGGAATGAGCAGAACGGCGCGATCGTAGCCGTGGAACGAAAGATAGATGACGAGCCCGAGGCCGAGCACCGCTACCGCCAGCAGTGACAGGCGCGCGATGCCGGATGCCACCGCCGGATCAAACAACGCGACCGCGACCAGCGCGCCCAGGAAGGCGAGCCAGCCCAGCGTGATGTGCGAATAGCGCACGTGCCAGCGGTTGAGATTGAGATAGGCGAACAGGAACACCAACAGGGTCGCGGCCAGAATGGCCTCGCCGGTCGCCCGCCAGATGCGCTCGGCGTCCACCGAAATTTCGAAGACCTTGGCCCAGAAGCCGAAATCGATGCCGATATAGACCAGCACCGCCCAGCCGAGCGCCGCAGCCGCCGGAAACATCACGCTGCCCTTGACCACGAACAGGATGGTCAGGAACAGCGCCAGCAATCCGGCAATTCCGATCACGATGCCGTAGAACAGCGTAATGCTGTTGATCTTGTCCTTGTAGGCGTCGGGCTCCCAAAGATAGAGCTGGGTCAGCTTGTCGGTGCGCAGCTCCATCACGTAGGTCATGACGCTGCCGGGATCGAGCGTGATGCGAAAAATGTCCGCGGTCGCACTGTCCTGGCGATCGGGACGATCGCCGCTGCTGGTGATGCTCACGATGCGCGAGAGGCCGAGGTCGGGCCACAACAGGCCGGAGCCCACCATGCGGTAGTGCGGGACGACGATCAGGCGCTCGAGCTGCTCGTTGCCGGTGTTGGTGAGCGCGAACACCGCCCAATTCATGTTGCCCTCGCGCGCCCGCACGTCCATGCGCTGCACGATGCCGTCGGGCCCCGGTGCGGCGGAGACCAGCAGGCGATCGGTGTCGGTGCGGTGGCGCTCGACCGCGGCGGTCAGATCGAGCGCGGCGGCGTCCTGCGGCACGTTGACCGCCTCGACCGCGCGGGCAGTTGGGGCGCTGGCCAGGAGGATCGCGAGGATCGCCAGCCGAGCGACGGCGCGGACGTAACGCAAGCGACGATCTCCAAATGCAAGAGCTCGAATTGCAAGAGCTCCAAATGCGACAGCTACAAATGGAACAGCGCCAAGTGCAGAAGTCCAGCCGAATTCGCCCGCGCGGCGCATCGGCCGTCGCACGCCGGCGGGCGCCAAATGGCCGCTTTCCAAGCAGCCATCCAAGCTGCTGCTGTCCAAATCGCTGCTGCCCAAGTCACCGCTATCCAAGTCACTGCTATCCAACATTGCGTCTATTTCACGGCCCGCGTCCGCTGTCGGGGCTGGGGTGGGGACGCGCGCAGGAAACCAAAGATCGGCTGCGCTGTTCACAGGGTCAGCACGATCTTGCCGATATGAGCGCTCGATTCCATGCGCGCGTGCGCCAGGGCGGCCTGCGCGAGCGCAAACGAGCTGTCGATGACGGGCTTCACGCGGCCGGCGGCGATCAGGGGCAGCACGTGTTGCTCGACCGCGCGCGCGATCGCGGCTTTGTCCTCGACCGAGCGGGCGCGCAGCGTGGAGCCCGTATGGATCAGGCGCTTGAGCATGATGCGGCGGAAATCGACCGTGGCTTTCGGACTACCCGCGAAGGCGATCTGCACCACGCGCCCCTCGACCGCGGCAGCTTCGTAGTTGCGCTCGATATAGTCGCCTCCCACCATGTCGAGAATAACATCGGCGCCCCGCCCGTGGGTCGCGGCCTTGGTGGCGGCGACGAAGTCTTCGTCCTTGTAGTTAACGGCGACGTCGGCGCCGAGATGGCGGCAGGCTTGGCATTTGTCCGGCGTGCCGGCGGTGGTGATCACGCGCGCGCCGCGGGCCTTGGCGAGTTGTATGGCGGCCGTTCCGATCCCCGATGAGCCGCCGTGCACAAGCAGCGTTTCGCCGGCCTTGAGGCCGCCGCGTTCGAACACGTTGTGCCAGACCGTAAATATCGTCTCCGGAATGGCGGCCGCCTCGATCAGCGACAGATTCTGCGGGATCGGCAGCGCGTGACTTTCATGGACCGGACAGAATTGCGCATAGCCGCCGCCGATCACCAGCCCCATCACCTTGTCGCCCGGCTTCCAGCGTTCGACCTTGGCGCCGAGCGCAACCACTTCGCCGGCGATTTCGAGACCCGGAATGTCGGTGGCGCCCGGCGGGGGTGGGTAGAGGCCTTTGCGCTGCATCACGTCCGGCCGGTTGACGCCGGCGGCGGCGATCTTCACCAGCACCTCATGCTCGCCTGGCGGCGGCACCGGCCGCTCCTGCGGCTCCAGCATGTCCGGCCCGCCGGGCGCGCGGATCACGATTGCGGTCATTTGGGTCGGCACTGTGCTCATGGTGCTCTATCTGTACACACTTGGCGGCAGCGGCGCCTTCTTTAGTGGGCGAGGTCCCAAGTGACAACCGAGATCAATGGGGCAGCCGAGATCGTGTGACAACCGAGAATCTGGCCGGTATGGTTGCGGTCGCGGAGCCCGCCATGGCAGCGATCGACGACGACGACCGGCCGAAAAAGAAGATCGCCCACGAGATCGGGCAGGACCTTTCATTGCTGTCGGTCAAGGAGCTCGACGAGCGCATCGCTTTGCTTCAGGGCGAGATCGCCCGGCTCGAAGCCAACAGGAGCGGCAAGCAGGCTTCGCGCCAATCCGCCGACCGGTTTTTCAAGAAATGACCGGATCCCGCCCGGTCGCCCGCACAGGGTAAATCCCGGCCTGCCGGGTGCGGCGTAAAATTCCTAAATATCTTCATAACTTGTTAAGCTTTCTCGATCATTAGTCATGTTGTCCTTACTTTTGGACATCGAGTGGCTCCTGTCCACTCTGTTTGACGCCTCCCTGTTAAACCTTTGAGCCGCCGGAAACGGCGGCTCCTTTTTTTCTGCTGTCCCGTTTCGGGTCATCTGGGGCGTGCCCGGTTTCAAGCGAACGCCAGGCGACGTCGGCCGATGTCGGCAGGCGGCGGCATTTGTGGTGCCACGCCACCGCGAGCGTTCCGTGTTGCGCCGCCGTGGAATCTCACAAAGCATTGATGTTGCTGCTGGTACCGGGCCGTGTCCGGTCGTGCCCCATCGCGTTCTTGGTCGTGCTCTTGTGGGGTCCCTTCTGGTATCCTGCCGGTGGCCGGCGGTACTCTCGGGCGGCAAGCGTGTCCGCCCGGCAACTATGTCTGAATCTTCATTGCGCGGACGCTGGACATCGGGGCTTAAGCCGCGCAATGCTGACTCTCGCCAGAGGGGTGGCTGGCGCACCATCAAGAAGCCGTCAGTTGCGTGAAGTGTGAGGCGTTGAAATGTCCGAGCAGTTGGTCAACGAGACGGAACCCGTCTCCTTCGGCGAAAGGCTTGCGAATTCGCAGGTCTTTGCGGATCTGTTCCGCGACGGAATGGCGCTGGTCGAGGAGACGGCGAGCTATCTGGACGGGCCGGGCCGCAAGGAATCCAAGAAGCTCGAGCGGATGGCGGCGCTCGCCTATGCGACCGAGAGCATGCGGCTGACGACCCGTCTCATGCAGCTCGCGTCCTGGCTGCTGCTGCATCGCGCGGTGAAGGAAGGCGAAATGTCGCTCGCCCAGGCCAACAAGGAAAAAACCAAGGTCAAGCTGGCGGCTGGCGAGGCGGGCAGCGAGGATAGCATCAAGCTCCTGCCCGAAAATCTGCGCGGGTTGATCGCGCGTTCCAGGGCGCTCCAAGCCGACGTTCGTCGCCTTGACGCGACCATGCATGCAAGGCCGGACTTCGCTCTCACCAACCGCAGCAACCCGGTCGAGCGGCAGCTCGGCCTGCTCAAGGCTGCGTTCGAGGCGGATGAGACCTGATCGCCGCCTTTTTGCTCAATCCTTCTTGAGGAAGCCGGAGAATTTCTTTTGGAAGCGCGACAGCCGGCCGCCGCGATCGAGCAATTGTTGCTGCCCGCCGGTCCAGGCCGGATGCGACTTCGGGTCGATATCGAGGCGCAGCGTGTCGCCCGCCTTGCCCCAAGTGGTCCGGGTGGTGAATTCGGTGCCGTCGGTCATCACCACCTTCACGCTGTGATAGTCGGGATGGGTATCTGGTTTCATGGCTCTATTGTCCCGCGCGGCAAGGCCGGCAATGAAGTTCTGGCTGATTGGTGAGAAGTGGCGGCTCTATACCGCAGGCCGGCGCCGGAAACAAGGCACGGTCGCGATTGCCACAGGTGGGCCAAGCGGGCATTGTCGGGCCAATCTGCCGTGGGGGCTGGCGTATTCACCTGTCGATCCGGGCCCCCGTGATCAGCGTTGACCGGCGATAAGACCGGAATCGGGAGGTTGTGCGTCCCATGAGTTTCGTTCCCATGAGTTTCGTTCCCATGAGTTTCGTTCCCATGAGTTTCGTTCCCATGACGTTACGTCCGATGAATTGCGCCCCATGAATATGGTCGAGAGAGCCGCGGCGCGTGCGCCGCAAGCCGTCGCCGAACCGGCGGCCGGCCCGTCTGCCGCGCCGCCGCCCCGCAAGGCCAAGCTGCGGCCGCTGCTGTCGCTGGCGCCTTATGTCTGGCGCTATCGGGGGCGGGCGATCGCAGCCGTCTGCGCTCTCGTTCTGGCGGCGCTGGCCACGCTGGCGGTGCCGGTCGCGGTGCGGCGCATGATCGATTTCGGCTTCACCAGCGAAGGCGCGAACCTGATCGACAGCTACTTCTCCGCGATGATCGGAGTCGTGGCCGTGCTGGCGCTCGCCAGTGCCATGCGGTTCTATCTCGTCACCACGCTGGGCGAGCGTATCGTCGCCGACCTGCGCGGCGCGGTCTTCGGCCATCTCACGTCGTTGTCGTCCGCCTTTTTCGACGAGGCCAAGACCGGCGAGATGGTCTCGCGGCTCACGGCCGATACCACCCAGATCAAGGCCGCCGTCGGATCCTCGGTCTCGGTCGCGCTACGCAATCTGGTCCTGTTCCTCGGGGCCTCGATCATGATGGTGTGGACCAGCCCGCGGCTGTCCGGCTACGTGCTCATCGCCATTCCCGTCATCGTGCTGCCGCTCTACGGGTTCGGGCGCGCCGTGCGCCAGCGCTCGCGCCTGGCGCAGGACGCGCTGGCTGACGCCTCGGCCTACGTGTCCGAATTGATCGGCGCCATCCGCGTATTGCAGGCCTTCACCAATGAGGCGATGGCGATCGGCCGGTTTCGCGAGTCGGTCGAGCGCGCCTACCGCGCCGCCGTCCTGTCGACCCAGGCGCGTGCGATCCTCACTGCGATTGCGATCTTTCTGGTGTTTGCGAGCGTAGTCATCGTGCTGTGGGTCGGCGCCCAGGACGTGCTGGCCGGCACCATCACGCCGGGCCTGCTGTCGCAGTTCCTGCTGTTCGCGGTGCTGGCGGCCGGTGGCCTGGGCGAGCTTTCCCAGGTCGGCGGCGAGGTCGCGGCCGCGTCGGGCGCCGCCGAGCGTTTGTTCGAGATCCTGGCGATCAAGCCGGCCATCGAGCGGCCGGCGCATCCGATCGCGCTGCCGGCGCCGGCGCGCGGCGAGGTGAGTTTCGAGTCGGTCGGTTTTTTCTATCCGGCGCGGCCGGACGTTCGCGTGCTCGATGGCATCTCGTTTCGCGTGCAGCGCGGCGAGAAGGTCGCGCTCGTCGGCCCTTCGGGCGCCGGCAAGAGCACGATCTTCCACCTGCTGCTGAGGTTCTACGATCCAGCGTCCGGCACCATCACGTTCGACGGCGTGCGGCTCACCGATGCCGATCCGTTCGCGCTGCGTCGGAATATCGCGTTGGTCCCGCAAGACGCGGTCGTGTTCGGCGCATCGATCGGCGAAAACATCCGGTTCGGGCGCCCGCAGGCGAGCGACGCCGAGGTGGCGCAGGCGGCTGATCTCGCGCTCGCCTCCGAGTTCATCCACCGAATGCCGCAGGGCTTCGAGACGCCGGTCGGCGAACGTGGCGTGACCCTTTCGGGCGGCCAGCGCCAGCGCATAGCGATCGCACGGGCGATCCTGCGCGACGCCCCGCTCCTGCTGCTCGACGAGGCGACATCCTCGCTCGATGCCGAGAGCGAGACGCTGGTCAAGGCCGCGCTCGAGCATCTGATGCAGGAACGCACCACGCTGGTGATCGCACACCGGCTGGCGACCGTGCAGTCCTGCGATCGAATTCTGGTGATGGAGGCTGGCCGCATCGTCGAAGAGGGAACCCATGAGCGGCTCGTCGCCGGCGGCGGCCTCTACGCGCGGTTGGCCAAGCTGCAATTCCAAACCGGTTGATCGCTGGTCATCCGCCCTCAGGGTCGCCAAGCCATCTTGCGAATGGGCGCACCGGAGCGTGGGTTGACGTCGCTTCCGCTGACGACGAATCCCTGCTTTCCGTAGAACCGGATGGCGCGGCCGTTGTCGGCATTGACCGCGAGATCCAATCCTGCGGGCGAGAGCCGCTTGGCCTCGGCCAGGAGCGCACCGGCGATCGGCGTTCCCCACGCTTCCGGGGCAACCACGATTTGATCGAGATAGAGCGTCTTGGGATCGACGGTCACGAAGCCGACCAATTGTCCGGCCGATTCGGCGACGGTTATCGTTGCGGTCGGCACCAGCTCATCGCGCCAGCGCTGCCGCCACCAGTCGAGGCGCGCCGTAAAGTCCAATCGCGGATAGGCGATCTGCCAGGTCCGGCGCCACAGCTCGATCGCCGTTTCCTCGTCGGCTTCCTGGTAAGGCCGCAGCGTGAAGGCGGCCGCGCTCACCGCTCCGTCAGCTTCAGCTCGATACGGCGGTTGCGGCTATAGGCTTCCTCGGTCCGGTCGGTATCGATCGGCTGGAACTCGCCGAAACCGGCCGCCACCAACCGCTGCGGCAAGACGCCCTTGCTGATCAGATATTGCACGACCGAGATCGCGCGGGCCGCCGACAGGTCCCAGTTCGATCTGAATTGCACGCCGTTGATCGGGCGCACGTCGGTGTGGCCGTCGACCCGCAGCACCCAGGCGATCTCACCCGGAATTTTCTTGTCGAGATCGAGGAGCGCGGAGGCGAGCCCGTCGAGCTCGAGACGTCCCTCCGGCTTGAGTACCGCCTGGCCGGTGTCGAAGAACACCTCCGACTGGAACACGAAGCGGTCGCCGACAACGCGGATATCGGGCCGCTCGCCCAGAATGGCGCGCAGCCGCCCGAAGAAATCGGAACGGTAGCGCGAAAGCTCCTGCACGCGCTGGGCCAGCGCGACATTCAGGCGCTGGCCGAGATCCGTGATCTGGACCTGCGCGTCCTTGTCCTTCTGGGCCGAGGCGTCGAGCGCGTCTTGCAATGCCCCAAGCTGCCGACGCAGCGCCGCGATCTGCTGGTTGAGCACCTCGACTTGCGCCAGCGCGCGGCCCGAGATGCGCTTTTCAGCGTCGAGCGCGCTCGATAGTGCGGTCACCTTGCCTTGAACATCGAGGGATCCGCTGCCGGCGCCTTCGTACAGGCCCTTGTAGCGATCGCGCTCGCCCTCGGCCGCGAGCAGATTTGCATTGAGCTGCGCGAGCTGATCTTCGGCGCTCACCTTGCCGGATTTTTCCAGCGACAGAAGCTCGGTGAGCTGCGCGATCTGCGCGTTGAGGCGGTTCAACGCGGTGTCCTTGCCGGACATTTCCTGCGTCAGGTAGAACTGCACGACCACGAACACGGTGAGCAGGAAGATGACGCCAAGCAGCAAGGTCGACAGCGCGTCGACGAAGCCGGGCCAGTAGTTCATGCCGCTGTCGCGACCGCGGCGGGCAAGGGACATGGGTTCTGCCTGATCGGGCTACTTGCTGTTGACGTTCTCGCGAACCAAGATCTCCAACAAACGGCGGATCTCGCGATGCTGCTCGGCCTGCGAATCAACCCAGTCGCGGATCATCTGCTGCTCGGTCCGCATGTGGTGGACCAGGCCCTGGATGGCCTCCGCCAGATTGGCCATGGCGGTGGTCGCGGCCCTGCTCGATCCGCCTTCGGCCACCACCTCCTTCAGCCGGTCGATCGTTACCTTCAAGTCGCCCGGTGGTGCGGCGGCGGCGGCGGGGGTCCCGGCCTCGGCGCCCGCGCCGAGGTCGCGGACCGTGGTGGACAGCCAATCTTCGAGATCGGTGTAGAAGCGGTTCTGCGCCTGGCTGGACTGCAGGTCGAGGAAACCTAGCACCAGCGAGCCGGCCAAACCGAACAGCGACGACGAAAACGAAATGCCCATGCCGCTGAGCGGCGCCGCCAAGCCCTCGCGGAGCGAGTCGAACGTGGATTGGGCATCGCCGCCGACCTTGAGGGTGTTGATGACGTTGCCGACCGAACCGACGGTGACAATCAGGCCCCAGAACGTCCCGAGCAGGCCGAGGAAGACCAGCAGCCCGGTCATGTAGCGCGTTATGTCGCGCGCTTCATCGAGCCGAGTGGCGATCGAATCGAGAATGCCGCGCATCGTGGTCGAGGAAATTGACATCCGGCCCATGCGATCGCCCAGGATCGACGCCATCGGGGCGAGCAGAACCGGCGGCCGATCCATGGCAAGGCCCGGATCGGCCAGCCGGAAGCCATTGACCCAGTCGACCTCCGGAAACAGCCGGATGACCTGCCGGAAGGTCAGCATGATGCCGATGATGAGCACGCAGATGATCACGGCGTTGAGGCCGACATTGGATACGAACGCAACGGCGATCTGCTTGTAGAGGATGACCACTACGAGCGCGCACAGGACCAGGAACACCATCATCCGGACCAGAAAGATCCGGGGCGAGGACAGCTTCAGTGGATCGAGGTCACGCGCCATGGGGAATCGGCCAGCGATCGTTAAGGGCGACACATACTATGACATTGGCGATCTTTGACATAGTCGATGCGAAAGGAAAAAGCAGGGCTGCGGTAAAAATCATTGCTGCCGCCCGGGAACTCAGGCTCCGCGTCGCGCACCGGCTCAATATGCGATCGCCCACATCTCCCGGCGGTATTTTGGGCTCATCCCGATCCTGCGGCTCAGCCCGGCGAAATCGGACGGTCTCGGCCGGCGATGCGGAACGATCGGGCCTCAAGACTTCGCTGCCTTGCCGAGCAGCCCGAGCAGATCCCGGTGCATCGTCTCATTGCCGGCGACGACATCCCCGCTGATCCAGGGCGTATCGCCCTTGTCGAAATCGGTGACAAAGCCGCCGGCCTCGCGCACCAGGACAAGTCCCCCCGCGATATCCCAGGGCGAGAGCTGGCGTTCCCAATAGGCATCGAAGCGCCCGGCCGCCACCCAGGCGAGATCGAGGGAGGCCGCCCCGAATCGGCGCAATCCGGCCACCTTGGGCTGTACGACGGCGAGCTCGCGGTTTCCGAGCTCCAGGTCGCCGCGTCCCAGATGGGGCAGCCCGCAGGCAATGACCGCATCGCCGAGCCGCTTTCGCGCCGCCACCCGCAGCCGCTGATTGTTGAGAAAGGCGCCCTTGCCGCGCTCGGCGGTGAAAAGCTCGTCGTTGATCGGATTGTAGACCAAGCCGGCCACGATCATGCCGTCGCGCTCGAGCCCGATCGAGATCGCAAAATGCGGAATGCCGTGCAGGAAGTTCGAGGTGCCGTCGAGCGGATCGACGATCCAGGTGTGGGTTTCGTCGGTGCCCGCGCGGCGGCCGCCCTCTTCCCCCACAAAGCCGTAGCCGGGGCGCGCCGCCGAAAGCTCCGCGCACAATATCTCCTCGGCACGACGATCGGCGGCAGTGACGAAATTCGCCGGTCCTTTCAACGAGACCTGCAGGTGCTCGACCTCGCCGAAGTCGCGCTTGAGCGTGCGCCCGGCCTTGTGAGCGGCCTTGATCATGACGTTGAGGAGCGCGGAGCGGAGCAT
>Ga0075018_10000764_pt1 | contig 10188 bp, 7 predicted proteins | sample ColStrG_CSR_2014_FD_71471 | JGI IMG/M metagenome (GOLD analysis project Ga0075018, IMG submission 71471) | Freshwater sediment microbial communities in response to fracking from Pennsylvania, USA - Cold Stream Run_MetaG_CSR_2014 | ecosystem: Environmental > Aquatic > Freshwater > Creek >... | reverse complement strand
CTTCAGCACCAGCACTTCACGAAACTCCTCGGGCAGCGTCTCGACGAGCGCACGCAGTGCCCGCGCCTGCTCGCCCTGCATCGCACTGCGCTCCGGGTCGGCCGCAGCATCGCAAAGCGCCGCGTGGTCGTGACCGTCGCGCAGCTGATCCTCATCGGGCAACGGCTCCCAGTGCCGCGACGGCGCCCTGAGCGCCGAGCAATGGCAATTTCTGACGATAGCCAGGAACCAGGCTTTCGCATCCGGATTCCTGAGCGCGTCGAAACCACGATAGGCGCGCAGCACGGCGTCCTGTACTACGTCATCAGCGCCCTCGCGCGAGTGCGCCAGCCACCTGGCGAGCCGGTACGCGGCATCCAGGTGCGGCAGCACCTGCGCCTCGAAACGACGACGCCTATCTTCCATATTGCGGTTCGCGTCCTGAGCTCAGGAATATCCAGGGAAACCCGGCCTGCTGCGCCGGCTGTAGTGAAAGACTCGTGCCGGGCCTATTTTATTCCCGATCGACCTCGCGGCGCAGCGCCATACGGGTGGCGCTGCGCCGCGAGGCTCAGGTCTGATCGCGCAGGCTAAGGCTCATAGCGCTCTGAGGAAATCCAGTATGGCCTGCTGGTCGGCACGCGAGAGCGCGCCGAAGCGCTTGATGACCGCGTTGGCCTCGGAGGCCCCATAGCAGTTGGACCCGGCATGGCTGTCGCAATCCCCGGCTGGCGAATAGTGCGTGTAGATCGTCTTGAGCAGGTCGTCCGTGCGCCCGTCATGCAGGAAGAAACGCCGCTGGCCAACGCCCCACAGCGGCGTGGTGCGGAACATATCGCCACTGGCAGCCCCTTGCGTGATGTCATCGGCGAGATTGCGTCCCATGTGATGAATCAGCAGATCGGAGTACAGGTTCGCTGTCAGGCTCTCCAGCGCCGCCGTTTCACTGCGCGCTGGCGTGACCATGGTGGGCGTGTGGCAGGCGGCGCATCCCACGCCGGGAGCGTCGGGCCCGGTGCCGAACAAGGCCTGGCCGCGCAGCGCACTCGCCGTCATCGGCGCGGGCTTTGGAGCGTCGAGCAGCCGCATGAACATCGAGAACATCAGCCAGTCAGGCGCCTGGTGCGCCGGCGTGTAGAAGCTCTGGTTGCGAATGTCATTGTCATCCATGCGCAGGATGTCGTTGGGCTCGCTCTTGTCCGCGGTGCAGGCCGGTGTCTCATCCGTGGCCTGCGTGAAGACATCGTTGGTCACGCCCATTTCGACGTTGTAGGCCTCGCCGGAGAAGATGGCCAGCGACTTGTTCTGGGCCTTCCAGCCGAACTTGGTGATGGTGCCGTCATTGCCGCTGCGATTCGGGACGCCGGCGATGCCGAGCGAGGCGCGGATCCCGGCGGTGGCCGCATGCCGCGCCAGGATTTCCCGGTCCTGGATGCCATCGATGATGCCGAGGCCAAAGAGCTGCAGCGGGATGCGAAAGCGCAGGTTGCCGCGACGGAATTCATTCTCGAAATCCGGCTGCGGCAGCACCTGGTTGTTGCAGGTGTCGGCCTGTCCCGCGGGGAAAACGTCCGAGCGGCCAACGACCGTGAACAGCTGATGGACGCCGCCATCGGGCGAACCGTCGGGCTTGCGCGCGAATCGCACTTCGCGGATCGGCCCGAAACGCGTGATGAACGAGGGCACGGCATTGGCTGCGCCCTTGCGATGCGGAATCAGGTCGAACATCGGGTTTTCCGGCGGCCGTTGCTGATTGGGCGGCGCTCCCGGGTTTGGCACCATGAATCCGCCCGAGCCGCCGACCGCCGGCTGGTTGTGGCAGACACTGCACTGGTCGCCGTTGAATCGGGTGCCGAGCCCGGAAGAATTCGACTGGGTGACGACATTGGCGCGCGCAGGTTCGATGCGGGTGCCGATTACCAGGTCCGAGCAGTCGTCGCAGACGGCCTCCAGCTGGATCATCCGCTGTACGCCCTCATCGAAGACGGCTGACTCGACGGAGCTGAGCCCTGGCAGCGGATTGCCCGCCCCGGGCTGCCCGCCTCTCACGCCCGGGTCCACCTGGGCCATGCCCACGGGAGCACCCAGACACAAGACGACCACGGCCGCGGCCCGCTGCGCCCAATGAGTTCTCATGGCCTTATACATAATCGGCACTCCCTGTTTTTCAAATACGTCCCTTCTGTACACTGTTACGAAATTTCCTTACCAGAGACGACATCGAGACCTCCAATTTCTGGTTCTAATGAACGGCTATGGCAGATCTGACAGATGAGCGCGGCGAGCCGCTGGCCAACCCGCTGACGGCCACTCCCGAACAGGGTCGCGCAGTGCTCGATCGCCTGTTCAATGGCGCGTACGACGAATTGCGCCGCATCGCGCATCTGCGGCTGTTCAGAACGCCGGCGATGACTTCGCTGCATACGACAGTGCTGGTGCACGAGTGCTACCTGAGGCTGGCGAAGCTGGGAGGCTTCCACACGGACGACCGCGCCTATCTGCTTTCCTACGCGGCCCGCGCCATGCGCTCCATCATCGTCGACCTGCTTCGACAGCGTGGCGCCGTGCGCAACGGCGGCGAGGCCGTGCACGTGACGCTGGATCCGGACTGCGAGCCTGAGGCTCTGGTGGCGGACACCCAGGTATTGCGCATCAATGAAGCCCTCGAGGAGCTGGACACGATCGATCGGCGCCTCGCGAGAGTCGTGGAAATGCGCTACTTCGCGGGCCTGGAATTTTCCGAGATTGCCGAAGCACTCGGCATGACCGAGCGCACGGCACAGCGTGACTGGCAAAAGGCCCGACTGTGGCTCGATGCTGCGTTACGTGACTAGCAGCCCGTGCGCATAGACCGGGACAACTGGAATCGGATCTCCGCGCTGCTGGATCATGCGCTGGAGCTGCAGCCCAACGAGATTCCCGGATGGCTGGCGCAACTGGCTCAACGCGACCCCGCGGCCGCCTGCACACTCCAGGAGCTGCTCAGCCGTCGGGCAATCATCGCCACCGGCAGTTTCCTCGACTCACTGCCGCAGTTGCAGGATTCCACAGCGGCGCCTGAACCGGCCCACCCGGGTGGCGCGTTCTCGGCAGGCACGCGCGTGGGCCCCTACCTGCTGGAATCCGAACTCGGGCGCGGCGGCATGGGCTCGGTGTGGCGGGCGCGACGTGATGATGGAACCTTCACGCGCACCGTCGCACTCAAACTGCCGTTTGCGGAGCACTATCGCCGGGAGTTCATCGACCGCTTCTGCCGCGAACGCGACATCCTGGCGGCGCTCGCACATCCTCATATCGCAAGACTCTACGACGCTGGCATCACGGCCGAAGGCCAGCCCTATCTCGCAATGGAATACGTGGAAGGCGTGCCACTGACGCAGTACTGCGGCGAGCATCGCGCGAGCCTTGCGACCCGCCTTGCCCTGTTTGCACAGGTACTGGATGCCGTGGGCTACGCGCATTCAAACCTGATCCTGCACCGCGATCTGAAACCCTCGAACATCCTGGTCACGCCGGCCGGCAACGCCTGCCTGCTGGACTTCGGCATTGCCAAGCTGCTGCCAGCGGGCGATGCGGACTCTGCCGACCTGACACAGTTCACCCGGCGCATGCTGACGCCCGGCTATGCCAGTCCGGAACAGATTGCCGGCGCGCCGCTGGGAGTCGCGAGCGACATCTACTCGCTGGGCGTACTCCTCTATGAGCTGTTGAGCGCGGAGCGTCCCTACCGCCTCACGCGCCGCTCGGTCGCCGCGCTGGAAGAGGCGATCCTGAGCGCCGACCCGCAAAAACCCAGCCAGGCCGTGGGTGATGCCGTCAAGGCGGCCGAGATCGGGGGAATGACTGTAGCCCAGCTGCGTCGGGCGCTGTCCGGCGACCTCGACACGATCACCTTGAAGGCGCTGAAGAAGGAGCCGTCACTTCGCTATGTTTCGGTCGACGCCCTTGGCGGCGATCTGCAACGTTACCGCGCGGGGCTGCCCGTACTGGCCCGACCGGACGCGCCCATGTACCTGCTGCGCAAATTCATTGCGCGTCATCGACTCACGGTTACTGTCACAGTGCTCGTGGCCCTGGCACTCGCCGCAACCACAGGCATTTCCGTGCACCAGGCGCGGCTCGCGCGTGCGCAGGCGATCGTCGCCAGGAATGAATCTGATCGCGCGCAGGCCGTGCAGCAATTCCTGCAGGACATCTTCCGGACCAACACGCACCTGCAAAGCGACCCGTTGAAGGCGCGCCAGACCACCGCGCGCGAGCTGCTCGATGCCGGCGCGGCACGCGTCGGCCAGCAACTACAGGACGCACCGCAGGCACAGGCCGAAGTCCTGATGACGCTCGCCGACATGTACACCCAGATGGGCCTGGACGCGCAGGCTGCACAGTTGCGGCTGCGGCGCATCGAGGCGCTCAAGAAGGCGGGCGGATCGACCAGCGTCGAGCTCGCCGATGCCATGCTCGACTATGTGGTGGACATCTCGACCACACCGGAGCGCAGTCAGATACCGCAGTTGCTGCAGGAGGCGCGGCGCATCCTCGACACGGTCGGCGATTTCAAATCCGAGACCCGCGCCGGCGTGTGGATGGAGTCCGGCAGCTATCTGCGGTACACGGCACCCGAGCGGATGCAGACACTGGAGAACGACGCCCTGAGATTGCTGGCGGCGAGCGCTCCCAACAGTTGGATTTACCAGCTCGCACTCGACAAGGCGGGCTACGCGCGTTTTGAACTGGGCGACTACGCCGGCGCCGAGGCCATTTTCCGCAAGTCGCTGGGCGAAGTTCATCGGCGCGTCGCCACCACTTCAGCGTGGGAAATCTCCCCGCTCGCGGGGCTCGCCGCCGCGCAAGCCGCACTGGGCGAGTTCGCGGATGCCGAGCGCAATTTCCGCGCGTCTCTGGCAGCCAGCCTTGCCCGGAACGGCGACGCGCATGTCGAGACGCATCTGGCGCAGTCGCGCCTGGGCGCGTTCCTGCACGCCACCTCGCGTGTACGCGAAGGCCTCCAGTTGCAGGCAGAGGCGCTTGAGGGCATTCGACGCGGCACGGTGCAGGAGAACTCGACGACCGCGGCCGGCATCCGTGCGCAATATGGCCGCAGTCTGCTCGCTGAAGGCGGCTTCGACACAGCCGGGGAATATCTAGCGCGCGATGTAGAAACCCTGGACAAGACCTTCCCACAGTCGACACTGCTTGCCGCCGCGCTGCTGGAACACGGCAAGTGGGCCACGTTGACCGGTCGCTACCGCGAAGCGCAGGCGGATCTGGACCAGGCCCTTGCGCTACGACGCAGTATCGGCGGCAAGGCCAGCGCGCCCACGCTGGAGAGTCCCTACCTGCTCGCGCAGGGCGAACTGGCGCTGGCACAGGGAGATGCGCAAGGCGCTGTGCAATGGGCGCAGCACATGCATGCTGCCCCTGCGCCCGCCTATCGGCTTGCCATGGTGGACGAGGTGGCGCGCAATACCCTGCTGGCGGAAGCGCTCAGCGCCCAGGGGCGGTTCGCCGAATCGCTGAATGCTGCGCAGGCGGCCGTCGATGCCGCCCAACATGCGGATATTCGCAACTACATCCAGGTCTACGAGGCCAACGCCTTGCTGGCGCTGGGCGAATCGCTGCGACGAGGCGGCAAGGCGCAGACGGCGGTGTCGCTACTGCGGCAGGCCTTGAGCCTGCGGCTTGCCACTGATGAGCCGAACAGCGCGTGGCTGGCGCAGATCAGGATATCTCTTGCCCAGTGTCTGCTCGACCTCAACCAGAACGCCGAGGCAAAAAAGCTCTATGAGCAAGCCTCCGCGTCGCAGTCGCAACACGCCGATCTGGGACTGCAGTTTCTTCAACCCCAGCATGGGTTGGCAAAACGCCTACAGAGCGCTCTCCGCCACCCGTGACGGCGCAGCCTTGAAGGGCACTGCGAGGGTATCCGACAGGTCGACTTTCGGTAGACGTTGATGCCGATCTTCCGGTAGACCAACTTAGTCACTTAAAAGTGATGGTTACGCCGCCGTAGCGGTCCGGCGCAGGTGCCGCCACTGAATCAAGGGCTCCGTCAATAATAGGGGCACGGCCCAACACAGCCACGCTGCCAGCTTTAGTTCCTCTGGGGTTCCCGATCCGGTTGGACCGTGTACACCTGCTGCGTGAAGCAAATCAACGAAGATCCGGAAGAAGACAAAGGCCGACGCAACGACATAGCTCCGAATCATCCACTCGCGGTGCTGCACGCGGCGATTTCGCCGGATGGCCAGATACCCGCACCCCGTCGTCAAAGTCCAAGCACAGGCTAAGCCGAGGAGCCCGGATGCAAAAACCCAGTCGGTCCGTATCTCCTTGGCAATCAGGTAGGATGCGCCCGCGAGACTGAGGCCAAGGGCGCAGAGATAGACTCTGCCGAGGCGTCGGTGAAGCCCCGGTCGACGGCCGGTCAGGCCGAGCCAAAGTTGCAAGGGCCCCGCCAGCAGGGCGGTGGCGCCGCCGGCAAGGTGGGCCCAGAGCGCGTACCGCCAGGGCCAGAAGTAATCGTAGTAGGCCGGATCGAGGGACAAGTAGGGGCCGACAAACCGGCTCACATACACGACCACCGCCACTACGACCGCACTCAGAATGAGCACCAGGCCACGACGTGGAGTCGCGGAGTTCGCGATTTCAACGCTGCTGAGGCTCACCGTTTCTCAAACTCACCCATTGCGCGGACTTGTAATGGCTTCGCAACGCCAATAATTCGCAATCTACTCCATCGTGTAGTGGGGTCAACCTGAGACCTCACTCATCAGGTCGGCCCACGCGACCAGATAGGCGTCGATGTCATGCTCCACGGCCGGAAGACCAACGATCGGTCCGGCCCAGGTGCCAAAATCCCAGATGCCTCGATTCGCGAGATACATGCGTTGCAGCTCGCGCAGTGCCGGAATGTCAGCCTTCAACACCTCGTCGGAGTTCGTGGGAAGGTTGGCCGAGAAGCAGCACCAGACACGTGTACCGATCTGGCATACCGACCACGGCAGGCGCAGGCCATCGATAGTCGCTTGAAATCCGGTTGCCAGACGGGTCGCGAGCGAGATCGCGCGCTCGTAAGCCGCCTCAGTCATGACTTCCGCAAGATTTGCGCGACACGCAGCCATCGAGACAGCATTTGCAAACATCGTTCCGCCGAGCGCTGGGTGGTCGACGGCAGTACCGGACGAGTACTCCATGTGGGAAGGTCGTTCGATCTCGGCCGACAGTCGCTCATTCATACCGTATGCGGCAATGGGTACGCCGCCCGCCATCGACTTTCCTACAACCAAGGCATCCGACGCCAATCCCCAAAGTCGTGAAAGCCCCCCGTAGCTGCACGCCTGCGTTTGTGTTTCGTCGATGGCCAGAATCGCATCGTACTGCTTCGCCAGCGACTGCAACCCTTCGTGGAAGCCGGCACTGGGTATGATGAGGCCGAGATTGGTCATTGCGGGTTCTGTCAGGATGAGCGCGATATCTCCCAGACTCAGCGCCTGTTCCACGGCCGCGAGGTCATTGAATGGAACAACAACGGTGTGCTTCACTTCGTCGGACTGGATACCGCGGTACTCGGGCACCGAGCCTCCACCGTCTTCCAAAGCAAGCAGCGGCGCGACATGCCCGTGATATTTTCCTTTGAACACCAGCACCTTTTTCCGGGAGGTTGCAAGCCGTGCCAGCAGTAGCAGCTCGCTATTCGCCTGGCTGGCGGTAAGCGTAAATTGCCACTTCGGTTGGCGATATCTACGTCGGAGTTCCTCCGCCACCCAGATGCAATCATTCGTCGGCAGTTGCAGTACCGACCCGTTCGCAAGCTGGCGCGTCGCCGCAGCGACAACCGGGGCTGGATTGTGACCACAAAATGCCGCCGTGATCCCCAAGCTGAAATCCCGGTAATGATTGCCGTCGATGTCGGTGAACTGAATGCCATCGGCCGCCGCGACAAACATCGGCGGATGACCGTAGAGATCAGTCATCCAGGACATCGGAACGCCGTGCGGCATTGACTCGCGCGCGCGCTCGAGTGCCGCCAGCGACTTGGCGTGCGTCGCAGCGAATCGCGCGTCTTCCCGGCTCTTGATTGCGGCTATGCGCTCCAGGCTAACGTTCATTCCAACTCTCCTGCAGCCCGGAACCGGACGGATTGCACCCTATCCGTGCTTTGCCGCGACTTTCCTGAAGGAACCCTCGGCATAGCTTCGACTAAGCCCTGTCCTCCAACGCCAACTCCGCAGATTTGAAGGGTACTCCACACGCTCGTGTCCCGCAGTACCCATCCGGATTCTTCGCCAGTTACTGCTGGTGGTAGTCGGCGCTGAATCGTTCTCCCGCACGGAAATCACTCGGTTAATTCGTCGCGGTCAGCCAACCGGTAGGTTTTCAGTAGATGTTGCCGTCGAACCACCGGTAGACCACGACGCGGCCAGGCTAAAGCCATGTCTCAGTCTGTACCTCGGCTCCAGAACGGGAATCTAAGATTTGGTCAGGCACATCGCTCGGCTAGTCCACCTCGCCGCAAGCCGCGCTACCCGTGCACGCCAATGTCACGAATGCTTCCGATTTCAGGCGCCACGTGCCTGCCGAAGGAACCCACATCGCGAGATAAATGCCCGTCTTTCGCATCGTCCCATCCGGCTTTTTCCATATACCCTCAAATCGCCCACTCTCCGCAATTCGCTTCCCGGAAACGGCACTTACAACGGTCGTTGGGGTGCGTCGGTACGTGACAAATGTTGGGTCCTTAAATTCCTCTTCGGCGTAGCTGCGAGTTGCGGCATCTCCGCCACTATCGACGTGACCTGACGATCCCGAAATAAGATGGTAGTCATCAACGAAGAACGCGCGCATGCGCACCGAATCGTGAGCCGCAATCGCGGCGTTGTACTCGACGCGCTGCGCCTTGACGATCGATGTGGGCGCTGCTGCGGTTGATGTTTGGCTCGTGCCGACGCAACCAACAATCAGCAGCAAAGCGGTGGATCGGGCATTCATCGGTGTCCTCGCAGCTGTTTGCACCGGGTCAGGTCGCACTGTCGCGATCTCGTGGAATTCGAAGTACCACGGCGTTTTACACCATCTCGGAAAACGATATTTGGGCTTTCACGGTCGCCGATCAGCGCGATGCGGTCCTTCACCGCGGACTTTCCCAAGACCGGATCATCGGTAGACTTCCGATAGACGACGACGTCGAAAACGGCCGGTACTTTTCCTCCGGAACACAGGGGTCTATTGGCGCAACGCCGCTAACCAACGGATTTCCTGTTGGAACCCTGAGCATAGCGAAGTCTATGCCGTCTCGCCCACCGGTAACTCCGCGAGTTTGAGGGGAACTCCACACCCTGCTATACCACGATACCCGTCCGGATTCTTCGCGAGGTACTGCTGGTGATCGCTAACGCTGAGCCGGGACCGCTTCCTTAAATCGTGGCGTCAGGCAAGCGCCTACCCTGCGGCGGCCGACACCCGGTCGACCGGGCGATTAGTCCTAACGTAGACCGATGAAAGCCCGCCGTCGCGGGGAATCTCTCGATCGGCAGGCGCACCGAAGCACATTCAGGCGCTCGAACGGATTCGCCGACCGGATAGCGGAAATCCGCGCGACCACTGCCGCTAATGCACGACCGATGCGATGCGATGTATGGAACTCATCAGCTCGTATCCATAGAAGACAGCTAACCAGGCAACAGGCAGTGCGGCATGAACACGTCGGTTACTCGAGAGGAGCCCCCCAACAGCGATCACGATTAGTGCAGAAATGACCAGCGGATATTGCGGCGGCATCGGGCGCAAGCCGAGCTTCGCCTTGACGAGAACTTCGGGTATGTCCATCAGGCTGGCAATGATCAAGAGCCTGAAGAACCACTTCCGGTTATCGAAGAAGAAGACCCGAAAGTCTGTGTGTTCCGCAATCTCAGGGGGATACAACATGTAGGACCATACAAACTGCACAATCGCGTAGAGAGTGATGAACAGGAACCAGTCAAACGTCCAGTCGGCGAGGTTGCGCCACCAGAACATGCCCCACCACGCCCCGAGAACGTACAGGATGGCATTGAACGACCATAGTACGTGGGGAAAGTACGGCCGGCACTGGCGACGCAACTGCAAGAGCTTTGCCAGTCCGCGCAGTATGTGAGTGAGCGCAAGACCGAGTATTACGGACACCAGCACGCCAAAATAATCGAACATCAGCGGTCTCCCCCACGGCAGGCA
>Ga0075018_10000762_pt1 | contig 10191 bp, 8 predicted proteins | sample ColStrG_CSR_2014_FD_71471 | JGI IMG/M metagenome (GOLD analysis project Ga0075018, IMG submission 71471) | Freshwater sediment microbial communities in response to fracking from Pennsylvania, USA - Cold Stream Run_MetaG_CSR_2014 | ecosystem: Environmental > Aquatic > Freshwater > Creek >... | reverse complement strand
AGCGGGCGCAACGCGGCGCGCTGCTGCCGCGCGGCTGGCGAAAAGTCGAGCGGTTGGAGGCCGTGACAGCCCAGCCGGGCTGATGGCCCTAAGGACGGCGCCGGACTGCGCCGTCCGGTGCGCCGGGGCTGAACTGCGACGCAGCCCAGCCCCGGGCAGTCTCAGGACCGGTCAGTTCAGCCCGCGGCCGGCGCAGCGCCCGGCAGCTTCATCTTTAGCGCCGCGGCCGCAGCTTCGGCCTTGGCCTTCACTTCCTTGGCGGCATTGACGGCTTCCTCGACATTGCCAGCCGAGAACGCAGCCTGGGCCTTGCCCCACAGCGTCGTGGCATCGGCGAGGCCGCTCTTGGCGGCAGCCAGGTCCACTCCGGCAGGCACATGGTGGCCCTTGCCCAGCGCATCAACATGGCTCTTGACCGAGGCCACCAGCGAGGGCAGCGAGGCGGCCATGCTGGTCCAGTCGGCGCTCATCGCCTTCATGACTTCTTCTTTCTTCATTGCCGCAGCGCCGAGCAGGCCCTGGGCGTCAGCGAGCAGCGCCGGTGCGCCGGTCAGCACGCTCTTGTAGTCCTGCTTGTCGAAGTCAGCCTTCAGGTCGGCAAGCTTGGCCTGCACCGCAGTGAGCTGCGCCGGCACGTACTTGCCAGCGTCGGCCGAGGCCGTGCTGATCGCCGATTCGATGCCGGCAATGGCCTGCTGCGCGGGTTCCATCTGGCTTGCGCAGGCGGCCAGCAGCAGTGCTGCGGTCACCGTGACAATCCCGGCCAGCTTGTATTTTTTCATCGTCATGTCGTAACGCTCCTCAATGGTTGCTTTAAGGGAATGACCAGTTTCCGGCCCGGTTTGTTGTGGTTCCGGTCCTTGAAAAGGCTGCGCTGCCACCGGCAGCGCGCCAATGTTAGCCGTTTGTGATCCCGATGGCTGGATTTTGCTTGGGCTTCACCGGCGGTCCGGTTCGCTTCAGAGTTCGCGCAGGTGGCAGGCGCACAGTCCAGCACCGCTGGGTCGCAGCGGCGGCACCTCGTCTTTACACGGCGCAAAGGCCTGCGGGCAGCGCTGCCGGAACACGCAGCCGCCTGGCTCGGGCCGGCCGTCGCCCGCGCCGCGCAGGTTCGGTGCGCCGCTGGGGGCGAGGCCCGGGTCGGGCACCGGCACGGCGGCCAGCAGGGCCCGGGTATAGGGATGGCGCGGCGCAGCGTAGAGCTGTTCGCGCGGCGCGATCTCCATTATCCGGCCCCCGTACAGCACCATGACGCGGGTGCACACTTGGCGCACCGTGGCCAGGTCATGGGCGATGAACAGCAGACTCAAGGCCAGTTCACGCTGCAGGTCGCGCAGCAGGTTGACGATCTGGGCCGTGATGGACACGTCGAGCGAGGCGACCGGCTCGTCACAGATCAACAATTGCGGTCCGAGCATCAGCGCCCGGGCGATGGCGATGCGCTGCGCCTGGCCGCCCGAGAACTCGTGCGGGTAGCGATCCAGATGCGAGGCGTCCAGGCCGACGCGCTCGAGCATCCGCAGTGACTGCCGGCGGCGCTCGGTGGCGTCCAGCTGCGGGCGGAATTCGCGCAGCGGTTCGCCGACGATGTCGCCTATGCGCAGGCGTGGATCGAGCGCTGCGAGTGGATCCTGGAAGATAATCTGCAGGCGCTCGCGGGTGGCGCGCAGTGCGGCGCCGCGCAGGGCCAGCAGGTCTAAGCCTGCGAACAGCGCGACGCCCTGCGCCGGCACCAGCTGCAGCAGCGCCCGGGCAATGCTCGATTTGCCGCTGCCTGATTCACCAACCAGCCCCAGGCTCTCGCCCACGGCCAGATCGAAACTGACACCCGCCACGGCAGTGCGTGCCGGCGCCCGTCCAGTCCCGGCGTACCGCACCTGCAGGTCGCGTACCTCGAGCAGCGGTGCGCTCATGTCCAGATCTCGCGCAGCCGCTGCGGTGGACCGTCAACGTGGCAGGCTACCCAGGCGTCGCCGACCGCCAGATCGTTTGCTGCGCGCAGCGCCGGCATCAGCGCGCAGCGCGCGTGCACCAGCGGGCAGCGCGGCGCGAAGGCGCAGCCGACCGTGTCGTCGCCGGGCCGGGGCGGCTGACCGGGAATGGCCGGCAGCCGTTCGTACAACGGCGCATCGAGACGCGGCATCGAATGCAGCAGCCCCGCAGTGTAGGGGTGCCGGGGTGCGGCATACAGCTGCGCTGCGGGCGCGAGTTCGACCACGCGGCCGGCATACATGACGGCGACGCGATCGGCGATCGCGGCCAGCACGCTCAAATCGTGGGTGACGAAAATCATGGCCATGCCGGTGCGCGCACGCAGTTCGCGCAGCACGGCCAGCACCTGCGCCTGCACGGTCACATCGAGCGCCGTGGTGGGTTCGTCCAGCAGCAGCACCTCGGGATCGCACATCAGCGCCATCGCGATCATCACGCGCTGGCGCATGCCGCCGGAGAGTTCGTGGGGGTACTGGCGCAGCCGCAGCGCCGGCTGCTCGATCTGCACGGTGTCCAGCAGTGCCGATGCGCGCCGCCCTGCGTCGCGGCGTGTCAGTCCCAGCTGGCGGCGCGCCCCCTCGCACAACTGCGTGCCGATACGCAGGTACGGATTCAGGGCGCTCAGCGGATCCTGGAACACCAGCGCCAGGCGGCGCCCGCGCAGCGCCGCCAGTGTTGCCGGCGGAGCGCCGAGAAGTTCCCGGCCGCGGTAGCGCACGCTGCCCTGCAGCTGCGCACCACCGCTGCACAAGCCCATCACAGCGTGCAGCAGCTGGGTTTTGCCGCAGCCCGATTCGCCGACTACCCCTAAGCATTCGCGCGCCCGCAGCTCGAGACTGACACCGCGTAGCGCCGCCACGGCGCCATGGCGGCCGTGGTAGCTGACCGCCAGATCGTGCACGCTTAACAGCGCCTGGTCTTCACGCTCAGTGCTCATGGGGATCCAGCGCATCGCGCAGGCGGTCACCCAGGTGATTGAGGCACAGCACGATCAGCGACAACAACAGCGCCGGAATGATCAGCAGGTAAGGGTTGGCCTGCATCTCGCTCGCGCCTTCGGCGACCAGCGAGCCGAGCGAGGCGAGCGGTGCCTGCACGCCCAGGCCCAGGAAGCTTAGCAGCGCCTCAAACAGAATCACGGCCGGCACGGTCAGCGTGGCGTAGACGATTACGATGCCCAGCAGATTGGGGATCACGTGGCGCCGGATCATGGCCGGGGCGCGCACGCCCAGCGCGCGCGCCGCGTCGATGTACTCGCGGTTACGTATCGCGAGCGTCTGGCCGCGCACAATGCGCGCGATGTCGAGCCAGGACACGGCGCCAATGCCGGCGAACACCAGCAGCAGGTGACGACCAAAGAGTACGTTGAGGACGATCACCAGGGGAATGAAGGGCACCGAGTACAGCACGTCGACGGCGCGCATCAGCAGCGCATCGCTGCGCCCGCCCAGGTAACCGGCGGTGGCACCCCACAGCACGCCGATCACGACGCTGACCAGGCTGGCCACCAGGCCGACCAGCAGCGATATGCGGCAGCCCCACATCACGCGCACCAGCAGGTCGCGGCCCAGCGCATCGGTGCCGAACAACTGGCCACCGCGCCAGGTTGGCGCCGTGAAAATGCGCGTCCAGGCCGGTGTCGAATAGTCGTATGGGGAAAACACGGGCACCAGCAGTGTGGCGGCCACGATGAGCGCCAGCGTCCAGAGCGCTACCGTGGTGCTGCGGCGTGCGTTGAAGCGCTGCCAGAACTGCCGCCACGACCCGGCCATAGTCGCGGCGGCGCTCATTGGGCCAGCCGCACGCGCGGATCGAGCCAGGCGTAGCACAGGTCCACGAGCAGATTGCAGAGGATGATCAGGGCGCCGTACAGCAGCGTCAGACCCATGACCAGCGTGTAGTCACGGTTGAGCGCGCCGGTGATGAAAAAGCGGCCGATGCCCGGCAGGCCGAACACCTGTTCGATCACAATCGAGCCGGTGAGTACGCCGGCCAGCGCCGGTCCGAGATACGACACCAGCGGCATCAGCGTCGGGCGCAGCGCGTGGCGCAGCAGCACCGCCATCGGCCCGAGACCCTTGGCGCGCGCGGTGCGGATATACGCACTGCCCATAACCTCGAGGGCGCTGGCGCGCACGAGGCGCGCGATGAAGGCGGTGTAGGGCAGGGCCAAGGCCAGCGCTGGCAACAGCAGATGACGCCACGAACCGCCGACCCAGTCGCCGGCCGGCAGCCAGTGCAGCCGCATCGCAAACACCAGAATCAGCAGTGGTGCGACCACAAAGGTCGGCACCGACATGCCAAGCATCGACAGCGTCATCGGCACGCGATCACGGCAGGTTCCGGGGCGCGAGGCCGCCAGCAGTCCGATCGCGCCGCCCACCAGCAGCGCGAAGCCGATGGCGCAACCGCCGACTGCCAGATCGATCGGCAACCCGAGCGCGATGATCTGATTGACCGAGGTATCACGGTATTGAAATGACGGGCCGAGATCGCCGCGCGCCAGGTCGCTGAGGTAACGCAGGTACTGGCGCCACACGGGCTCATCGAGGTGATAGCGTGCCTCGATCGCGTGCTGGATCTGCGGCACCAGGCTGCGCTCGGAGTCGAAAGGGCCGCCGGGCGTAAGGTGCAGCAGCGCGAAGGCCAGCGTCGCGATCAACAGCAGGGTCGGTATCGCGCTCAGCAGCCGGCGCAGCACGTAGCGTGGCATCAGTTGCCCTGGTGCTCGAGCAGGTACAGGTACTGTGAGAGATTGCGATCCTGAATATTGCTGGTCCAGCCGCGCACATAGGATTTGATCAGGTGCCGGCTGGCGTAATAGTAGATCGGGATGCAGGCCGCATCGTCATTGAGCAGGGTCTCGGCCTCGGCCAGCAGCGCCAGCCGCCGCGCGGCATCGCTTTCCTCGTCGGCGCGCGCCAGCAGCACATCGTATCGCGGGTTGGAGTAGCCGCCATCGTTATAGCCAAACCCGGTGCGGAACAGCTGCAGGAAGGTGTAGGGATCCGGATAGTCGCCGATCCAGGCATAGTGAAACAGCGGCAGCTTCCTGAGGTGCCGCTGGTTGATCTGCACGCGGAACTCCTCGTTATAGGTGCTCACCTCAGCGCCGAGGTTGCTGCGCCACATCGCGGCCACGGCTTCGTAGGTGCGGCGATTGTCAGTGTCGGTGGGGTAGTACAGCTCGACGCGCAGCGGGTGTTGGGCCGAATAGCCCGCCTGCTGGTAGTAGTGGCGCGCCAGCGCGTGACGCTGCGCTTCGGGCAGCGCGGCCCATGCGGGGACCGGAGCCTGGTAACCCGGAAGCGGGGGCGTAGGGGTCCAGGCCGGCTGGTACAGGCCCTGGCGCACGTAGCGCACCAGCGTTTCACGGTCGAGTGCCATGCTGAGCGCCAGGCGCAGCGGGCGATTGCCGGCAAAGGGCGGCAGCAGCGCATTGACGCCGAGCACGAAGTTGCCCAGGTACGGTGCGCTCACGACCTGGTCGCCGAGGCGGCTGCGCAGCCAGGCGGTCTGCTCGGCAGAGAAGGAATCGGTAAAGGCCAGCTCGCCGGCAAAGAAGCGATCGGTCTGCACGGCGCGATCCAGCGGCAGGTACACCACTTTCTGCAGCCGCACCTGCGCCGCATCCCAGTAGCGCGGGTTTTTCGTCAGCGCAACGCGTCCGCCGATCACGCGCTCGCGCAGCAGGAAGGCGCCGTTGCCGACGATGTGGGCGGGACTGGTCCAATCATCGCCGTAGGCGCGGATCACAGGCGCGTACTGCGGGTAGGTGTAGGCCTTGCTCATGAGGCTCAGCAGGTAGGGCGTCGGCGCATTCAGCCGCACCACCACCGTGTGCTCATCGGGCGCTTCGATGCCGAGGGTCGCGGGCGCGGCGCGGCCTTCGTTGATATCGATGGCGTTGCGAACCGCGGCGAGCGCCTGCCCGTAGTCCGACGCGGTGCGCGGATCGACGGTGCGGCGCCAGGCGTAGACGAAATCGGCCGCGCGGATCGGTTCGCCATTCGACCAGTTCGCGCTGCGCAGATGAAAGGTCCAGGTGCGCCCGTCGCTGCTGGTCTCCCAGTGCGTGGCGAGGCCCGGCGCCGGTTGGCCCGACTGGTCGAGGCGCGTGAGGCCTTCGAAGATGTCATCGAGCACGCGCTCGGCGGGAATGTCCGTGGAAATCGAGGGATCGAGGCTGCGCATGCCGCCGGCATCGACGGCCCGCACCAGCTCCTGGCGCGCCGCCAGCGCGCTGCCAACCTGCAGGTTCGCGCGCGCGCTGCCGGAGTCCGGCGGTGCGCAGGCGCTCAGCGACCACAGCGCCCACAGCGCCCAGGCGACCGCTGCCGCCGGCCGCGTCACGACTTGAGCACTACCTCTTCGGGCGCGTGCACCAGGTATCCCTGGATGTACTGCACGCCCAGCTGCCAGACCACAGCCATGGTGTTGGCGTCTTCGATACGTTCGGCCACGGTCTGGATGCTGCGCTTGCGCGCCGCGTCGACGATCACCCGCACGCGCTCCTGCATTTCCGGGTTGCCCGACAGTCCCTGCATCAGCGAGCCGTCGATCTTCAGGAAATCAAGCGGCAGGGCGCTGAGCAGGCCCTGGGAATCGCGGCCGGTGCCGAAGTGCTCGAGTGCCAGGCGCACGCGGCGCTTGCGCAGTTCCGCCAGCAGGCGTTGCGTGGGTTGCAGATGGCGCGCGGCCACGTCCTCGGTCACCTGCAGGCATAGGCGCTGCGGTTCGGCCAGCGAATTCTTCAGCTGCGCATCGAGCCAGTTCATCAGTGTCGGATCCACCAGACTGTCTTTCGAGAGGCGCACGAACAGCAGGTCCGGCTGGCGCTTGGCGGCGAACGCGAGCGCCGCGCCCAGCACCCAGCGATCGATGCTCTTCATCAGATCGTTTCGTTCGGCGGCCGGCAGGAACTCGGAGGGCAGCACTTCGCGCCCCTGCAGGTCAAGCATGCGCACCGCGACGTCGTAGATCTTCTGCGCATCGCCATTCAGGCTGGCGATGGGCTGCTGCACCAGGTGAAAGCGGTTGTCGGCGAGCGCCGCCTTGATGTGCTTGACCCACACCTGGTCGTAGGCCAGCACCCGGGTGTCGTGGTCGATGTGTTCGCTGACCAGCACCTGGTTGCCGCCGCGCTCGGTCGTGCGCCGTGCGGCGTCCATGGCCTCCAGCACCAGGGCGTCGAGGCTGGGCTCGGAACTCGGCGCGGTCGCCAGGCCGACCGAACAGGTCGCGTGCAGGTCCTGGTCGCCGATCTGGAAGTCATGCTTGGCGACGCGCTCAATGAGGCTCTCGCACCAAGCCTCCGCGTCGCGCGCATTGCCACGCTCAAGCATCAGCAGCAGGCTCGAAGCGCCGAAGTGCCCGGCCAGATCATTGGGCCCCAACATGGCGCGCACCAGCGCCGCCATGGCGGTCAGAAATTCCTCGCCTGCGGTGACGCCGATCTCGCGCGTCAGCTGTCCGAATTTGTCGGGGCGCAGCGCGCACACGCACCGTACGCCGCCCGCTGGGGGCGTCGCCAGCCGGGCGGCGCACAGCCGCAGCATATGGCGCCGGGTCCACAGCCCGGTGGCCGGGTCCTGGCACACGGCCTCGGCGAGCTCGGTCGCCATCTGCTTGTCATCGCGCCGGTTGGCCGGCACGATCAGCTGCACGCAGGGTTCGCCCTCGAAGTCGCCGCCCGCCAGCACCAGATCCAACTGCACCGCCGAGCCGTCGGCCAGCAGCGCGCCGGCTTTGAGCACGTGGTCGCTCCAGCGGCCCTGCAGGCAGGCGGCCAGCGCACCCTTGAGTGGCGTCTGGGTGTCGGCATCGAACAGATCCATCGCCGGCTGGCCGATCAGCGCCGCGGCCTCCGCGATGCCGAACAGCTCGAGCCAGGAAGTATTCACCTGCACGACGATGCCTTCCTGCACCTGGGCGATCGCATCGTTCGAACGGCGCAGCACGGTCTCGAGCTGGTGTCGGTAGTCCTGCGCGGAGCGCAGCGTGTTGGTCAGCGTGCGCTCCATACGGAAGGCGCGCAGCTCGCGCCGGACGACCGCCTGGACATGGTCCGGATGCAGCACCGCCACCGTATCGCGAGCCCCATGCGCCATGTCCTCGCCGACCATGGCCTCATCGAACTGCTCGCGCACCACGATCAGCGGCACGGCCGAGGCAATCTGGTCGCGCATCGTGGCGATATCAATCAGGTCCTTAGCAGAAGGCGCATACGCCAGCAGCAACTCGGGATTGAGCTGTTCGAGGGCGTCGGGCACGTCCTGCACGGCAGGAATCCAGGTGCAATGCACGGCCAGCCCGCTGTTGCGCAGCAGACTATTGAGCGTCTCCACCGGGTCGCGGCTGACACTTTGAACCAGTACCGGCACGGCCGTGGTATCGCTCAAGACTCTGGGGCTCCTTAAGGGCCGGGCGTAGGCGCGGCCGGCGCCTGACGCCGGCCGCTCAAGTGAAAAATTCTAGCACTCTCAACAGGCAGCGCCGTGCGCCAGGCCGCGATTTGCATAACGCAAACCGGCTCCGGCCCACCGGTGGCGGCAGGCAGGTGTTGCCGTTATCATACGCCGCCCTTCGACCGGCCCCTTTTTGCGGCCTGCAGCGGAAAGAACTACATGGCGAGCTACACCACCAGCGAAATCCGATCGGGCATGAAGGTCATCCTCGATGGTGACCCGTTTGCGATCGTCGACAACGAATTCGTCAAGCCCGGCAAGGGCCAGGCGTTCAATCGCATCAAGGTGCGCAATCTCAAGACCGGCCGCACCATCGAGCGCACCTTCAGATCGGGTGAATCGCTGGAGGCCGCCGACGTCATGGACGTCGACATGCAGTACCTCTACAACGACGGCGGATTCTGGCACTTCATGGTGCCCGACAACTTCGAACAGTATTCCACCGAAAAGTCGGTTGTCGGCGACGCCGCCATCTGGCTCAAGGACGGCATGGTGTGCATCGTCACGCTTTGGAACAATTTGCCGCTGGTGGTCACGCCGCCGCCGCACGTTGATCTGAAGATCGTCGAGACCGACCCCGGCCTGCGCGGCGACACCGCGACGGGCGGGCAGAAGAGCGCCAAGCTCGAAACCGGCGCAGTGGTGCGGGTGCCGCTGTTCCTGAATGAAGGCGAGCTGATCCGCGTGGACACGCGGACCGGGGCCTACATCTCGCGCGCCAAGCAGTAGCGCGCCGGGCGCAAGCTCAGCGTGCGGCCGACGCCGCTCAGGCCTGGTCGGTGGTGTAGGCCATCACCTCGTCAATGCGGGCCGCACCGCAGGCCACCATCAGCAGGCGATCGACCCCCAGTGCCACGCCCGAACAGGGCGGCAGGCCATGCGCCAACGCTGCCAGCAGGAACTCATCGCTGTCGGGCACGTGCAAGCCGCGATCACGGCGCTGCGCGCGGTCGGCTTCGAAGCGGCTACGCTGCTGGGCCGCATCGGCCAGTTCCTCGAAGCCGTTGGCCAGCTCCACGCCGTGCAGATACAGCTCGAAGCGCAAGGCCACGCGCGCGTCGCGCGGATCGAGGCGCGCCAGCACCGCCTGGCTGGCCGGGTAGCGATGTACAAACAACGGGCCGGCACGACCAAGCTGCGGTCCGATGCGCGCGCCCATCAGCAGGTCCAGCAGCTGGTCGCGCGCGCAGTGCTGTACCAGCTGCGCATCGAAGCCCTGCGCGCGCGCGCAGGCGCCGAGCGCCGCATCGCTGTCGGTGAGTGGATTGCAGCCCAGGTGCGCCTGGAAGGCCTGCTCGTAGCTCAAGTGTTGGGTGGCCGCCAGCGCGCGGCCCGGCAGCAGCCGGCGCAGCAGCTCGTCGACCTCGGCCATCAGCTGATCGAAGGACCAGCCCACCCGGTACCACTCGAGCATCATGAACTCATTGTTATGTAGCATGCCGCGCTCTTCGCCCCGGAATACATGGCAGAGCTGGTAGATGTCGCCGCTGCCCGCCGCCAGCAGGCGCTTCATCGCGTATTCGGCCGAGGTGTGCAGGTACTGCGGTCGCTGCTCGCCCGCGGGCCAGCGCACCTGCGCGGAATGCAGATTGACGTCGGTCACAGCATGATTGACCAGCTGCGGCGTGTCGACCTCCAGCACCGAACGCGCCGCGAAGAACCGCCGGATGTCGGCCAGCAGCGCCGCGCGCTGGCTAAGCCGCGGCATGCTCGCGCCGGGGCGCCAGGCGAT